>RCUI01000232.1_pt1 | contig 21107 bp, 15 predicted proteins | sample 2166121 | NCBI WGS metagenome assembly RCUI01 (sample SAMN09932700, study PRJNA488358) | compost metagenome | feature: garden; material: soil; isolation source: compost soil in succinic acid-enriched culture | place: Germany: Experimental Botanical Garden Goettingen | collected 2016-01-27
AGATTCGCCACCTCAGGCGGACGGAACCACAAGAGCCAATCGCAATTTATGCAGTTTGCGGTGGAAGGCCGAGCAAGGGAGAAATGCAATGTCACTATATGATCCAAAGCTGGAGAGGGATAACTGTGGCTTCGGCCTGTTGGCCCACATGGAAGGGGAAGCCAGCCACAAGCTTGTCCGTCTCGCGATGTCAGCCTTGGCTCGCATGCAGCACCGCGGCGGCATCTCCGCCGACGGCAAGACCGGCGATGGCTGTGGTCTGCTGCTGCAAAAACCGGACAGCTTCTATCGCGCTGTCGCCGAAGAGAAGGGATGGCACCTGGGCCGCAACTATGCGGTCGGCATGCTGTTCCTGAACCCGGACCCCGTATTGGCCCAGCAGACCCGCGACATCATCGACGAGGAGCTGGAAAGAGAGACCCTGAGTCTGGTCGGTTGGCGCAAGGTGCCCATCGATACCAATGTGCTCGGTCCCATTGCCAAGGCGTCCCTGCCAAGCATTGAACAGGTCTTTGTCAACGCGCCGCCAGGCTGGGTCGACAAGGATCTCGAGCGCCGCCTTTATATAGTGCGCCGCCGCATCGAGAAGCGCATCAGCGACGACTACTTCTATGTGGTCAGCCTCTCCAACCTGGTCACCGTCTATAAAGGACTGTGCATGCCGGTGGATTTGCCGCGCTTCTATCTGGATCTCGCCGACATCCGCATGCAGGCCGCCATCTGCGTGTTCCACCAGCGCTTCTCCACCAACACCAGCCCGCGCTGGCCGTTGGCGCAACCGTTCCGCTACCTCGCCCACAACGGCGAGATCAACACCATAGCCGGCAACCGCCAGTGGGCCAAGGCGCGCAGCTACAAGTTCGCTACCCCGCTGATCCCGGATCTGCAAGAGGCGGCCCCCTTCGTCAACACCACGGGGTCGGATTCCTCCAGCCTCGACAACATGCTGGATCTCTTCCTGGCCGGTGGCATGGACCTGTTCCGGGCCATGCGCCTGCTGATCCCGCCTGCATGGCAAAAACACCCGAACATGGATGACGACCTGCGCGCCTTCTATGACTTCAACTCCATGCACATGGAGCCCTGGGATGGCCCGGCCGGCATCGTCATGACCGATGGCCGCTACGCCACCTGTGCGCTGGACCGTAACGGCCTGCGCCCGGCCCGCTACGTCATCACCAAGGACAAGTTCATCACCCTCGCGTCTGAGGTCGGCACCTGGGACTACACCCCGGACGAAGTGCTGGAGAAGGGCCGGGTCGGCCCGGGGGAGCTGTTCGTGGTGGATACCAGCAACGGCAAGGTGTGGACCAGCTTCGAGATCGATGACGATCTCAAGAGCCGTCACACCTACAAGCAGTGGATGGACAAGCACTGCAAGCGACTGGTGCCGTTCGAGCAGATGGATGACGCCAGCACCGGCGCCCGCGAGCTCCCGGACGATCAGCTCAAGACCTATCAGAAACTGTTCGGCTACTCCTACGAGGAGCTGGATCAAATCATCCGCGTGCTCGGCGAGAACGGCCAGGAGGCGGTGGGCTCCATGGGGGATGACACCCCGATGGCGGTGCTCTCCTCCAGCCAGCGTACCCTGTACGACTACTTCCGCCAGATGTTCGCCCAGGTGACCAACCCGCCCATAGATCCGCTGCGGGAAAACCACGTGATGTCGCTGGCCACCTGTATAGGTCGCGAGCAGAACGTGTTCAACGAGACCTTCGGCCACGCCCACCGGGTGCTGTTCCAGTCGCCTATCCTGCTCTACTCCGACTTCCATCAGCTGCTGGCACTGGAAGGGGAGCACTACCGTCACGCAGTGCTGAGCCTCAACTACCAGCCCGAAGAGGGGCTGCAGGCGGCCCTGGAGCGGCTCTGTGCCGACGCGGCCGACAAGGCGCGCAATGGCACCGTGCTGCTGGTGCTGTCTGACAGAGACATCAGTGCCGGCACCCTGCCCATTCCGGCTGCCATGGCGGTGGGCGCGGTGCAACGCACCCTGGTGGACAACAACCTGCGCTGCGACGCCAATATCCTGGTGGAGACCGCGAGCGTGCGCGACCCGCACCACTTCGCCGTGCTGCTGGGCTTTGGCGCCACCGCCATCTACCCCTATCTCGCCTACGAGACCCTGGCCAAACAGGTCGAGGAAGGGGTGCTGAAGATGAGCCTGCGCCAGGCCATGCTCAACTACCGCAACGGCATCAACAAGGGCCTCTACAAGGTGATGTCCAAGATGGGCATCAGCACGGTCGCGAGCTACCGCTGCTCCCAGCTGTTCGAAGCCGTGGGTCTGTCCAGCTCCGTGGTCGAGCTCTGCTTCCGCGGCGTATCGAGCCGCATTCAGGGAGCCGACTTCACCGACATCCAGCAGGATCAGGTCAATCTGGCGCGCCAGGCCTGGCTCGGCCGCAAGCCCTTGACCCAGGGTGGTCTCTTGAAATTCGTCCACGGCGGCGAGTACCACACCTACAACCCGGATGTGGTGCAGACCCTGCAGGTGGCGGTGCGCTCCGGCAACTACGCCGATTACAAGGAGTACGCCCGCCTGGTGAACGAGCGCCCCGTCGCCACCTTGCGCGATCTGCTCGTCCTCAAGCAGGGAACGACGCCGGTTGCGCTGGAGCAGGTTGAGCCCGCCGCCAAGCTGTTCCCCCGCTTCGACTCCGCCGCCATGTCCATAGGCGCGCTGGGCCCCGAGGCCCACGAGGCGCTGGCGGTGGCCATGAACCGCCTCGGCGGTCAGAGCAACTCGGGCGAAGGCGGTGAAGATCCCAAGCGCTTTGGTACCGAGAAGAATTCGCGCATCAAGCAGGTGGCCTCGGGGCGCTTCGGCGTCACCCCCCACTACCTGATGAACGCGGACGTGGTGCAGATCAAGGTGGCCCAGGGCGCCAAGCCCGGCGAAGGGGGTCAGCTGCCCGGTGACAAGGTGACGGCCCAGATTGCCAAGCTGCGTTATTCGGTGCCCGGCGTGACCCTGATCTCCCCGCCGCCGCACCACGACATCTACTCCATCGAGGACTTGGCCCAGCTCATCTTCGACATCAAGCAGATCAACCCGGACTGCCTGGTGTCGGTCAAGCTGGTCTCCGAGCCCGGTGTCGGCACCATAGCCTGCGGCGTGGCCAAGGCCTATGCGGACTTCATCACAGTCTCCGGTTATGACGGCGGCACCGGTGCCAGCCCGCTGAGTTCGGTCAAATATGCCGGCTCTCCCTGGGAGCTGGGCCTGGCCGAGACCCAACAGGCCCTGGTGGCCAACGGTCTGCGCCACAAGGTGCGGCTACAGGTGGATGGCGGTCTCAAGACCGGTCTGGACATCATCAAGGCGGCCATCCTCGGCGCCGAGAGCTTCGGTTTCGGCACCGGCCCCATGGTGGCGCTCGGCTGCAAATACCTGCGCATCTGCCACCTGAACAACTGCGCCACCGGCGTCGCCACCCAGGATGAGAAGCTGCGCCGCGAGCACTTCACCGGCCTGCCGGAGATGGTGATGAACTACTTCAAGTTCATCGCCGAAGAGACCCGCGAGCTGATGGCCGAGCTGGGGGTGACCCAGCTGACGGATCTGATCGGTCGCACCGATCTGCTGGAGGCCCTGCCCGGCCTCACCGCCCGTCAGGCCAAGCTGGATCTCTCCGGCATACTGGCGAGCCCGGTGGCTCCGGCAGGCTCCAGCCTGTTCAGCCAGCAGCACAACCCGACCTTCGACAAGGGGCCGCTCAACCTCAAGATGGTGGAAGATCTGCTGGAGGCGGTCGAGCACAAGTCGGGCGGTGAATTCCGCTACGACATCCGCAACACCGACCGCTCCGTGGGTGCGCGCCTGTCCGGCGAGATAGTCAAGCGTCACGGCAACCAGGGCATGGCCGCCGATCCGGTGCGGGTGCACTTCAACGGCACCGCAGGCCAGAGCTTCGGCGTCTGGAACGCCGGCGGCCTCGAGATGATACTCACGGGTGACGCCAACGACTACGTGGGCAAGGGGATGACCGGCGGCAAGCTGGTGGTCAAACCCCACGTCGGCGTGGCGTTCAAGTCCCATGAGGCGGCCATCATAGGCAACACCTGCCTCTACGGCGCCACCGGCGGCAAGCTCTACGCCGCAGGCACCGCGGGCGAGCGCTTCGCGGTGCGCAACTCCGGGGCCCTCGCGGTCGTCGAGGGGATTGGCGACAACGGCTGTGAATACATGACCGGTGGCATCGTCACCGTGCTCGGCACCACTGGCGTCAACTTCGCGGCCGGCATGACTGGGGGCTTTGCCTACGTGCTGGACGAGTGCGGCAACTTTGCCAAGCGTACCAACCCCGAGCTGGTGGAACTGCTGGACGTGGCGGATCTTGCCATCCATCAGGAGCACCTGCGCGGCATCATCACGGCGCACCTCAACGAGACAGGCAGCTCGCGCGCCGAGGAGATCCTGGCCAACTTCGACTCCTATGTGCCCAAGTTCAGGCTGATCAAGCCCAAGTCCAGCGACGTCAAGTCCCTGCTTGGCCACACCAGCCGCTCTAGTGCAGAACTCAGAATCCAGGCGCAATAAGGAGGGAACCCTATGAGCCAGAACGTATTCCAGTTTATCGATGTCCAGCGGGTCGACCCGCCCAAGAAGCCGCTCAAGATCCGCAAGATCCAGTTCGTGGAGATCTACGAGCCCTTCAACCAGGCCCAGGTCGGCATGCAGGCGGATCGCTGCCTCGACTGCGGCAACCCCTATTGCGAGTGGAAGTGCCCGGTGCACAACTACATCCCCAACTGGCTGAAGCTGGCCAACGAGGGGCGCATCCTGGAGGCGGTGGAGCTCTCCCACCAGACCAACAGCCTGCCGGAGGTGTGCGGTCGCGTCTGCCCGCAAGACAGACTCTGTGAGGGTGCCTGCACCCTGAACGACAGATTCGGCGCCGTGACCATAGGCAACATCGAAAAATACATCACCGACAAGGCGTTCGAGATGGGCTGGCGCCCGGATCTCTCCAAGGTGGTGAAGACCGGCAAGCGGGTCGCCGTCATCGGCGCCGGCCCCGCCGGCCTCGCCTGTGCCGACGTCCTGGCGCGCAATGGCGTCACCCCTGTGGTGTTCGACAAGTACCCGGAGATCGGCGGCCTGCTGACCTTCGGCATCCCCTCCTTCAAGCTGGAAAAAGAGGTGATGCAGCGCCGTCGCGAGATCTTCGAGGGCATGGGGGTGGAGTTCCGTCTCGAGACCGAAGTGGGTCGTGACGTCACCTTCGCCGACCTCCTGGGCGAGTTCGATGCCGTCTTCCTCGGGGTCGGCACCTACAAGTACATGAAGGGCGGCTTTGCCAACGAAGAGGCGCCGGGAGTCTACGACGCCCTGCCCTACCTCATCTCCAACGCGAACCGCTTGCTGGGCTTCGAGAAGGCCCAGGCCGATTACATCGACTTCGCCGGCAAGCAGGTGGTGGTGCTCGGCGGTGGCGATACCGCCATGGACTGCGTGCGCACCGCCATCCGTCAGGGCGCCGACAAGGTGATCTGCGCCTACCGTCGCGACGCCGAGAACATGCCGGGATCCAAGCGGGAGGTGAAGAACGCCCACGAGGAAGGGGTGGAATTTATGTTCAACCTCCAACCGGTAGGAGTCGAACTCGATGCCCATGGCCGCACCTGCGGCATCAAGGTGGTGAGCACCGAGCTCGCCGCCCCCGATGCCAACGGCCGCCGCAATCCGGTGGTGATCGAAGGTTCCGAGCGGGTGCTGGCCGCCGATGCGGTGGTGATGGCGTTCGGCTTCCAGCCCAACCCCCAGCCCTGGATGCGTGATCACGGTATCGAGCTCGACAGCCGGGATCGCATCAAGGCCCCCGAGAAGGCCGAACATGCCTTCCAGACCAGCAATCCCAAGGTGTTCGCCGGTGGCGACGCCGTGCGCGGCTCGGATCTGGTGGTCACCGCCATCTACGAGGGCCGCAAGGCCGCCGAAGGGATAATGGACTACCTGGCCGTTTAATCTGCCATCCAAGCCTCACCAAGCAAACAGCCCCGCCAATGCGGGGCTGTTTTCATATGTGGATCTCGTCCGGGCAAGCGCCGCTAGATGCTCCAGCTCTCCGGCAGGCGCTCGGTCAGGGTGGAGATGTATTCGAAGGTGCGCGCCCGCTTGGGAGTGGTGAACATCTGGCGCGCACTGCCCGCCTCCACCACCTCCCCCGCTTCCAGAAAGATCACCTGCTGCGCTATCTGGGCTGCGAGGCGCAAGTCGTGGGTGGCGATCAGCATGGTGGTGCCTTCCCGGGCCAGCTGGCGCAGCACGGCCACCACCTCCTGGGCCAGCTCGGGATCCAGCGCCGAGGTGGGCTCGTCACAGAGCAGCACCTTGGGCGCGGGGGCCAGGGCTCGGGCGATGGCGACCCGCTGCTGCTGGCCCCCTGAGAGGGTGGCGGGCACCGCCTCGGCCTTGTGCCTGAGCCCCACCTTGTCGAGCAGTTGCAGGCCACGCGCCTCCGCCTTCTCCTTTGGCCACTTCAACACTGTCATCAGTCCTTCCATCACGTTTTCCAGCACCGTCATGTGGGGGAACAGCTGGAAGTTCTGAAACACCATGCCGGTCTGCTGGCGCAGGGCCAGCACGCTTTGCCGTGACAGATGATGGGAGAAGTCGAGCTCGCTCCCCCCCAGCACCAGTTGCCCCGCATCCGGTCGCTCCAGCAGATTCACGCAGCGCAGCAGTGTGCTCTTGCCGCTGCCAGAAGGTCCTATCAGGGCGGTGACGCTGCCCGCCGCCATCGCAAGCCCTATCCCCTTGAGCACAGGCTTGCCTCCAAAGTGTTTCTCGATACCGCTCAACCGGATCATAAGTCGACCTCCCGGGTCTCTTTGTGGGTCAATCTGCTCTCCAGCCGGTCTTGCAGGGTGGAGAGCACAGAGCTGAACAGCAGATAGATGAGGGCCGTCTCTATGTAGAGGATGAGCGGCTCATAGGTGACCGAGGCGAGCCGCTGGGCCGCCTGAAACAGCTCAGGCACTGTCACAGCCGCCGCCAGCGAGGTGTCCTTGACCAGGGAGATGAAGGTGTTGGAGAGGGGCGGCACTGCGATGCGAGCCGCCTGCGGCAATATCACCCGCCACATCGCCTGGGGCCAGCTCATGCCGATGGAGTGCGCCGCCTCCCACTGCCCCTTGGGGATGGCCGCCAGGGTGGCACGGATGATCTCCGAGCTGTAGGCGCCGATGTTGAGGGTGAAGCCGATGACGGCGGCGGTGAAGGCATCCAGCACTATGCCGGCACTCGGCAGGCCGTAGAAGATGAGGAAGAGTTGCACCAGCAGCGGCGTGCCCCGAACAAGCCAGACATAGAAACGAACCAGGGCCACCAGCGGAGTGGGACCATACAACCTTGCCAGGGCCACCAGGAAACCGAGCAATATTCCCAGCACGAAGGTGATCAGGGTCAGCGGCACGGTAAAAATAAGCCCCGCACTGAGCAGGGGCCAAAAAGAGTCGATCATTAACTGCAACCAGGCTGGCACGTTAATTACCTCTGTCGTTATTATGTTGCCGCAATATTATTGCGAGACGTCAGTGCCAAAATATTTCAGCGATATCTTCTGATAGCTGCCATCCTGCTTGGCGGTGCGCAGCGTCTGATTGATGGCGGCCAGCAATTCCGGCTGCCCCTTGGCCAGCAAGGCGGCGGATTGATCCCCCTTCGCCTCGGTGGCCGCCACCTTCAGTCTGGCGTCCGGTTTCTGCTTCTTGAAGTCCAGGAAGGAGAGGCTGTCGTTGATGGTGGCATCCACCCGCCCGGTCAGCACCAGCTCCAGGGACTGGTTGAAGCCCTCGGTGGCCACCACCTCGGCGCCCGATGACGTCGCCAGCTGGGCGAAGTTGCTGGTCAGGGACTGGGAGGACTTCTTGCCCTTCAGATCCGCGAAGCTCTTGATGCTGTGGTTGTCTCTGTGCACCACTATCACCGCCTTGGAGGTGATGTAGGGATCTGAAAAATCATACTTTTTCAGTCGCTCCGGCGTGATGGCCACTTCGTTGAGCACCAGATCGTAGCGCTTGGCATCCACCCCGGCGATGAGCCCGTCCCACTTGCCTTCGACGAACTCCGGCTTGACACCGAGACCGCTTGCGATCAGCTCGCCAATCTCCACATCAAAGCCCACCAGCTTGCCGCTCTTGTCGTGGTAGGTGAAGGGAGGATAGGCCCCTTCGGTCCCTATCTTGATCACCCCGGCGCTCTGGATGGCGGCGAGGCTGGATTGGGCCTCGGCCGAGGTCATCAGGGCCAGCGGAAGCGCCGCCAGCAAAAACAGGGAGCGTACTTTATTCATGAACCACCTCGTTATATTTATAAACACCCGGAACGCTTGCCAAATAATATTGATTGGCGCCATGCAACAGTTATTTTTAAAACCTGGATTAGTAGCGGGCCGATTAATATCCTCCACTGCAATATAGAATATTAATCCGGCTGACTATCGGCATGAACAAAACATATCCCGGGACCTTTCATCTCCCAACCATGAAATACGAGGATATTTAGCGAAATAGTGGATAACGCCAACCAAGGTGGCAATGCGATGCGCCGACAAAGGATCTGAAGAGCAGAGCAAGGGGCAGAAAAAGAGGAACCAGAAAGAGCAAAGAGAGAAGACGAAGGCACCGGGAGGCCCCTGGATCAGGGACTCGCCCGCACGCTATTCATCGACAGGGGGCAGATCCCCCAGCAAGTAACGAGGGCCGCTTCCCTGGCCTGCGGCCCTGTCCTCCGGGTTGTAGAGGGCGCAATGCTCGAGCGACAGGCAGCCACAGCCGATGCAGGCGCTGAGCTTGCGCTTCATCAGTTGCAGGGCGGCGATGCGGCTGTCCAGCAGCGTTTGCCACTGACCGGCGATCCGCTCCCAGTCGTGGCGATCCGGCGTGCGACCATCGGGCAGCCCGCTGAGGGCCCCGGCTATCTCCTCGAGGCTTAAGCCCATCCCTTGCGCCACCCGGATAAAGGCGATGCGCCGCAGCGCATCCTGCGGGTAGAGACGTCGGCCGCCTTCGCTGCGCAGGCTCTGGATCAGCCCCTTCTGCTCGTAGAAGCGCAGGGCGCTGGCGTTCACGCCGGCACGTTTGGCTATCTGGCCTATGGCCAGCCACTTACGATCCGATCTCATCCTTGATCTCAAGTTAACTTCAACTTGCATAATCCTGTCTCCCCTGACAAAAGGAGTCAAACGCTAATGGATCATCTCTATGCTCTGCTCGATGCCAACCAGGCCTTCGCCCTCAATGGTCGCGGCACCACCAACCACTGCCCCATGGCGTTGCACGCCCTGCACGAGATGGGGGCCAGCCCCCGGCAGTTGCAGCGCTTCTTTACCCACTGGCAGACCACTCAAGCCCTGCCCGCCGGGGAGAACAATCAGGGCGAAGAGGAGGAGGCCCTGTTCGTGGCACTGCGCCAGCAACTGCTGACCCGATTCGCCGAAGAGGGCTGGCTGCCATGCTTCGAAGAGCTGCTGGCGCAGCGTTTCTCCCCGGCAGGAGGCGCCTTCCATCCCCTCATTCGCTTCGCCTGTGCGCTGGAAAACGGCCACTTGGGAGAGCAGGCGGCGGCGCTGGCCGCCTGGCAATGCAAGGCCCTGATCCTGCCTGCCGGAATGGGGGCCCCCTGCCGGGACATCACCCGCCTGCTGGCGGGGCTGTCGGCCCATTGGGAGGGGTCACGCTGGGAGGGAGACTGGATCACCGCCCGCCTGCGGCAGGTGGCGGCCGATCCCCGCTGGCCGGAGTCGCTGCCGCCAAGCCTTGATGACAGGGAAGATGTGCTGGCACAGCTGGCCGAGGCCGCCCTGCCCCTCTACTGGCAGACCGGCAATTTCACCGTCTTGCATATGGTGACCGGCAGCCGGGCCGCCGCCATCGTCGACCGTCATCTGCCGGATGAGCTGAAAGACGCCTGGCAGAGCCTGATGTGGCAGGCGGTGGCCGCCGCCTACATCACGGTCGGGGCACCAGAGCTGCAGGCCCAGCGCTGGCCGGATACGGCAGGGCTGGATTGGGCGCAGGTGTTGCCGCGGGCGATCGAGAGCCTGGACGACCACGTGATCAAGCTGGTGCACTGCTGCTGGCGGGAGCAGACTCGCTCGCCCCATTATCTGGCGATCGCCGCCCGCGCTGTGGGATTACTCGGCGCGGCGTCTTCCTCTCCCCTCCCCCAGGGCGCGTCATAGCGCAGGCGACAGGTCGCGGCGGATCCTGGATCAGAGTCAGCTCACCCTGCCGCCATTCCCGCTGGCGGCCTGCCATAAAAAACCCCGGCACAGGGCTGGGGTAGTGAGGGAGGCATGAGCGTCAGGGCGCCGATCAGGCTTAGCCCTCGGCCAGCAGCGCCAGGGCGGGCTGGGCATTGCCCGGCACCAGACGGTAGGCCTTGTGGTGCTTGACCAGGGTGCTCTTCTTGTCACCCTGGCTCAGCAGCAGGCCCTGCTTGAAGGCTGCCTCGGCCAGCTGTTTTTCATCCCCGCGCACATAGAGGGTAAGAGGCTTCACCAGCTCTCCCCCCTCGATATGGCCCTGATACTCGCTGGCCGAGATGACCAGGCTGGATTGACCCTGGCTCAGCAGCCGCTGTTTGACGCTCAGTTCGCTGTCGGTAAACACCAGCCAACCCGCGCTCTCCAGCTCGGCGACCAGGGTGGCGAGCCTGGCGCCCAACTGCCCGGGCTCGGCCATGGCCCGGCCGTACTGGCAGACGATGCGCGAAAGCAGCCCCTTGAGATCGGCCCCGGCCCCCAGGGTGCGACCCAGCTGCACCCAGGCTTTCAAGTCCTCCATCACCAGGCGGGAGAAGCGCTTCTCCTTGAGGGAGTCCGCCATCCAGGTGCAGAGGAAGTGGCTCTCTTGCGCCGGGGTGCGCTTGCCCGCCTTCTGCTCTGCGGTACGGGCCAGCTCGGCCAGGCTCTGGGTGGCCATGTCGAGCAGGGCCTGATTGTAATCTTGCGGGTTCTTGACTGGCGGGATCATCGCACGTCCTCTGGGTGATCGGTAAACAGCATCAAGGCGCCAACGGCGCCTTGAGTCGGGAGCCAAGGCTCCCCTGCATCATCTTGTCCGCTTACTTCGACTGGCGAGGCTTCTTGGCGGCCGCCAGACGCTTGAGGCGCTGGCCCTGCAGCTTGGCCTCGGCCATCACCTGGGCGGCGGCGTTGTCTTCCCGCTGCGGGCGCTTGCCGAAACGGCGGCGCTCCTGCAACTGCTTGATCAGCTCGTCGCGGCTGCTCACCTCGTAGCCCGGCACCATGATGCGGCGGATCTTCTGGCCGATCAGCGCCTCGATCTCCAGCAGGGTGCGCTCCTCTTCACGGCTGACGAAGGAGACGGCCATGCCGCTCTTGCCGGCGCGGCCGGTGCGGCCGATGCGGTGGACGTAATCTTCCGCCAGGAAGGGCAGATCGTAGTTGACCACGTACTGCAGATCCGGGATGTCCAGACCACGGGCGGCCACTTCGGTGGCCACCAGCACCCGCACCTTGCCTTCCATGAACTCGCGCAGGGCGCGGCGACGGCTGCCCTGGGCCTTCTCGCCATGGACCACGGCGGACTTGATGCCGTCGAGGTTCAGCTCTTCCACCAGCACGTCACAGCTCTCGCGGGTACTGGCGAACACCAGCACCTGTTGCCAGTTCTGCTTGCCGATGAGCTCGGAGAGCAGCTCGCGCTTGCGCTTCTGCTCCACCGGATAGACGGTGTGGCTGACGGTATCGGCGGTGGAGTTCTGCTTGTTGACGCTGATGATCTGCGGTCTGTCCAGCATCAGGTTGGCCAGCTTCTTCACGGCGTCGGAGAAGGTGGCGGAGAAGAGCAGGTTCTGACGGGTCTTGTTCACAGCCTGCAGGATCTGCTGCACATCGGCACTGAAGCCCATGTCGAGGATGCGATCCGCTTCGTCCAGCACCAGGGTCTCGACACCGGAGAGGCTGAGGTTGCAGGCGGTCAGGTGCTCGAGCAGGCGGCCCGGGGTCGCCACTATGATGTGCGCACCCGCCTTGAGTTTGCGGGCCTGCACGTCCTGCTTGCCACCACCGACCAGGGTCAGCACGCTGATGTCCAGATACTTGGCGAAGTCGTTGATGTTGCTCGCCACCTGGGCGGCCAGCTCGCGGGTCGGGGTCAGGATCAGCACCCGGGCGTTGGAAGGCTGGGCCGGGGCCGGGTTATCCACCAGACGTTGCAGTATGGGCAGCGCAAAGGCCGCCGTCTTGCCGGTCCCGGTCTGGGCGCTGGCCAGCACGTCGCTGCCACGGCGTATGGTCGGGATCGCCTGCTGCTGCACAGGGGTCATCTCCTGATAACCGCACTCTGAGACGGCACGCAAAATCTCGGGGGCAAAATCGAACGATTCAAATCTCATAATGGGTTCCTGTGTTCCAGCTGAGCTGTAGTTGGCTTAAGTGGCCTGGGCCGGCATGTGGCACGGCCTCGGCGAGGCTTGGGGCCAAGGACGGCTGGGTCTGACATCACGTCAGAAGATGAGCCGGAAAATGGCGGGCGCGAAGTGTAACAGATAGGCATCAGGATTTCCGCCTCAAATGGCCTGTATTTTTACGCCACCGGGGCGAGCCGCCTGACACGGGCGGCTTGGGGACAAGGGACAGGGGGCAGGTCCCTCCCCCTATATCCCCGTGCTTAGCTCAGCGCGCTCTCTTGGTCGAGCGCTTGAGCAGCCGCATGCCGATGGCGGCCACGGCGATGACGAAGAGGGCGAAGGAGGTCACCAGCAGGCACTTGGTCAGCAGTTCATGGTGGTCAGCCAGCAGCGGCGTCGCCATCATGAACTTGCCGACCATGCTGAGGGCCAGGGCCCAGAGGAAGGCGCTGGCAAAGCTGGTCATGGCCACCCGCAGCAGGTTCAGGCGGGAGATCCCCATCAGCATGGGCGTCAGCACCCTGACGAAGGGGATGAAACGGGAGACGAACATGGCCCAGAAGCCATAGCGATCGAGCAGCCGGGAGGCGCGGGGCAGGCTGCCTTCCGGGATCACCCGCTCCACCTGGCCCATGAAGCGGGTACCATGGAGCGCATGGCCCTGCCAATACGCCATCACGCTGCCGACGCCGGCGGCCAGGGGCAGATAGAGGAACACCACTTCGGGCCCGAGCACTCCCATGCCCACCAGACCACCGGCCAGCAGCACCAGGCTGTCCCCCGGCAGCGGCAAAAAGACGAAGCTCGATTCGAGAAAGAGGATCACCACCAGACAGGTGACGAGCAGACCGACCGCCTGCAGTTGTATTAATTGCTCAAAGTCCTGATGCCATATGGCAAGCAGCATGTCCTGCATCTGGTATGACTCCCATCAACGTAATGCGCATCCGTCATGACGGCCCGAAGGCCCGGTCTGGCCACCCCTCCCTGGTACCACCCCCATAAGCTCCTGCGGGAGGCCCGTTATACACCCGGGGAACTGAACAATAAATTAATGTCTGCCATTTATGTGGATACTCCGTCATCCGGCCCCGCCAGCCCGGTGCGTCGGCGACAAGGTGATCTCGCCCCGGGAGTCCCCTTGGGCCTTAGCCGCAAAACCGCAAAACCGCAAAACCGCAAAACCGCAAAACCGCAAAGAATATAGTCAGTTGGCACTGAGCCGGGCTGCCATGGCGCCAGAAAAACCGTTACAGTGTAAGGACTCCTCAGTGGACGAGGAGGTCCACGGAGCTAGGTATGGCGCATCCCCCCTCTTCTTATCTTCATGCAAGCATGCTTCTGCTGAGCGGGCTCGGGCTCTTCAGCCAGGCCGCTCAGGCCAATGACGGGACCCTGGTTCAGCAGCGGGCCAATGCGGTCGTCTCCCTGATGAGCTTCACTGTGGTGCCGGACATCACCGCCAGCAACCTGGACATAGGGGGTGGCACCAACGAAAGCTCGGCCCTGACCATCACCCAGCTCGGCGGCGGCGCCACCATGAGCGAGGGCTTCCCCATCTATCTGGAGGGCACCCTGGGATACAGCCGCTACGATCCCCAGTTCGTGTTCACCGACGGCAACGAGACCCGCACCATCCCCACCAAATGGAACAGCCTGAGCGCCACCGGCGGCATCGGCTGGGACTTCAGCCTGCACCGCGACCGCTTTGGCGGCAACCTGGTGCTGCGCCCCATCGCCAACTTCACCCTGGGCACAGTCGCGAGCGATCTGCGCATCGGCGCCGCCTTGATCCAGCACAGGACGGGCAGGAACCTCGACTTCCTCGACGGCGGCCGGCTCAATGTGTATGGCCTGGGGGGATCCCTGATGCTCGACTACGAGCTCTTCTCCAAGCCACAGGACATAGATGTCGAGCTGCGCTACTCCTATCAGCACCTGCAGAGTTTCACCGGCACCGCCGACAGCATCACCGGCCAGGCCGAGGCGGAGAACCTCGGCCTCTACCTGCGCCGCCGGGCTCCGCTCTTCACCTGGACCCTGCTGGATCGCCCGCTGCGCTATGTGCTGGAGGGGGCCAGAACCGAATACCTGGGAGAGCAACGAGGCCTGCTCGGCTTCAACAGCCTCAACTCCCTGGGCCTCGGGTTCGAGCTCGACAGCAGCAAGTACGACATCTTCATCACCCGCACCCGGCTGGTGGCCCGTTATATGTTCAGCCACAACACCAGCGGCTACTCCATCGGGCTGGCGATGAGTTTCTAGCGCGGCACGCCGACATGACCCGTCCCCATCACCAAATCTCTGACTGAACGCACATTTGACTCAATTGCCGCTATCAGGCCCCACCTGTATCTCCTAGCATGGGGATACGGGACGGTGATGAAGACGTGAAGCAGAACCACGCCGAGGATTGCGGTCAGGCTGACTGCCTACTGTGACCAGAGAACACATGACATTTCCAAGGATAGGGAGCTTGTTATGGCCAAATTTCTGAATACCAGCGCAACCAACTATTTCCTCGAAGAGCTGATAAAGGATTCCAAGGAGCGGTTAATCCTGATCAGCCCCTTTCTCAAGCTCAATGACAGGATCAAGGAGCTGCTGACCGACAAGAACCGGCTCAAGATCGATGTCCGTATCGTCTACGGCAAAAGCGAACTCCAGCCGGAAGAGATCAGTTGGCTCAAGGAGCTCACCTATATTCGCACCAGCTTTTGCAAGAACCTCCATGCCAAGTGCTACCTCAATGAGGAAATGTGCATCGTCACCAGCCTGAACCTCTACGAGTTCAGCCAGGTAAACAACAACGAGATGGGCGTCTTGATTCTGCGCTCGGACGACGGAGAGCTCTACCGCGATGCCTATGCCGAAGCACAGCGGATCATCAGAGTCAGTGAAGAGGTACGCATCACGCTGGAAAGGGTCGCCAGCAGCAGTGACGAGAGCGAAGCTGCGGTGGTCAATGCTGGGCCAGCCCCAGCTTGTCCCAAATGCGGTACCACCATGGTATTGCGGACCAGCAAGCGGGGAGATACCAAAGGAAACTCATTTTGGGGTTGTCCCGGATACCCCAGGTGTCGCAGCCTGATTCCAGTTGTAAATTAACGTTAACAGGCATGCCAAAACCAAAAATTTCTCACTTAAATTTTTCAAACATGTCACTTTAGTTGAGGTACCACATGAATTGGGATGATAAAATATATCTAAAAGTTAAAAACCTATATAAAAACACAAGCAAGGATTTTAATGAAATACTCACACATTGTGATGGCGCTCCCCCACGAGAAGTGTTTATTCAATTCCAAAAAATCCAGAGCGAACCAGACTCATCCGCCCTTCCAATTACTGAGAACTGGAGTTTATTCCATTTCAATCTCCCAGCACCGAACCCGTTGTATTATCAGTGGTGGTACACACTAAGTTCTCAAGAGAAATTCACTGAAAGATTAATAAGCGATCATGGTAAATTTAACGCTCTGTGCATTGGCACTCCAACCTTAGCCGCGAGCCTAGACGCTCATGATATTGAAGTAACACTGCTTGATATAGATCATGATGTAATATCTGTTTTTAACAAAATGTCACATCAAAAAAGTCATGGTGATGTATATGATGTATTTGAGTCACTTCCTATAACATTATCAAAAAAATATGACGTAACCATAATTGATCCACCATGGTATCAAGAACATTTTTATGCGTTTTTAACGAGAGCTATTCATGCCACAAAAAGTACTGGCTTGATATACTGCTCAATCCCGCAGATACTTACAAGGCCAGATATACAAGATGAGCGAAGAGAATTGAAAGAAAGATTGACTGATTTGGGACATGAGATTTTATATATAGAGCGCTCTACTTTTCAGTACATTATTCCAGAGTTTGAAGAACCCTCTTTTTCATGCTTAGGAATTCAAGAATCTGTGCAACCATGGCGATATAGTGATCTGTTGGTTATCAAGGTTAATGGTAATAATAGTTTGCCCATAGCGTCTAGAAATGAACCAAAAACCATATCCTACTCTATTAATGACTCAGCCAATACTTTTAGAGTATTTCTGAAAGAAAAAGATATTACAACAGGCACGGGTCCGAGAGAAGTAACAGAGTTCAAGAAAAGTATTAGCCGTAGAGATATTGTTGATGAAGTTAACATCTGGACCTCAAAAAAAGATGGCTTTCAATTTGAAAGCATTGATATAGCGAAAAAAATATTATCTAGCTGGGCCAGCGGAAACAGCTTAATTGAAACAATAAATAAATATAGAGAAGAGATAGCATCTATCGAGAATATTGTTCAGCGATACGATGATTTATTATGGCTTTGGTCAAAACATGCTCACGGCAAAGTTCGACGTTCTGATATCATCATAAAAGAAATGAACAATAAATCGTTAAGTGACTGGGCAACACATCCTTCAAATAGAGAAAGAGTAAGTCACTCAGATGGTTTTAGAATCGAGTTCCAGAGAGACAGAGATAGAATAATTTGGTCAAACGGTTTTCGTAAACTTGCAGACAAGACCCAATTGTTTCCTCTAGGTGATGATGAAAACCTGAGACAAAGACTTGCTCACAGTATTGAGGTTATGCAGCTTGCCACAACAATATCAAATAGTTTTGGATTAAATAAAGACCTTGTTGAGGCAGGCGCTCTTGCTCATGATATTGGCCACACACCATTTGGACATGCCGGTGAAAATGCTATCGATAGACTATTCATGGCTTTAGGGATTGAGTGTGGGTTTAATCACTATGAGCATGGCGTAGACGTGGTAAGGTACTTGGAGGGATCATACCAAAAGACATCCAATGATACTGCTCATGGTCTTAACTTAACACCCGAAGTATGTGACTGCATATTGAAACATACATTTTGCCACACTGGTACTAGTGGGAGCCATCAGGATGTTTGGAATAAATCAAAACACAAAGACTATTTAATATGCGCTGGATTTAGTCATTTGGAAGGGCAAGCAGTGAGGGCTGCAGATAAAATCTCATACCTATTATCAGATATTGAAGATGGTATTAGACTGGGTTCAATAACCCATCAGGATCTCATGTCATGCAAACTATTCCATCGTTCACCAATCGATTTCAGAATGAAAAGCGGTGATATTCTTTATCCAAAATTCATTGAGCAGCGAGGCTCAATAATAAAATTACTAATGGAAGATATAATTATTGAGTCTTCGAAGAGAATAAGCTCACTTACGAGCATAAAAAATGTCGCCTCCGCTAATGACTACTGTATATATCATAGCCCGCACATAAATTCTGACATGAATGAAATTTGGAATAAAATTCAAGTTAAAAAACTTCACAAAGACCCTAGAGTATTAACAGCCAATCTCAGAGCAGCAAAGATAGTTACAGAACTAATAATTTTATTTACGTTATACCCAGAATACATTGACTCTAGGTTTTTAAAAGAACATGAACGTTTGAAAACATCAAATTACATTGGCTTTTACAAACAAATATCTCGCTCAATATCAATTCCAGATAACATGGTAAATTTTCTACCATTAAATTTCATGATCGGTAACAATTCAAACTCCCTAAAAAATATCGATATTTACCATTTGGTTCTAGCCAAAGATTACGTAGCAAGCCTCTCAGATAACAAATGCAAGTCACTACATAAATCATTAATTCACGGTTAAATTAATCTTTATTTTATAAGATGTAAGGGCGGCCACTTGGCCGCCCTTGTTGTCTCTGACTGTCAGCGAATGGTCGCCATCTTCCTGACGCAGGCCTGCTCCCTGTCATCCACCCGCTTGGCGAACCAGGCGGTGGTGAGGTTGCGGGTGATTTTGGGGCTTTTCAGCTGGATGCCGGGCAGCACGGCGCGGGGTTGGCGCTTGCCCGCCTGCTTGTCGGCCAGGGTAAAGACCCTGTGATAGAGGTCGGTCTGGGCAAAGTCGGCACTATCCCCCTTGAGCAGGCTCTGGTGGATGGCCTGCTTGCTCATGTTGACGCGGCTGGCGATGCTGTGCACCGCGAGCTCCGTCTTGCCGGGCAGGTCGGAGTCGTAGCGAACGAGATCCCCGTCCAGGGCCAGGGGCTTGCCGCTGACCCGGCTCACCGCGGCCTGGAAGGCGGCGTTGCGGCTCGCATACCAGCCCGCATTGAAGTCGGCGAAACGGTAGAGGGTGTCCGGGTAGTCGGCGGGATAACCGAAGATGTGTTTGGTGCCAAACCAGATGCCGCCCTGGCGGGTAAAGACTTCGTGGCGGATGGACTCCTTGACGGGATAGGGGTAGCCGCGGGCGTTGGCCTCGGCGAAGGCCACGCTCACCTGCATGGGGCCCCCGGTGCGCACCGGGTTGAAGTTGCCAAAGAGCTGCTTGCCCATGGGCACGGCCCCTATCATGTCCTCGAAGATCTCGCTCATCTCCCGCTCGGTGCGAAGGGCATCGATGCGCGCGGCGTAGGATTTGCCCGTGGGGGACTTGATGGAGAGGGCGGTGCGCACCACGAACTCGGGGATGAGCAGCTTGGCGGCCCGGGCGTTGATCTCCTTCCAGGCTATCTTGCCAAGGCCGGGCACCACGGGATCGGCCTGATAGGTGGCCTCCTGCTCCGCTACCGCCAGCACTGAGCAGACATTGTGATCGTTCACCGTCAGCCCCTGAGTGCTGAGCGCCGTCACCACGTCGTTGGCCCAGCCCGGCTTGTCTGGTACCTGGCGCGGCAGGAAGCGCACTATGCGGCTCTTCATGTCCGCCGGTTTGCGCGGCTGCATCGCCTTGGGCTGTTTGGCGATGGCGGCGGCCTCCCCGACAGTAGGAGAAGGGGGTGTCGGTTCACTGGCGCAGCCCGCCAGCACGGCGGCAGCCAGCAGTGCGCAGAGGCGCCAGGGGGAGAAAGACAAAGGGCGAGAGGGGCTCATGAGGGCTTCCGATAAAGTGCGGGCCCCTCATGTCGGATGAGGGGCCCCGAATGCAAACAGGTGGCCATTGTAGTGGATGGCGCGGGCAATCTGAAGGCGGCAGAGCGGCCGGGGCCCAGAGCTGCGGCATCCCCTGGCGTCATCACGCCAGCTCGACCCGGTTGCGCCCCAGGTGTTTGGCCCGGTAGAGCGCGAGATCGGTGCGTTTGACCAGCGCCTCGACCGCCTCCCCCGCCTGGCCTATGCCGACGGCGATGCTCACGGTGAACCTTATCTCCTCGCAGGCGACCAGAGCCTCGGTGGCGGCTCTTATCTGCTCCGCCAGTGCCTGAGCCTTGTCGCTCAGCATGCCGGGCAGCCAGATGGCGAACTCCTCGCCCCCCAGGCGCGCCACCACCCCATCCGGCGGGCAGTGCTGACACAGCAAGGCGCTGAACTCCTGCAGCACATTGTCACCTATGCCGTGGCCGTAGCGATCGTTGATCTGCTTGAAGTGATCGAGATCCAGCAGCAGCAGCGGCGTCCCCTGATCCACATGGGTTTCCAGCACGGCGCGAAACGCGCGGCGATTGGAAAGACCCGTCAGTTCGTCGGACATGGCAAGCGAGGCCAGCCGGGTCTGGACGCCATACATCTGTTGCACCATCAGCAGCACGCCCCAGGCCGTGGCCAGCATGCCGAGGGTGCGCAGGCTGTCTTCCACCGTGGAGAGCCACCAGGGCTGGAAGTAGGCCTCGTCAACCAGATCTATGGTCCCCGACACCAGCCAGCTCCCCAGACCGGCGCAGAGAAACAGGTAGGTCCGGTTCGAGATCTGGGCACACTGCACCACCCAGAACATGAACAGCAGGGTCAGCACATTGATGGCCTCGGCCAGGGCGCCGATGGTGTAGAGGTTATGTTCAGGCAGGCGCTCGAAGCTCGCGGCATCCAGGCCCCCCGTCAGCAGCAACAGGCAGAGCAGGCTCAGCAGGGCGAGGCGGCGACCAGAGGAGAGCGAGAAGAACCTGGCGGGGTGTACGGATAACCTGAGGGGAGTCTTCATCATCGTTATGGCTCCAAACCTGCATTGCCTCTATCCCTGGCGGCTGCACTCAGCCGCCAGCACCCAATGAACCGCAAGGCCAATTCTGGCCGCACGGCGCTCGTATTGTGAGCTGATTTTTCCATAAAAAACAATCCCCTCAGCACAGTACTGAAGGGATCCTGGTACCATTTTCCACTGTGCGCCGCCCTGTTGCCGCCGGCTACCCCCTGGCACAGGCGGTGTGGAGAACGTCCTTCAAGGGGCTGGCCTCATCCTATACATGCCCGCCCCTCATGCACTCTGGCGCAGGGCGCGGATCTGGGCGGCGCCATTGATCACCGCCTGCAAGGAGGCGTTGACCACATCGCGGCCGATGGCCACCCCGCACATGCGCACTCCGTCGACGCTCAGCAGCACATAGGCGGCGGCGCGTGATTCGGTGCCGGCGCAGAGGGCATGTTCCGAGTAGTCGAGCACGTCTATGTGCATACCGGTCTGACGCTCCCAGCCGTTGACCAGGGCCGTGATGGCCCCCTCCCCCTCACCACAGAGCTGCAAGCTGCCGTCCGGGGTCTGCAGCTCGAGGCGCAGTGTCTCCTGGCTGTCGTGGCCAAGCTGGAAGCGGCCGATGCGATAACCGTGCAGCGGCTCGAGGTAGTGCTGCTCGAACAGGGCGCGGATCTGCTCCGGGCTGATTTCGCTGCTGCTCGCCTCAGCCTGGGCCTGGACCCGACGGCTGAAGTCGATCTGCAGCCAGCGTGGCAGTTGCAGACCGAGGTCGCGCTCCA
>RCUI01000233.1_pt1 | contig 21090 bp, 13 predicted proteins | sample 2166121 | NCBI WGS metagenome assembly RCUI01 (sample SAMN09932700, study PRJNA488358) | compost metagenome | feature: garden; material: soil; isolation source: compost soil in succinic acid-enriched culture | place: Germany: Experimental Botanical Garden Goettingen | collected 2016-01-27
CCTACGAGCCGCAGAACGGCCACCGTTTCAACCCCAACAAGCTGCTGATCGACCCGTATGCCAAGCAATTGATAGGCAGCCTGAAGTGGTCCGAAGCCCTGTTCGGCTACACCATCGGCCACCCCGACGGCGACCTGAGTTTCGATGAGCGCGACAGTGCGCCCTTCGTGCCCAAGTGCAAGGTCATCGACCCCGCCTACACCTGGGGCCGCGACCAACGCGTGGGCATTCCCTGGGAACGCACCATCCTCTATGAAGCCCACGTGCGCGGCATCAGCATGCGTCACCCGGCAGTGCCAGCCGGCAACCGCGGTACCTTTGCCGGGCTGATGTGCGACGAGTTGCTCGGTCATATCAAGCAGTTGGGGGTGTCTTCCATCGAGCTGCTGCCGATCCATGCCTACGTCAATGACCAGCACTTGCTGCAAAAGGGCCTGAACAACTACTGGGGCTACAACAGCATCGCGTTTTTCGCCCCACACCCGCGCTACCTGGCCAACGGCAAGATCGCCGAGTTCAAGGAAATGGTCGCGCACCTGCACGACGCCGGCCTGGAGGTGATTCTGGATGTGGTCTACAACCACACCGCCGAGGGCAACGAGTTGGGCCCGACCCTGTCGATGCGCGGTATCGACAACGCCTCTTACTACCGCCTGATGCCAGACGACAAGCGCTTCTACATCAACGACTCAGGCACCGGCAACACCCTGGACCTGAGCCACCCCTGCGTGCTGCAACTGGTCACCGACTCCCTGCGCTACTGGGCCGGCGAGATGCACGTGGACGGCTTTCGTTTCGACCTGGCCACCATCCTTGGGCGCTATCACGAAGGTTTCGATGAACGCCACAGCTTCCTCGTGGCCTGCCGCCAGGACCCCCTGCTCAGCCAGGTCAAGCTGATCGCCGAACCCTGGGACTGCGGCCCCGGCGGCTACCAGGTGGGCAACTTCGCTCCCGGCTGGGCCGAATGGAATGACCGTTTTCGCGACACGGTACGGGCCTTCTGGAAAGGCGACGAAGGCCAGCTGGCCGACTTTGCCGCACGCATGACCGCCTCTGGCGAGCTGTTCAACCGCCGCGGGCGACGGCCGTATGCCTCGATCAACTTCATCACCGCCCATGACGGTTTCACCCTGCGCGACCTGGTTTCGTACAACGACAAGCACAACGAGGACAACGACGAGAACAACCAGGATGGCAGCAACAACAACCTGTCCTGGAACCACGGCGCCGAGGGGCCGACCGACGACCCCGAGATCAACGCCTTGCGCCTGCGCCAGATGCGCAACTTCTTCGCCACCCTGCTGCTGGCCCAGGGCACGCCGATGATCGTCGCCGGCGACGAGTTCAGCCGCACCCAGCACGGCAACAACAACGCCTACTGCCAGGACAGCGAAATCGGTTGGGTCAACTGGGACCTGGACGATGAAGGCGCGGCACTGCTCAAGTTCGTCAAGCGCCTGACCAAACTGCGCCTGGCTTACCCGGTGCTGCGCCGCTCGCGCTTTCTGGTCGGCGACTACAATGAGGCGATTGGGGTCAAGGATGTCACCTGGCTGGCCCCGGATGGCAGCGAGATGAGTGTTGAACAATGGCAGGACAGTCAAGGAAGGACGCTCGGCATGCTGATGGATGGTCGTGCCCAGGTCAGTGGCATCCCGCGACCGGGGGCCGATGCGACCTTGCTGTTGATCGTCAATGCCTACCACGATGCCGTCACCTTTACCTTGCCCCAGGTGCCCGAGGGCGAAAACTGGAACTGCCTGCTCGACACCGACCGGCCACAACTGCGCAAGGGCGAACAGCATGAGTTCGACTCGGCGCTGGAGGTAGCAGGACGGTCACTGGTGCTGCTGGAGTTGCAACGCGAGGACGACTCATGAAGGCCGGGAACTGAACCCGACCGGGGCCAGTCCCATGCAGTAGGCTTGCCGACAAGGAGCAATCGTGAATCTCGAACCGCACCCCACCCTCCTTGCAGATACCCGCCAGGCACCTCCGGTGCAGCGCTTGCGGGTGCTGACCGTCAACACTCACAAGGGCTTTACCGCCTTCAACCGTCGCTTCATCTTGCCGGAACTGCGCGAGGCGGTGCGCAGCACCCAGGCCGATATCGTGTTCCTGCAGGAAGTGCTCGGCAGCCACGACCGTCATGCCGCCCGCTACGCCGGCTGGCCGCAAACGTCGCAGTACGAATTCCTCGCCGACAGCATGTGGAGCGATTTCGCCTATGGGCGCAATGCCGTCTACCCGGACGGCCACCACGGCAACGCCCTGCTGTCCAAGTACCCGATCATCGAACACCGCAACCTCGACGTCTCGATCACCGGCCCCGAGCGCCGTGGCTTGTTGCATTGCGTACTGGATGTACCCGGGCAGCACCAGGTGCACGCCGTGTGCGTACACCTGTCGCTGCTGGAAAGCCACCGGCAAAAGCAGCTGCAGCTGCTGCGCCGACTGCTCGACTCGCTGCCGGTCGATGCACCGGTGATCATTGCCGGTGACTTCAATGACTGGAAGCTACGGGGCAACCGCACGCTGGGGTTGCACCGCGGGTTGCACGAGGCGTTCGAACGTCATCATGGCCTGCTTGCCCGCACGTACCCCGCCCGCCTTCCGTTGCTGCGCCTGGACCGTATCTACCTGCGCAATGCCAACAGTCACGCCCCGCAGATCCTGGGTAACAAACCCTGGAGTCACCTCTCCGACCACCTGCCCCTGGCCGTAGAAGTACACCTTTAGCAATGATTCGGCATAGCCACCACGGCTGAAAGAGCCGTGGCGACTATGAAACGTGAATAATTGTTAATTTTCAGCCAATTGGAGCATCCAATAGCTTGACAACAGATCTATAACGCCTTCTTGACGCCCGCCCGGTCCTCTCCTTAGCTACAAGTAATGCCGCATCCTTATTCCGAGCCTCTAGCTCGCGCCTTTCGGCGCGTGGCAGGAACTGTTTTTTGCTGGTTTGGGTCGCCCTCTGGTTTTGTCTTACAGCCCGTGACATCAGGCCAGGACCTTGGCTGTAATACAGAGGAGATCCGCCATGAAAAAAACTCCGACTCCTACGGGCTTTGAGTATGTTTTCTACGCGGTTTCCACGTCGCTGCTTCTTGCAACCCCGTTGGAAACCCATGCGTTGGGCCTGGAGGATAACGACCCGTTCAACAGCTTCATGCAGAGGCAAACCCAGGTAAAAGGACAAGACCTGCCGCCACCCACGCTGGTACTGGTACCCGTCAGTGCCAGTGGCCTGGGCCTGCACACCTTGAATGCATTTTCCGAACGCATGTCCGAGCACAACTCTCCGGCGGCCAGGGATGCCATTGCCAGCCAGTGGGCGCAGTTCTTCCCGGCACCGATGAAAAATGGCGCACCTGAACCTTCGCGCCTGGACGCGCGCACCCCGACCCTGCAGATCAGCCCGGACCTGTTCGTGCGTGAAACCGGCAGTGGCAATACTCACCGTGCCGGCTTCTTCGTTGGCCACAGTAACCTGCAGAGTGGTTTCGATGGCATGCACAAGCCCCAGGTCGGTGACAAGCAATCCACCGTCAGCCTCGATGGTGAAAGCCTGGGTGTGTACTGGAGCATGACCCACGCCCAGGGCTGGCACCTGGATGCCGTGGCCATGGGTACCCGTTTCGACATCAACGGGCGCAGCGAAACCGGCCAGCGCCTGGATGGCAATGGCCATGCGGTGACCTTGTCGGTTGAAGGCGGCTACCCTATCAGCCTGGGTGAGAACTGGACCATCGAGCCCCAGGCACAGTTGATCAACCAACAGTTCTTTCCTGGCAGCCAGACGCCAGCGGCTACCCAGCAAGCCTTCGATGAGCAACCGAACTGGACCGGCCGGGTCGGGGCCAAATTGTCGGCACGCTATAACCTGCGCGGCATGCCGATCGAACCCTTCCTGCGTACCAACGTCTGGTACGACTTCTCCCATTCCGACACTGTAAGCCTGGACCAGGTCGACAAGATCAGCAGCGGGCGCAACTCGGCCACAGTGGAAGTGGGATTGGGGCTGGTGGCACGGGTGACGCCCAAGGTCGCTCTGTTTGTCAGTGCCGACTACAGCAGCGATGTGGATGACAACGACTTGAATGGCCTGATCGGCAACCTGGGTGTGCGGGTCAGGTGGTAGGGCAGCAACTGTCTTGCACGGGCAAGGTTCTTTAGCCCCCACAGGTAGTGTATGTGCCGGTGGGAAGGGGCTTGCCCCGCGAAGGCCAGTGCAGGCAATACAGGCCTCGCGCGAGGAAAGCTCGCTCCAACAGTCAGGCGGGTCGCAGGATCAGCACGCCCAACGGTGGCAGGTTCAAGGCCAGCGACTGCGGCTGGCCGTGGCTGGGGATAGCCTCGCTGATGACCTCGCCCAGGTTGCCGTAGTTGGTGCCGGCATAGCCTTCGGCATCGCTGTTGAGCACCTCGGCCCAGCGCTCGCCAAAGGGCACCCCGATGCGATAGCGCTCCCTCGGCACCGGCGTGAAGTTCGCCACCACCAGCAATGGCTCGCCGCTCGCGCTCCAGCGCAGCCAGGCATAGACGCTGTTATGGGCATCGTCGCCGATCAGCCATTGGAACCCCTGGGGCAGGCAGTCCTGTTCGTGCAGCGCGCGCTCATCACGGTACAGGCGGTTGAGATCGCCGACCAGGCGCTGCACCCCCAGGTGCTCGGGGTACTTGAGCAGGTACCAGTCCAGTTCGCTGTCGTGGTTCCACTCGCGCCACTGGCCGAACTCGCAGCCCATGAACAGCAGCTTCTTGCCCGGATGGGTCCACATGAAGGTCAGGTAGGCGCGCAGGTTGGCGAACTTCTGCCAGCGGTCACCCGGCATCTTGTCGATCAGCGAGTGTTTGCCGTGGACCACTTCATCGTGGGAAATCGGCAGAATGAAATGCTCGGAGTAGGCGTAGATCAGCCCGAAGCTCATCTCATTGTGATGGTAGGTACGGTGGATCGGGTCGTTCTGGATGTAATGCAGGGTGTCGTGCATCCAGCCCATGTTCCATTTGTAGGCAAAGCCCAGGCCGCCCTGCTGGGTCGGCTGGCTGACCCCGGGCCAGGCCGTGGACTCTTCAGCGATCACCAGGGCTCCCGGCGCTTCAAGCGCGACCACATCGTTTAGGTGGCGAAGAAAGTCGATGGCCTCGAGGTTTTCCCGACCACCATGGCGGTTGGGCACCCACTCGCCGGCTTTGCGTGAGTAGTCGCGGTAGAGCATCGAGGCCACGGCATCGACCCGCAGCCCGTCGATATGAAAATGCTTGAGCCAATGCAAGGCCGAGGCCAGCATGAAGCCATGCACTTCGGTGCGGCCCAGGTTGTAGATCAGCGTGTCCCAATCCTGGTGAAAGCCTTCGAGGGGGTTGTCGTACTCATACAGCGCCGTGCCGTCGAAGCGCGCCAGGCCATGGGTATCGGTGGGGAAATGTGCCGGCACCCAGTCGAGGATCACCCCGATGGATGCCTGGTGACAGGCATCGACGAAGGCGGCGAAGTCTTCTGCACTACCGTAGCGTGCAGTCGGCGCGAACAGCGACAGCGGCTGATAGCCCCATGAGCCGCCAAACGGATGCTCCATGATCGGCATCAGTTCGATATGCGTGAAGCCCATCTGCTGGATGTATGGCACCAGTCGTCCGGCGAGTTCGCGCCAGTTGTAGAAGCGCGCCACTTCACCGGTGTCGTCCAGCTCGCATTGCCAGGAGCCTGCGTGCAGCTCGTAGATCGACAACGGTGCATGGGTCGCCTGACGTTCACCACGGACCTGCATCCAGGCCTGGTCCTGCCAGTCGTGTGCCAAGGGGCCGGCCACCCGTGAGGCAGTGCTGGGCGGCAGCTCCGTGGCGCGGGCCAAGGGGTCGGCCTTGAGCGGCAGGATGCCTTCGCGACCCAGCACTTCGTACTTGTAGGCTTCGCCGGCCGTCAGGCGCGGCACGAAGATCTCCCACACGCCGGAAGGATGACGCAGGCGCATCGGGTGGCGACGCCCGTCCCAGTTGTTGAAATCGCCCACCACCGATACTCGCCGGGCATTGGGTGCCCACACGGAGAAGCGTACGCCGTCGATGCCTTCTACCTGTGTCAGTTGCGCGCCCATGCTGCCGGAAAGGTCACGGTGGTTGCCCTCGGCAAACAGATAAAGGTCCATGTCCCCCAGCAGCGGGCCGAAGCTGTAAGGGTCTTCGGTCAGTTGCTCGCCTCCGGCCCAGTTGATCCGCAGCACATAGGGCTGGTGCTCGGGCAGGTGAGCGATGAACAGGCCCGGCACCGATTGCTGCTCGAGTTCGCCCAGCACCCGCCCGTCATCACGGGCCAGGGCTTGAGCGCTCAAGGCATTGGGCAAATAGGCGCGGACAAACTGGCCGCCTGCACCATCCGGGTGCGGGCCGAGCACGGCGAACGGGTCGGCGTGCTCGGCCCTGACCAGGGCGTCGCTGTCTCGATGACCCAGCCCGCCTTCCTCGCGCTTGCGTTGATTCATTACGTTTCTCCCCAGGTACTTGTCAGGCCATGCAGGCCATGCAAAGGCACGGCCAGCCAACTTGGGCGGTTTTCGGCTTCATACAGGATTTCGTAGGCGGCCTTTTCCAGGCTGAACAGTTCCAGTGCCGCACGCTCGCCGTCGGCATGTTCCCAGGCATGGGGCATGGCCGCGGTGGCCAGCCCATAGGCCTCGACAAAGGCATGTCGGGCCTGGTGCAGATAACGCCTGGCGACTCGCTGACGGGCCTGGCGGGCACTGTCCGAGAGGTCGACACTGGAGGCACTGCGCAGCACCATGGCAGCAGCATAGTCGAAGGATCGCAACACGCCGCTGACATCCTTGTAAGGGCTGTGCCTGGCCCTGCGCTCCTCGAGCGGGCGCGCAGGCTCACCCTCGAAATCGATCAGGTAGGCATCGCCCTGTACTACCAGTACCTGGCCCAGGTGCAGGTCGCCATGCACGCGCATCAACAGGCCGCCCTGGGCTTGCTTGCTCAGGGCCATGACCGTGGCCAGCAGGTCCTTGCGTTGCTGTTGCAGGTCATCGACCACAGCCTGGCTTTCGGGGTCCAGTTCGCCACGGTGCTGTTTGAGCACGTCCAGGGCACGGGTCAGTTGCGCGCTGATCTGCTTGCCCCAGGCCTGGCAATCGCGGGCGCTGCTGACACGCTGCTGGAAGGCCGACTCCTTGGTTGGGGCTGCGAGCAGCAGATGCATTTCGCCCAGGCGTTGCCCCAGCAACGCGGCAAAATCGGCCAGGTCCTGCAGCGCATCGGTATGGGCATCCAGCGTTTGCTCGCCGGGCTCCAGTTCGTCGCGGATAGCGCGTTCCAGGTTGTTCTGGGTCCAGTCCCAGGCGTCCCCCTGGTTGCTCAGGTAGCCTTGGGCAATCATCAGCAGGTGCGGTTGTTGCTGGGCATCGATACGGCTGACCCAGCCCAGCAAGGGCGAGATATTGGTAAAGCCTGAGGCCGTGAGGTAGGCGCTCATTTCCAGCTCCGGATGCACCCCCGGGTTGACCCGGCGGATCAGCTTGAGCACCAGGCTGCCGCCGACCACCACCGAGCTGTTGGACTGCTCGGCCGAGAGGTAGCGCACCTCGGCGTCGTCACCCAGGTTCAGGGCGGCCAGCTGCTCGGTGGCATTGAAACACAGCTCACCTTCGGCACAGGGCAACCGGGTACCTTGCTTGCAGCCGAACAGCACGGCACGAACAAAGCTTTCCAGCACGAAGCCATCGGTGATCAAACCCACCTGACGCCCGCGCCGTACCCGCGCCAGGGCCAACTGCTGGGGGGGCGCGCTGTTGATCTGCTCTTCGCCGATCAGGCCGAATGGCAGTTGATAGCGACTGCTGTGACCGCCACCTTTGACTTCGATCTCACTGAGCAGCACCGGACTGGTCGGCGCACCAAAGCGCACGCCATAGGCAATGTGTACCTGATCGATGCGGGTTTCCTTGCCAGCGAACCAGCGGCGCTTGGGCAGGTACTGCGGCAGGATGCTGTCTTGAAGGGTGTAGCGGGCCGGTGCTTCGAGCAACTCTTCCATGCGCTTTTTCAGTACCAGCGTGGTGAACTCCGGCAAGCTCTGGGCCGGTTCCTGGTGCCAGCTGGGCATCTGGTCCTTGGGCGCCAGCAGGAACCAATAGAAGCCATAGGGCGGCAGGGTCAACAGGAACGGCAGTTGGCCGATGGGCGGGAAGGCACTGGCGCCGAGCATTTCCACCGGGACCATTCCGGCGAACTGCGACAGGTCGAGTTCGGCGGCCTGGGCGGCACGGGAGACGTTGGCCACACACAGGATGATCTCGCTCTTGCCGTCGGGGCCGGTGTATTCGCGGATATACGCAAGGATACGGCGGTTGGTTGGCGAGAGCATTTTCAAAGTGCCCCGCCCGAAGGCTTTTTGCTGCTTGCGCACCGCCAGCAGGCGTCGGTTCCAGTTCAGCAGCGAGTGCGGATCATGGGCCTGGGTCTCGACGTTGACCGAGGCGTAGCCGTACAACGGGTCCATGATCGGCGGCAACACCAGGCGTGCCGGGTCGGCACGGGAGAAGCCGCCGTTGCGGTCGATCGACCACTGCATGGGGGTGCGCACGCCGTCGCGGTCGCCCAGGTAAATGTTGTCACCCATGCCAATCTCGTCGCCGTAGTACAGCGTTGGCGTGCCGGGCATCGACAACAGCAGGCTGGAGAGCAGCTCCACCCGCCGCCGGTCACGCTGCAGCAAGGGTGCCAGGCGCCGGCGAATCCCCAGGTTGATCCGTGCCCGACGGTCTTCGGCATAGTAGTTCCATAAGTAGTCGCGTTCGCGATCGGTGACCATCTCCAGGGTCAATTCATCGTGGTTGCGCAGGAAGATCGCCCATTGGCAGTTGGGGGGGATCTCCGGGGTCTGGCGCAGTATGTCGGTGATCGGAAACCGGTCTTCCTGGGCCACGGCCATGTACATGCGCGGCATCAGCGGGAAGTGAAACGCCATGTGGCACTCATCGCCCTGCCCTTCGCCGAAATACAGCTGGGTGTCTTCGGGCCACTGGTTGGCCTCGGCCAGCAGCATGCGGTCGGGGTAGTTGGCGTCGATCTCGGCGCGGATCTGCTTGAGCACCTGGTGGGTTTCGGGCAGGTTCTCGTTGTTGGTGCCATCGCGCTCGATCAGGTATGGGATGGCGTCCAGGCGCAGGCCGTCCACCCCCAGGTCGAGCCAGTAGCGCATGACCCCGATCACCGCCTTCATTACCTGGGGGTTGTCGAAGTTGAGGTCGGGCTGGTGCGAATAGAAGCGGTGCCAGAAGTACTGACCGGCCACCGGATCCCAGGTCCAGTTGGACTTCTCAGTGTCGAGAAAGATGATCCGCGTACCGTCGTATTTCTGGTCGGTGTCGGACCATACATAGAAGTCCCGGGCCTTGCTGCCGGGCTTGGCGTGACGGGCCTTCTGGAACCAGGCGTGCTGGTCGGAGGTGTGGTTGATGACCAGCTCGGTGATCACCCGCAGGCCGCGCCTGTGCGCCTCGGCGATAAAGCGCTTCACATCGGCCAGGGTGCCGTAGTCGGGATGTACGGCCTTGTACTCGGCAATGTCATAGCCGTCGTCGCGCCGTGGCGAAGGGTAGAACGGCAGTAACCACAGGGTATTGACACCAAGTTCCGCGATGTAGTCGAGCTTGGCGATCAGGCCGGGGAAATCACCGATGCCATCGTTGTTCGAGTCGAAGAACGATTTGACATGCACCTGGTAGATGATCGCGTCCTTGTACCACAGGGGATCGTCGATAAAGGCTGTCGGGCGGGTACGCTTGGCCATGGTCGACTCCTTTCTAGAGGGCTTTTTCGATACGCCAGATTCCGAACGGCAGGTGCCAGGGCTCGATGCGCATCCATTGGGTCTTGCCGTGCCAGGTCCAGCGGTGGCCGGTCATCAGGTCTTCACCGAAGGTGTCGGCGTTGTCATCCAGGCCCAGCTCCCACAGCGGCAACTCGAAGTGCGCCTCCTGGGCGTTGTGCGGGTCGAGGCTGATGGCGATGAGGATGAAGTTGTCGCGCTCGGCGGTACGCTTGCCGAAATACACGATGTTGTCGTTCCAGGCATTGAAGAACGCCACGCCCAGGTGGGTCTGCAGCGCCGGGTTCTGGCGGCGGATGCGGTTGAGCTGAGCGATTTCGGCAATGATGTTGCCCGGCTGGGTGAAGTCCCGCGGGCGGAGCTGGTACTTCTCCGAATCCAGGTATTCCTCTTTGCCCGGTATCGGCGTGGCCTCGCACAGTTCGAACCCCGAGTACATGCCCCACAACCCCGAGCCCATGGTGGCCAGGGCGGCGCGAATGAGGAACCCGGCGCGACCGGACTCGTGGAGAAAATACGGGTTGATGTCGGGGGTGTTGACGAAGAAGTTGGGGCGGTAGCAATAGCGCCAGGGTGGCTGGTTGAGCTCCTCGAAGTAAGTTTGCAGCTCGGCCTTGGTGTTGCGCCAGGTGAAGTAGGTGTAGCTCTGCGAATAGCCGACCTTGCCCAGGCGCGCCATCATCGCTGGCTTGGTGAAGGCTTCAGCGAGGAAGATCACCTCCGGGTGCTGGCTGCGGATGTTGGCGATCATCCAGTGCCAGAACGGCAACGGCTTGGTGTGCGGGTTGTCGACCCGGAACATCTTCACCCCTTCCTGTACCCAGCCCAGCACCACATCGCGCAGAGCCAGCCACAAGGCCGGCACGGCATCGGCGGCATAGAAGTCGACGTTGACGATGTCCTGATACTTTTTCGGCGGATTTTCCGCGTAGCGAATCGTGCCGTCCGGGCGCCAGGAGAACCAGCCGGGATGCTCTTTCAGCCAGGGGTGGTCCTGGGAACACTGGATGGCGAAGTCCAGAGCGATCTCCAGGCCGTGCTCGGCGGCAGCAGCCACCAGTCGACGAAAGTCCTCGCGGCTGCCCAGTTGCGGGTGGATGGCTTCGTGTCCGCCCTCTTCATTGCCGATGGCGTAGGGGCTGCCCGGGTCGCCGGGCTCGGCCTGCAGGGCGTTGTTGCGGCCCTTGCGGTGGCGTACGCCGATGGGGTGAATGGGCGGGAAATACAACACATCGAAGCCCATGTCGCGGATCATCGGCAGGCGTTCATGCACATCGTTGAAGGTGCCGTGCCGCTCGGGGTCGTCAGTGATCGAGCGGGGAAACAGCTCGTACCAGCTGGCAAACAGCGCCTGGCGCCGCTCCACATCCAGGGGGTATTCCGGACTGCGGCTCAGGAAGGTGCGGTGATCGGCTTCGCGCATCAAGCTGGCAGTATTGGCATGCAGCAACTGCGCCACCTGCTCTTCGTGGGTCAGGGTTGGCAGCGCCAGGCGCAGCCCTTGCAGCTGTTCGCGCAACAAGCCCTGGCTGCGTTCGATATTGTGATCAAGCAGCAGCAAGCCTTCCTGCAACTCCAATGGCACGGGTACGCCTGCATTGAATTTTTTCTCAAGGTCATGGCAATACGTGGCGAAGGGGTCGATCCAGGCTTCGATGCTGAACAGGTGCCGACCTTGCTCGATAACGGTGAACTCGGCCTGCCACAGGTCATTGCCAGCGAACGTCATCGGCACGCAGTGCCAGCGCCGGCTGTGGGCCTGGCGCCAATTGAGCATCACCGCCAGTGCATCGTGGCCATCACTGTAGACCTTGCTGCTGACCTGCACCGCCTCCCCCACCACCGCCTTGACCGCGAACAGGCCGCCATCGAGCAGAGGCTGGGTATTTTCGATCACGATCCTGGGTTCGAGCAGGGCCTGAGACAGGCTGATGGCCTGGTCGGCGTGGTCATTGGCCGGGGCTGTACGGTCGGTTTCGAAGGGCTCATCGCGGGTCATCGATCCTTGCTCCGTTACGAGGTAGGCGTAAGAGTTCAGAGCAGATGGGCGGCGTGGGGTTCAAAAAAAATGAGCGATTGGCGCCCGGTGCAGTCGAAAACAACTGAGCCCGTCATCCATAACCCCCTTGCGAGGTCAGGCCATGAACATTCCCATCCCGGCAGAAACGCCCGATCCGAATATCGACGACCCGACGCTGCCACCTGCGGTGCCGGATGAAGAGCCCGATGAGTTGCCGGTCAAACCGACAGTGCCGCCCACCGTAGGCGACCCGCCCAGTGACGAGCCGCCGGTGAAAGCGTAGACGATCGCGGGGCAAGCCCGCTCCCACAAAGCCCACCGCTGTGGGGGCGGCGGTGCGACGGCTCGACTTGCCCCGCGACGGCCTCAACCCCTGGCCAGCTCCTCGATGCTGATCTCGCGCATCCTGAACTTCTGCACCTTGCCGGTCACCGTCATCGGGAACTCGTCGACAAAACGGAAGTAACGCGGGGTCTTGAAGTGGGCAATGCGGCTCTTGCACCACTGCTGTAGCTCGATCTCGCTGACGCTGTGGCCGGGGTGGAACTTGATCCAGGCAACGATCTCCTCGCCATAGCGCTCGTCCGGAATACCGATCACCTGCACATCGGCCACCGCGGGGTGGGTGAAGAAGAACTCCTCCAGCTCCCGTGGATAAATGTTCTCGCCACCGCGGATGATCATGTCCTTGTTGCGCCCGGCGATACACACGTACCCCGCCTCGTTCATGGTCGCCAGGTCGCCGGTGTGCATCCAGCCGGCCGGGTCGATGGCTTCGAGGGTCGCGTCGGGGTTGCCCCAGTAGCCCAGCATCACGCTGTAGCCACGCGTACACAGCTCGCCAATGGTGCCGCGCGGCACGATGCAGCCGTGCTCGTCGACAATCTTGCTTTCCAGCTGCGGCTGGGTACGCCCTACCGTGGTGACACGCAGCTCCAGGTCGTCATCGGGACCTGTCTGCAGCGACACCGGGCTGGTCTCGGTCATACCGTAGGCAATCTGCACCTCGCTCATGTGCAACTGATCGATCACCCGGCGCATCACCTCGATCGGGCAGGTGGCCCCGGCCATGATCCCGGTGCGCAGGCTCGACAGGTCGCGCTCGGTGCGCTGGGGGTGGTCGAGCATGGCGATGAACATGGTCGGCACACCGTAGAGCGCGGTGGCCTTTTCCTGGGCGACGGTGTCCAGGGTCAGCAACGGGTCGAAGGCGTCGTTGGGGTAGATCATGGTGCTGCCGTGGGTGATGCAGCCCAGGTTGCCCATGACCATGCCGAAGCAGTGGTACAACGGCACCGGGATCACCATGCGGTCGTGCTCGGTCAGGCCCAGGCTTTCGCCGACCATGTAGCCGTTGTTGAGGATGTTGTAGTGACTGAGGGTGGCCCCCTTGGGGAAGCCGGTGGTGCCGGAGGTGTACTGGATGTTGACCGGTTGATCGAACTGCAGGCTGTGCTGGCGGGCCAGGTAGTCGTCCGGGGTGGTATGCGCCGCCAAGGCTGCCAACTGCTCCCAGGCCAGGAAGCCTGCCGGTGGCGCGGCATCGAGGCTGATCAGCCCGCGCAGGGCCGGCAACAGCTCGCTGCAGAACTCGCCAGGCACTTGATCGCCGAGCTCGGGCAACAGCTCACCGAGCATGGCGTGGTAATCGGAGGTCTTGAAGGCACCGGCGCAGATCAACCACTGGCAACCCGACTGTTTGAGCACATACTCAAGCTCGCTGGTGCGATAGGCGGGGTTGATATTGACCAGGATCACGCCGATCTTGGCGCTGGCGACCTGGGCAATGCACCACTCGGCGCAGTTGGGTGCCCAGATGCCCAGGCGGTCGCCGGTCTTGAGCCCCAGGGCCATCAGCGCCCGGGCGTGACAGTCGACGCTGTCGGCCAGTTGCTGCCAGCTGTAGCGCAATTGCTGGTGGCGCACCACCAGAGCCTCGCGCTGGGCAAAACGCGACACAGTATTGTCAAATGCCTGGCCGATAGTCATGGCCAGCAAGGGCTTATCCTGGCGCCCCTGGGTATAGCTCGGTTGATTCATGGCGGTCCCTTGTTGTGGTTGTTCTGGGAACTGATTCAAGCGGGTCCTACTCTGGCTGATATTTACGTTAACGTAAAGGTCATGGCGCGATTGACAGTGACCGACCGCAGGTTTACGTTAACGTAAAGGTGATTGATAGACCTGTAGCCGCGGGCTTGCCCCGCGATACTCCTGAAATCCAAGAACAAAAAGGTGCCCACATGCGTTATCCGACCCTGAACTTCGCCCTCGGCGAAACCATCGACATGCTGCGCGACCAGGTACAGTCTTTCGTCGCCGCCGAACTGGCACCTCGCGCCGCACAGATCGACCAGGACAACCTGTTCCCCGCCGACATGTGGCGCAAGTTCGGCGACATGGGCCTGCTCGGCATCACCGTCAGCGAAGAATACGGCGGCGCCGGCCTGGGCTACCTGGCCCACGTGGTGGCCATGGAAGAAATCAGCCGCGGCTCGGCCTCGGTCGCCCTCTCCTACGGCGCCCACTCCAACCTCTGCGTCAACCAGATCAACCGCAACGGCAACGCCGAGCAAAAAGCCAAGTACCTGCCCAAGCTGGTCAGCGGCGAGCACATCGGCGCCCTGGCCATGAGCGAGCCCAATGCCGGCTCCGACGTGGTGTCGATGAAACTGCGCGCCGAAGCACGCGGCGACCATTTCGTCCTCAACGGCAGCAAGACCTGGATCACCAACGGCCCCGACGCCAACACCTATGTGATCTACGCCAAGACCGACCTGGACAAGGGCCCCCACGGCATCACCGCCTTTATTGTCGAGCGTGACTTCAAGGGCTTCAGCCGCAGCAACAAATTCGACAAGCTGGGTATGCGCGGCTCCAACACCTGCGAACTGTTTTTCGACAACGTCGAAGTACCCAGGGAAAACATCCTCGGCGCCCTCAACGGTGGCGTAAAAGTGCTGATGAGCGGCCTGGACTATGAACGCGTTGTGCTCTCCGGTGGCCCGACCGGGATCATGCAGGCCTGTATGGACCTGGTCGTGCCCTACATCCACGACCGCAAGCAGTTCGGCCAGAGCATCGGTGAATTCCAGCTGATCCAGGGCAAGATCGCCGACATGTACACCCAGCTCAACGCCAGCCGCGCCTACCTGTACGCCGTGGCCCAGGCCTGCGATCGCGCCGAAACCACCCGCAAGGATGCTGCCGGGGTGATCCTCTATACCGCCGAACGCGCGACCCAGATGGCCCTGGAAGCCATTCAGATCCTCGGTGGCAACGGCTACATCAACGAGTTCCCGGCCGGTCGCCTGCTGCGCGACGCCAAGCTCTATGAAATCGGCGCAGGCACCAGCGAGATTCGCCGGATGCTGATCGGGCGCGAACTGTTCAACGAAACCCGCTGAGCGAGTCAGCGGTTAGCTTCAAGCGACAAGCTGCAAGTAAAAGCAGTTGTAGCGCCGATCAACTCTTGCAGCTTGAAGCTTGCCGCTTGAAGCTGCGCCAGGAGCCCCGATGATTCTGAAATCCCATTTGAACCCCCGCGCTCCCGAGTTCGCCCAGAACAGCGCGGCCATGCTCGAGCAAGTCCAGGGCCTTCGCACGCTGCTGGCCAAGGTCCACCAGGGCGGCGGCCACAAGGCCCAGGAGCGGCACACCTCGCGAGGCAAATTGCTGCCGCGCGATCGCATCGACCACTTGCTCGACGCCGGTTCGCCGTTCCTGGAAATCGGCCAGTTGGCCGCACATGAGGTGTACGGCGAGGACGTACCGGCAGCAGGCGTGATTGCCGGCATCGGCCGAGTCGAAGGCGTCGAATGCATGATCGTGGCCAACGACGCCACGGTCAAAGGCGGCTCCTACTACCCGCTGACGGTAAAAAAGCACCTGCGTGCCCAGGCCATCGCCTTGCAGAACCGCCTGCCCTGCCTGTACCTGGTGGACTCCGGCGGTGCCAACCTGCCGCGCCAGGACGAGGTGTTCCCGGACCGCGAGCACTTCGGGCGAATTTTCTTCAACCAGGCCAACATGAGTGCCTTGGGCATTCCGCAGATCGCCGTGGTCATGGGTTCATGCACTGCAGGCGGCGCCTATGTGCCAGCCATGGCCGACGAAGCGATCATGGTGCGCCAGCAGGCCACGATCTTTCTGGCCGGCCCGCCGCTGGTCAAGGCGGCCACCGGTGAAGTGGTCAGCGCCGAGGACCTGGGCGGTGCCGATGTACATTGCAAGACCAGCGGCGTGGCCGACCACTATGCCGACAACGACGAACACGCCCTGGCCATCGCTCGGCGCTGCGTGGCCAACCTCAACTGGCAGAAGCTCGGCACCTTGCAGCAACGGGCACCGATCGCGCCGCTGTACGACGCCCAGGAGCTGTACGGCGTGGTGCCGGCCGATGCCAAGCAACCGTTCGATGTGCGCGAGGTGATTGCCCGCCTGGTGGACGGTTCGGTGTTCGACGAGTTCAAGGCACTGTTCGGCACCACTTTGGTGTGCGGCTTTGCCCACCTGCACGGTTACCCGATCGCCATCCTGGCCAACAACGGCATCCTGTTCGCGGAGGCTGCGCAAAAAGGCGCGCACTTTATCGAACTGGCCTGCCAGCGCGGCATTCCCTTGCTGTTTTTGCAGAACATCACCGGCTTCATGGTGGGTCAGAAGTACGAAGCCGGCGGTATCGCCAAGCATGGCGCCAAACTGGTGACCGCCGTGGCCTGTGCCCGGGTACCGAAGTTCACCGTGATCATCGGTGGCAGTTTCGGTGCCGGCAACTACGGCATGTGCGGCCGCGCCTACGACCCACGGTTCCTGTGGATGTGGCCCAATGCACGCATCGGTGTCATGGGCGCCGAACAAGCCGCCGGCGTGCTGGCCCAGGTCAAGCGCGAGCAGAGCGAGCGTAGCGGCCAGCCGTTCAGCGCCGAGGACGAGGCACGGCTCAAGCAGCCGATCCTCGATCAGTACGAACACCAGGGCCACCCGTACTACTCCAGCGCCCGCCTGTGGGATGACGGCGTCATCGACCCGGCACAAACCCGCGACGTACTGGGCCTGGCATTGTCCGCAGCCCTCAACGCACCGATCGAACAAAGCCGTTTCGGCATTTTCCGGATGTGAGCATGAGCGACTTCACTACCCTTGAACTGATCAAGGACTCCCGTGGTTTCGCCACCCTGTGGCTGAGCCGGGAAGACAAGAACAACGCCTTCAACGCCCAGATGATCCGCGAGCTGATCCTGGCCATCGACCAGATCGCCGCCGACGCCAGCTTGCGCTTCGTCCTGCTGCGCGGCCGTGGCCGGCATTTCAGCGCAGGCGCCGACCTGGCCTGGATGCAGCAATCGGCAGCGCTTGACTACAACACCAACCTGGACGATGCCCGCGAGCTGGCAGAGCTGATGTACAACCTGGCCAAGCTCAAGGTACCGACTCTGGCCGTGGTCCAGGGCGCAGCCTTTGGCGGCGCACTGGGCCTGATCAGTTGCTGCGACATGGCCATCGGCACCCGCGAGGCACAACTGTGCCTGTCGGAAGTACGCATCGGCCTGGCGCCTGCGGTGATCAGCCCGTTCGTGGTACAGGCCATGGGCGAGCGCGCCGCACGTCGCTATGCCCTGACCGCCGAGCGCTTCAGTGGCGAGCGCGCCCGTGAACTGGGCTTGCTGGCCGAGGCGTACCCGGCCGCCGAGCTTGAGCAACAGGTCGAACTGTGGATCGACAACCTGCTGCTCAACAGCCCCCAGGCCATGCGTGCCAGCAAAGAGTTGCTGCGTGAAGTGGGTCACGGCGAGCTGACCCCTGCCCTGCGCCGCTACTGCGAGAATGCCATCGCCCGTATCCGCGTGAGCCCCGAGGGCCAGGAAGGCTTGCGCGCCTTCCTGGAAAAACGCACACCCGCCTGGCAGGGCGAACCGTCGAACAAGGAGCCGCGCCCATGACCCGCACGCCATTGACTACCCTGCTGGTTGCCAACCGCGGCGAGATCGCTTGCCGGGTGATGCGCACCGCCAAGGCCCTGGGCCTGACCACCGTGGCCGTACACAGCGCCATCGACCGTGAAGCGCGGCACAGCCGTGAAGCCGATATCCGCGTTGACCTGGGTGGAGCCAAGGCCGCCGAAAGCTACCTGGACATCGACAAGCTGCTGGCCGCGGCCAAGGCCAGCGGCGCCCAGGCGATTCACCCGGGTTACGGCTTCCTGTCGGAGAACGCGGGCTTCGCCCGTGCCATCGAAGCGGCCGGGCTGATCTTCCTCGGCCCGCCGGCCAGCGCTATCGACGCGATGGGCAGCAAGTCGGCCGCCAAGGCCCTGATGGAGCAAGCCGGCGTCCCCCTGGTGCCGGGCTACCACGGTGAAGCCCAGGACCTGGAAACCTTCCGCGCTGCCGCCGAGTCCATCGGCTACCCGGTGCTGCTCAAGGCCACCGCCGGGGGTGGCGGCAAGGGCATGAAGGTGGTCGAAAGCGAAAGCCAGCTGGCCGAAGCCCTGGCCTCGGCCCAGCGTGAAGCGCAGTCGTCGTTTGGCGATGCGCGCATGCTGGTGGAGAAGTACGTACTCAAGCCGCGTCACGTAGAGATCCAGGTATTCGCCGACCAGCACGGCAACTGCCTGTACCTCAATGAGCGCGACTGCTCGATCCAGCGCCGCCACCAGAAAGTCGTCGAGGAAGCCCCGGCCCCCGGCCTGAGCCCAGCCCAGCGCCAGGCCATGGGCGAAGCGGCGGTCAAGGCGGCCCAGGCCATTGGTTATGTCGGCGCCGGTACCGTCGAATTCCTGCTCGATGCCCGCGGCGAATTCTTCTTCATGGAAATGAACACCCGCCTGCAGGTGGAGCACCCGGTGACCGAAGCCATTACCGGCCTGGACCTGGTGGCCTGGCAGATCCGCGTGGCTTGCGGCGAGCCATTGCCGATCACCCAGGAACAAGTGCCGCTCAATGGCCACGCCATCGAAGTACGCCTGTACGCAGAAGACCCCGCCAACGACTTCCTCCCTGCTACCGGGCAACTGGTGCTGTACCGCGAGTCGGCGCCGGGTGAAGGGCGCCGGGTCGACAGTGGCGTCAGTGAAGGCGACAGCATCTCGCCGTTCTACGACCCGATGCTGGGCAAGCTGATCGCCTGGGGCCAGACCCGCGAACAGGCACGCCTGCGCTTGCTGGCGATGCTCGATGAGTTCGCCATTGGCGGGCTGAAAACCAACATCGCGTTTCTGCGGCGGATCCTTGCGCACCCGGCGTTCGCCGAGGCCGAGCTCGATACCGGTTTCATCCCGCGCTATCAGGAACAGTTGTTGCCAGCCACCCAGCCACTGCCCGCTGCGTTCTGGCAGGCCGCGGCTGAAGCCTGGATTCAGAGCCAGCCGGTCCAGCACCGTGGCGATGATCGCCACTCGCCCTGGGCGGCAAACGCGGGCTTGCGCCTGGGCGTGCCGGCGCACATCAGCCTGCACTTGAATTGCAACGGCCAGGACCAGGCCGTGGGGCTCAGTCATGCGGCGGCGCCAACGCTGACACTGGACGGCGAACAGCTAGTGATCGAGCAGGATGGCCTGCGCCGTCGGCACTTGGCAATCCGTCGCGGCACCACCCTCTATCTGCAGTGGGACGGCGAGCTGCACGCGGTGACCCCGTTTGACCCGATTGCCGAGGCCGATGCCAGTCACAGCCACCAGGGCGGCCTGAGTGCGCCCATGAACGGCAGTATCGTGCGGGTATTGGTCGAGGTAGGGCAGACGGTTGAAGCGGGTGCTCAATTGGTGGTGCTGGAAGCCATGAAGATGGAACACAGCATTCGCGCAGCGCACGCCGGGACGGTCAAGGCGCTGTTTTGCCAGGAAGGCGAGATGGTCAGTGAAGGGGCTGTGCTGGTGGAGCTGCAAGAAGACTGAAAACACATCGCGGGACAAGTTCGCTCCTACTGTAGGAGCGAACTTGTCCCGCGATGCCGTTCAAAACCTCACAAACGCCTGCACCACCACACCCAGCACTTCACACTGCGCCGTGAACACTGCCTTGGGGTACGTCGGATTGAGGGGTTTCAGGTAGCGTTGGCCACCCTCCTCGATCAGTTGGCGAAAAACCGGGCCCGTGCGATCGGGCAAGCGGGCGATCACCAGCTTGCCCGGCGCGACGCTCACGCCCGTATCCACCAGGATCAGCATGCCCTCCGGCACACTCAAGCCCATTGGCGCGGTCATCGCATCGCCTTCCACCGGCAACCAGAACGTTCGCCCCAACGCGACATGGTCCGACGACTGGCGCACGCAAGGCCTTGTAGGCTCGATCGTCTCCAGGCCATCCCAGGACAGGATCGGGTAGCGAAAATACAGATCGTGCTTCTGGTGCTCCAGGTCCAGGGTTGCCGCCGATGTACCGGGCAGCACACCATAAGTGCCGCTGGTTTCCGACGTGTGCGAGGGAAACACCATCTGCAATGGCGGCAAGCCGACCTCGATCAGAATCTGGTTCAGCACCCTGAGCCTGGGCTCGCGTTCTTCGCGCAACCAATGCCCGACTGCACCCTGGGTGACCCCGATGCGTTCGGCGAGATTCTCCTGCGTGACTTTGAGTTCACGCATTCTGGCCTTGACCAGATCAGTCCAATTATCCATCGCTGGCACGATACGGACTGCTCCCTGACGCTCAATACACAAATTGTAGTATTTAAAAAGCGGTCACAACTACATTACGTATTATTATTCGCGCCTACCTTAGATCGCTTACCCATATGGCAGGTAGCCGAATGAAACAGACACTTCCTGAAATGGATATCAACCTGGATAACGAAGCACTGAGCACGAGCGACGCTGCCCGCAAAGCGCTGGATTTCTACCTCAATCCAACACCGGTGATACCGACAGCGGAGGAACCCTGGTTGATTCCGCGAGGAACCCTCAGCGGCCCTGAAGCGGCCGAACGTGCCGTGCAGTTGCTGCTGTGTGCCGAAGCCACCGCCTGCGAGTCGGCCAACGGGTTGCAGGGAAGGCCGCGACAACTGGCCTTGGCCGTGGTGCACATGATCAGCCTGGCCAAGGCCATGGTCGAACACCTGCCCACCGAACAGCGGTGTAGAGGGACAGAAAGCTAACGTGGGAAGTCGCTGCAATGACGGCGCCAGCGCCGCTCATTCAAGGAGGGAGCGCATTCGGTAAAGTTTTTTTACGGAATGACGGAAAATTCATTTGACTTGCAAATGATAACGATTATTATTGCTCACAACTGGTCGC
>RCUI01000236.1_pt1 | contig 20916 bp, 25 predicted proteins | sample 2166121 | NCBI WGS metagenome assembly RCUI01 (sample SAMN09932700, study PRJNA488358) | compost metagenome | feature: garden; material: soil; isolation source: compost soil in succinic acid-enriched culture | place: Germany: Experimental Botanical Garden Goettingen | collected 2016-01-27
AGGGCATGATCTGGGTCTTCTCCCACTTTCGTGTGGTGCTGGTATGAGCAACATCTCCCGGATCCGCCACGAGCTGCCGGTGGGCATGGATATCGTCCATGCGGTCTCAGAGCTCGATGCCGCACTGGTGAAAGCTATTGATGCCGCCAAGGAGGCCGGACTTCCTCAGGGGTTGCTGGTGGGACTGCTGCATGGTCACGCGCACGCCGAGACGCACAAGATGGTGTGCAAGTGAGTGGAGCGACGGCCAGGCCCATGCCGCCTCCTGCTTTGCTTGAGCTGACCGAGCTCTCGATGCTCGGCACCAGGCTTCAGCCAGCACCAGAGGTGGGGGATTGGGTTCAGGCTGCGATCCTCAGTACCGATGGTGAGCTGCACAACCCTGACCATGCTCACCTGATCGACGCGCCGCTTCGCTTCCTATGGGCCTCTGCCTGCTTCGAGAAGCAAGGGCGAACCGTAGTAGGCCAGGCCGAGGCGGTGATGTTCCGCGCTGGCGGGTGGCAGAAGGCTCGGCAAGAGCAACAGATGATCGACTGGTTCGGCGAAGTGCCGGGCTTCGTCATTACCCTGGCTGCCGATTACTGCTCCCAGTGCTCCGACACCGAGTTCTGCGCGCTCATCGAGCACGAGCTTTACCACATAGCCCAGAAGCTCGATCAGTACGGCGCGCCCAAGTTCACCCAGGACGGTCTGCCCAGCCTGACGCTTCGTGGTCATGATGTGGAGGAGTTCGTTGGTGTGGTCCGCCGCTACGGTGCGAGCCACGACGTACAGCAGCTGATCGACGCTGCAAGCCGGCCGCCTGAGGTGGCCAAGATCAACATTGCGAGGGCCTGTGGAACCTGCCTGCTTAAGTCGGCTTGATGTTTGACAGGCAATTGACGGAATCCAATTTATGGCAGCCCTGAGCAACGAGGTGAAGGCCTTCATCGTTCAGGCGTTGGCCTGCTTCGATACACCGTCTCAGGTGGCCGAGGCCGTCAACAAAGAATTCGGCATTGAGATCAGTCGCCAGACGGCGGAAAGCCATGACCCAACCAAGCGGCAGGGGCGCAACCTGGCAAAGCGCTGGGTGACCCTCTTCGAAGACACTCGAGCGCGATTCCGCGAAGAGACAGCCGAGATACCCATAGCGAACCGGGCCTATCGGCTCCGTACGCTGGGCAGGCTGGCCGAAAAGGTCGAAGGGATGCGCAACTACGGGCTGACCCTCCAAATCCTTGAGCAGGCCGCCAAGGAAGTCGGCGACGTGTACGTGAATCGCCAGACCAAGAACGAAAATCCCCACGACAACGTGCCGCCAACCCGTGTGCAGGTCGACGTGGTGGACGCGAGGAAGCCTGATGCCGTCGTTGAACGTTCCACAGGCTAACTTCCTGCGGATGGAGAACAAGTTCCGTGGCTTCGTGGCCGGGTTCGGCTCAGGCAAGACCTGGGTGGGTTGCGCGGCGCTATGCAAGCATGTCTGGGAGTGGCCCCGGATCGACTCCGGCTACTTCGCCCCGACGTACCCGCAGATCCGCGACATCTTCTTCCCGACGATCGAGGAGGTCGCCTTCGACTGGGGCCTGAAGGTCAAGACGAAGGAAAGCGACAAGGAGGTCGAGTTCTTCAGTGGCGGCCAGTACCGCAGCACGACCATCTGCCGCTCGATGGAGAAGCCGCAGACCATCGTGGGCTTCAAGATTGGGCACGCCCTGGTCGATGAGCTCGATGTTCTGCCCGCGCTGAAGGCTGAGCACGCCTGGCGCAAGATCATTGCCCGGATGCGCTACAACGTCCCCGGGCTGAAGAACGGCGTGGACGTAACCACCACCCCCGAGGGGTTCAAGTTCGTCTACCAGCAGTTCGTGAAGCAGCTGCGCGAGAAGCCTGCATTGCAGGGTATGTATGGCCTAGTTCAGGCAAGCACGTTCGACAATGAACTGAACCTGCCGCCGGACTACATCCCATCGCTGATGGAGTCATATCCAGCCCAGCTGATCCTGGCCTACCTGAATGGCCAGTTCGTCAACCTCAACGCCGGCTCGATCTACCATGCCTACGACCGGAAGCTGAATTCCTGCTTCGACACCGTAGAGCCTGGAGAGCCCCTGTTTATCGGCATGGACTTCAACGTCGGCAAGATGGCTGCGATCACGCACGTCAAGCGCGCAGACGGCAAGCCCAGGGCGGTGGATGAGCTGATCGACGGCTTCGATACACCGGACATGATCCGGCGCATCAAGGAGCGCTACTGGCGGCACAACGGCCGCGACTACGAGAAGACCTGCGAGATCAGGATCTATCCCGACGCCTCTGGCGGGTCGCGCAAGTCGGTTAATGCCAGCGAGACGGACATCGCCATCCTGCGCCAGGCAGGCTTTTCCGTGATCGCGCCAGACGCCAACCCGCCAGTCAAAGACCGTATCAACGCCATGAACGCGATGTTCTGCAATGCGAATGGCGAACGCCGCTACCTGATCAACCCGCTGCGCTGCCCGACATACGCGGATGGCCTGGAACAGCAGGTGTGGGCGCCCAATGGCGAGCCTGACAAGAAATCCGGCGTGGACCACGCGAACGACGCGGGCGGCTACTTCATCCACCACGATTACCCAATTGAACGACCGGTCTTCACGACCCAATCCCTGAGAATGTGACTATGAGCGATAACCCGAGCATCACGCTGCCCGCTGTCGACGCGATGCGCGCCTACTGGGCCGTGATCTCGCCGCTCATGGGCGGGACGATGGCGATGCGCGCTGCGGGCAAGTCCCTGCTGCCGCAGTATCCAGCCGAAGATGACGAGGCCTACAAGGAGCGCCTGCGTCTCTCGACCCTGCTGCCTGCGTACTCCGAAACGGTCGGCAACATGACGTCCCGTGTGTTCGCTGAGCCGCTTCAGGTGGGCGACGATGTGCCCGAGGCCATCGTCGAGATGACCAAAGACATCGACCATGCCGGAAACGACCTCAATTCTTGGGCGGTGGGGTTCTTCATCGAGAGCCTGAGCCACGGCCTGTGCCATGCCTTCGTCGATCACCCGCCCGCTGGCGAGCTGAAGACCCAGGCCGACGAGCAGGCCGCCGGTGTGCGTCCCTACGTTGTGATGGTGAGGCCTGAGCAGGTGCTGGGCTGGCGCTCCAAGGGCGGCGTCCTGACCATGATCCGCTACATCGAGTTGGTCGAGGAGGAGGATGGGGAGTTTGGCGCCAAGTGCGTCGAGCAGATACGTGTCCTTGAGCCTGGCGTCTGGCGGACTTACCGGTCGGGTACTAAGGGCGGCACCTGGGGGCTGTACGATGAGGGTACCAACAGCCTGACCGCTATCCCTTGGGTCACCTTCTACACCGGCCGCACCGGCTTCATGACAGCCAAGCCGCCACTGATCGAGCTGGCGCACCTGAACGTCAAGCACTGGCAGAGCCAGAGCGACCAGGACAACATCCTGCATGTTATTCGCGTCCCGATCCTGGTGCGCATCGGCATCCAGACCCAGTACGACAATCAGGGGAAGGTGATTCCGCCAGAGTTCAAGGTTGGCACCGGCCAGCTGACCGATCTGCCCAAGGACGGTGACCTCAAGTACGTCGAGCACACCGGCCAGGCCGTGGAATCTGGCCGCACCGCGCTGCAGGACCTGATCAACGAGATGCGCATGGCCGGTGCCAAGCTGCTGACGCCGGACAAAACGGCCACCAAGACCGCCACCCAGGCCGAGGAGGAGGCGGCACAGGAGCTGTCCCCGCTGGCGCGCATGGCGCACCATTTCTCCGACTGCCTGGCGCAGCTGCTCCAGTTCATGGCCGATTACCGCGGCCTGGGCGATGGCGGTACGGTGGAGATGCGCGGCAACTTCGACGTGGACTACATGCCTGAGGTATCGCTACCGACACTGGTGTCCATGGCCAATGCCGGGATGATCAGCAAGGAGACGCTGTTCACCGAGATGCAGCGCCGCGGCGTGATCAGCGATGAATACAACTGGGAAGAGGAGCTGGCCAAGATTGAGGCCCAGGGCCCGGCCCTCGGTACGCTGTGATGAAGACAGCCAACGAGAAGCTGCTGGATGAGCTGATTGGGCATGAGGTAGATCTTGCGCACCTGAGCAATTCCCAGGTCGTCGAAATCATCAAGATGCTGAACAGCCAGGATGCGGAATTGCGGGCTGCGCTGATCGAGGAGATCGACGGCATCGGTCCCGACCTCTCTGAATCAGCGGTAGCGCTCGCCTTGGCCGGCGTGCTGGGAATCAACCGGGCCGTCTTCGCTCGAGTACGGCAGGCCTTAACCCTATCAACAGACGACCTGATTCGGTACGAGCTGTCGTTCGTTCACAGTGCGCTTCAAGCTGTGCTCCCGGCCCTAGTGCAGGATAAATTCCCGGTCAAAGCAGCCGATTTCGGCCATGTGCAGTCAGCCGCGAGAACTTTGCCCTTTCAGGGCAGGCTGATCAGCGAATGGCTGGCCGGCATCGAGTCGGGGCGGGCGGCCTCGATCCGCGATGCTGTGCGAGCAGGCGTTGTGGATGGCAAGCCTGCTGCTGAAATCGTCCGGTCGATCATGGGGACAAGGGCGGAGCGGTATGCAGACGGCATCTTGCAGAAGTCGCGTCGCGATCTCGAATCAGTGGTGCGTTCGGCGGTATCGAGCGCAGCGGAAGTGGCAAGCGACAAGGTATTCGAGGCAAACAGCGTCCTCATAAGCCATGTCGAGTGGATCAGCATTCTGGATAGCAGGACCACGGTTATGTGCCGCATCCGTGACCGGCTGCCTTACACGCTGGGCACATACAAGCCCATCGGTCACAAGATTCCTTGGCTGGCCGGACCGGGCAGGCTCCACTTCTGCTGCCGGTCATCAAAATGGGCGGTCCTGAAGAGTGCGAAAGAGCTTGGTATCACCGACGCACATGCCATGGCGTTGATGGATGGGCAGTCTCCCAAACAGGCGACCTTTGGCGAATGGCTCGTTCGCCAACCCGCAGCCCGACAGGACCAAATCCTTGGCCCAGTGCGCGGGAAGTTGATGCGCCAAGACAAGCTCAAGCTGCAGGACTTCTACAACGACAAAGGCAAGTTCCTGACGCTCGATGAGCTTCGGCAGCGTCTGCTGTAGTCGGCGCCACAAAACACTGAAGTGCCATTTTGTGGCGCGCAGATTCAGAGCCTCGCCTTGTGCGGGGATTTTTTTATGCCTGCGGTTCGGATGGACGGGGCGACCTGGGGCCGGATGGCTCACCAACAGGCCGGATGGCCCAGAGAGACGAGATGAAACTCAAAACAGTTGAAGTGGATGGCAAGCAGTACGCTGAGATCCAGGATGGCAAGCCGGTCTATGTCGAGGACGATGGCAAAGAGGTCGCCTTCGATGCCATAGGCACCCGCAGTACCATCACCCGGCTGAACGCCGAGGCCAAGTCGCACCGCGAGCGTGCCGATGGGTTCGAGAAGGTCGCCAAGGCCTTCGAGGGCATCGAGGATGCTGCCGCTGCGCGCAAGGCCTTGGAAACCGTTGCCAATCTCGACGCCAAGAAGCTGGTGGATGCCGGCGAGATCGAGAAGGTGAAGGGCGAAATCAGCAAGGCCTTCCAAACCCAGCTGGATGAAGCCAACGGCAAGGCGCAGACCTTCGAGCAGCAGCTGTATGCAGAGAAGATCGGCGGAAGCTTCGCCCGCTCCCAGTTCATCGCCGAGAAGATGGCTGTGCCGGCCGACATGGTGCAGGCCGCCTTCGGCAGCAACTTCAAGATCGAGGAAGGCAAGGTCGTCGCTTATGACGCCCAAGGTCAGAAGGTCTTCAGTCGCTCCCGCCCAGGCGAACTGGCCGACTTCAACGAAGCGCTCGAGACCCTCGTCTCGCAGTACCCCCATCGTGACCACATCCTGAAGAGCTCCGGCGCCAATGGCGGCGGCGCTCCAAATGGCGGTGGCCAGCACAAAACCACGAAGGGCAACTTCGGTGGCTCCAAGGCAGAGCGCCTGGAAGCTATCAAGGGCCTAACCGCAAGCGAATAAGGAGGCCCAATGGCCCTTTCGAACATGAAGGTGTTCAACGAATACCTCAAGCGCACCACCATCGAGACCCTGGCCCAGGACGTCGAGAAGTTCAACGCATCCTCGGCCGGTGCCATCCGGCTTACCACACAGGGCATCGACGGCGATTTCCTGCAGGAATCGTTCTGGGCTGGCCTGCACGGCGCCCAGCGTCGTGTCGACCGTTACGCTGCCAACGGCAACCAGGCGTCCACCCCGCTGGCTCAGAAGCAGTACGACTCGGTGAAGATCGCCGGCGGCTTCGGCCCGATCCTGTGGGAGCCTTCCCAGCTCTCCTGGATCCAGAAGAACCCGGAAGAAGCGCTGGAGGTGATCAGCCGCAACCTGTCCGAAGCCATCATGTCGGACCAGCTGAACACTGCCATCTCGGCCCTGGCCGCCGCCATCGGCAACCAGCCAACCGCCACCAATGACGTGTCGGCGACTGCTGGCGTGACCTATGTGGCGATCAACAACGCGCACGCCCTGTTCGGTGATGCCTCCCAGCGCCTGGTGGCCCAGGTCATGACCGGTGCCATGTACCACAAGCTGGTCGGCCAGAACCTCGCCAACGCCGAGCGCCTGTTCCAGTTCTCCGGTGTGCAGGTGGTCGACATCCTCGGCAAGGCCGTGATCATCACCGACGCCCCGGCACTTTACGAGGCCGGCACCCCGAACAAGCAGAAGGTGCTCAGCCTGGCAGACGGCGCCGCGGTGGTGATGGATGGCTCTGACCTGATCACCAACATCGAGACCTCCAACGGCAAGGAGCGCATCGAGACCACCATGCAGGCCGACTACACCTTCGGCTTGGGCCTCAAGGGCTACACCTGGGACACCGCCAACGGTGGCAAGTCGCCAACCAACGCCGAGCTGTCCACCGGCACCAACTGGGATCTGGTGGCTAATAGCATCAAGGCCTCGGCTGGCGTAATGACCATCGGTGACGCCGCGCAGTAATCGGCATAGCGCCCTTCGGGGCGCATTCCTCAGGAGATCGCCATGAGCGAGAAAGTGGTTTACGAGCAACACCCGGTCAGCGCCGAGCGCAAAGCCGAGCTGCGCCAGAAGGGCTACAAGATCATTGACGCCAAGTTCGCGCCGGCTGACTACGAGCACCCGGAGCCGATCAAGGCTGCCAAGGGCGGCAAGGGCGCAAATTCGGCAGCTGCCAAAAAGGCCGCCGAAGAAGCCGAGGTCAAAGCCAAAGAGGCTGAAGCCAAGGAAAAGCTGCAAGTCGCGCTGAAAGGTAAGGGCGTCGAGTTTCCCGCTGACGCCAGCCTGGAAGACCTGCAGAAGCTGCTGGACGAGGCCAAGTAATGACCACCTACATCACCGTCGAGCAGGTAGACGCCCTGCTTGGGCCAACCTGGGCGCCCGACGACCAGAAGGCCCGTGCGGTGCTGATGGCCAACACCTGGCTTACCAATCTCGGCCTGCCTGAGTTCGATCCGGTACCGGATGACGTCATTCAGGCCGGCGCAGAGATTGCCCGAGAGGCTGCGGCGGGCAACATCTACGGCAGCAAGGAAACCGGCGTGCTGAGCAAGTCGGTGGATGCTGACGGCGTATCGAGCAGCAAGACCTACGCCGAGTCGTCCCGCACAATCAGCGCGGGCGAGTCGTTCGCCCTGGCGCTGCTGGCGCCCTACCTGAACAACAGCGGCCAGACCAAGATCGTGAGGGGCTGATATGGGACTTCGCGACGAGCTACAAGCCGATCTGGCCGAGGCTTTTGATACGGACTTGGCTGACGCGGTCGTGGACTTCACGGGCGAGTATATGGGGCCTGGTGACTGGGATCCGGTCGAGGAGGTCAGCACGGCGCAGCCAGTGACGTACAAGGGCCGTGGCGTCCTGTCTCGCTACGAAGACCGGCGTATCGACAACATCAACATCCTGGTTGGCGATCTCCGCCTGACGGTTCTCGCCAATGAAATAACCGATGTGCCCGATGTTGGTCACAAGGTCAGCGCGCCTGACCTGATGGATCGTGCGCAGCAGCTCACCTACGAAGTCAAGACGGCGCGGGCTGACCCAGCATCGGCCACATACCGCCTGCAGCTCAGGAGGTCGTGATGGCTGGATGGTCATTGTCGCCAGTGCTGTTCGCCGACCAGGTCGAAGAAGACCTGGTGGAGATGCAGCGCAGCATCGTAATCGAGTTGGTCGATGAAATCACCATCCGTGCGCCGATCGACAGCGGCAACTACATGGCCAACAACATCGTGTCGATAGGCGCAGAGGACTACAGCGTCAACGCCAGGCTGGACATTCTTGGAACCGAGACCCGAAGCGCGGCCCGTGCTGCCCTGACCGATTTGAAACCTTTCAGCACGGTCTTCGTGCAGAACAACAGCGTGTACGGCGAGATCATAGAGTTCGGCGGCTATCCGAGCGGCCCAAGCGTCAAGATCACGCCTGACGGATACAGCCGCATGGCACCCAAAGGCGTGTACGGGATTTCCTTCATCGCCGTCACCGAGAAGCTGATATGACCGTACCCTTCGAGACAGTACGCAAGACGCTGACGGGGCAGATGGCAGCATTCACTGGAATCGAGCAGTCGCGCATCGAGTATGCGAACGCCGAGCATCCGGGAGGCGGGGTGTTCAATCCGCCCGCGACCGGCGTCTGGTGCGCCTTCGAGATCCAGTATGCGACCCCGTTCTTCTGCGGCATGGCAGACAAGCCAGGCTACCGAAGGCCAGGGCAGGTGGTCATCCAGTGCTTCTGCCGGCGCTCAACAGGGCTATCTGCCCTGAACAAGCTGGCAGATGCGCTATCGGACCACTTCCAGGCCTGGCAGTCGGGCAACATCGAGTGCATGGAGGTCGCCCAGCAGGTTGTCGGCGACTTCGAAGACTACTACCAGGTCAACGTGAACGTCCGGTTCCGCGCCGGCTGACCCGCAAGACCCTGATCCTGCCCGCCTTGAGCGGGTTTTTTTATGCCCGCAGAAAGGAGACATTCGCATGTCGTCTGGCGCACAAGTCACCAGTTACCTGATTCCCGAGGTCACCCCGGGCGTCACCCCAACCACCGGCGCCTGGGATACCCTGCGCCTGACCAGCAACACCCTGTCGCCGACCGTGAATACCCAGGTCAGCGACGAGATCACCGACTCCCGCATCAGCCAGGGTTCGGTCGTCTCCAGCGCCGACATTCAGGGCGACCTGGTGGGCGAGCTCTCGTACGGTTCCTTCGACAAGCTGCTCGAGGCTGCCTTCTACGGCACCTGGGCCAGCAACGTCCTGACCGTTGGCAGCACTCGTCGCACGTTCACCGTCGCGAAGAACTTCAACGACGTGAACGTGTACGCCCTGTTCAAGGGTATGCACGTCTCGGTCTTTGCCCTGGATATCCCGTCTGACGGGAAGATCACCGCCACGTTCACCATGGCCGGCCTGGACTACGCCGATGGCGACACCAATACCGTGGCGTCCATCAGCCCGCCGACCACCACGCCGTTCATGAGCAATCAGAACGTTGGCTCCATCACGGTGGATGGCCAGAGCCTGGAAGGTCAGGCTTGTGTGTCTGCTCTTACCGTCAACCTCGACAACAGCCTGCAGGCGCAGCGCTGCATCGGTAACGGAAAGCTTGGCCCAGGCGCGCAGATCGCCACCGAGGCGGCGATTACCGGCTCCATCAGCCTGGCATGGTCTCCGCTGGCCTGGCAGATCTGGAAGAACACCTTCACCCGTAAAACCATCGCGGTGGCGTTCCCGATCACCGACAGCCTGGGCAACCGCTATGACCTGTCGTTCCCGGCGCTGGAAGTGGATGGCGACCTGCCGAACGGCGGCAAGCGTGATCTGATCGAGGTCACGCTGAATTACACCGTCGCCAAGCAGGCCCCGACCATTACCCGGGTGCCATTCGTTCCGGTCACCAGTGTTTCGGTAACCCCGACCACCGCCTCGATTGCCGTGGCAGCGACTCGCCAACTTAGCGCATCTGCGCTGCCGTCTGGCGCCGGGCAGAACGTCACATGGAGCAGCTCGGCGCCGTCGATCGCCACGGTCAACTCGTCCGGCCTGGTCACCGGCGTTGCCGCTGGTTCGGCAGTCATCACTGCCACCAGCGTGTCGGACCCAACCAAGACCGCCACCTCGGCGATCACGGTCACCGCATAACCCGCATCACCTTTGGCCGCTCCGGGTAAACGCCGTCCGGAGCGGCCCTTTTTATGGCGTGGCGTGAGGATTATTCATGGCTCTCAAGCTGAAAAAGGTCGACTCCAGCAAGAGCGCAGAAGCGCGCTGGGAAGAGTTCGATGCCGATACCAAGATTCTGCTGATGCCGCTGGACAACCAGCAGTACCAGATCGCGCTGGAGCGCATGCGGCGCCGCCTGGCGCGCAACGATGCACAGTTCGGCCAGGAAGCGGTGGGCGTGATCGAGGGCGAAAAGACCGAGCACGACAACCACTGCCTGCTCCTGGCGTCTTTCATCGTCCAAGACTGGCAAGGTGCCCAGGACGAGAACGGCAAGCCGCTGGCCTACAGCGAAAACACCTGCGCCGAGATGCTGCGCGGTGATTCCGAGTTCTTCTACTTCGTCCTGCGCCGTGCCGCGGCCATTGCCGCAGACAACCGGGCAGAGCAGGACGAGATCAAGGGAAAGCAGTCGCCCGCTTCGAATGGGAGCGGGACTGGGGCCAACGAACCGCAAAACGAAGCCTGATCTACCAGAAGCTGCGAATTGCGGTTCCGGATGAGCCTGAGCTGGATGTGATCACAGGTAGCCTGCTGAACGTGTTCAGAAATGCGGCACGCGGCCGGCGCTACCTGGTTGGCGCTGCCGCAGTGCAGCCGCTGAGGCTGTCAGCCCGCGAGATCACTGACTGGCTTGAGGTGCACCCGCTGCCGTTGCCCAGGCGGCTCGTCGACGAGGTGATATTCGCCCTGGATGAGGCCGCGCTGGCAGAAGAAGACGAATAGACAGAGGGCCTAGCAAATGACCGGAAGCAATGTATTAACTGGAATCCTTCCCGAGATTCCGGCTCCTCCAGGACTGGATAGCCCCGATGCGCTGGCAGCATTGCAGGCTCTGGATCGAAGCGTGCTGAAGATGGCTGAAATGCTGCGGCATGGATTCTGGGACGCAACCGGCGAAACTGGCTCGACTGGTGAGATCCATGCCGCGATCACAGGGCTTCACATCGATGCCGAGCGAGAGGCTGCAGTACGCCAGGCGCTCGAAGCAAGGCTCTCTGAACTAGGAGAGAACCCTGAGCCTATCCGAGAAGCTGCTCTAGCCGAGTTTGACCGGCACCTGTTATCGATTTCCGGCCAAGGTGCCGCAACCGGTATCGGCCACTCACCATCTGCGTGATGGTGAAGTCGGCCAGTCCACGCTTTACAAGGGCCTGGCCAGCCTCAAAGCTCATGGCTTGTTCCAGTTCAGGAAGCGATAACTCCTCCTGGGTGAATCGGTAAAACGCGAGAAGTGCATTGTCTACCGCTTGCTGATCTATCACCTGGATACGCTGCATTTGACCTCCTAGGTCGTATTCGCCCTGGTCCCTGGGCTTGCCGGCAACGGACCGGGGCGATTCTTGGGAGGCATAACGCTACTACGGCGTAGACCTGGCTGGTACTGGGTTTCTGTCCAGGACTCACCAGACCGGCTGCCGCGACCACTCAAAAAGGAGCCTTGTATGGAAGAGCAACAGGATCAGGCTGGAGAAGACGCGGACCAGGTCAATGCACCGCTTTCGCCCGAGGCAATGATCGAGGAAAAGCGCAAGGCAGAAGAGTTGCTTGAGCGCCGGCTGTCCCGGCTTGAAGAGGCTGCGGGGCTGTCGAAACTTTCGTAGTCGTGCAGTGGCGGGCTTTGGGGTGGTAGATTTACTGGACACCCAAGGAGGACCGCAGTGAAGAAATTACTAATACTTGCCATTGCCACTTTGCCCCTCTCTGCGCTAGCGGATGAGAACATGAACAAGTGCAAAAAGATCTCTTCCATGGCTGGAGAGGCCATGGAGGCGCGTCAGCGCGGCGATTTGCTTGAAGATGCCATGGCATCAGTCGGGGATCAGAGCAAGTTTTCCAATGCTGTCGTAATGAAGGCCTATGGTGCTCCGGTGCAATTAAGCACCCGCCTCAAAGAAAAAGCTGTTACCGAATTCAGAAACGAGGCGTTCGCCGAGTGCTATCAGGCATTCAACTGAACCCTTGATGATAAACGACCCGCTCCGGCGGGTTTTTTTATGCCCGGAGAAAGCCATGGCGTTGAAATCCCGCCTCGAACTGGAAGTAGATGGGCGCAGTGCCGAGCAGCAGGTAAACGACATCCGGGCAGCCTTAGAGGCGCTGGAACAGGCTGGCGTCAGGGCAAGCTCCACGCTGAGGAAGTCCGGGGGCGACTACTCGAACCTGGCGATGTCGCTGGCTAAGGTCCAGGCCGCCAACGACAAGGCCGTATCGTCGAACGACGCAGCAACAAAAAGCGCTGAGGCTGCAGCAAAGGCCGCTGCAAGCCAGCGAAAAGAGCTCGACAGCCTTCTTGGCAAGATTGACCCGCTAACCAAAAAGCTAAACGACCTGGCAGCTCAGGAGGCCGCGCTTGCACAGGCCAGAGATTCTGGTCAGATCAACTCGGCAGCCTATGACGCATACAGCCGCAAGCTGCAAGAGTCACTGAACTCGCTTGCTGGTGTGTCGAATGCTCAGAAGGTGGTTGGCGAAACGGCAGAGCAGGCCAGGACCAGGATCCTGGCGATTGCCGATGCTTCAGTGAAGGCCGCGCAGGAACAGCGCAACCTCGCCAGCGTTGCGACCGGCCTGTCAGAGGCAGAGCAGGGCCTGCTGTCGGGCAACATGGTCCTGGCGGCCAATCAGGGGCGCCTGGCCGAGTCTACCCAGAAAGTGGCAGCCGCCAATCGTCAGGCAGAGGTGGCCACTGAGGCGCAGACCGAGAGCCTGAATGATCTTCTTGCGGCAATCGACCCAACCACGCGCGCGCTAAACCGGCTGGATGAGCAGGAACGGAAGTTGGCCCAGCAGAAGAAGATCGGCGCCCTTGATGCCGACACCTTCGCGCAGTACCAAGGAAAGATCGACCAGGCCCGCGCTGCCCTTACCGGCTTCGATGATGGCCTGAACCGCACCGGCAACACTGCAAGGCAGAACGCTGCCGCCTTGCGGATGCTTCCCGCGCAGTTCTCCGACATCTTCATCAGCCTGCAGGGCGGCCAGGCCCCGCTCACGGTATTCCTGCAGCAAGGCTCTCAGATCAAAGATTCGTTCGGCGGCATTGGTGCTGCCGCGAAAGCCATGGGTGGGTACGTGCTCGGGCTGGTGAACCCATTCACCCTGGCAGCAGCTGCTGCTACCGCTCTTGGCGTGGCGTACTACCAGGGATCGAAAGAGCAGGACGAATTTCGAAAGGCCTTGGTGATTACCGGAAACGCAGCTGGAACAACGACTACCGAGCTGGCCACTATGGCAGAGCGGGTCGGCTCGGTCACTGGGACCACTGGCGGAGCAGCTGCGGCCCTGGCTCAGATTGCGGCCACTGGCAAGATTGCTATTGATCGATTTGAGGAAATTGCGGTTGCCGTCGTTTCGTTCGAGAAGGCTACCGGCAAGGCCGTATCCGAAACCGTAGCTGAGTTTGCTCGGCTTGCGGACGACCCAGTGCGTGCCGTAGTCGATCTGAACGACAAGTACAACTTCCTTACAGCATCTGTTTTTGAGCAAATCAAGGCTGCCAAGGAGCAGGGCGATAACGATGCTGCTGCGGCAATAGCGCAAGAGGCGCTGGCGAAGGCCTTCACCGAGAGATCGGCCACCATCAAGGAAAATCTCGGCACTCTTGAGCGAGCCTGGAACGATGTTGCCGGCGCAGCCAAGGCGGGCTGGGATGCGATCTTGGATATCGGCAGGGAGTCGAATCAAGGCCCCGATGTAAAGGCAATCCAGCAAAAGATAAACTACCTGAAGTCGAATTTGGACACGGGCTACGAGGGACTGAACGACAGGAAGCAAATTGCAGCGCTTCAGGCAGAGCTAGACGCGTACGAGAAGAAAACAAAGGCCGAGCAGGAATCTGCGCGTGCGGCAGCCGAAACCGCCAAGATTCAGCGCGAAGGCCAGATTGCCTACGAGCAGCACCAGAAGAACATCGAGCAGAACTTCACCAAGCAGCAGAAGATGAACAAGGCGCTCGAGGATGAGCAGAAGCGCATAAACGCAGCGCGGGCTGCCGGATATGTCATCACCAAGCAGGAAGAGGAAGCTGCGCTCAAGGCCATCCGCAACAACCCGACCTACAAGGATTCGAGCACTACCAAGCCGGCCAAGGAAGACGCCGGCCAGCGCATGCTTGACGAGGCCCGCCAGCGCTACGCCGTGCTGCAACAGCAGAGCCGCGTAATAGCGGGGGAGGTCGAGCAGACGCAAAGGCTCGGTACGGAAGCCAAGAAGCTGATCGAGCTCGAAACCGAGATCGCCAGCCTCAAGGAGAACAAGACCCTCACCACCTCGCAAAAGCAGGTTCTGGCAATGGCTGAGCTGAACCTGGCCCAGCAGAAGCAGAACGCTGAGCTGGAGAAGGCGAACGAGTTGGTGAAACAGCGCTTCGAGAACGAGGCCAAGCTGAAGGCTTTCACCGAAAACCTGCAATCTCAGCTTGAGCTGTCTCGTGAAGGGCAGGTCACTGAACTGGCCGGCGCAGGGCAGAGCGATCGGCTGCGGGCCCGCCTCCAGGAAGACCTGAAAATCCGTCAGGACTACCAGAAGCAGCTGGACAAGCTGACCCGCGACTACAACAAGATCGACAATCCAACGGCTAACGACACCGACCTGTACAAGGGCGAAACGGATGCCCTGCGCGCAGCCCTGGCCACGCGCATGGTCGATCAACAGAACTACTACACCGCGCAGGATACGATGCGTGGCGAGTGGCTGACGGGTGTTTCGGAGTCGTGGCAGAACTACGTCGACATCGCGACCAACTACAACGAGCAGGCCCGGGCGGCTACCGATTCGATCTTGGGCGACACCACCTCGTCGATCTCCAGCAGCATCCAAGGGATGATCAAAGGTACGGAAAGCCTGGGCGATGCCTTCGGCAACCTGGCCGGTGACATTGCCAACTCGATGCTGACTGCGTTCGCGGACATCACTGCCAGGTTCCTGGTCATGCAGGCGCTGAAGGCGGCCGGGATCACGGCTGAGACAGGCTTGGTGGTTAAAAGTGAAGCCGTCAAGGCTGGGGCCAAGGTCGCTGCAGACGGTGTTGCCGAGGCCTCCACGCTGTCGACCATCGCCACCACCCTGGCGGCGAACACAGCAGCGGCCATCGAAACCCTAGCGTCCTGGGCGCCGGCTGCGCTGGTCGCGTCGATCGGTTCCTTCGGGGCGGCGGCGGTGGTCGGCGGTACTGCGCTCATTGCTGCCTATGCGCTGATCAAAGGCATGAGCGGCGGGTTTGCTGAGGGCGGCTACACCGGCCCAGGTGGGAAATACGATCCAGCAGGGGTAGTGCACAAAGGTGAAATCGTCTGGTCCCAGGCCGACATCCGTCGATTCGGCGGCGTGTCTGCGGTCGAGGGGCTGCGCACCGGCAATGTCACCCCGAGAACGTCGGCTAAATCCTACTCAGGATCGTCTTCAGTAGGGAAAAGCAGTGGGGCGCAGGCCAACCAGGTAATCCATCAGGTCACCATTGAGAACTACAGCCAGAGCCAGGTCCAAACCAGCACTGACCCTGACGGGCGCCTTCGGGTGCTTGTGCAGGCGGTCAAAGAGCAGATCGCGGACGAGCTCTCCAGCGGCTACGGGCCTGTCGTGGATGCAGGTGAGGCAGCATATGGGTGGAAGAGGAATCCATACTGATGATTTCTGAGTGGCATATGGCCATTTCAGATGGTTAGACTGGAAAATCCTTAATTGAGGTTTTCACATGGAACAGGAATCTTCAAAGCTTGCCCCTCTAGAGCCAATTTCGGACAACATTGACCGGGATTGGCTGCTGCAGCACCTGGTGACTCATGCCAACCGCACGCAGGATTTCACTATCCCTATAACCCTTTGGGTTGGTGGAGGCCTGATTTCCGGCATGCTTGTTTCTGGTAGTAAGTTCTTTGACGCCTACACAGAGGAAATTGTGAAAGTCGTCAAAGAAGAAGGCAAAGACGCCACGCGGAAATTCTTCCGTGAGATGGGAGGCGCTTACTACGAGCCTTCCGATAGCCCAGCGCATAACACGGCATACATTCATCTGCTTGATGCGAAGTTCTGGAGCCCGTCCGGGCAGATTCCATCGTCAAAGCATAATGGTCCTGCATGGCGTGGGCGAATTAGCCAAATCACCGGCTACAGCCTTGGACAGTTGATGGCCAAGGAGTAAGCAGAAGCCCCGTTAGCGCGGGGCTTTTTTATGGGCTTCATTCAGCTAAAGCCGCATCCTCTCGAATCCCAGCGAAGAGCAAGCCATGACCACCGAAACCGACGAGTCCGACGACTGGGCAGGCGCAACTGTGCCCGATCCAGTTGCGCCGCCAGACGAGAAAGAGCTCCTTCTGCAACGGCGACTCGCCCGCATCGAGGAAGCGCTGGGCCTCAGCCCTCTCACTTAAAACGCAAACCTCAGCTGAGGAACGGCAATGATTCAATACCCGGCAGAATTGCCACTTCCTCTGCAGGAGGGGTTTGGCCTGAGCACGGTTGATCCGATGCGGGCTACCCAGATGGCCACTGGGCGCACGCGGTACCGGGTCAGGCACAGGTATGTGCCGACCGAAGTTCGGGTCAACTTCAACTTCAGCCAGGAAGAGGCGGCACTGTTTGAGGGCTGGTACGTCTGGGCCATCAACAACGGCTTCGAGTGGTTCGAGATGCAGTTGCAAACGCCGCTGGGTCTCAAGACCTACCAGGCTCACTTCAAGGGCATCTACCAGGGCCCGGACCTCACCCAGATCACCAGGTGGCGGTATTCGGCGGTGCTCCAGCTCAAGGAGCGCCCGGTCTACACCGAGGATCAGTACCTCGGCGCCTACCTGGGCATGCCGCTTGACCAGTTCAACTCTGGCCTGCAATCCATCCTCGAAAAATGGCATACGGATTACTTCGGATGAGCCTGATAGAAGAATGCTACGCCTCGGGGCGAGGGGAATTGGTCGATACGATCGAGGCGAGGAAGGAGGGCGGCACTGTCTCGCACTGCTACTGCTCTGGATGGGAGGATCGGATCTGCACCACCGAGGACGGCCGCACGCTCACCTTCATCGCGATGGCCATGGACCTGGCCCTGCCCAAGAACGACAACAGTGCATTCCAGAACCTGGTGCTGGGCCTGGACAACGTGACCGGCGAAGTGCAGGAGGTCGTCGAGGAAGCCAAGGCGGCGGACGATCGCTTCATCATCACCTTCCGGCGTTACCTGGCCGAGGACCTGACCTTCCCGCAGGAGCGGTACCGCATGACGCTGCTCAGCCGGGAGTATGAAGACGACGTGGCCAAGCTCACCGCCGGCTTCTTCGACCTGCTCAACACCAACGGTCTGCGCACCATCCTTACCACCACCTTGGCACCTGGCCTGAAGTACACCTGACCATGATCGAGAAATACATGCGCGCCCCGTATCGCGAGGGTGCACGGGGGCCTATTGCCTTCGATTGCTGGGGCCTGTGCATCGACGTGCGGCATCAGCTGTTCGGCCTGCCGTTGCTGCCAAGCCTGGGCGCCGTCGGCAAGAACAAGGTCCGTGAGAACACGTTTGCCTATCACGACCTGCGCCAGGGCATGGAGGAGTGCGCGCCGGAGCAGGGAGCTATTGCCGCCGTTTTCCGTGGCGCCCTATGCCTGCATGTGGGGGTGGTGGTGGAAAGCGAAGGGCGACTGAAGGTCCTCGACACAAACCCCGGCGGCGCCTGCCTCCGGACTACTGGCGAATTTGAAGCCGCTTACCCAAGGGTGGTGTATTACCGTGATCGAGTTCTACCCGAACAAGCTCAGTGACACGGCGCCCCTGGGCACCTGGAAGACCGACCGCCGAATGACGATCGAGGAGTGGCTGAAGAGCCAGGCTCCGTCGTACGAACGCCGCGAGAGCCCGCCTATCAGCGTCGTGCTGAATGATGAGGTGATCGAGCAAACCGACTGGCACAAGGTGGCATTCAAACCGTCCGACCTGCTCCAGATCTTCCGCGAGCCCAAGGGCACTGACCCGTTCTCCATCACCTTCGCTCTGTTCAAGGGCGCCAAGGCAGTGCTCAAGTCGATCATGCCGAAGATGCCAGGCATGCCTTCCAGTGCGGGCACCCAGCAGGGCGACCCGATCGCCGAGGCAAGCGCCAAGGGCAACAAGGTCAAGCTGGGTGAACCGGTGCGACAGATTGCCGGGCACCAGCGCACCTACCCGTCGTACCTGGCCCAGCCGCGCCGGGTCTATGTCGCACCGCGGGACCAGCGCGTGGAGATGCTGCTGTATGTGGCCGAAGGCGAGTACGACATCCCGTTGTCCAAGGTGAAAGTGGGTGAGACCCCGCTGATTTCCTTGGGCTCTGATGCTACCTTCACCATCTACCCACCAGGCGCTGATCTGTCGGCAGATCCGGCGCACATCAACTGGTTCAACGCGCCAGAGGTTGGGGCGAGCTCCAGTGGTTCGGCCGGGCTTGAGCTGACTATGGCCACCGACCTGACCCGGTCGGCAACCGCCTCGGCGTACCAGTTCATCAACGACACAATCAGCGTGCCGGCTGGCTCGGGCCAGTTTCCGACCGACTGGTCGAACGGGATCATCATCCGCGTGCTTGCCCCGTACACCTACACGGTGATCGATGGAGGTGCCGGGCGCGACATCATCCGCGGCCCGCTGGAGATGCTGAATCCTGTGCCCGGTATGCAGATCGAGGTGGCCGGAGCGAATGCCGGACTGTACGTCGTGCACAGCTACACGCCATTCAGCCCGGCGGTACCGGCGAACCCTGGTAGCGCATCAACCCTGACGGGCTCCGCGGCGCCCAGCCGTTACGACTTCAACGTCACGCCGCTTAGCTTCAGCTTGGCCCGAGGGAGCTCCACCTACCCGGTGACACTCAACACGGCCACCACTGACCTGACCGGTCTGGTGTCTGCCTTGAACGCCCAGCTCAGCGGGTCGCTCATCCAGGCGCAGCAGAGCAGTGGGCGAGTTCGCTTCGTTGAGCTGACTCCGTTCGCCGGCCAGGCCATCACGGCCACCGGTGCGTCGACGATCCTTGGCTCATCGCCGGTTGGCGTGACTGGTGCCGCAACAACCAGCGGCACACCAGAGCAGCTGGCCGAGATGACCCTGAACTACGACGGTGGGTCGCCGGTGGTTGGTCTAGCGCTGGGCCAGGGCCTGGCCACCATCGGCCCGCGCGGCCTGCGCTATCGGATCACCGCCTACAGTGCAAACCTGCTGGAGGTCGAGCGCTTGACCTCGTCAGGCGCAACCGACGCGGACTGGCCGGGCTTCAACAGCATGCAGACCGTGAATGGCCTGATTACGCTGGATGCCTCGAACCTACAGGGCGGCTATCGCGGTCCGTTTGCCTGCTGCCCGGAAGGCGAGAAGGTCACCGAGATTGAATGGTCGGTCACCTACGCTAACGGCCTGGCCGGGATCGGTCGAGAAGGCCAGATCTACGAGATTCCGACCTACTACGTGTTCGAGTATCGCGATATGGACCTGGCCGGCGCCTGGACGGTCATCGAGAAGATGACGGTGGGCGGTTCACTCGACGCACAGGGCTTCACCGACAGGGTTGTTCTTCCATACCCGATGCGCGCCGAGGCCAGGATTCGCAAGCAGTACGTCGATCGGCCCGGCCGGATCAACGACGAAGCGCGGGACGACGCCACCTGGACGGATCTGCGCGGCCGGATGCAGAACTCGCCCACCAGCTATCCAGGCCTGACGGTGATGACCTGCAGCATTCGGGGCGGTGACCGTCTTTCCGCGCAGTCGGAGAGCCAGGTCAGCGGCGAGGTGACCCGCATACTGCCGCTCATGGAAGGCGGTAGTGGGCCAACCCGCGATATCGTGCCCTGGTGCATCTACCAGCTCAAACAACGCGGCTATACGGATGATGATCTGGATCTGCCCGAGTGGCAGGCCTTCCACAACACCTGTGTTGCCCGTGGCGACACCTACGACGAAACGCTGGACGCGACGATCACGGTCAAGGACATGATCAACAACGCCCTGGCGTGCGGGTTTGGTGAACTGGTGACGTTCCGTGGCCTTCTAAGGCCGGTGCGGGATAGCGCCCGGGCTGCGTTCGATGTCAGCTACGGACCGAAGACCCAGACCTACTCGCCGCAGAACATGACCAAGATGCTCAAGATCAGCGGCTCGATGCCGTCGATCAACGACTTCGACGGCGTGGATGTGGAGTACTTCTCGCGCAGTACCTGGGCTTGGGAGACGGTCGAATGTCGCTGGCCTGGAGACCTTGGCACCAAGGTCGAGAAGATCAAGATGCCTGGGTTCAGCGACAAAGCCAGGGCCTGGCGCTTCGGCATGCGGCGGCGTGGTCACCAGAAGTTTAGGACCGATGTGTATAGCTGGGAAACCGAGATGGACGGCAGCAACAGCGGCTATCTGAGCTTCGCGGCCGTTGCTGATGATGCGCCGAAGCGCTGCCAGAGCGCGATCCTCCTAGGCTTCGAGGTGACCGGCGCCGGAACGCTGTTGAGCTCGTCCGAGCCGCTGGATTTCAGCGTCGGTGGCGAGCACAGGATCGGCGTCCGCAAGTTGGATGGGACATTGTCCGGCCCATGGACCGCCACGAAGGTAGACGACTACACCGTCCGGGTCGCCCAACTCGACTTCACTCCACTGGTGAATGGCCCGTTGGAGCCGCCGCACATCCTGTTCGGCCCGGCTACGCGCTGGGCATATCCGGTGCTGA
>RCUI01000238.1_pt1 | contig 20886 bp, 14 predicted proteins | sample 2166121 | NCBI WGS metagenome assembly RCUI01 (sample SAMN09932700, study PRJNA488358) | compost metagenome | feature: garden; material: soil; isolation source: compost soil in succinic acid-enriched culture | place: Germany: Experimental Botanical Garden Goettingen | collected 2016-01-27
GCCACCGCCCCAACGACGGCCCCCGTTCTCACAAGAACGCTGCCCGTGTTGACTGTTGCGGCAGCGGCAGTGGCTGCACGAGCAGACAACGTACCCGCCTGCTGAACCTTCGCCGCGCCTACTTCCAGCGCCTTGCCGACAATCTCCACACTGCCGCCCAGCACCCCCAGGGTGCTGCCCTGCAAAGCCATTCTGGCTTCAAGCGATTTGTCGCCGGTTGTCTGCTCAACTTCCTCAAGATTCTTTTTCAGCGACTCGGCAAGCAGGTACATCCCCCCCAACGCAAGCAGCAGCTCTCCACTGCCTGCGATCCCGCGCAACCCGGTAAAACCTGTGCGCACCCAGTTGGCCGCTTGGCGGGAAGATATCTTGATATTGTCCAGCAACTTGCGGGCCTTTGGGTCCAGGCTGCCGACGGCTACGACGATGCCTTCAAGGATGTCCTGTGCGCCTTTGCCCGCTCGGTTGACGGCATGATTCGCTTCGCTAATCAGCTCGCGCTGAAGTTTTTCCACCTCGCCTTCCACCCAGACACTGACGGTGATCATCTGATCGGCCAGCTTGGGGTCCAGTACAGCCAGGCTCAACAGCCCACCCTGGATCATCGGAATCACATTCCTGCGCACTTTGCGTTCCTCGTGACTCACCTTGCCCAGGCTCTCCTTGACGCCTTCAGCGCTCTGGCTTATCGCGTCGGAAGCCTTGCGTTGCAAGCTACGCAGGTGTTCGCATTGCAACGCGTAGTACTCGCTGAGTTTCATCCTGACCTTGAGTTCAGTCAGATGAATGCCGTTGTACAACAACTGGGTCGCACTGTTCAGACGAGAAACCACGCGCGCCACACCGGGCCCCAGAACCGGTTGCAGTCGGGTGCTGGCGGCGTTGAGCGCGCCGATCAGCAGAGCGTTGGCCTGCTGCAGGCCTGGGCGCATGTACCGGGTGGCTTCGTCGCTGGTCACTATCCTGGTCAAGGCTGAATAAAGCTTTTCACTATCGTTCCAGTCCGTGTCGCCGGTTGCATTGAAACTGGGTAACAAGCCAGCCAACAGGGCTTGGTTGCGTAGCAGCAACGCGCGGTAGATGGGGCTTTGCGGGTTTTTCAGCCATTCGTGCCACAGCATGGCGGAGGGGCCAGTGTCGTTGTCTGGCGTAGAGTCGGCGGAAATGGCTGTGGCTTCACTGATGCCTCCGGCCAGACACAGCGACAGGGTCTGGCAGTAGGCCCGGCCAGAGGCCGCATCGTCTCCGTCATAATCATTCTGCTCAATGCAGGCGAACTGCGTTGAGCGGCAGGCGTGAGCGTAGGCTTGCGCACATGAGTCTATGGTGCGTTGGTAATACGCCAGTTGCTGATTGTAGGAGGCTTCAAAGGCTGCGCGATCAGCCTCGTGATAGCGTTCCTCCAGGGACTCGTTGTAACTGAGGGTCTTCTTCTGGACGATATGTTCGTGAAGCTTCCCTCGATACGCTTGGGCCTGTTCAGATTCATCGACCCGACTGTAAACGCCCTTGTATCCGTAGGGGGTCGACGGATTGGCGGGTAAAGGTGTTTCCTGTTCAGCCCATTGACGGTGCATCGCTCGGATGAGAAGCAATAGTTGGGACGTTTGCTGCTTATAAGCCGTCAGTGGCTCTTCTATGTATTTCTGACGGGTTCCGATCCAGCCATTGCGCAGATGGTTGTATTCCTGAACCAGGCCTACGGGGTCATCCAGCACAAGTGCCAGCACCCCCTGTTCAAGCGCATGGTGTTCGATGGTGTTGCCAAGAAAGCGCTTCAGCGCTTGTACGCGTGTAACGCGGCTATGAAAGCCATGCGCACTGTCCATGAGCGTAATCAACTTATCGATGGGCTGCGGCTTGAGCGCATAGAAGCGAAAGTCCCGCTGCAGGCTGCTCAACTCTATTATGGGCTTGACGCTTTGGTACTGAATGGGCTGTTGTTGGTGCGTGTATTCATACACTTCCTGGTTCACGCGAGGGTTGTCTGGCGTCATCACCAACGAGTCCTCCAGGCTGCCCGGGTTGTTTCGTGCAACAGTCAGGTCGAGTGTGCGGAAACGCTCGGGGGCGCGTCGCGCGCGATACGCATCCAGCACGCTGCGTGGCCAGGGATCGCTGGCAAAGGCCAGCTGTGCGATGGAGTACTTGCGGGCGTCGATATTGAGAAAGGAGGCCGGAGCGTCGTGGTCGCTCGAGATGCAGGTATCGCACAGCAATGTTTCGTTGGCGGCGGGTGGCGCATAGGGGTTGAACTGACGCAGATAGCCATCGGGAGTAACCTGGTAGGCCTGCCAGATTTTTTGATCCAACAAGACATACAGGTAACCGGCGCGCAGCGTGCGTACACCCAAGCGTGTTTCAGTGAGTAAGTTGGACTCTTGCGAAGAGCGCGGAACTAGCGCTTTGCGCAAGGGCAGAATTGGCAGCCCTTGGCGTTGACATGCGTTGCATCGGTCTGTTTGGAGAGACGTTTCGGTCACTACGTCACAAAGCTGTGCGCTTATGGTCATGAGCGTGCTCCTGCATGGGTCAGTTCTGACACGATCTTTTTCCAGAACTTGTCATCGATGGTGGGTAACAGCGTCATAAGCGAGCGTTTTTCCTGGATCGCCCGGTTGATTATCAGGCGTGCATGCGGGTGCTCATGCAGCCGTGGATGCAGCAACAGGCAGTGCAGCGCCAGGGTGACGATGTCGTGTTGGCTTTTCAGGCCCAACTGACGGGCCTGGCGTATCTGGTAATGGGCCTTGGCGGCGGCCTGGGGAGGCAGCGTTGTGACACCTGTCCAGCGCGCCGGCGCGATCGTCAGGGGAAGGCTGAGGGCGCATCGCCAGGTGGCAAGCAACGACGACACCAGCGTTACGTCCTGCTGCACCTCACCAGAGAATTGATGAGGCACGACACTCGCGTGCGGGTGGCCACTGAGGACGCTGCTGGCACCGCTGGCAACGGGAAAGAGCCAGTGCTCAACCGGCCACCAGTATCCCTGCTCCTCGTGCCTTAACGTGCCGGACAGCAATTCCAGGCGCAGAGGTTCATACACCGCAAAGAACTGCTTGCCCTGCGCCATTGGCAGTTGCCCGAGTGCGATCAGGTGCGCACTGATTGCAGCGGCGTTCGCGCTGCTGCTGAGCCAGCCGCACACGTAGCGTCGGGAACGCCGGGCGTCCTCGTTTGCACGCTGTGCCGATAGCGACAGCAGATGCGCCGAAGGCCGGGCGCCGGCACTGGCCAGGGTCACCAGCACAGGGCAAGCGTGCGGCGTGTGCTCAAGGTCCGGACGCCAAACGCGGGTGAGGGCGTCGTCGCCCAGTGTCTGGCGCAGCGCCTCGATATGCAGGGGATCATCCGTGGCGCAGTCAGCCAATGGATCGAGTAACAGGTACAGCGTCGATTCGGGCGCGTGGTCCTCAACAACGAACGACTGGACGATCGCCGGCGTCATCGGCTTTTCTCCACGCAGGCTTGCCCGGCCTCGGGCGAGAGTTGCAGGGAAAAGGCCTGGGCGCTGCCCGGCGCTGTCATTGTCGTCGGCCCTTGAAGGGTAATGGCCAGGCCATTGAGGTGAATGCCCTGGGCATCGATCGTAATGCTGCCGCCAGGGCCCTGAATGACCAGGCGTTCGCTGGCTTGCAGCTGATAGGTCGTGGTGGTTCGCTGCATGCCCTGGCCGGCGCTCAGGTGATGCTGGCCGTGGGTGATGTGTTCGCTGTGGCCGCCGACTTCGGTGCGATGGTTGGCGCTGGTGGCGTCAAAGCGGTCATTGCCGACGCGCTCCCAGCGGTCATTGCCGATGCTGATCTCATGGTTCTGGCCAATGCTCAGCGAGCGGTTCAGGCCTATGTCATGGGACTGGTTGTGACCAATCGTGATGACTTCGTCGTTGCCAACCGTTTCACTGCGATCATTCCCCACAAACACCCCATTGTTGTGCTTGATATGAACGTTCTTGTCCTTCTCGGCATGGATGAACACCTCTTCCTGTCCCAGCTCATCCTCAAAGCGCAACTCATTAAAGCCCTGGCCCTTGTGGCTGCGGCTTTTGAGGGTCATGCGGGTTTTGTGCTTGGGCAATTGATACGGCGGCAGGTTGGTTTCGCGGTAGGCGCGGCCGGTGGCGATGGGTTGGTCGGGGTCGCCGTCCAGGTAGCTGATGATCAGTTCCTGGCCGACCCGCGGGATGGCCATGGCACCCCAGGTGGCGCCGGCCCAGCCCTGGGCGACGCGGATCCAGCAGGAGCTGTGGTCGTCCTGGTTGCTGTCGCGGTCCCAGGGAAAGCTGACTTTGACCCGGCCCCATTCGTCGCAGTAGATCTCTTCGCCAGGCGGGCCGACCACGGTGGCGATCTGCGGGCCGTCGATGCACGGTTTGGCGCGTAGCGGCGCTTTCCAGTCGGCGTCCCAGCGGATGGCGCTGGCACTGAGCTGGTAGGCGGTGCCGCTGTCGCTGCCGAAGGCATCTTCGAGCAGGCTGCTGTGCTGCTTGCCGTGGTGTTCGATGGCGATGGTGCGCCAGCGGTCGTTGAAGTCGTCGCGCGGGTGTTCATTCAGGTCGAAGGCCAGGCCCGGTTGCAGGCGGGCGTCGTCGCCTTCCATGTGGGCCAGGCGCGCGTCGCTGCGCAGGGCGGTGAGGCGGGTCTTGGTGAAGGGTTTGCCGCTGGCGTCGCGCTTGTAGCGGCCGGGGTAGTCGTAGCGTTCGTAGTCGCTGTGCTGGTGGTCGAGGTCGCTGGCGCCCTCGGCGCTGTGCTGCAGGTTGTAGCGCGGGTGGGTGAAGGTGTAGTCGCGCTGCACCTGGCGTGCGCTGCGCACTTGTTCGGTGTAGTGAAAGCGCTGCAGGGCGGGCTCGGCGCTGTCGCCGCCGGCCAGGGGCTGGTACCGCACCGGGCAGTGTTCGTGGGTGCCGATGGTACCGAGGCCGCCGACGCGGTCGGTGAGCCACAGGGTGTGGCCGTCGGCGCGGTGCTCGAAGCTGTACAGCAGGCCCTCTTCGGCAGCCAGGCGGGCGATGAAGTCGAGGTCGCTTTCGCCGGCCTGGACGCAGTACTCGCGGGGCGCGTGGTCGAAGCACAGGTAGGTATCGACCTCGCTCAGGCGCTGGGCCTTGAGCACCGCGAGGATGATCTCGGGCACGCTCTGGCCCTGGAACATGCGCCAGTTGGAGCGCAGGCCGGCGCGGGCCAGGCTCGGCTCGAGCACGGCGCGGTAGCGGGTGCGGCGAAAGCCGGTGTCGCCCTGGCTGAACAGGCTGACCAGGCCGTGCACGTAGCGCACCGGGGTGTCGCCCCGCCAGATAGTGAACAGCGCGGCAAGGTCGAGCACGCGGTTGAAGTCGATGGCCGGGTCGTGGCTGGCCAGTTCCAGGCCCAGGCGAAAGGGCTGGGACAGGCCTTCTTCGAGGTGGAACTCGACCACCTCGAAGGCATCGCCCTGCAGGGGCTCGAAGGTGAAGCGCAGGTCGCTTTGGCGGGGCATGGGGGGCTCCTTGTGCGGGCGGGGTTAGTCGACCAGCCAGCTGGCGTCGCCGTTTTCCAGGGTGCCACCGTGGTCGGTGGAGTCGCCGACCCGGGCAACCGGGTGGCCGCCGATGGTCATCGACGGCGAGCCGCTGGTGATGGTGGCGCCGCAGCCGAGGGTATCGCCGACCCGGGCGACGGCGCGGCCGTTGACCGTGAAACTGTCGGCACCACTGTCGACAGAGGTAGGCCCGCAGGTGGGGCAGTGATGGTTGTGGCCAAGCAGTACGATGGCAGGCATGTCGCCTCCTCAAGAGTGGAAACAGCTATGGGTTCCGCCGCCGGCAGGCAGCGGCGCAAGGATGTGAGGGCCGGCCTGTCAGGCAGGTTTGCGCCAGTCATCCGAGGCTTCGGTACCGGCCACTTCGTGGCTCCAGCTGACCTTGCGGTAGGCCAGGCTGGTCTTGATCAGCTGGGTGTAGTTGGCGTTGCTGCTGTCCTGGGCATGGGGCAGCACGGTGTGGATGTCGACCACGGTGGCGTCCTCCAGCTTGGTGGTGAAGAAGTGCTCCTGCTTGCCGTCTACCGAGGTCCGAAACCATTTCACCTCGACGGTCGGCAGCATTTCGCCGGTGGCCAGGGCCTGGTAGAGCATGGGTGAGGCCTTGCTCAGGGCGCTGGTGAAGATCAGCGGCTTGTGCACCCGTTGACCCGAAGGCTGGCCGCTTTGCGGGTCGGTGGGGGTGGTGATCTGGTGATCGATTTCCTGGGCGAGGATCTCGTCTTCGTGGCCTTCGACATAGACGTTGCCGACCGAGTCGGCGGTGAAGGCACCCTTGGTGATGTGGCCCTGGTTCTGGCCGTGGATGCTGATGTACGCAGGTGTTGGCATGACAAGCTCCGTGTCGCGTTCGATTGAACGACCCGCAGGTCGCCACCGTCGCCATGACGGTGAGTATGTTGGCCCTGATGGGCCCGGCTTTGCAGGCGCTCAAGGCGAGCGCGCTGAAAATCGTTCAAAGGCTGAGAATCCGTTCCAATGACACCAGCACCTGTTCGCTGATGGTGTTAAGGCGCAGTGAATAGCCGCTGTAGGCGGCCACCAGGACGACCGCCGCCAGGGCCCAGGGCGTCCACAAGGGCAAGCTGCGTTTGATCCGGTAATTGCGTGGGGCGATGTTGCGCAGTGGCTCGGTCAGCTGCCGGGGCGTTTCCCCCCTGAGCGGGCGCAGCACGCCGTGCAGCTGACTGATGATCTTCTGCACCTCGGCTTCGCCGTTGGCCTGGTTGCCGTATTTGCCCTTGAGGCCCACGCACAGGCACAGGTACATGAACTCCAGTACGTGCTGGTACTTGGCCGCTTCGCTGGACATGCGCGCCAGCAGGGTGAAGAACTTTTCGCCTCCCCAGGATTCATGGTGGAAAGCGCTGAGCAGTGGGCGCTGCCGCCATTCGCAGTGAAAGCCCCAGGCGGTGGCCATGACCACTTCATCCACCAGCAGGCACAGGCTGTAGGAGTAAGCCTTGAGGGTGCTGGGTTCGTAGTCGAGCTGGGCGACTTCTTCCATCACGCTGACGATCTGGTGATGAATGTTCTGGTGCAAGGCCAAGGCGTCGCTGTGTTGCGCCAGGCTCTGCAGGCGCATGACCAGGCCGATCAAGGGCATGGCGGCATCACACAGTGGGTTCCAGGACAACCCGCGCAGCTCGAACTGGGGGTCGCAGAGCTGAACCTGTGGAGGGTCGTCCTGAGCCTCTGCTTGATAGAAGACTGAGCGGATGGTTGATTCCTGGTTCGTGGTTCCTGGGGTGGCATCACGCATCTTTTTCACTCCTGATAGCCCAGAACTGCAGTTCCAGCTCGGGGAATTCGCCGGCGATGTGGAAGCCGAAGCCACTGCCGCTGCGCAGGCTTTGCCAGGCGGGATCGTGACGGTCGAGTTCGAAGTAGCTGAAGCCGGCATGGAACGGCAGGTGACGTGGCGCCACCGGCAGCGGGATCAAGGGGATGCCAGGCAATTGCAGGCTGATCAGCCGGCCCAGGGTTTCGCTGGCGCTGATCTTGATCTGCCTCGGCAGTTGCTGGCGCAGTGTGTCCAGGGGCAGGTTGGCGCGTACGGCGAGGATGAACTCGGCGTTGTCCAGCAGGCGCTTGTCGCCCAGTGCCGCGCTCATCACGCCGTACTCCAGGGTTTCGATCGGCAGCGACACCGCCCGCGGTTGCAGCACCGTGCCCAGGGCCCGGCGCAGGGTCAGTTCCAGGGGCTTGAAGCACTGGTGCAGGTTGTCGTGCTGGTAGGCCGGGCATTCCTCGGGCAGGTGGCTCTCATCGGTGAAGGTCACCAGCTCGCCGCAGGCCTGGGCAAAGGCGATGTACAGGCGTTCGGGGTGAACATGGCGCTGACGGGCCAGGTGCTGGAACAGCGGGAACCAGCGATTGAGGGTTTGCAGCAGGTTGAAGTCGGTGACATCGGCCACCCCGGACTGCCCTGGCGAGCCGATGCGCTCGGCCAGGTTGCGGGCCCGCTCGCGCATCAGCCCGGTGACTTCGCCCAGGTAGCGGTGCAGCGCCGGCACCGCCTGGAGTGACAGGCTGGTGGGATAGAACTGCTCATCCATCACCAGGCTGCCGTCCGGGCGCTTGTCGTGGATCCTGCCGACGGCAATGCTGGTGAAGGCGCTGCGGTCATCGCGCTCAAGCATCAATTGCAGGTTGGGCACCGCCAGCGCCATGTCCACCTGGTCGCCGTCCTCGCTCTGGGTGTCGTGTACTAGCTTGCGCTGCAGGGCGTAGCGGCTGTTGGCGTACTGCTCGGGCCAGCGCACCTCAAGGGCGCCAGCGGATTGGAGCGGCAGCGTCAGGTACACCACCTGGTTGACCAGGCTGCTGTCGGCGATTTCCAGCGGCGCAGGCGGCGCCAGGTCGCCGGGGATGTCGAATATGCTGCCGTCGGGCAGGATGCCCCGCGCCTTGTTGATCGCCACTTTGCCGAAGCTCAGGAACGCGCTGTTCAGCTCCAGCTCACTGAAGCCGTACAGCGCCGGGTTGAGGCTTTCAAAGCGCTGTTGCACAGCGGCCTCGGCGGCGCGTGCCTGTTGCTGGAAGTGTTGGGGTTTGACGAACAAACCCTCGTGCCAAATGACCGGGTTGCGTGAGCTCATTGTGGGGATCTCTGGATGTCTGGGGCGCAAGGCAGCGTCATCGGGTTTCACCTTTGAGGTCGACCTGGGCCTGGCCAAGCTGCACCAGCAGCGCGTAGCGCCGGCCCTTGGGCTCGACGCGCAGCAACTGCTTCCACTGGGCGACCTCCTCGCTGTGGTAATCGGCGATCACCGCGATGAAGCGGGCGTCTTGGTCAAGGGGCTGTGGGTCGATGAACTTGAACTGGCCGGGCCGCAGCAGGTAGTCATCGGCGCGGATGAAGGTGCTGCCCAGGGTCTTTTTCAGGTCTTGCGCCAGGGCTTGATTGCTGGCGGTCAGCAGCAACGAGTCGTCGGTCAGTTGCAGGACCTTGAACGCTACCGGCGTGGCGGTCTGCTTAGGCGCGGCATGTTCCGGCGGGGTTGAAAGGTTGACTCCTGCCGCCTGGTAATCCCCCAGCGCTGTCTCTTCGATCCATGAAGCCTGTGGCGCGGGGGTACGCTCGATGGGCGATTGGGACGGAGCGTTTTCGTACAAGTGGCTCAACACCGATTGGAGTTTGCTGGCCAATGCCTGCGGGCTGCTGGCCTCAACGTTGAGGCTGTAGGGCGCAATGGCCGCTGCGAATGCAGCGTCCGCTGCTGAACCCGGCGTCATCAGGCGCTGGTTGACATCATCACTGGCATGCAGGCTCAGGGTGTAGCGGCTGGGTTGATCGTCTGGCCCGCCCACCGGGGTCGAAGGATCGATGATCACCTGGCCAAGCTTGCCCAGCAGCGTGCAGCCGCTCAGGGTCAGCGCTGCCAGTATCAACATCCCTAACCGCCAGTTTGCCGCCAGCAGTGGTTTGCCAGGTGCAACTACAGTGCTGCCACAGGTTGGCGTAGGCGGTTCATTTGTGGCGGGCAGCAGCGTTGCCGGTTGTGTCGTCAGTTCCAGTAACGGGTCGCGTTGCGCTGCCGGGTCCAGCGGTCGGCAAAGGCGTTCGAACTCGGCGCAAAGGGTCGGTGTCGGCACTGGCGTCGCGTGCATGGCGCGGCTATTGGCGTGCCAGTCCTCCAAGCCATCCTCACGGCCTGTGAGTAATTCGTTGAGCGAACGCTGGCTGAGATGGCGTGGATCATCGTCCGCGCAGGCATCGGTTTGCAGGTGCACGACAATCCGGTAGACACCGACCTGGAGACAGTCACCTTCGTTCAGACGCACCGTGGTGCCGCGTCCCAGGGGCAGGTCATGGCCGTTGACGTAAGTGCCGTCGCACAGGTCGGTCACACAGAAACGGCCTTCATGCCAGTGGATCCGGCAATGTTGCGGGCGCACGCGGCCTGAGCGATCACGCAGCTGCCAGTCGCAGCCGTGGCTGCCGATGCTGCCTCCTTCACGTCCCATGCGCCGGCTGGGCAGGCAGCCATGCAGCAGTTGCGCCGGATTGCTGATCACCAGGGTCAGGCTCATGCGCGCACTCTGATCCGGACAACGGCCGGATAGTGCTGTTGCTGGTGCTCCATGAAGCTGGTCCAGCCCAGGTGCGTGCCGCCCTGACGCTGCAGGTTGAAGGGCGGAACATCCTCAGGGCGAAGTCGCAACTCAAGGTCGTAAGCGGTGACATCGCGCAGCAGAAAATCCATCAATTGACACAAGCGCGGGAACTGCGAACCACTGGGCAAGAACTGGCGAAAGCGGGCTTGCGTCAGGTCGGGGATCACCAGGGTGAACTTGCTGGCGCGCGTCCTGGTGCGCTCACCCACCACGAAGCTGTTGCCAAGCCGCCCGTTGGCTTTGCCCAGCGCCAGGCGTTGACGCCTTGGCAATGGCACGCTGCGGCTTTCGAACTCGCGGATGTAAACACCGAGCACATCAAAGCAATGCTCGACGATGCCGGACACCATCGACGGCGGGCGGCTGCGGCTGGCGATCAGCCCGGCAAAACTCAGCAGCCGGCCCCAGGGCAACGGCGTGGCGCCGCGAAGGTCGTTATCGTTCAGGCCGATCAGGGAAAACACATAACGGGAAAATCGATCCTTGGCCTGAGGCTGGAAGCGAATGTAATAGCGGTACTTGCGCCAACTGTGGTGCAGCAGGGTCAGCAGGCGATGATTGAAAAAGTCCAGGAACGCCGGGCGAATGCCACGCTCCTGGGCCTGTTCCCAGGCCAGTCGATCGAGGTAATAGGCGGGCAGTGGCGAGTCGCTGCCGTGCAGGCCAAAGAAGGTCGTCTGCACCCGGTAGCGCGGATTGCCGCTGTCGTCGTCAACCAGGCAATCAGCCTGGGCCACATCGGAGGTTGGAAAGCCGAGCCCCGCCTGACTCTGCAAACGGATACGGCGACGCGTCGCCGGGCTCAGGGGCAGGGCTTCGAGGTTATCGCCATGCAGGGCGTGCAACTGCTCCAGCAAACGGTGGAACGAATAGTTCCGCGCGTCGGCCAGCAGCGTTTCGGCTAGATCAGGGGTTGTCTGCCGGTCAACAGTGGCCATTCATAGTGCTCGTTATTGGTGGTGTTGATCACTTCCAGGCGATGGAAGGCGTTGATGCTCGCGTAGAGGGCAAAGAACTGCGACAACACGCTGGCAAACAAGTACAGGTCGCCCTCGCACAGGAAGGCGTTCTGGTCCAGTTGCAGACGGGTTTGCAGGCCGCGAACCGGCAAGCCTTTCATCAGCCAGTCGAGCGGTGTGGTCTGCGCCTGGCCGATGCCGTCGAGGCGTTTGCGCGTGGCGCGGGCCTGTTGCAGGTCGTGCAGGGCGGCAAAGTCATAAGCGCGAATCACCGCCTTGAGTGGCTCGGCCGACAGCAGCGACAGGTAGTTCAACGACAGGTTGGAAATCAGCGTCCAGTGCAGGCTGCTGTCGAGCACCGGCCGGTAGGCCCGGGTCGGGGCGATCAGGTTGGTATAGGTGGCAAACGAAGGCGTCGTCTCGGTAGACCACGACAGGTCGCCGATTCCCAACGCCTGGGGCAGGTCGCCATTGCTGCAGGTCAGTTCGATGGAGGCGGTTTCACGCTCGCCGATGTAGGCGCTTTCATCACCACGGACAAAGGCAATGCGATGGAACAGGCCTTCGCGGCCATGGGACTCTTCGATGTGGGTGCGAAAGTACAGCGCCGTTCGCCCCCGGGCGTGCTCAATCTCGTGTTGGAACGACTCAAAGGGCGTAAAGGTGCGTAGCGGATCGCCCTTGCGCTCCTTGTCGGTCGCATCCCAGCCCGAGACCCGGTCGATACTGAAAACTTCATAGGCTTCAGGTTGCGCGCCGGTGGGCCGGATACGCCGCTCCAGGCTGCGTCCGTCCAGGGCAATGGGCTCGGCATCGTGGCTGAACAGGTTGACTGCCGGCGCGCAGTACAACTGCAGGTCGCGGGTGTGCAGGTGAGTATTGCTGGGCATGGGTCGGGAGAATTCGAACTCGAAGCGAATTTGCCCGCTGCTCAGCGCGGGCCATGCCCGGGCCAGGCGGGTCAGGCTGAAGAAGTGAAAACGCTGGGGGAAGAGAAAGTACTCCTGCAGGATCCGGTAGCCATCAAAGACATTGCGCGGGTAGGGCAGCAGGGCTTCTTCGGCGCTGAAACCGGGAAAGACGATGTCCTCGACAGACAGCCCGTAGACCTGGCCATCGATGTGCAAGGTGAGGCGTTGCAGGTAGTGGGCAATCCACAGGTACAGGGTCTGGGCGGTAACGTCGTCGCCACTGAGGTGAAAATCCAGCTGATCGCAGCCCAGGCTGTCGAGTGACTGTTGGGTGAGCACCCGCAGATCGATGCGCATCAGCGACGCCTCACGGCTGTGGGCGTCGCTGACCTGCTGCAGGGCCAGGGGATACAGATTGACCTCGGTACAGGTGCGAAACTCGCAGGACACCCCATCGACAGGCTTGGCGAACAGCCGTGTGCCCTTGGGCAGCAGCTGGCGCTGGCTGATTGCATCAGGCAGCGGGTCGAAGCGCACGATGGTCGCGCTGGGCAGCGGTCGCAGGTAGTTCGGCCAGAGCATCTGCAGCAAGGGGTGGGTCAGCTCGGGCAGGTCGTCATCGATCTTCATGCCCAGTTTGGCAGTGAGAAAGGCGAAGCCTTCCAGCAGCCGCTCGACGTCCGGGTCCCCGGCCTTGTCGCCGAGAAACTGCGCCAGTTGCGGATTGTCTTCGGCGAACTCGCGGCCCAGTTCACGCAGGTAACGCAGTTCTTCGGCAAAGCGTTGCTTCAAGCTCATGGTCTTCTCATTTCACCCGGGTGTAGCCGTCGCGACCATGCATGGCCACTTCCAGCTGCACCTGTTCTTCCCTGTGGTCGAGCCGGAGCTGGCAGTCGAGACGAAAGCTCAGCTCCAGCGGCAGGTCCGGGTCGGGCTGGTAGCGCACGCCGGTGACCTTGACTCGCGGTTCGAACGCTTCGACCGAGCGGCGAATGTCGGCGCTGATAGCGATCAGCAGGTCATTGCTGCCCTGGGTAGCCCCGTTGAAGTCGCGCAGGCCCAGTTCAGGGCTGCTTTGCGAGCAGCCCTGGCGAGCGTTGAGCACTTGTTCCAGGTGGCGTTTGATCGCCTCGATCGCCTGGCGGGCCTGGGTCTGTGCCGTACCCGGGCGATAGCGTGGGGCCTCGGGCTCAAGGCGTTCGAACAGGCTGGTCACGCTCATTTACTGGGTGTCCAGGCGGCCAACCAGAGAGATCTCGAAGTTGGCGCCCATGTATTTGAAGTGCGGGCGCACCGCCAGCGAGACCTGGTACCAGCCCGGGTTGCCGGCCACGTCCTGCACTTCGATCTGTGCAGCGCGCAAGGGGCGGCGGCTGCGCACGTCGGCGGACGGGTTGTCCTGGTCGGCAACGTACTGCTTGAGCCAGGTGGTGAGTTCCCGCTCGACGTCCTGGCGCTCCTTCCAGCTGCCGATCTGCTCGCGTTGCAGCACCTTGATGTAATGGGCCAGGCGATTGACGATGAACAGGTAGGGCAACTGGGTACCCAACTTGTAGTTGGTCTGTGCTTCCTGGCCCTCGCGGGTCTTGGGGAAGACCTTGGGCTTTTGCACCGAGTTGGCCGAGAAAAACGCCGCGTTGTCGCTGTCCTTGCGCAGGGTCAGCGGGATGAACCCGGCTTCGGACAACTCATACTCCTTGCGGTCGGAAATTAGCACTTCCGTGGGGATCTTGGCCTGCAACTGGCCCAGGGATTCGAACAGGTGCACTGGCAGGTCATCCACCGCGCCGCCCGATTGCGGGCCGATGATGTTCGGGCACCAGCGGTAACGGGCGAAGCTTTCGGTGATGCGCGTGGCCATCAGGAACGCGGTATTGCCCCACAGGTAATGGTCGTGATCGGCGTCGATGCCTTCGTCATAGCAAAAGCTGCGGATCGGATTCTCGGCACTGTGGTAAGGCGCGCGCAGCAGAAACCGCGGCAGTGTCGCAGCCAGGTACTTGGCGTCTTCCATCTCGCGCAGGCCACGCCACTTGGTGTGGCCGGGGCCTTCAAAGATGTCACTGACTTCCTTGACCCCGGCCAGGTCCTGGAAACTCTTGAGGTTGAAGAACTGCGGCCCGGCCGCCATCACGAACGGGGCATGGGCCATGGCGCCAACCGCAGCCACGTAGCCCAGCAACTTGATGTCCGGGCTGGATGGGCCGAAGGTGTAGTTGCCGATCATCGCCGCCACCGGCTCGCCACCGAACTGGCCGAAGCCTGCGCTGTAGACGTGCTTGTACAAGCCGCTGCGGGTGATGTCGCCGGCATTGTCGAAATCCTCGAGCAATTCCTCTTTGGTGACATGCAGCACCTCGAGCTTGATGTTCTCGCGAAAATCCGTGCGATCGACCAGCAGCTTCAAACCGCGCCATGCCGATTCCAACTGCTGGAATTGCGGCTGGTGCAGAATCTGATCGATTTGCCGGCTCAGGGCATGGTCGATCTCGGTGATCATCTGGTCGACCCGGTGCTTGTTGACCGGTTGCTGGTGGTCACCGCTTTGCAGGATCTGGCTGATGAACGCGGCCACGCCCTGGCGGGCCACGGCATAACCTTCCTGTGCAGGGCGGATCATGGTGTTGGCCAGCAGTTGGTCGAGCAGCGAGGGTTGCTCATCGGGCGTCAGAACCTGGGCGACTGCGCTTTCCTTGGGCATGGTTGCTTCTCCGTTTTTAACTGGAATGCGGGGCAGGGGAGTAAGGGGTAAGTTCATTACCCGTTAGGCGTCCGATGACGCTTTGGGCGCATCCAATACCAGATTCAGCTCTTGGGCCAGGCGCTGACGAGTTGCTTCGTCGCCGAGCAGGTTTTGCAAGTGCCTGCGAAAGGCCGGTACATTACCCATGGGGCCCTTGAGTGCGACCAGCGCCTCGCGAAGTTGCAGGAGGTTATTAAGTTCTGGTACTTGCCTGGCGATGGCGTCAGGGCCGAAGTCATTGATGGACTTGAATTGCAGTTGCACATTCAGGTCATTATCGCAGTCAGTGGCGAGTGTCGAAGGCACCGCCATCTCCAGGCTCACATCGGCTTCGCCCAGTACCGCGTTGAAAGTGTCCTTGTCAATGCGCACCGCGCGGCGATCTTCAAGGCTTGAGCCATCGCTGCGGCCATGGAAGTCCCCGGTTATCAGCAATTTCAGCGGCAGTTCGACTTCCGCCTGTTGCTCGCCGGTGGCAGGCACATACTTGATGTTGATGCGCTCTTTGGGCGCGACGGAACCGTGCATTTTTGACATGGAAGAATCCACTTCAGGCTGTAGGTCATTTATATAAGAATGGATCCAATGGCCGTTGTCATGTCGGATTTTTCCTAAATTAATCCTATTTATGTGTGGGAAATTTCGTCATGACTGGGTTGGCTGTTTAAAAAGATGTTTAAGTTTCTTACATGGTCTTCCTGTATTCGGGTTTTTGGCTGTTTTTCTGTCGGTACGACTTGCATTTGGTTTTTTATTTGAGTGATTCTCTAAATGAATTGAAATTTTACTTATCAAGTATCGGCGAACTTGTACACGTTGCAGGTGATCGCTGAGGAGTGGCTATGCGCAATAGGGGGCGAAGCAGATGGCTGGCCTTGTGGGTGTATGCATTGATACCTGTCAGTGCAATGGCGTCGCCAGTGGATTGCACGCCTATCGTTTCGCCACTCAAGCGCCTGGCCTGTTTCGATGAAGCGGCCGGTACGCTCCCGCAGCCTGCGGTCGCGCCGCAGACCCGGGTTGGCCTGATCCCGGCAGTCGTCGATCTGGTGCAGCGCAACGAGAACCGCCGCGCGCCTGATGACTTTCGCTTCCTGGCTTCGGTCTGGCCCGAGCCGGAAGACGACCGTCAGCAGCGCATGATCATTTCTGCGCCAGCACTGGGTGTGTCGCCGCCACGGCCCTATCTGGCAATCAGTTGCGAGTCGAACATTTCGCGGGTTCAACTGGTGCTCGACGAGCCGCCACGACCCAACAGAATCTCGGTGCAATTGTTCAAGGATGAGCAGCCGGTTGCCGCCGCCTATCAGTGGCAGGTGCTTGATGATGCCGGGCTGGTGGTGGACGCCGGGCGTGGGTTGCAGGCCATTGCCTTGTTGCGGCGCATGGGTAGCGGCCAGCGCCTGAGTGTCAAAAGCGACTATCCGCCGCTTGATGGGCTGGTATTTGACGCTCACGGCCTGGGCGAACTGATCGAGCAGGAGCGCACGTTATGTCGCTGGTGATCGATATGCCGGCTGACATTCACCAGCGCTTGCTGGCGCCCATAGAGGTCGACCAGCCCGCAGGGCACTTCGATGTGGAAGATGAAACCTACCAGGCGATCGACCAGGAAATGGTCAAGCTTGGCGGCCTGCGCGAGAACAGTATCGACTGGCCGTACATCGATGAAGCATCACGCCAGTACCTCGCCACTCAGTGCAAGCACCTGCGCATTGTTGGCCATCTGCAAGTGGTGTGGCTGCGCACCCGGGAATGGGGGCACTGGGTTGAGGCCTTGCGGTTGCTGGCGGGGATGGTCGAGCTGTATTGGGACAGTGCTCACCCCGCACCAGGGCCGACCGGCTTCCTGAGCAAGCGCAAACAGGTCGTCCGCCTGCTCGAAGGTCTTGGGCAGGCCGTGCCAACCTTGCACCGCAGCAGTTTTGCCGAGGTCTATCAAACCCAGGCAGAACACGCACTGGGCAGGCTGCTGGGCTGCGTGGAGGTCACCAGGCTTGATCCGGCACCGATCCAAGCGTTGCAACAGCAACTGGCCAGGTACGGCGAGCGGGCCATCCCGGGCAGCGTCAATCGCCCAAAGGCTGCCGACAGTGGCTTGGCCCCGGCGTTCTTCGCCAGCCCGGCGCCGGTGGGCAATGAGCGCGAACAACGGCGTGCATTACTGAACATGGCCGAGCAGATCAACCTGCAGGATCCCTACGACCCCGTGGGTTATCAGTTGCGGCGCTTTGGCTTGTGGACGCATTTGCGCAACGCGCCGTCAATCACCCGCGACCGTCGCACTGAACTGAGCGCGGTGCCCCGGGATATCGTCGACAGCTACCAGGACGCGCTCGCTGCCAACAACCTTGAGCCGACCCTGCTGATGCGCATCGAGAAAAGCGTGGCGGCGTCGCCGTACTGGCTGCGCGGCAGCTACCTGGCGGCAAGCGTGGCATCGCGCCTGGCCATGGATGAAGTGGCCGCTGCCATTCGCCAGGCCTGCGAACGCTTTGCCTGCCGTCTGCCTGGCCTGACGGCGTTGTGTTTCAGCGACGGTACGCCGTTCGCCGACGCGCAGACCCAGGCCTGGATCAGCGGTGCCGATCAGGGGGAGGGCGCAAGTAGCCCCGTTCAGGAGTTCGCCGGGCTGCGTGATGAACTGATCACCCAGCTCAACACCGAGGGTGTCGAGGTGGTGCTGCTGCGGCTACAGGCACTGCACACCGAGCAGGACGCCCCGCGTCAACGCAGTTACGCCACCGTTATCGCCGCCGACCTGCTGGCATCCCGTGGCCTGGCGTGGCTGGCGGACGATCTCTACGCCAGCGTTGCCCGATTGATGCGCGACACCAGCGCACAGGGGTGGGAGCCGCAGCTGTACCAGAAAGTGGCGCAGCGCGTCGGTACTGAAGCGCTGATCACCGCAGTCAAGGAGTAGGAGCGAGTCTATGGGCATGGTCTGGAGTCACCTCAAGCGTTGGGGGCTGCCGTTGATACGCCAGTTCAATCGAGCGTTGGCACTGTTGGTGTTGCTGGGCGTCGTGCTGCTGTTGGCCGGTATCTGGTGGCTGGGGCCGCACTGGGCCTGGGATGAGCATCGGCCGCTGGCTGAACTGGCCATGCGCGTGGCTGCCAGTGTCGTGGTGGTGGTCGCTCCGCTGTTGCTCTGGGCCTGGCGGGTACGTCAGCGCTACCAGCGTTTTCAGCGCGAGCGCCAACAAGAAGCAGCGGTGCAGGCTGATCCCTGCTTGCCCTACGTGCAGGCGCAGGAACGGGCGCTGGACCGGAGCCTGGACGACCTGCTCAGTAACATGGAACGTCGCCGTTCGCTTTATCAACTGCCCTGGTATCTGGTGCTCGGGGAAGAGAACGCCGGCAAGACCAGCCTGATTACGCGCTCCAACCAGAGCTTTGCGCTTTCTCATGTCACCAGGGCCGGTGGCGGCGCGCATCAGGATACAGGCCTGGCTTACCCGATAGATTGGTGGATGGGTGATGAGGCGGTGCTGATCGACCCGCCGGGAGCGTTGCTCAGCCAGCCTGAGACTGAGGCCGAGCAGCAGGATGACGGCAAGGTCCGGCCGGTGCTGCCTGCAGGCACCCATCCTCGTCTATGGCTGCACCTGTTGGATTGGCTGGCCCGCAAGCGCAGCCGGCGTGCCCTCAATGGCGTGGTACTGGTGATCGATATCCAGGCGTTGCTAACCCGCTCTCCCGAACAGCGCATGGCCCAGGCAAATCTGCTGCGCACGCGGCTCTATGAGTTGACCCGGCAGTTGGGAACGCGCTTGCCGGTCTATGTGGCACTGAGCAAGGTCGACCTGCTGGAAGGTTTTGAAGAATTCTTCGGCCGGCTGTCGCGCAGCGGGCGCGAAGAACTGTTGGGGTTTACCTGCAGCCTGGAGGCGGTGGATGACTTCGATGCCTGGCTGCAGGAATTGGCCAGCCGCTACGATGGCTTTATCGAGCGTCTGAGCGCCCAAGTGTTCGACCGTTGCGCCCAGGTACATTCACTGACCGAGCGCCAGCGGCTCCTGGCGCTGGTGCGGCAACTGTCCGGCCTGCGTCCGGCACTGTTGGGTTTTTTACGGGAAATGCTCGGCAGTGATCGCTTCACAACCCCGGCCCTGGTGCGCGGGGTGTATTTCTCATCGGTCTATCAGCAGGGCACGCTGATCAACGCCTTCGTCAACGAAGCCGGCAAGTCCTATCAACTGCTGCCACCGGCCGCCGAGGTCAAGCCCGCCGGTGGCGAGGCCGTCTATTTTGCCCAGCAGTTGTTCCAGCGCGTGATCTACCCGGAGGCGGGTCTGGCTGGCGACAACATCAAGGTTGCGCGCAGCAAGCGCCGGTTGTTGATCGCCGGGTTTGCCGTCGCTTCCGTGGGCTGCTTGCTGGCGGTCGGGCTGTGGCAGCTGTACTTCACCATCAACCGTGACAAGGCTGCCAGTGTCCTGGACAAGAGCCAGGAGTTCAGTGCTCGGGATATCGATGCCCGTGTCGATACCACAGGCCGCAACTTGCTGGCGCCACTGGATCAGATCCGCGAGGCGGTCGCGGTGTATGGCGACTATCGCGAGACCTGGCCGCTGTTGTCCGACATGGGGCTGTACCAAGGTAAAAAGATCGGCCCGACGGTGGACGAAGCCTACTTGAACCTGCTGTCCAAACGCTTTTTACCAGCCATTGCCAGCCGCGCCCTGGACGCAATCAATACGGCGCCTCCTGGCAGCGATGAGCAACTGGCAGCGTTGCGTGTGTACCGTATGATCGAAGATCGTGGCAACCGCCAACCGGCCATTGTCGAAGAGTGGGCCGCCAGGCAATGGCAGCGCGCCTATCCGGGGCAGGGGCAGGTACAAGCCGACTTGATGCGTCACCTCGACTACGCGCTGAAATATGCCGACGCCGACTTGCCGCAGCACCACGAACAGATCGCCCAGGTGCAACAGGCCTTGCGCCAGCGCCCCATGGCCGAGCGGGTCTATCTTGCCCTCAAGCGCCAGGCGCATGCACGCCTGCAGCCGGCGCTGGACCTGCGCAGCGAAGTGGGTGCGGCCTTCGACATCATCTACCAGGTGCCCTCGGTCAGTGAAGGAGAAAGCCTGGTGCTGGCTCCGCTGCTCACGGCCAAAGGCTACAAGGCATACTTCGAGTCGGGTAGCCGTAACCTCATCGAGCTGGCAATGATCGATCAATGGGTACTCGGCGAACGCCAGCGGCTGGATTTCTCCGAGCATGACCGCGAGGTGCTGGGCCAGCGCATTCGAGCCCTGTACCACGCCGACTATGTGGACAGTTGGCGACGGGCACTGAACCAGATTTCGGTTGTCGATTTTCGCGACCTGGGCCATGGCGTCGCGGTGCTGGAACAGGTGACCGGGCCGGGTGCACCGATACGCCGCCTGCTGGAGACCCTGCGCGACAATACGGTGATCTATCCGTCGCTGCCGGTGGCCGAGGTTCAAGCCACAAGCGGCTCGGAACAAGCGGCGGACGGTCCGCTCCAGGCAATGGCGATCCGCCGGGCATTCTCCGGCCTGTCGGAGTTGCTCACTGCCCAGGCTGATCGACCGTCCTACTATGAAGAAACCCTGCGTGCGGTCAGTGCGGTCTACGACTACAGCAAAACCGTGCACGACAGCCCCGACCCGGGCAAAGCTGCATTGAAAGCCGTGCTGCAGCGCTTTTCGCTGGGCGGCGCCGACCCGATTGCCAACTTGCAACGTATCGCCGCCGGCTTGCCCGAGCCGCTCAACCAGCAGGCCAGCAAGCTCGCCGACCAGACCGCCCAGGTGTTGATGATTGCTGCCCTGGGCGAGCTGGAAAAGCGCTGGGACAGCGAGGTCTACAGTTTCTACCATGAGCGTCTGGCCAATCGTTACCCGTTCAGGCCCGCTGGCGAGGATGCCTCGCTGGAAGACTTCGAAACTTTCTTCGGGCCGAAGGGGCGCTTGCAACAGTTTCAGGAGCAGTACCTGAGCGTGTTCCTCAAGGACAACCTCGACGCGCTGTACTCCGATGCCCTCGGCGGCTACCTGGTACGCAGCGACGTGCTGGAGCAACTGAACCATGCCGAGCGCATCCGTGACACGTTTTTCAACAACCGCGGCCACCTGGCGGTGCAACTGAGCATCGAGCCCCTGGCCTT
>RCUI01000239.1_pt1 | contig 20837 bp, 18 predicted proteins | sample 2166121 | NCBI WGS metagenome assembly RCUI01 (sample SAMN09932700, study PRJNA488358) | compost metagenome | feature: garden; material: soil; isolation source: compost soil in succinic acid-enriched culture | place: Germany: Experimental Botanical Garden Goettingen | collected 2016-01-27
GCAGAGGACTCATAATCCTTTGGTCCACGGTTCAAGTCCGTGTGGGCCCACCAAATTAAAAACCGCGCTATGCGCGGTTTTTTTTGCCTGTATCAGGGCCAGGTGCCCGGCTTCTATCAGCGATGCGGGCCCTGGCGCTTGAGCTTTTCCAAGACCCAATCCCCCACAATCAGCGGCACCCATACCAGCGGCACCAGCACCAGGCTGAGCGCTGCCAGTGCGCTCAGCACGACGGTTTTCACTGATTGAAGAACGCGAACGGCCTTTTCCTGACTCATCTCGACTCCAGAGGGTTGGTGCCCGCACGGCATTCCTTGCGCCGGCAATGTCCAGACTCTAGTTCGATTCCCTCAGAAACGCACTCGCAATACGGTGCGCCAGAAGTTCTTCAGTGGCGAAAGGCGATGTTTGTCCCAGTTGCGCTGCCAGAACGCGTCTTCGTTTCGGACCACGCTTTCGATATCGCTGCCCGTGGCTGAGGCCGCATGCTGGCGAAACAGCATCGGGAATGCGCAATGCTGCTTGATCCGCTGCTTGAACACGACATCCACGGGTGTGCCGTCGTAAGGCGTCTGGGCCAGGATCCGGCAGCCTTCGGGTGAAAGTATGTAGGCGTGAAGCGCTACCACGCGGCCGCGGGCGATGTACGGGAACCAGGTAAGCCAGGTCTTGCCCATGCTGTAGCCCAAGTGCAAGGCCTCGAACTTGCGCGTGCGAATAAAGCGGTTGATCCAACGGACCGGTGTCGCTTTGAGCTCATAGGCTTTGACGTCATCCTCGAAAATCAGCACGCGCTGCAAGCCTTGATCCAGTGCCAGTTTCGCCAGCGCCTGGTGCGACTCATAACAACCCTTTACCGGGTCACCGCAGCGTTCGGCCAAGTGAAAGGTCACCGGATTACCAATCAGGCTGCCAACGGTCTGGCTGAACAGTTTCCGTCTGTCGTGTCGCTCGTTGAGGGAAATGCAATAAACGGCATCTACGTCGAACTCGATCTTGCTCACCACGCACTTCCTTTGAACACCAACCGCTCTCCCGTGTGGCATAGCCGAAAAGGTCGCGATTCTACGCGTACCAACTGCCATTACAAAGCCACTAGTCAGCGCCCTACTGCTTGGCGGAACCGTTTTTATGCGATCGGGGTCAAACTTTTTAACAATTGATTACAATCTAATAAAAAATGGGGCTACTTTTCATGAGGACTTTGGCGAGTTCCGAGCCATTGCTTCATCGAAGACGCCTTCTAAGGATTTCAACAATGGGCACCTCTACAGCACCACTGAACGTTGACGCGGGGTTCACTGCGCACAACTTCGAGGATTGTCGGAATATCCGCTCAGGTGCAGCCTTTATCATCGCCTCAGGTCAATCTGCGAAGGCCTTTCCGATCGAGGCATTCAGCGACGTCCCGATGATCACCATGAACGGCGCCATCTCGCTGTTCATGGACACACCTGTAAGACCGTTTTTCTATACCTGCACCGACACTCACTTTTCTATTCAACAGCCGGAACTGTTTGCCGAGGCTCTGCGGCGCAGTGAGCGGGTTGCGCTCTGGGAGCATCACTTTCGATCCCTTCAGGTCGAGACCAATGCGCAGGTGTACTTCCTGAAAAAAGCGCCCAAGGCGCACCTGATGGATCTGATGTTCAAGAAAGACCCGGAGCTGATTCGCCACCGCTCCCTCGCAGGCTGTAGCAAGAAAGCCGGGTTCAGCAAGAACCTGCAGCGCGGCTTTTTCGACGCACGCACAGTGGCTTACCTGGCGTTGCAGATTGCCTATCACGCCGGCTTCAGCAAGGTGTTCCTGGTAGGTGTCGACCTCAATCAGAACCTGCCCAGGTTCTACGAACATCAGGGTATGGAGCGTTCTCCTTGCGGCCTGGACCAACACTTCGAGTCACGCATATTGCCGTCATTCGAATTGGTGGCCTCATCGGTGGTCAACGAGCGATTTGCTGTTTACAACCTCTCCCCCGATTCGCGCATTCCGCGCAGCGTCATTCCCTACAAAACCCTGGACGAAGTGAAAGCGCTGATTCACGCCGGCTGAGGTGCTGCCAATCGTGAGGCGTAAAGACCGGGTGTCACGCCATAGTGGCGGGCGAACAACGCGATGAATGCCGAAACCGAGTCGTACCCCAGTTCGTTGGCAAGGGTGGTGATACTCATGCCTTGCGCCAGCAGCGGTAATGCCGCCAGCAAGCGCAGGCGTTGACGCCACTCGCGAAACGACAGCTGTGTCTGCGCCTGGAACAACCGCACCAGCGTGCGTCGCGAAGCACCGACCCATTGCGCCCAGTTTTCGATGCTGCGGTTATCTGCAGGATTGGCCTGCAGGGCTTCCGAGATCCTGCGCAAGCGCGGGTCACTCGGCAGGGGCAATCCAAAAGGAGCCTCGGGCAGTTCGCGCAACTCATCGACCAGCACCTGCAACAGCCGCGCCTGCCGCCCCTGGACGGGATCGTCAGCGGGGAAGTGGCTGGCCTTCTCGATCAATTCACGCACCAGCGGCGTCACCTGCATGACGCCGCAGGGGCGCTGGTAGCCGTTGAGCAGCGAGTCTTCCAGGTACAACCCCCGAAATTCGATGGTCTGCCCACTGTAGGCGGTGTGCCGGACCCCGGCCGGAATCCACAGCGCGCATTGTGGCGGCAGCAGATAACTGTGGTGTTCGGTCAGCACCTGCATGATGCCTTCGCTGGCATAGGTGAACTGCACCCAGGGATGGCTGTGCATCTCGACCCGATGGCCTGCGGGAATGGCAAACATGCGTCGGTAGACAGGCCCCGGCAGTTGCTGGAACTCCGGAACGGGGGGCACTTCCGGGATTTGGCTCGCTTGCGGCATCGTCTGTCTCCTTTGCTCAAGTGAGCCGACAAAGGCCGATGGTAGCCTGCGCCCGCACTCATTGAACAACCCCTTTGGAGACCCCCATGAGCAGCCATGTGCAAGCAAACCGTATGAGCATTCCTGCGATCGAGCAGCGTAAAGGTGCCGGCACGCTGGTGGTACTGACCGCCTATAGCACCCCCATGGCTCGCTGGGTGGATGCCGTAGCCGATGTGATCATCGTCGGCGACTCGTTGGGCATGGTGCTGTATGGGATGCCCAGCACCCTGGGCGTGACCCTGGACATGATGATCGCCCATGGCCAGGCAGTGATGCGGGGTGCGCAACGCGCTTGTGTGGTCGTCGACCTGCCATTCGGTAGCTACCAGGCGTCGCCCGAGCAGGCGTTCACCAGCGCCTCGCGCGTGCTGCGGGAAACCGGCGCCCAAGGCGTCAAGCTTGAAGGCGGGGAAGAAATGGCCGAGACCGTGGCCTTCCTGGTACGCCGTGGCATCCCAGTGATGGCCCATGTCGGGCTGATGCCCCAGCAGGTCAACAGCCTGGGCGGTTTCAAGGCTCAGGGCCGGGATGAGTCCAGCGCCGCCAAGGTTCGCAGGGATGCACTGGCAATGCAGGCCGCGGGCGCTTTCTCGATAGTGCTCGAAGGCATCGCCGAGCCCGTGGCACGACAGCTGAGTGAAGCGCTGCGAGTTCCCACCATCGGTATCGGTGCATCTGCTGCCTGCGACGGACAGGTATTAGTGACCGAAGACCTCCTGGGCCTGTTCAGCGACTACCAGCCGCGCTTCGTCAAACGCTTTGCCGACCTGCAGGGGCAGATTGTCCAGGCACTGGACAGCTACGCCCAGGCGGTACGCGATGGCAGTTTTCCCGCAGCGCAGCATTGCTTCAAGGCCCACTGACCGCAGGTGCCTTGCTGGACGGTAGCTTGAGTGGATAGGCTATCGCGCTTATTCCGTGTGCCAGAGAGTGCCCATGTCCGACAGCCGCCCCGTCGCCCTCGATGAAATCGACCGCCAGCTGATCTCGCTGCTGCAGATCAACGCCCGCGAAAGCGTCGCCATGCTCGCCCGCCAACTGGGCATCGCCCGCACGACCGTCACCTCGCGCCTGGCGCGACTGGAAAAGACCAAAGTCATCAGCGGTTACGGCGTGCGCCTGGGCCAGCGCGTGATGGATGGCGGTCTCCAGGCATACGTCGGGATTACCGTGCAGCCGCGCTCGGGCAAGGACGTGGTGCGCCGCCTGAGCGCCATGGGACAGATCCAGCAACTGTGTGCGGTAAGCGGGGAGTTCGACTACGTTGCCTGGCTGCGCAGCGATTCCCCCGAACAACTGGACCAGTTGCTTGATCAGATCGGCAGCGTGGAGGGCGTGGAAAAAACCACTACCTCAATCATCCTCAGCAGCAAAGTCGACCGCGGCCACCTATAGGAGCGGCGGTGCGACGTCTCGACTTGCACCGCGAAGCAATATGACAGGCAGAATGCGATCGCGGGGCAAGCCCGTTCCTACAGGTCGTCTATTTGACTTGTATACTCGTCACATCGACAAAACATCTATCAAATAGACGACACTCTGCATCTTAATTACGTAACCCCCGCCCTCTAAACTGACCACCAGCATTTTCCTATACTCAAGCTCCGCACCCCGCGCAGCCCTGGCCAGGTCATCCATGAACAAGAACAATCGCCACCCCGCCGACGGCAAGAAACCCATCACCATTTTCGGCCCGGACTTTCCGTTCGCCTTTGACGACTGGATCGAGCATCCGGCAGGCCTTGGCAGTGTTCCGACCGAACGCCATGGCGAAGAAGTGGCGATTGTCGGTGCCGGTATCGCCGGCCTGGTGGCCGCCTACGAGTTGATGAAGCTAGGTCTCAAGCCTGTGGTGTACGAGGCCTCGAAAATGGGCGGACGGCTGCGCTCCCAGGCCTTTGAAGGCACCGACGGGATCATTGCCGAACTCGGGGGCATGCGTTTTCCGGTTTCGTCCACGGCGTTCTACCACTATGTGGACAAGCTGGGCCTGGAAACCAAGCCTTTTCCCAATCCGCTGACCCCGGCATCGGGCAGCACGGTGATCGACCTGGAAGGCCAGACCCACTACGCGGAAAAACTCGCCGACCTGCCCAAGCTGTTCCAGGAAGTGGCCGATGCCTGGGCCGATGCCCTGGAGGACGGCGCCCGCTTTGGCGATATCCAGCAGGCCATTCGCGACCGCGACGTAGCGCGCCTCAAAGAACGTTGGAACACTCTGGTCCCGCTGTGGGACGACCGCACCTTCTACGACTTTGTCGCCACCTCAAAGGCCTTCGCCAAGCTCAGTTTCCTGCACCGGGAAGTCTTCGGCCAGGTCGGCTTTGGCACCGGCGGCTGGGACTCGGACTTCCCTAACTCGATGCTGGAAATTTTCCGCGTGGTGATGACCAATTGCGACGACCACCAGCACCTGGTGGTGGGTGGCGTCGAGCAGGTCCCGCTGGGCATCTGGCGCCATGTACCCGAGCGCTGCGCTCACTGGCCGGCAGGCACCAGTCTCAGCGCGTTGCACCGTGGCGCACCGCGCCCCGGGGTCAAGAGCATCGCCCGCGATGCTGACGGGCGACTGGCAGTCACCGACAACTGGGGCGATACCCGCCACTATGCCGCCGTGCTCACCACCTGCCAGAGCTGGCTGCTGACCACCCAGATCGAATGTGAGGAATCGCTGTTCTCGCAGAAGATGTGGATGGCCCTTGACCGCACGCGCTACATGCAGTCGTCGAAGACCTTTGTGATGGTCGACCGACCGTTCTGGAAGGACAAGGACCCAGAAACCGGCCGTGACCTGATGAGCATGACCCTGACCGACCGCTTGACCCGCGGCACCTATCTGTTTGACAACGGCGACGACAAGCCGGGGGTGATCTGCCTGTCGTACTCGTGGATGAGCGATGCCCTGAAGATGCTCCCGCATCCGGTGGAAAAGCGCGTGAAGCTGGCCCTGGATGCCCTGAAGAAGATCTACCCGAAAGTCGACATCGCCGGGCACATCATTGGCGATCCGATCACCGTCTCATGGGAAGCCGACCCGCATTTCCTTGGCGCCTTCAAAGGTGCCCTGCCCGGCCACTACCGCTACAACCAACGCATGTATGCCCACTTCATGCAGCAGGACCTGCCCGCCGAGCAACGCGGCATATTCATCGCCGGTGACGACGTGTCCTGGACCCCGGCCTGGGTCGAAGGGGCGGTGCAGACGTCGCTCAATGCGGTGTGGGGTATCATGACTCACTTCGGGGGGCATACCCATCCGGACAACCCAGGCCCAGGCGACGTGTTCCACGAGATCGGCCCCATCGCCCTGGCCGACTGACAGGAGAACCACCATGCGCATCGCCCTGTATCAAGGTGCCCCGCAACCACTGGACGTACCGGGTAACCTGGAGCGCCTGCATCAGCAAGCGCAGCTGGCCGCGTCGCGCGGGGTCGACCTGCTGGTGTGCCCGGAGATGTTCCTGACCGGCTACAACATCGGCAGCGAAGCGGTGGAACGCCTGGCCGAAGCCGAAGACGGCCCCTCGGCCATGGCGGTGGTAGAGATCGCCCAGAGCAACCGCATCGCCATCGTCTACGGCTACCCCGAGCTTGCCGATGACGGCCAGGTATACAACGCCGTGCAACTGGTCGACGCCCACGGCAGCAGCCTGTGCAACTACCGCAAGACTCACCTGTTCGGTGGCCTGGACCGCGCGATGTTCAGTCCCGGCCCTGACCACTTCCCCGTGGTGGAGTTGAACGGCTGGCGGCTGGGCATGCTGATCTGCTACGACATCGAATTCCCGGAAAATGCCCGTCGCCTGGCCCTGGCCGGTGCCGAACTGATCCTGGTGCCAACGGCGAACATGGTGCCGTACGACTTCATTGCCCAGGTGACCGTGCGCGCCCGGGCCTACGAGAACCAGTGCTACCTGGCGTACGCCAACTACTGCGGCGCCGAAGACGAAATCCACTACTGCGGGCAGAGCAGCATCATCGGCCCCGACGGCAGTATCCTGGCCATGGCCGGTCGCGACAGTACCTTGCTGCAGGCCGACCTTGAGCTGCAACGGGTACACCAAGGCCGTGCCAGCACGCCGTACCTGCACGACCTGCGGCCGGCGCTCTACGCGCCGCACCACGGATAATCCGCTAGCATGACGGTTCGTGCTGAAACGGAACCGTCATGCCCACCTCCCTTAGACACCTCACCCTCGACAATGGCCTGCAAGTCACCCTGCGCCATGCGCCGCAACTGAAGCGTTGCGCCGCAGCGGTGCGGGTCATGGCAGGCAGTCATGACGCCCCCCCCCCCTACGCCGGCCTTGCACACTTTCTTGAACACCTGCTGTTTCTCGGCAACGAGCGCTTTGCCCTCGATGACGGCCTGATGCGCTATGTGCAACGCCATGGCGGCCAGGTCAATGCCAGCACCCGCGAGCGCACCACCGACTACTTCTTCGAAGTGCCCCAGGCGGCGTATGCCGGTGGGTTGGAGCGCTTGTGCGAAATGCTGGCGAGGCCCTCGTTCAATCTGCAGGCCCAGGCGCGCGAGCGCGAAGTCATCCATGCCGAGTTCATTGCCTGGTCACGCAATCCCCAGGCCCAAGCTCAATTTGCGCTATTGCAGGCGGTCTCCAAGCGCCACCCCTTGAGTGGTTTCCAGGCGGGGAACCGCTACAGTCTGCCGATCCACAGCGCTGACTTTCAGGCCGCGCTGCAGGGCTTTCACCAGCGTTTCTACCAGGCAGGCCAGATGACCCTGAGCCTGTGCGGGCCACAAAGCCTCGACACGCTGCAAGCATTGGCGAGCCGGATAGCAAGCCGGCTCGCGACGGGCCAGAGAGTGATGCAGCAACCGCCACCGCCGCTGCTCGACCATGCCCTGGACTCGGTGCTGAGCGGGTCTCGACTGGAGCTGTTGCAGGCCGTGGCGAATTTGCCCGCCGCAACGGAGCAGGCCATCGACTTCCTCACCGCCTGGCTGACCGACACCCGGCCCGGGGGCGTACTCGCCGCACTGCGCGAACGCGGTTGGGCACACGCCATCGAATGCTCGGTGCTGTACAGCTTTGCCGGCCAGACACTACTGCACACGCGCCTGACACTCCGCGATCCGGCTATCGCCGACAATGCCCGGGCCTTGCTGCTCGACTGGCTGAGGTTTTTCCGTGACACCGACTGGGCTGCGCTGAATGAAGAATATGCAGGGCTGCAGCGTTGCCGTACTCACGCCGCAACAGCACTCGACCTCGCCCGTCGCGACAGCACCGCGCAACCTTTTGAAGCGCTGACCGGGCAAGGCCAGACTGCCTTGCGTACCTTGCTCGACGCACTGCTGCTAGGCGCCCCGTCCGCGTGCCAGGAGGTATGGCAACTGCCCGCCCCCGAGCCTCTGCTCAACCCGCAAAGCCCCGACACCACAGCTTGCGCTACGCCTGCTGGTTTGACCTGGAGCCCGACACTCCCTGCGCTACGCCAGCATGGCGTGGTGTATCTGCGCTGGCAGCCAGCGTCGGCCCTGCGCGACCGTTTGTGGATTGTCCTCGACCATGCCGTGCAGCCGCTGCGCGAGCGGGCGGTACGGGCGGCCGCAGAGCTGCAGTTCGACTCCGTTGGCGAGTTCTGGCAACTGCGCTGTGCGGGGGCACCGGCAACTGTAATCGTGCTGCTCAAGGAACTGATGCACGTGCTGCCCCGGCCCGCCAACTGGCTCGCAGAGGCACCCGCCGAGACTGATTCGATGCCAATCCGCGCCTTGATCAGGCAACTTCCCGAGCAGCTTGTTGCCCACCAAAAGGGCCCTTTGCCTGCATGCACGCTCAGCCAGGGTGATCTGGATGCCTTGTGGGCACACGCCACATGGCAGGCCCTGGCCACTGGCTTCGATGAACACACGCAACAGGCGATTAATCGCACATTGCAGGCCGTGCCTGGGCAGCCAGGAGCACAACGGGTGGTGACAGTCGCCCCCGTTCGCCGGTGGCAAATGCTGCCCCCGCCTGCCAGTGAATCCGCCCTGCTATTGTTCTGCCCGGTGTCGACGGGTGACGAGGCCTGCGCGCGACTACTGGCGCAACAGATCCAGGGTCCGTTCTACCAGCGCCTGCGGGTCGAGTTGCAATTGGGCTACGCCGTATTCAGTGCCTTCCGGCAACTTCAGGGCTGCAGTGGTCTGCTGTTCGGCGTGCAGTCTCCCAGCGCCAGCCCTGCGCAGATCCTCACCCATATCGAGGCATTTCTGGCCTCGCTGACGGCGCAGTTGTCCTGCTCGACCGAGACCCGCCAGGCCCTGGCCGCGCTATGGGCAGAAACCACCCTGAGCAACAACGAGGTCGCCGAGTGGGCTTGGCAGGCTCATCTGGCGGGGCAACCGGGCGCACGCCTGGAGGATTTGCAGGCCGCAATACTCGCCACGACCGAGGACCAGTTGCAGCAATTGGCGCACGACCTGCAACGCGCTACAGGCGGCTGGCTATGCCTGGCCAATGGCCCTGCGCCTGCAGGCGACGGGCAAACCGCCGATCCATTTTTACCGAACATGTAACAGCGTTTATCTCAGGTTTAACCATTCAGTCCGTATTTTTTAGTAAGATAGCGCAATCCCGGCTATTGGAACCCCTCTCTCGGAGGGTGGACTAAGTAAGTAGCTGCCCAACCCCAGACCTATCCGGAAGGAGTAATTCCATGTGGACCAAACCTGCTTACACTGACCTGCGTATCGGCTTTGAAGTGACCATGTATTTCGCAAGCCGTTGAGTCTGCTTGCGGTACAACGCCTCGGTCAGCCGGGGCGTTTTTATTTCAAGACGCGGCAGGAGTGGCCATGTACATCCAGATTCTAGGTTCCGCCGCCGGTGGCGGTTTCCCGCAGTGGAACTGCAACTGCGTGAACTGCAAAGGCTTTCGCGACGGTACCTTGCGCGCCACGGCACGCACCCAGTCGTCCATCGCCCTCTCTGACGACGGCGTCCACTGGGTACTGTGCAACGCATCCCCTGACATTCGCGCACAGCTGCAGGGCTTCGCCCCCATGCAGCCGGCCCGCGCCCTGCGCGACAGCGGTATCGATGCCATCGTCCTGCTCGACAGCCAGATCGACCACACCACGGGCCTCTTGAGCCTGCGAGAAGGCTGCCCGCATCAGGTCTGGTGTACCGAGATGGTCCATCAGGACCTGACCACCGGCTTCCCCCTGTTCACCATGCTCAGCCACTGGAACGGCGGGCTGAAGTGGAACCGCATCGAGCTTGAAGGCAGCTTCGTCATCGACGCCTGCCCCAACCTGCGCTTTACCCCGTTCCCGCTGCGCAGCGCCGCCCCGCCCTATTCGCCCCACCGCTTCGACCCACACCCGGGCGATAACCTCGGGCTGATGGTCGAAGACCTGCGCACCGGCGGCAAACTGTTCTACGCACCCGGCCTGGGCCAGGTCGACGACAACTTGCTGCAGATGATGTGCGATGCCGACTGCCTGCTGGTCGACGGCACCCTCTGGGAAGATGATGAAATGCAGCGCCGCGGTGTCGGCACCCGTACCGGGCGGGAGATGGGCCACTTGGCCCAGAACGGCCCGGGCGGCATGCTCGAAGTGCTGGAAGGTTTCCCTGCGCAGCGCAAGGTCCTTATCCACATCAACAACACCAACCCGATCCTCGATGAAGACTCGGCCGAACGCGCCGAGCTGGACCGGCGCGGCGTCGAAGTGGCCTTCGACGGCATGAGCATCACCCTCTAGGAGCCGACATGAGCGACGCCAAAGCACTGTCCCCCGCCGAATTCGAACAGGCCCTGCGCGCCAAGGGTGCGTACTACCACATCCATCACCCCTACCATGTGGCGATGTATGAGGGCCGCGCCAGCCGCGAACAGATCCAGGGCTGGGTCGCCAACCGGTTCTACTACCAGGTGAACATCCCGATGAAGGACGCCGCGATCCTGGCCAACTGCCCGGACCGCGAAATCCGCCGCGAGTGGATCCAACGCCTGCTCGACCACGACGGCGCGCCCGGCGAAGACGGCGGCATCGAAGCCTGGCTGCGCCTGGGCCAGGCCGTCGGCCTGGACCCGGACCAACTGCGCTCCCAGGAGCTGGTGCTGCCTGGTGTGCGCTTTGCCGTCGACGCTTATGTGAATTTCGCCCGCCGCGCCAGCTGGCAAGAAGCGGCCAGCAGCTCGCTGACCGAACTGTTCGCCCCGCAGATCCACCAGTCGCGCCTGGACAGCTGGCCGCAGCACTATCCCTGGATCGACCCGGCCGGCTACGAATACTTCCGTACCCGCCTGGGCCAGGCGCGCCGCGATGTGGAGCACGGGCTGGCGATCACCCTTCAGCACTACACTACCGTTGAGGGCCAGCAGCGCATGCTGGAGATCCTGCAGTTCAAGCTGGACATTCTCTGGAGCATGCTCGACGCCATGAGCATGGCCTACGAACTGAACCGCCCGCCTTACCACAGTGTCACCAGCGAACGGGTCTGGCACAAAGGAATCGCCCTATGAGTTTTGATCGCGCACAAACCCCGACATGGCGTCCGGGTTATCGCTTCCAGTACGAACCTGCGCAAAAGGCTCATGTCCTGCTCTACCCCGAGGGCATGATCAAGCTCAACGAGAGTGCCGCGCTGATCGGCGGGCTGATCGACGGCCAGCGCGATGTGGCGGCGATCATTGCCCAGCTCGACAAGCAGTTTCCTGGTGTACCCGAGCTCGGTGACGACATCGAGCAATTCATGGAGGTCGCCCGTGCCGAACACTGGATCGTCCTTGAGTGAAGTACCGGCCAAGCCTGAAGTCGGCCTGCCGCTGTGGCTGCTCGCCGAACTGACCTACCGCTGCCCGCTGCAATGCCCCTACTGCTCCAACCCGCTGGACTTCGCCGCCCAGGGCAAGGAATTGAGCACCGAGCAATGGTTCAAGGTCATGGCCGAGGCCCGGGAGATGGGCGCGGCGCAGCTGGGCTTTTCCGGCGGCGAGCCGCTGGTTCGCCAGGACCTTGCCGAACTGATCGGCGAAGGTCGCCGCCTGGGCTACTACACCAACCTGATCACCTCGGGCATCGGCCTCACCGAGCAGAAGATCGCAGCCTTCAAGGAAGCCGGCCTGGACCATATCCAGATCAGCTTCCAGGCCAGCGACGAGCAGGTCAACAACCTGCTGGCCGGCTCGAAAAAAGCCTTTGCGCAGAAGCTGGAAATGGCCCGTGCGGTGAAGGCCCACGGCTATCCGATGGTGCTGAACTTCGTTACCCACCGGCACAACATCGACAAGATCGACCGCATCATCGAGCTGTGCGTAGCCCTTGAAGCCGACTTTGTCGAGCTTGCCACCTGTCAGTTCTATGGCTGGGCGCACCTGAATCGTGTCGGCCTGCTGCCGACCCGTGCGCAGCTCGAACGCGCCGAACGCATCACCAACGAGTACCGGGAAAAGCTCGCTGCCGCCGGCAACCCGTGCAAGCTGATCTTCGTCACCCCGGACTACTACGAAGAACGCCCAAAAGCCTGCATGAACGGCTGGGGCAGCGTGTTCCTCACCGTCACCCCCGATGGCACCGCCTTGCCCTGCCACGGCGCACGCCAGCTGCCGGTGCAGTTCCCCAACGTGCGCGAGCACAGCATGCAGCACATCTGGTACGACTCGTTCGGCTTCAACCGCTTTCGCGGTTACGACTGGATGCCCGAGCCGTGCCGCTCCTGTGACGAAAAGGAGAAGGACTTCGGCGGCTGTCGCTGCCAGGCCTTCATGCTCACCGGCGATGCCAGCAATGCCGACCCGGTCTGCGCCAAATCGGCCGACCACGGCATCATCCTCAAGGCGCGCGAGGAAGCCGAGCACGCCCAATTGAACATCGACGAGCTGACCTTCCGCAATGAACGAAACTCCCGAGTCATCGCCCGTGGTTGAGCGCTTCAGTGCCGAACAGGCGGTAGCCGCCGGCACCGACTTCGCCGAATTGCGGGTTGGGCCTCACGGCCTGTTCTGGAACGAGTTCCGCCCGCGCGATGGCGCCTGCAGGCTCTGGCACTGGCGCGATGGCCAGGCCCATTGCCTGACCCCCGATGGTTTCAGCGTACGCAGCCGGGTGTATGAGTATGGCGGCGGCAGTTTTTGCCTGACCGATGATGGTCTGGTGTTCGTCAACGAGGCCGACCAGCAGCTTTACACCCAAGACCTGAACGGTGGATTGCCCCAGGCGCTCACCGAGGGTCAATGCCGTTATGGCGATCTGCGCTGGGCCGACGGGCAGGTGTTGGCGGTGGAAGAAACCCACAGTGCCGAACAGGTCGAGCACCGCCTGGTGGCTATCGGCGCGGGCCAGCGCGAGGTGCTGGCCGAAGGTGCGGACTTCTATGCATCGCCCACGCTCAGCGCCGATGGCGCGCGACTGGCTTGGGTCGAGTGGAATCGCCCCGAGCAGCCCTGGACCGCCACCCGCCTGTTCTGCTGCGAGCGCGTGAGTGACGGGCAATGGACGCCAGCACATTGCATCGCTGGCGACCACGGGCCGGCGCAATCGCTCCAGCAACCTCGTTTCGATGATCGTGGCCGCCTGTACTGCCTGTCTGATCACAATGGTTTCTGGCAACCCTGGGGCGAAACCGCGCAGGGCTGGTCCGCGCTACCTGCGGCACAGGTCGACCATGCCGCGGCGCCCTGGCAACTGGGTGCCAGCACTTGGCTGCCCATGGCTGACCAGCACTACCTGGCGACCTGGTTTGAAGACGGCTTCAGTCGCCTTGGTGTGCGCCATGTCGATGGCACGCTAGAAAACATCGACGTCGACTACAGCCGCTTGCGCTGTCTGGACCTGGATCACGACCACCTCTACGCCATTGCCGCCTCACCGGTCTGCCCACCCGCCGTCATTGCCATCAACCGCTACAACCACCAGGTGCAGGTGTTGGCCGGTGGCGTACCGCCGTTGCCGGCCGAACGCATCAGCCAGCCGCAGTCCCTGCGCTACAGCAGTGGCGACGGCATCGCACACGGTTTTTTCTACCCGGCCATCGCCGCGGCAGAACGCCCGCCGTTGGTGGTGTTTGTCCACGGCGGCCCGACCTCGGCCTGCTACCCGGCGCTCGACCCTCGCATCCAGTACTGGACCCAACGCGGCTTCGCCGTGGCCGACCTGAACTACCGGGGCAGCAGTGGCTATGGCCGCACGTACCGCCAGGCCCTGCACCTGCGCTGGGGCGAGATCGATGTCGAAGATGCCTGCGCAGTAGTCAGCCACCTGGCCGAACGCGGGCTGGTCGACCCGGCCCAGGCCTTTATCCGCGGCGGCAGCGCCGGTGGCTACACCACACTGTGCGCCCTGGCGTTCCACAATGTCTTCCGTGCCGGCGCCAGCCTCTACGGCGTCAGCGATCCCCAGGCCCTGGCACGGGCCACGCACAAGTTTGAGGGCGACTACCTGGACTGGCTGATCGGCGACCCGCTCGAGGATGCCGAACGCTACCGCCAACGCACACCGTTACTGCACGCGGCGCAGATCAAGGTGCCGGTGATCTTCTTCCAGGGCGAACTGGATGCCGTTGTGGTCCCTGAACAGACCCGTTCGATGCTGGCTGCGCTCAAGGCCAACGGCATCCGTGCCGAAGGACACTTCTACCCTTCGGAACGCCATGGATTTCGCACGGCGGCCAATCTGGCGCATGCGCTGGAGGAAGAGTGGCGATTTTATAGGCAGGTTCTAGACAATTGAATCGCGGGGCAAGCCCGCGCCTACCAAGGCTGGTAGGCGCGGGCTTGCCCCGCGATAGGTTCAGCGCTTGGCGATGATGTACACCGCATGCACGATCCCCGGAATGTATCCCAGCAGCGTCAGCAGAATGTTGAGCCAGAAGGCGCCGCCGAAGCCGACCTGCAGGAATACGCCCAGCGGCGGCAGCAGAATGGCGATGATGATGCGAATAAAGTCCATGGGGCAGCTTCCTTGAATGATGTACAACAACTGACTGTAGCGCTGCGTCGGGGTTCAACAGGCAATGTGCGGATAAAAAAACGCCCCGGGCCAAAAACTTCAGGCCCGGGGCGATGCGCAGGAACGCGAGACGGTTCGGTTACTTCACTGAACGTGAGAAATCAGGCAGTGGCTTCACGCCGCTGGTGTTGTTGCGCCGAGTGCACGCGGGCAAAGGCCCGGGCCAGGCGCAGGAGCATTTCGTCGATGTTGCCCTTGCTCACCGTGAGTGCCGGCGAGAAGCGCACCACATCAGGTTGCGGGGCATTGAGCAGCAAGCCTTCCTGCAGGGCGGCCTTCACCAGCTCGGCGGCGTTGTCTTCGCTCAGTTGCAACGCCCACAGCAGGCCCTGGCCGCGTACCTGGTTCTGGGCATAACGACCGGCCAGGCGGCTCAAGCCATCGCGCAGATGCCGGCCGGAATCCCGAACCTGCTCGAAAAAGCCCGGTTCCAGTACGGTTTGCAGCACGGCAAGGCCTGCGGCACTCATCAGCGCATTGCCGTGATGACTACCCTCAAGTTCACCCGCCTCAGCGCAGCAGGCGCTGCCACGCGCCAGCAAGGCCGCCAGCGGCACGCCGCCACCCAGGCCCTTGCCCAGGGTGATGATGTCGGCGCGCACGCCATAGGTTTCTTCGGCCAGCAGCGCACCGCAGCGGCCAACGCCGGTCTGCACTTCATCGAGAATCAACAGGATCCCGAGTTCGCGACACAGGCGCTCGACACCCTTGAGGTAATCGGCCGTGGCGGGAATTACCCCGGCCTCTCCCTGGATCGGCTCCAGCATGATCGCCACGGTGCGCGAGTCGACCGCCGCATGCAGCGCGTCGAGGTCGTTGAATGGCACCTTGCTGAAGCCCGGCAGGCCTGGCTCGCAGCGGTTGCACGGCGACGGGTCGGAGGCCGACAGCGCCCCCAGGCTGCGGCCATGGCAACTCTGGCTGGCGGTAATGATGTGGTAGGCGCCGTTGCGATGCAGTTGGCCCCATTTGCGCGCCAGCTTGATTGCCCCTTCGCAGGCCTCGGCACCGCTGTTGAGCAAGTAGGCCTGGTCGCTGCCGGTGCTCTGGCACAGGCGATTGACCAGGGTCAGCAAGCCACGGTTATGAAAGCCGGCACCGGGATTGATCAAGGCCTGGGCCTGGCCGCTCAAGGCCTTGACCAGCACGCTGGGGCTGTGGCCCAGGCTGTTGACTGCGCCGCCCTGGGTGAAGTCCAGGTAGGCATGGCCTTCGCTGTCCCACAGCCAGGAGCCCTGGCCACGTACGAATACCTGGGGCGCACGTTCGATAGCCGGCATCAGGCAGTCGCGAGACAAGTCGTCGCTGGCCGGCCGAACCACAGGCACAACCTTGCGCTCAGCCACGACCTGCGCCGAGCGGCGCAAGTTGAAAAGGTTCATGGGTGGAACGCCTCCGGCGTCAGGCAAAACGGGCGAGATGTGCCCTGCCACGATTTTTTGCCTTTCCTATGTAACCGCCATTCAACGTACACGGTATTCATCGCGCCTTCTGGCCCTGTAAACCTTGTGAATAGGGGATAGACTAGGCTTCTTGCAGGCTAACGGCCATTTGGTTTTTCGAGCATTTTTGATAAGTATTTCTTATGGATTTTCGCCAACTGCGTTATTTCGTCGCGGTGTATGAAGAGGGCCATGTCGGCCGGGCTGCCGAGCGGCTGTCATTGTCGCAACCGGCCCTCTCGCAACAGATCCGCCAACTCGAACACAGCCTGGATGTGAGCCTGTTCGAGCGCGGCAACAAACGCCTGCTGCCGACCCTGGCCGCGCATACGTTGTACAACCATGCCCTGCCCTTGCTCGACGGCTTGCAGCGGGCTCGCGAGGCCTTGCGCAACTTCAAGGGCCAGTCGCTGCGCACCCTGGCCATCGGTGTTTTGCAGACCGTGCGCCCAAGCCTTGTGCCACAGTTGCTGGACCGGGTGCGCAAGGCACAGCCGCATCTGGTGGTGCAGATCTACGAACTCTCGGGCCTGGAGATTGAACGACGCTTGCTCAATGGCAGCCTGGACATCGGCATCAGCTACCTGCCCCCTCGCCAGCCGGGGCTGCATGGGCTGCTGTTGTACGAAGACGAACTGCAGCTTGTAATCCCCAATACCCACCCGCTGCGTGAATTCAAGAAGGTGTCGCTCAAGCAGGCGGCTGAACTACCCATGCTGTTACTGGGTGAAGAATTCCAGGTAAGGCAGATCTGGCAGGCGCAACTGGCCAACCTCGGGCGGCGCCCGCAGGTGCAGGCCGAGATGAACAATATGGGCGGGATTCTCGACAGCCTGGCGCACACCTCGCTGGCGACGGTGCTGCCGGGACGGGCCAAGGAAGTGGTCGAGGATGACCAGGAGCTGCTCTGGAAGCCATTGAGCGAACCACGGGTGCCGTTGAAGATCGGCCTGGTGTTTCGCGATGCGCAGCGCCAGCAGGCGTCGGTGGAGCTGCTGCGTACGTTACTGGAAGAGGAAGCCGATCCGCGTCAGCTCGGGATGTCACCCCTGGATGTGCTGGGCTGAAGGTGCCTTGGACTTTTCTTCGGGCAAAAGAAAACCCCGCCGAAGCGGGGCTTTGCAGACTGTTTCCCTGACATCCATTTCGCCCCGCCACCCTGGCAGGAATCCTTCGTGTCCATGTTCTGTACAGTGCGCTTCCTGCGCGACGTCCATGTAAGAAGATTAACTGTGGATCCAATCTTCCGATAGAGGCGAAACGTCACCGCGTTGTGTAGGAAAAAGCTTACAAGCTCCAGCCTCCGTTAGAACTGGGCTGCCTCCAGCAGGTACAGCGACTCGCTACCGGCTTTTACCGAGGCGCTGAGCGAGTGGATTCGCGGTAACAAACGGGCGAAGTAGAAGCGTGCAGTGCCCAACTTGCTGACGTAGAAATCATCCTCGCCCTGCTTGGCCAGCGCCGTGCGGGCCATCAGTGCCCACATATACGCATAAGCGGTGTAACCGAACACCTGCAGGTACTCAACCGACGCAGCGCCGATTTCGTTCGGGTTGTTCTTGGCCCGGTCCAGTACCCAGGCGGTCAGGTCGTCGAGGTTGTCCAGGGCGGCGTTCAGCGGTTTGACAAATGCTTCCAGGTCGGCACCGGCACTGGCGGTGAAATGGCGAATCTCGTCGGCGAACAGCTTGTACAGCGCGCCACCGCTACCGACCACCTTGCGGCCCATCAGGTCCAGTGCCTGGATGCCGTTGGTGCCTTCGTAGATCTGGGTAATGCGCACATCACGCACCAGTTGCTCCTGGCCCCACTCACGAATGTAGCCGTGGCCGCCGAACACTTGCTGGCCGTGTACCGCCGACTCGAAGCCGAGGTCGGTAAGGAAAGCCTTGGAAACCGGGGTCAGCAGCGCGACGAGGTCTTCAGCGCGCTTGCGGGTAGTGGCGTCTTCACTGAATTTGGCGGTGTCCAACTGCATGGCCACATAGGTGGAGAACGCACGACCGCCCTCGTTCAGCGCTTTCATGGTCAGCAACATGCGACGCACGTCCGGGTGAACGATGATCGGGTCGGCGACCTTGTCCTTGGCTTGCGGGCCCGTCGGTGCGCGGCTTTGCAGGCGGTCTCGGGCGTATTCGATCGCGTTCTGGTAGGAGCGCTCCGCCGAGGCCAGGCCCTGGATACCTACTCCAAGACGCTCGTAGTTCATCATGGTGAACATCGCCGCCAGGCCTTTGTTCGCTTCGCCGACCAGGTAGCCCACGGCCTCATCGAAGTTCATCACACAGGTGGCCGAAGCCTGGATGCCCATCTTGTGCTCGATAGAACCGCAGTTGGCCGGGTTGCGAGCACCCAGGCTGCCATCGGCGTTGACCAGGAACTTGGGCACCAGGAACAGCGAGATGCCCTTCGGCCCCGCCGGGGCATCCGGCAGCTTGGCCAGCACCAGGTGAATGATGTTCTCGGTCAGGTCGTGTTCACCGCCGGTGATGAAGATCTTGGTACCGCTGACCTTGTAGCTGCCGTCAGCCTGAGGTTCGGCCTTGGTGCGGATGATCCCGAGGTCTGTACCGGCGTGCGGCTCGGTCAGGCACATGGAACCGGCCCAGACACCGGCATACATGTTCGGCAGGTAGGTTTCCTTGAGTTCATCGCTGGCGTGGGCATTGATCGAGAGGCAGGCACCGGCGGTGAGCATTGGGTACAGGCCGAAGGCCAGGCTCGAGGAGTTGACCATTTCCTCGACCTGGGCCGAAATCACCTTGGGCATGCCCATGCCGCCGTAGGCAGGGTCACCACCTACGCCCACCCAACCGCCTTCGGCGTAGGTCTTGTAGGCGTCGATGAAACCCGCGGGAGTGCGCACTGCACCGTTGTCCCAGTGGCAGCCCTCTTCATCGCCGCTGCGGCTCAATGGCGCGATGCTCTTGCCAGTGACCTTTCCGGCCTCCTCCAGCACCGCCAGGGCGGTCTCTTCATCGACGGCTTCGGCCAGGCCCGGCAATTGCGCCCAGAGCTTGGAGACTTCGAAGACTTCATTGAGGACGAAGCGCATATCGCGCAGGGGCGCTTTATAGTCAGCCATGGCAACCTCTCACACTTGTGTCGGGACGGCCTCGCAAGGCCGTTTTACTGTTATGAAATCCAGTGTACCCGAACAACTTTTGCGAGACATAGGGTCATCTAGCGACCTATCAGTCACATCCGGTCACGCCGTGCGCACGGCGCCCCGTTTGGCCTGGTGCCCATACGCCATAACGCAGTTGCGCCCGGCCCCCTTGGCGCTGTAGAGCGCCTGGTCGGCTGATTTGAGCACTTCGTCGGGTGATCGGTGATCCGCCAGGCGCTCGCTGACGCCAATACTGATCGTCACCGACACACTGGAGGCCGCCGACGCCCCGCGACGCTGGCGCCCCTGCTGATCGTCATGGGGCCGGCTGTCCTGGTTGCGCAGTTGAATGTTGTAGTTGGCAATTACCTCGCGCACCGCCTCCAGGTGCGGCATGCACTCCTCGATGCTCTTGCCGGCAAATACCAGGGCAAACTCCTCGCCGCCATAGCGGTAGGCGCGACCGCCACCGGTCACCTTGGACAGCTTGCTGGCCACCAGCCGCAGTACCTGGTCACCCACATCATGGCCGTGGGTGTCATTGAATTTCTTGAAGTGATCGACGTCGGTCATCGCCAGCACATAGTTGCGGCCCAGGCGCTGCATGCGCTCGTTGAGAGCACGACGACCAGGCAGGCCGGTCAGCTCATCGCGAAAGGCCATTTGATAAGCCTCATGAGAAACCGCCGCAGCGATCATCAGCATCACCTGGCTGCACATGATGTTCAGGGTGAACGGCAGGATGAAAGTTTGCGGCAGCATCCAGAAAACCCCGATCAGACCGATGATCTGCGCGGCGTGCAATGGCCTGGGCTCGCGCAGGTACTGCACCACCAACACCCCGAAGGCAATGAAGAACACTGGATAAGCCAACTGGATCAGGCTCATCCACTGGCCATGCAGCGACGGCCAGCGAATCTCCGCCAGCCAGCCGAGCAGTACCTGCGGGTAACTCTGCTCCAGCCCCAGCGCCACACTGCCCACCGCCAGCAATACGGCGAAGCGCGCAATCATGTCCTGGAACAGGTGCGTACGTTCTTGCCAGGCGCCGTACAACGTGAACATCAGGGGTAACAGCAGGCAGACCAGGTGGAACACCACGGCAGCATCTTCACGCACCCGGCCGTTGTCACGGTAGAAATCGGTCTGGGTGTCGAGCAGGTAATAGGCGATGTACACCGTGACCATCAGGAACAGTTCGCGCTGGCGGCGATAAACCGCGCAGTAGGCGCCGCCCAACAACAGAACCAGGGTAGGCAGGACATTGAACAGCGACGTGAAGAAGACGCTGAGGTCCCTCACATAAGCGGCCGCGAGCCCCGACACCAGCAAACAGACGGATGGCAGGAAGTGGCTCGGGCGTACAGCGGATAAACGAAACAAGGGTAATCTCCGACCCGGCAGATCAATAATGGCATTGTGCCTT
>RCUI01000240.1_pt1 | contig 20738 bp, 22 predicted proteins | sample 2166121 | NCBI WGS metagenome assembly RCUI01 (sample SAMN09932700, study PRJNA488358) | compost metagenome | feature: garden; material: soil; isolation source: compost soil in succinic acid-enriched culture | place: Germany: Experimental Botanical Garden Goettingen | collected 2016-01-27
GGCCCGCGAACTGGTCGTGCCCTGGTCCAGGGCAATGATGTAGTTCTTGTTCTGGCTGTCTGTCATAACGTTGGCCTTGCACTCAAATAAGGTAGATATCAGGGCAGGGCGAGCCTGGCTCGCCGGGGCGGCATCAGGATGCCTGGGTCTTGCCCTGAGGGTTGGCGTCGGTCTGGGCGGTCTCGCTCGGGGCAACCGGCAGGTTGCGAGCAATCACGCCGCGATACAGGGCGGCACCAAGGCTCGCTCCTATGATCGGCGCAAAGATCGGAATCAGGAAATAGGGAATGTCACGTCCGCCAGTAAAGGCGACTTCGCCCCATCCAGCGAGGAATGTCATCAGCTTGGGACCGAAATCCCGGGCCGGGTTCATGGCAAAGCCGGTCAGCGGGCCCATGGCGCTGCCGATCACCGCGATCAGCAGGCCGATCAGCAAGGGGGCCATGGCGCCGCGGGGCAGGCCGTTGTTGTCGTCGGTCAGGGCCATGATCACCGCCATCAGCACGGCGGTGATGATCATTTCGACCAGAAAGGCCTGGCCAGTGGACAGCGCCGGGTGCGGGTACGTCGAGAAAACGGAGGCAAGCTCCAGGCTGGCCTGGCTGCCACGGATCATTTCGTGGGCTTGTTCGTAATCGAAGAACAGGTTGCTATAGAGCGTATAGACCAGTGCGGCAGCGCAGAAGGCCCCGGCGATCTGGGCAACGATGTAGAAGGGCAGTTTGTGCTTCTCGAAACCGGCAAAAAGGCACAGTGCAATGCTCACCGCCGGGTTCAGGTGGGCGCCGGATACCCCGGCGGTCAGGTAGATCGCCATGCTCACGCCAACACCCCAGATGATGCTGATCTCCCACAGGCCAAAGCTGGCGCCGGCCACCTTGAGTGCAGCGACGCAACCGGTACCGAAGAAAATCAGCAGGGCGGTGCCTAGAAACTCGGCCATGCATTGGCTGGACAGCGTAGGTTGTCGTTGAGCAGTCGTCATTCGTTCCCTCGGTTCTTGTTGTTGTGAGACGCGGTGGGCGCTCGACAAAAACCCGACAGAAATCCCCATTTCGGTCGGGTCGGCTGCAGAAATGCACCTAATCGGGGCATGGCTATATTCAGAATCGAAAAAATATAGACAAGAAACGCTTATGTCAAAGGTCGAAAGTGAACAGGCATTCATAAACTGACTATTGGTCTTGCTGATGGTGTTGAAATGTCACCGGGTGCGTAACGCTCGTGCAGACATGACGCGGTGGCTGGGACACGGATTTTTGTCCTAAAGTAGCCAGCGAAACGGCATTCACTTTTTGTTTGGAGCTTTGCATGACCCCCGCCCTGGATCTGCTGAAAAAGGTTCGCGCTGAACATCGTATCCACAGCTACGAACACGACCCCAAAGCGGCCTCTTATGGTTTGGAGGCTGCCGAGAAGCTCGACCTTGAGCCTTCGCGGGTGTTCAAGACGCTGTTGGCCAGCAGTGAAAAGGGCGAGCTGCTGGTGGCCGTTGTGCCGGTGGTGGGTAGTCTTGATCTGAAGGGGCTTGCCCACGCGGCAGGCGTCAAGAAGTGCGAGATGGCCGATCCGGCGGCAGCCCAGCGTTCCACCGGCTATCTATTGGGCGGTATCAGTCCGCTGGGGCAGAAGAAACGCCTGCGTACCTTCATTGATCAATCTGCCGAAACGTTTGAAACCATTTTTGTCAGCGCTGGCCGGCGTGGGCTGGAAGTGGAGTTGTCTTCGAGGGTACTGGCTGAACACACCCAGGCGACATTTGCCGAGATCGCCCGCGCCTGACGTCCGTATGCTGACAATCCGAGTGGGTAGCCGCGGGGCGAGCCCGCTCCTGCGCTAGGAGCGGGCTCGCCCGCGAAGGCGTTGTCAAACCGCCGAGCTGTACCGGCGAACGCCGTTCTCGGGTACCGGCAACTGCGCCGCCACGCTACCTGGTACCGCAAACAGTACCAGGTGATCGGCCGCCACTTCGATACCGACCTCTGCCCCGACCTGGTGGTCGATATGGCTCGCGAAAATCGCCTCGAGTTGGCTGCCGGTGGACAGTTGCAGGCGATACAAGGTGGAGGCGCCGAGGAAGCTCTTGCCCACGATCAGCGCCTTAAGGGCACTGTGCGGGGCATGAATGATGTCGTCCGGGCGCAGCAGCACGTCCACCGCACTCCCCGGGGTAAAGGTGTAGGCGCGGTTGCCTCGCAGTTCGCCCAACTCGGTACGTACCGATTCCGGGCTGGTCAGTTGGCCGCGAATGAAATAACCCTGGCCGATGAAGCTGGCCACGAAGGGGGTCAGCGGCTCGTGATAGAGGTTGTAGGGGGTGTCCCACTGCTCCAGGCGACCTTCTTTGAAGACGCCGACGTGATCGCTGACGGCAAAGGCCTCTTCCTGGTCGTGAGTGACCAGAATGGCGCTGGTGCCGCGGCTCTTGAGAATGTCGCGAACCTCGTGGCTCAGGCGTCTGCGCAGCTCTACGTCGAGATTGGAGAAGGGCTCGTCGAGCAGCAGCAATTGCGGCTCGGGCGCCAGGGCTCGGGCCAGGGCAACGCGTTGTTGCTGGCCTCCGGAAAGCTCATGGGGGTAGCGTTTGCCAAGGCCGCCGAGCTTTACCAGCTCAAGCATTTCTGCAACCACCTGCTGCTGTTGCGGGTGCTTGCCGATACCGAAGGCAATATTCTCCGCCACCGTCAGGTGTGGAAACAGTGCGTAGTCCTGGAACACCATGCCGATACGGCGCTTCTCCGGTGCCAGGGTGAACCCGGCCTTGGAGATGACTTCGCCCGCCAGCTGGATTTCGCCTTCGTGTACAGGCTCGAAACCCGCGATAGCACGCAGGGTGGTGGTCTTGCCGCAGCCCGAGGAACCCAGCAGGCAACCGATGTCGCCGGCGTTGAGGTGCAGGTTGAGGTTCTGGACGATGCGCGCCTCGCCATAGCCACAGGCGAGGTTGCGCAGGTTAAGCAGTAAAGGCTGACTCATGCGTGGTGATAGGCCGGTTCAACAAGAAATTCGAGAAGCGCCTTCTGTGCATGCAGACGGTTTTCAGCCTGGTCCCAGGCGACCGAACGTGGGTCGTCGAGCAGGTCCAGGCTGATTTCCTCGCCACGGTGGGCGGGCAGGCAGTGCATGAACAGGGCATCGGGTGCTGCCAGGTCGAGCAGTTCGCGGGTTACCTGGTAAGGCGCGAACAAGGCCAGACGCCGTGCAGTTTCCTCTTCCTGGCCCATGGAAGTCCAGACATCGGTGCTCACCAGGTGGGCACCCTGCACGGCATCCTTGGGCTCGCGGAAGATCTGCACGCGGTCACCGGCCTTGGCCACGAATTCCGGATTGGGCTCGTACTCGGCCGGGCAGGCGATGCGCAACTGGAAGTCGAACTGGAGGGCAGCTTCTATATAGCTGTTGCACATGTTGTTGCCGTCGCCGATCCAGGCCACTGTCTTGCCCTGGATCGAGCCGCGGTGTTCAAGGAAGGTCTGCATGTCGGCCAGCAGCTGGCAGGGGTGCAGGTCATCGGACAGGCCGTTTATCACCGGTACACGGGAGTTGGCGGCGAATTCGGTCAGGGTGCTGTGGGCAAAGGTGCGGATCATCACCGCGTCGAGCATGCGCGACATGACGATGGCGCAGTCGCCGATCGGCTCGCCACGGCCCAGTTGGGTGTCGCGCGGGGACAGGAAGATGGCCTGGCCACCGAGCTGGATCATGCCGGCTTCGAACGACAGTCGGGTACGCGTCGAGGATTTCTCGAAGATCATCCCCAGTACACGGTTTTTCAGGGGTTCGAACAGTACGCCGCGGTTACGCAGGTCCTTCAGCTCGATGCCTCGACGGATCACACTCAGCAGTTCGTCGGGAGTGAAATCCATCAGGGAGAGAAAGTGCCTAGCGCTCATGTTTGACTACCTTTTGCAACAGACCGCAGATCAACAGTGCCGGTTTTCAGAAACAACGGAAGTGACCTGCGGCGAAAGCCGCACGGGGCGACGAATTAGGGGGAGACGCAATACTATAATTAAATGTCGCGTCATACCAAGTGGGGCGTTCACCGGCTGTAGCGCAGCCAGTGCCGTAACCCATTGGGCGGCTGATTTTTTTATTACTGCGTAAGGGTTTTACACTGCCCGCTGGCGCCTTTGCAAACACCCGAGCTAATCGCTGCGCCTGATGGTGCGAGATTCACGGGGCAAAACTCGCTGGTGGTCACCGCACCCCAGGCTCATAGTCAGGCGCATCACCAGACACCCGAAAGAGGTGCTCATGAACAAGACCGTGCATCACCGTGCCTGCCACCTGTGCGAAGCCATTTGTGGCCTGACCATCGAAATCACCCACGAAGCGGACACCGGGCCGCGGATCAGTTCGATCAAGGGTGACCCTCTGGACAGCTTCAGCCGAGGCCATATCTGCCCCAAGGCTGTGGCCCTTCAAGACATCCAGAACGACCCTGATCGCCTGCATGCGCCGCACAAGCGCGTGGGCGAAAGTTGGCAGGCGATCAGTTGGGACGAAGCGTTCGAACTCGCGGCGCACAAGCTCTGGGCCATCCAGCAGGCCCACGGGCAGAATGCCGTGGCGGTGTACCAGGGCAACCCCAGCGTGCACAACTATGGGCTGATGACCCACAGCAACTACTTCCTCGGCTTGCTCAAGACCCGCAATCGGTTTTCGGCGACTTCGGTCGACCAGTTGCCGCATCACCTGACCAGCTACCTGATGTATGGCCATGGGCTGTTGTTGCCGATCCCGGACATTGACCATACCGATTTCATGCTGATCCTGGGCGGCAACCCGCTGGCGTCCAATGGCAGCATCATGACCGTGCCAGACGTCGAGAAGCGCTTGAAAGCCATCCAGGCCCGTGGCGGCAAACTGGTGGTGGTCGACCCGCGTCGCAGTGAAACCGCGGCCGTGGCCGACCAGCATGTGTTCATCCGGCCTGGTGGCGATGCGGCATTGCTGTGCGGGCTGCTCAATACCGTGTTCAGTGAAGGCCTGGAGCGTCCGACGGTGCTGCCGGTCGACGGGCTAGATGAAGTGCGCCAGGCGATTGCACCCTTCACGGCCGAAGCAATGGCGCCATTGTGTGGGGTCGATGCTGCAGTCATCCGCCAACTGGCCCGGGACTTTGCCGCCGCCGACAAGGCAGTCTGCTATGGGCGCATGGGCATTTCGACCCAGGCCTTCGGCACGCTCTGCCACTGGCTGGTGCAACTGATCAACCTGGTCAGTGGCAACCTGGATCGGGTCGGCGGCGCCTTGTGTACACAACCTGCGGTCGACTTGGTGGCCAGCACGAGTGGCGGGCACTTCAATGCCTGGCAGAGCCGGGTTTCCGGTTTGCCGGAATACGGTGGCGAACTGCCGGTGGCGGCACTGGCCGAAGAGATGCTGTGCGAGGGTGAGGGACAGGTTCGCGCCTTGGTGACAGTCGCTGGCAATCCGGTGCTGTCCACTCCCAACGGCCGGCAGTTGGAGCGTGCCCTTGACGGACTTGAGTTCATGCTCAGTATTGACCTCTACATCAACGAAACCACCCGTTACGCAGATTTGATCCTGCCGTCCACCTCGGCACTGGAGAACGATCACTACGACACCACGTTCAACCTTTTTGCCGTGCGCAATGTCAGTCGCTTCAATCGGGCGATCCTGCCCAAACCTGAAGGTGCGTTGCACGACTGGGAAATCTTTGTCGGTCTGGCCAAGGCGTTCGCCAGGCTCAGCGACAAGCCTTTGAAGCCCACTTTGCCACCCGCGCAGATGATCGACTTCGGCTTGCGAGGCGGGCGCTATGGTGAAGGCACACCGTTCAATCTGTCGGTCGACACGCTTGACCAGCACCCTCACGGCATTGATCTGGGGCCGCTGCAGCCTAACCTGGCGACGCGCTTGAAAACGGCCAGCCAGCGCATCCAGGCGGCGCCGCCGGAGATTCTCATCGACCTGCAACGCTTTGCCGGCTTGCCACCGGCGCCGTCGGAGCAACTGCTATTGATTGGTCGCCGACATGTACGCAGCAACAACTCCTGGATGCACAACTATCACCGCCTGGTGAAAGGCAAGCCGCGCCATCAGTTGCTCATGAATCCCGAGGACCTGAATACCCGACAGTTGCAGGATGGACAGCGGGTCCGAGTCAGTTCACGGGTCGGCAGCATCGAGGTCGAGGTGCAGGCCTGCGCAGACATGATGCTTGGGGTGGTAAGCCTGCCTCATGGCTTTGGCCATGCCCGTGCCGGCGTGCGCATGGAGATTGCACAGCATCAGCCGGGCGCCAGCGCCAACGACTTGACAGACGAGCGTCAACTCGATGCCGTGTCGGGTAATGCGGCGCTCAATGGCGTGCCGGTGCAAGTGGTTGCGGCCTGATATCGGCAAGGCCGAGCGTCATGCTTGGCTTTCCGATACAATGCGTCACCGTGCCGACAACCAGGTCGGAAAGTTCAGCCGCGAGGTGCTTCATGGATATCATCGAAACAATCAAAGAGCAGATTGCCAACAACACCATTCTGCTTTACATGAAAGGCTCGCCGAATGCCCCGCAGTGCGGTTTTTCGGCCAAGGCGGCGCAAGCCGTGATGGGTTGTGGCGAAAAATTCGCTTACGTGGATATCCTGCAGAATCCGGAAATCCGCGCCAACCTGCCAAAGTACGCCAACTGGCCAACCTTCCCGCAACTGTGGGTTGCCGGTGAGCTGGTCGGCGGTTCCGACATCATGGCCGAAATGTTTGCCAACGGCGAACTGCAGACCCTGATCAAGGAAGCTGCAGCCAAGGCTGAGGCGGCCAAGGCCTGAATACAGGTTTGGTAAAAAAAAGCCCCGCATTGCGGGGCTTTTTTTATGGGATGGATTATTCGCCCATCTGCGATTGCAGGTAGTTTTCCAGACCGACCTTGTCGATCAGGCTCAACTGGGTTTCCAGCCAGTCGATGTGCTCTTCCTCGGACTCGAGGATGTCTTCGAGCATTTCACGGCTGCCGAAGTCGCCAACGGTTTCACAGTGGGCGATGGCGGCCTTGAGGTCCACCAGGCCTTTTTGCTCGATCTTCAGGTCGCACTCGAGCATTTCCTTGGTGTGTTCACCAATCAGCAGCTTGCCCAGGTCCTGGACGTTGGGAATGCCTTCGAGAAACAGAATGCGCTTGATCAGTTTGTCAGCGTGCTTCATTTCATCGATGGATTCTTTGTACTCGTGCTTGCCGAGCTTATCCAGACCCCAGTCTTCATACATGCGTGCATGCAGGAAGTATTGGTTGATTGCGACCAGCTCGTTTCCGAGGATCTTGTTGAGATGCTGGATGACGCTAACGTCGCCTTTCATGATGGGGTCCTGCCCTGTAAGTGTGTCTATAAAGGCAAGTCTGAGCCTCGCAACTTCTACTGTCAAACCTAAGTTATTGAATAATAAATGAAAATTAATCGGAATAAGAATGTTTGTGTTCCGCGTTTTAACCCTAACTTGTTGAATTAAAGGCATAAAAAAACCGGACGCTGGGTCCGGTTCTTCAAATGGGCTGTTTTTACGCGGCGGTAAATTCCACAGGGTAGGGCAGTGCGGCCTGGCTGACCTGCAATTCGGTCAGGGTTTCACGCACTACCTGCTTGGCCAGGCAGGCACATTTGCCACACTGGCTCGCCACGTTGGTGGCGGTTCTGACTTCCTTGTAGCTGCAGCATCCTTCATAGATCGCATCGCGGATCTGTCCGTCGGTTACACCAACACAAAGACACACATACATAGGGCAGACCATCGCTGGTAAAGGCTCAATGCGAAGAAGCTTAATGTTAATGAGAATGCTTGTCAAAGCTCATTCGGAACGAGACGTGCCAGGGCGACCGACGGCAGGATTCGAATCAGGTTGCCTGAAATTCGGCGTGCAGCGCCTGGCCGTGTATCATGGCCGGTCTTTGCGTGGTCAGGTCGGCTGGAGCTTGCCTGGCAACGTGTTTCAAACCATCAGGAGATATCGAATGAGCGTACTCGTTGGCAAACAAGCCCCGGACTTCACCGTTCCAGCCGTGCTGGGCAATGGCGAAATCGTCGACAGCTTCAACCTGGCTTCGGCCATCAAGGGCAAGTACGGCCTGGTGTTCTTCTACCCACTGGACTTCACCTTCGTCTGCCCGTCCGAGCTGATCGCTCTGGATCACCGCATGTCCGAGTTCCGCGACCGCAACGTTGAAGTGATCGCCGTGTCGATCGACTCGCACTTCACCCACAACGCCTGGCGCAACACCCCGATCAATGCCGGTGGCATCGGTCAGGTCCAGTACATCATGGCTGCCGACATGAAGCACGAAATCGCCAAGGCCTACGACGTAGAGTCCGAAGGCGGCGTCGCTTTCCGTGGCGCGTTCCTGATCGACGACAAGGGTGTCGTTCGTTCGCAGATCATCAACGACCTGCCGCTGGGCCGTAACATGGACGAGCTGCTGCGTCTGGTCGACGCCCTGCAATTCCACGAAGAGCACGGCGAAGTCTGCCCTGCCAACTGGAAAAAAGGCGACAAGGGCATGACCGCTTCGCCTGAAGGCGTTGCTGCTTACCTGAGCGAGAACGCTGGCAAGCTGTAATAGCGAGCCACAAAAAAACCGGCCTCAATGGCCGGTTTTTTTTGTGCCGCGAGGAGTGGGCTTCAGTCGTTGAAGTCTTGCCAGCCGCCCATTTCCTTCCAGCGATTGACGATGCCGCAGAACAGCTCGGCCGTCTTCTCGGTGTCGTAGCGCGCCGAGTGGGCTTCACGACCGTCGAAGTCGATGTCGGCGCTCTGGCAGGCACGGGCCAGTACGGTCTGGCCGTAGGCGAGGCCGGCGAGGGTCGCGGTGTCGAAGCTCGAGAACGGATGAAACGGGTTGCGTTTCATGTCGTTGCGCGCCACGGCAGCATTGAGGAAGCCCAGGTCGAAGCTGCTGTTGTGCCCGACCAGGATCGCCCGCTTGCAGCCATTGGCCTTCAGCGCCTTGCGCACGCCACGGAAGATGTCGGTCAGGGCCGACTCTTCGCTCACGGCCATGCGCAACGGATGATCGAGCTTGATACCGGTGAACTCCAGCGCCGCCTGCTCGATATTTGCCCCTTCAAACGGTTCGACGCGGAAGAAGTAGGTGTGCTCCGGGAACAGGAATCCTTTCTCGTCCATGCCGATGGTCACGGCGGCGATTTCCAGCAGGGCATCGGTGGCGCTGTTGAAGCCACCGGTCTCCACATCGATTACTACCGGCAGGTAACCGCGAAAACGTTCCGCCATTGGGTGACGGGGGCCACCACTTGGACCGTCCTGGTCATCGTACAGATCTTCACTCACGCAGTTTCCTCCAGCAGGCGCCAGCGCAGTTGCTCACCGGCGCGCAGCGGGATAACGGTCTGCTCGCCGAACGGCAAGCTGCTTGGGGCGGTCCAGCTTTCGCGAACCAGGGTAATGGTGTCGGTGTTGCGCGCCAGGCCGTAGAAGTCGGGGCCATGCTTGCTGGCAAAGCCTTCGAGCTTGTCGAGGGCGTTGCGTTGCTCGAACGCTTCGGCGTACAGCTCGATCGCCGCATAGGCGGTGTAGCAGCCGGCGCAACCGCAGGCCGCTTCCTTGGCGTGACGGGCGTGCGGTGCCGAGTCGGTGCCCAGGAAGAACTTGCTGCTGCCGCTGGTGGCGGCGTCCAGCAAGGCCACCTGGTGGGTGTTGCGCTTGAGGATCGGCAGGCAATAGAAGTGCGGGCGAATACCGCCAACCAGCATGTGGTTGCGGTTGTACAGCAGGTGCTGGGCAGTGATGGTCGCGCCAACGTTGGCCGGGGCCTCGTTGACGAACTGTACGGCATCGCTTGTGGTGATGTGCTCGAAGACCACTTTCAAGGTCGGGAAACGCTCGACGATACGGCGCATGTGTTCGTCGATGAACAGTTTCTCGCGGTCGAATACGTCGACCTCGCCGCGGGTCACTTCACCGTGTACCAGCAGTGGCATGCCGACCTCGGCCATGGCCTCGAGTGCGGCGAAAATGTTATCGACACTGGTGACACCGGAGTCGGAGTTGGTGGTCGCACCGGCCGGGTAGAGCTTGGCGGCATGCACGAAACCGCTGGCCTTGGCCGCGCGGATTTCCTCGGGCTGGGTACGGTCGGTGAGGTACAGCACCATCAGCGGCTCGAAGCGGCTGCCGGCCGGACGGGCGGCGAGGATGCGCTCGCGATAGGCGCCGGCTTCGGCGGCATTGCGTACCGGTGGTACCAGGTTGGGCATGATGATTGCGCGGGCAAAGGTGCGCGCAACGTCGCCGACGGTATGGGGCAGCACGGCGCCATCGCGAAGATGGATGTGCCAGTCATCGGGACGCAGGAGGGTCAGGCGGTCGGACATTGGGGATTCCAGGCGGGTCGAACTCAAGCTGAATGCTACCGGAAAAGCCGGGTTCGAGCACTTTCTATCAAGTTTTGCCGCACCTGACCGATAGCCTGCAGGTATACCGTGAAAATCTGTGGAGCCTCCCGTGCGCCAGCGTTATCTTGCCTTGCTCAGTGTGTTTGCCTGCTTGCCCGCGACGGCACTCACGTTCCAGACCCGTCTGGAGAATATCGAGTGGAAGGTCGAAGGCGATCAGTTCGAGTGCCGGCTGGTCCAGCCGATTGCCGATTTCGGCAGTGGTGAATTCGTGCGCCGTGCCGGCGAGCAGGCCACGTTTCAATTGCGTTCGAGCACCAACGCACTGGGCAGCGGCTCCGCGACCCTGTTTGCAGCCGCCGCGCCCTGGCAGCCAGGTCGTGCGGATATCAACCTGGGGGCGGTGCGCATGGCCCGCAGCGGCGTGCTCTTCATCAGCTCCCAGGGCCAGGCCAGTCGCCTGATCAACGGCTTGCTCGACGGACGCAGTACCGTGGTGCGCAATTATGCAGGTGAAGCCGGTCGGGCAATAGAAGTGCGCCTGTTGCCGGTGAAATTCAGCAAGGCATACGGCGACTATCAGGTGTGCGCCGCCAAGCTGCTACCCATGAATTTCGATCAGGTGCGCCAGGCGCGTGTCGGTTTTCCCGGTGGTGGCATTGACCTGGACGTCGATGCCAAGGCCCGTCTGGACGTAATCCTGGACTTTATCAAGGCCGACCCTACGGTCAACCATATCGAACTCGACGGTCACTCGGACAACAGTGGCAATCGCCTGACCAATCGCGACCTCTCAAGGCGCCGGGCGCTGGCAGTCATGGAGTACTTCAAGGCTCATGGTATTGCTGAAGACCAAATGACCGTTCGCTTTCATGGCGAACGCTACCCACTGGCCAAGAACAATTCCTCGGCCAATCGGGCGCGTAACCGTCGGGTCAACATCCAGCTGGACCGTGTGGCGCCCGTGGAAAAGCCGATGGAAAATGCATCCGAGACGCCTGCGGCAACCCAGGCGCCGGCAGTCCAGGCCGAAACCACCAAGCCCTCGGTCAAGTCCTGAGCTGCGACCGTCCGTCGCGCTCTCGACAGTTCCTGTCGCTTTGTCGTCACAAGCTGTCGCCCCACTGTAAATTTTGCCGCAAGGCCGGTAGAATCGACGGCTTTCCGTACAACCCCGTGGAGTGATGGCATGGCGGACGTAAAAAAGGTCGTACTGGCGTATTCCGGCGGCCTTGATACTTCGGTGATTCTCAAGTGGCTGCAGGATACCTACAACTGTGAAGTGGTGACTTTCACTGCTGACCTGGGTCAGGGCGAAGAGGTCGAGCCGGCCCGCGCCAAGGCACAGGCCATGGGCGTGAAGGAAATCTACATTGATGACCTGCGCGAAGAGTTCGTCCGAGACTTCGTGTTCCCGATGTTCCGCGCCAACACCGTCTATGAAGGCGAGTACCTGCTGGGTACTTCCATCGCCCGTCCGCTGATCGCCAAGCGCCTGATCGAAATCGCCAACGAAACCGGCGCCGACGCCATTTCCCATGGCGCCACCGGCAAGGGCAACGACCAGGTGCGTTTCGAACTGGGTGCCTATGCGCTCAAGCCAGGGGTCAAGGTCATTGCTCCATGGCGCGAGTGGGACCTGCTGTCCCGCGAGAAGCTCATGGACTATGCCGAGAAGCACGGCATCCCGATCGAGCGCCACGGCAAGAAGAAGTCGCCGTACTCGATGGACGCCAACCTGCTGCACATCTCCTATGAAGGCGGCGTGCTGGAGGATACCTGGACCGAGCACGAAGAAGACATGTGGCGCTGGACCAAGTCGCCAGAAACCGCGCCAGACGTTCCAACCTACCTGGAACTGACCTACCGCAACGGTGACATCGTCGCCCTGGACGGCGTCGAGATGACTCCGGCCACCGTACTGGCTACCTTGAACCGCATCGGCGGCGAGAACGGTATCGGTCGCCTGGACATCGTCGAGAACCGTTATGTCGGCATGAAGTCCCGTGGTTGCTACGAAACCCCGGGCGGCACCATCATGCTGCGCGCCCACCGGGCGATCGAGTCGATCACCCTGGACCGCGAAGTGGCTCACCTCAAGGATGAGCTGATGGTCAAGTACGCCAGCCTGATCTACACCGGCTACTGGTGGAGCCCGGAGCGTCTGATGCTGCAGCAGATGATCGACGCCTCGCAGGTCAACGTGAACGGCGTGGTTCGTCTGAAGCTGTACAAGGGCAATGTGATCGTTACCGGTCGCAAGTCCGATGACTCGTTGTTCGACGCCAACATCGCCACCTTCGAAGAAGATGGCGGCGCTTACAACCAGGCCGACGCAGCGGGCTTCATCAAGCTCAACGCCCTGCGCATGCGTATTGCCGCCAACAAGGGCCGCTCGTTGATCTGAACGACGCCTTGATCCAAAAGAACCCCGGCCTGGTCCGGGGTTTTTTATTGGCTGATCACTTGGGACACCAAGGTGATTTGAGTACCGGCTTCCAGATTGCAGATTATCCAGGTGTCGCAAGGCCCTCCGGGCTCACGCAGCGCCTGGGCAACAAAGGCGTCGAGCCTTTGCTGGGCGCCTGCACCCTTCAAGCTGATGGTGACCGTAGTTGCTGGTATTTCATTGCGTTCGGCCGGTTCCGGGGCGTGCTTGGCAGGGTTTTCAACAATGTCTGTATTTTTCTTCACGGGTTGTGACTTGAAGGCAGAGGGATCTTCCGGGTCCGCCAGTGGCGGAGTCGATGTGGCTGTCTCAAGCAGGTCTGGCGAACACAGGGATTTGTAATTGAAGTTCAGGGTAAGAAAGAACAGCACGGTGAGGAAGAAAGGAAAGCCGACTAGAAACCATGTATAGATTCCCTGGCTGTCCTCCCCCAGGAACGGTAGTGAGGCCAGCGCAGACGCCTCAATAATGCCCGCGAAAATCGCGATGATCGTCAACGGGCTACGCGGCTCGCTTCTGCTCATGGCCTTTGCTCCCTTCGACTGAGTCAAGTTCAAGGTTATGTACTATGGGCAGTGCGCGCCGGGTAGGGGGTTGCGTTTCTGTCAGGGGAAATGATTGTGCTTTAAAGGGAGTCTGCAGGTTGTTAACTGTTTGTGTTTGGTATTTATCAAACGTGTGAAGTTGATTTTTCCTGCGCCGGCTATCGCGTTGTTGATGGGGTGCTTATATATAGTGCTGCTACCTTGTTGTGTGGTTTAGAGATTTATCTCTACTGGCGCGGGCGGCTCTACTCTGGTGCCGTGTGTGGTAGTTACATCTGTAGGAATTGTCTGCCGCATTTGTAGGTTGTGTCTTTGTATGCATTTATCTGTTATTAGCGTAATACAGTTTGTCCTGTAACTAGGCTATTGTGCGGGGACAAAATATCGAACAGCAAACAATTGGATTTGCCCATGAATAAAGTGCTGATCGTGGATGATCACCCTGTCATTCGCCTGGCTGTACGCATGTTGATGGAGCGACATGGCTATGAGGTCATCGCGGAGACAGACAATGGTGTAGATGCGCTGCAACTGGCGCGCGAGCATGGCCCGGATATCGTCATTCTGGATATCGGCATTCCCAAGCTCGATGGTCTTGAGGTCATCGCCCGGCTCAACTCCACCTGTCCAGGGGTCAAGGTTCTCGTACTGACGTCGCAAGCTCCCGGGCATTTCTCAATGCGCTGCATGCAGGCCGGCGCTGCCGGCTATGTTTGCAAGCAGCAGGACCTGACGGAACTGCTCAGTGCCATCAAGGCGGTGCTGTCCGGCTACAGCTATTTTCCGAACCAGGCGCTGCATTCTGTACGTTCCAACCTGGGCGGGGCGACCGAGGCCGACATGGTAGAGCGACTGTCAGGGCGAGAGATGATGGTGTTGCAGCAATTGGCCCGTGGTAAAACCAACAAGGAAATTGCCGACGGCATGTTCTTGAGCAACAAAACGGTCAGTACCTACAAGACCCGGCTGCTACTCAAGCTCAATGCGCGGTCACTGGTAGACCTGATCGAGCTGGCTCAACGCAACGGTCTGGTCTGACGCTCCAGGAACGACAAAGCCTCCTTGCGGAGGCTTTTGTGTTTGAGCGGGTACTGAATGCTCGAGTGTCCGGGTGAGTCACCCGGACCGAGGATGGCGTGGCGTCAGAGGTCGAAGTCGAACTCGGCGAGTTGCTTCTGCAAGCGACGTTCTTCCAGCAGATTGTCGATGGTGCGACGTTTGCTGAGGTTGGTCTTTGCCACTTCAACAACGGGTTCCACGTCATCGGCCTCTGCCGGCGTGAAATCTTCATCTACATCCAGGTCTTCTTTATCGGTGCTCATAAGTCACTCCAAGCCAAGAGGGCCATTGGCGCACCTTATAGCGAGAATCCTTGAGCTGGTAAAAAAGATTTTTTCAATCGACCTGGTACATATTTCACTATCTTCTCAATCGTCAGAGGTTTTCTGCTTGTATTCGCACAAGTCCTCGATCCGGCAGCTACCGCAGCGCGGTTTGCGCGCCTGGCATACATAGCGCCCGTGCAGGATCAACCAATGGTGTGCGTCGAGCAGGTAGGCCTTGGGTACGAACTTCATCAATGCCTTCTCGACTTCAAGCACCGTTTTGCCGGGCGCAATGCCTGTACGGTTGCTGACCCGGAAAATATGCGTGTCCACTGCCATCGCCACTTGCCGGAACGCTGTGTTGAGTACCACGTTGGCAGTCTTGCGGCCTACGCCGGGCAGCGCTTCGAGTGCTTCGCGGGTTTCCGGCACCTGGCTTGCGTGTTTTTCAATCAACAGGCGACAGGTTTCGATAACGTTGCGGGCCTTGCTGTTGTAAAGCCCGATGGTCTTGATGTACGCCGACAGTCCGTCGACCCCCAGCGCATGAATGGCTTCGGGGGTGTTGGCGACAGGGTACAACTTGGCCGTGGCCTTGTTGACACTGACGTCCGTGGCCTGGGCTGAAAGAATCACCGCGATCAGCAGCTCGAACGGCGTGGTATAGGCCAGTTCTGTCTTGGGCTCAGGGTTGTCTTCGTGCAGCCTGCGAAAGATTTCCAGGCGTTTGGCAGCATTCATGGGGTCAAAGGTTTCCTTGACGACGTAAGGGGGCTCGCCCATGGCAAACCCGGTTGTACAGGGCCAGTAGCAGGCCCATCAATATCAGCGCCCCAGGCAGCAGGGCGGCCAGGCGAATTCCTGCCCATTGCGCCAGAAACTCGCGGCCAGCACCCAGGCCCAAGGCCAGGGCAGCAAAACCGAGCAACACGATGGCTGATTGCCGCAAGGTCTGGGTGTCGCCACGGGCGTGTTCAAACACCAGGCATTGTACGGCGATCAGTGCCGGATAAGGGCCAAGCGCCAGGTACAACGGCAGGGCCCAGGTACGAAGCCCAAGCTCCAGGCAGGTGGTCAACCCCGCCGATAGCAGTACGCTGGCAATCAGCCTGCCGGGGCCGTCGAGCCAGCGGTGCAGTGGGCTCATTGCCAGGTGGTGCAGGGTGATCACCAGGACACTCAGGCCGGCAATGGCGCCAGCGTTGTGTAGCGTCTGAGTGGCGCCCAGCAGCGGCGCCAGGCTTACGGCGGCAAGCCATTGCTTATTCATTGCTGCGCTCTCCCAGTAACACCTGCCGATGCTCGTCGAAGTAGCGCAAGGCGTCGTGCACGGCATGAATGACGGCGCGGGAGGTGATGGTAGCCCCCGCCAACTGATCGAATTGACCGTTGTCGCGCTTGAGCGACCAGGCGGCGTCGGGAGTCGTCTGCCGGCTGTTCCCGACAAAGCCCTGCAGCCAGTGGTTGTCTGGTGCTGCCACGGCGGCGCCAAGGCCTGGCGTCTCTTGCTGGCGCAGTACCTTGCTGCCGATCAGGCGTCCTTGTGAATCAATGGCGATCAGCAGTTCAAGGGGGCCGCCATACCCCTGTGCCAGACTGTGCAGCACCACAGCGCTGGGCTGGCCCGCCAATGTGGCGCGATAGCCTGCCAGTAACCGGCTGTGGGCGAGGGGGGCGGTGTCCAGTGCCAAGGGCGCCTGCAAGGGGTGATTGTCGTAGAGAGTTTGCGGCAGCACGCTGAGCCAGGTTTGCGCCTTGAGCTGTTGTTGTGCCTGGTCGATGGCATCAGTGCCCAGGCGATGCCAGATGATGACGCTGCCGATGCTCAATGCGGCAATGAGCACCAGCAGTATCCACTTGCCTGTTGCAGACAGGTTCAAGAGGGAACCGCCTGCCGACGTTCGGCCCAGCGCTCGAGCGCCGGCACACAAAGGTTCATCAACAGCACGGCAAAGGCGGTGCCGTCGGGGTAGCTGCCCCAGGTCCGTATCAGGTAGATCAATACCCCAATTCCGATCCCGAACATCAATCGGGCTTGTGCTGACTTGGGCCCGGAGACCGGCTCGGTGGCGATGAAAAATGCTGCCAGCATGGTCGAGCCACTGAGCAAATGCAGCAGTGGTGAGCCATTGGAGTCTGAGCCCGAACCATTCCAGAACACCAGGCTCATGACGAAAAGGCTCGCCAGCAGGCCAACCGGTGCATGCCAGGTGAACACCTTGCGTTGCAGTAACAGCAAGCCACCGAGCAGAAACGCCAGGTTGGCCCACTCACTGCCCTGGCCGCCGAAATGACCAAAGCCAGGGTGACTGGCGAACAGCTCGTCCAGGGTCAGGCTGCGGTTGTTGCGCAGGGCATCGAGGACCGTGGCCTGGGCCCAGGCGTCGGGTTGTTCGGTGCCGCTCCAGGCAAACACATAGTGCAGGCTTGAGGCCAGGTCCAGCAGCTGTACGCCGGGCCACTGGGTCATGGACTGTGCAAAGGTGAGCAGCACCACGGCATAGCCGAGCATCGCCGGGTTGAACGGGTTCCTGCCAACGCCGCCGTAAAGCTGCTTGCCCAGGGCAATGGCGCTGGCGCTGGCGATGACCGGCACCCACCAGGGGGCATAGGCGGGCAAGGCAACAGCCAGCAGGCAGGCGCTGACCAGAGCGCTCCCGTCATTGAGCGAAGACCGCACCGGGCGTTGTTGCAGCTTGAGTGAAATGGCCTCGCTGGCCAGCGCCGAGCCTGCGCACAACACAAGGTTGAACAGCATCCCCCAGCCATGTTGCCAGAGCAACGTCAGCACGCCCGGCATGCACGCCAGCAGCACCAGCGACATCGTGCTGCGCAGGCGATCGCTGGAGTCAGTGGCTGGCATGATCGGCGACCGGTTGCAGGGCGTGTAGACGTGCCTGGGCGTGTTCGGCCGCTTGCTCCAGTTCAGTCAGCTGGGCCTGCTGGGCATCGTTTGGCGTAGCGCCAAAGGCAGCCCGTGCCTTGCTCAGTTGGGCCCTGCTCATGGCGGCAGCAATCTTGGCTTGTTTCAGGGCGGCATCGGCTGCGGCTGCCTTCTGCGCCTTGACCCGCTCGATGGCGGCTTTGATCGGGTCATCGGCTGTCGCGCCGGGGCTGGCAGTGCCTGGCGCCGCGGTGCGCTGGCTACGGGCCGTGCGCTCTGCCTGTTTGCGCGCCTCTTCGCGCTCCAGCCGGCTGTTGCGCAGCTCGAAGCGGCGCCGAGCCTGGTTGCGTTTACGGGTACGCGTCGCCAGGGTGTCGGCGTCAGGGGCCAACCCGCCGACAATCGCCACGATGTTGCTGGTAGCGGTCAGTGGCAGCAGGTCAATGCAGTCCACCGGACAAGGTGCCACGCACAGGTCGCAACCGGTGCATTCGGCGCTGATAACCGTGTGCATCAGTTTGGCTGCGCCGACGATGGCATCCACTGGACAGGCCTGGATGCATTTGGTGCAGCCAATGCACTCTGCTTCGCGGATGTAGGCGACTTGCGCCGGCGCAGTGCCGCGCTCAGGGTCCAGGGCAATGACCGGAACCTGCAGCAGGCTGGCCAGTGCAGCGATGGTTTCGCTACCACCGGGTGGGCACTTATTGATCGCTTCGCCCTTGGCCAACCCCTCTGCATAAGGCTTGCAGCCAGGGTGGCCGCACTTTCCGCACTGGGTTTGCGGCAGCAGGGCGTCGATGCGTTGAATCAGACTCATGATGTGAATAATCCATTGAAGCCGAGAAACGCCAAGGCCATCACGCCTGCCCCGATCAACTCGATGGGCAGGCCGCGAAAGGCCAAGGGTATTGCGTTATGGTCGCTACGCTGGCGCAGGTCGTCGAACAGGCTCAGCGCCAGCCAGAAGCCCAGCCCTCCACCCAAGCCCCAAGCCAGCGTCTGCATCACTGCGTAACCACCCTGAGTGATCTGGAGGGTCAATCCCAGGAGCCCTGTATTGCCCAGCAGCAACGGCATCAAGCCGTCGAAGGGCAGGGCAGGCAGAGCGCGCGACAACAACCCCAGCAATGGCTCGATCAGCACTACGCACAGGGGCAGGAATACGAACAGGCGAAGGTACTCGAGCTGCAGGGGTTGCAGGGCAAGTCGGTAGATAAGCTGGCCCAGGCAGGTGGCAAGTGCCAGTAGCGCGAGGGTTGCCAGGCCCAGGGCATGTACCCTGCGTCGGTCGTTATCGACCGAGGGTTGCAGCAGCGGGTCGATGGCCAGCGCCTGGTGCAGGACCAGGTTGTTGATCAGCGCGGCGCTGATCAGGGCCAGGATGAGTTCGCTCATGGAAGTGCCGAATGCCAGGGCTGTTCGCCATTATCCGGCAATGACGCGAGGAAGAGAACGCCCCGGACGCAAACGTCCGGGGCGTGGGGTTTACTTGATGCGCTGGCCTGGCTTGGCACCGCTGTCGGGGCTGAGCAGGTAGATCTCTTCGCCGCCCGGGCCTGCTGCCATCACCATGCCTTCGGAGATGCCAAAGCGCATTTTGCGCGGCTTGAGGTTGGCGATCATCATGGTCAGGCGACCTTCGAGCTTGGCCGGGTCCGGGTAGGCCGACTTGATGCCGGAGAACACGTTGCGCTGCTCGTCACCGATATCCAGGGTCAGGCGCAGCAGCTTGTCGGCGCCTTCCACGGCTTCAGCCTTGAGGATCAGCGCTACGCGCAGGTCGACGGCGGCGAAGGTGTCGAAGTCGATCTCGGCCGACAGCGGGTCCTTGGCCAGTTCACCGTTGCCGGTCACGACGCTGGTCTGGCTGGCAGCCAGGTCTTCCTTGGAGGCTGCAACCATGGCCTCGACCTTGACCGGGTCGATGCGGCTCATCAGGGCCTTGAACGGGTTCAGCTTGTGGTTGGTCAGGCGGGTCTGGTGATCGGCCCAGGTCAGTGGCGCCACGTTGAGGAAAGCCTCGGCGTCGGCAGCCAGCAGTGGCAGTACCGGCTTGAGGAAAATCACCAGTTGGCGGAACAGGTTGATGCCTTGGGCGCAGATGGCCTGGACTTCGTCCTGCTTGCCTTCCTGCTTGGCCAACGACCACGGGGCCTTGTCGGCGATCCAGGCATTGGCGCGGTCGGCCAGGCCCATGATCTCGCGCATGGCACGGGCAAAGTCGCGGCCTTCATAGGCCTCGGCAATGCTTGGCGCTGCAGCGAGGAAGGCTTCGGTCAGCTCTGGCGCGGCGTCGCCGTCGACCATCACGCCGTCATTGCCCTTGTGGATGAAGCCGGCGCAGCGGCTGGCGATGTTGACCACCTTGCCGACCAGGTCGGAGTTGACCTTCTGCACGAAGTCTTCCAGGTTCAGGTCGAGGTCATCGACGCCGCGGCTGAGCTTGGAGGCGTAGTAGTAGCGCAGGTATTCCGGCGCCAGGTGATCCAGGTAGGTGCGGGCCTTGATGAAGGTGCCGCGCGACTTGGACATCTTCGAGCCGTTGACGGTCAGGTAGCCGTGGACGTTGATGCCGGTCGGCTTGCGGTAGCCGGCGCCTTCGAGCATGGCAGGCCAGAACAGGGCGTGGAAGTTGACGATGTCCTTGCCGATGAAGTGGTACAGCTCGGCCTTGGAGTCCTTGTTCCAGAACGCGTCGAAGTCCAGCTCCGGGCGGCGGTCACACAGGTTCTTGAAGCTGGCCATGTAGCCGATCGGCGCATCCAGCCAGACATAGAAGTACTTGCCGGGCTCGTCAGGGATCTCGAAGCCGAAGTACGGGGCGTCACGGGAGATGTCCCATTCCTGCAGGCCAGCATCCAGCCACTCGGCGATCTTGTTGGCCACGGCGTCTTGCAAGGTGCCGCTGCGGGTCCACTGTTGAAGCATGGCCTGGAAGTCAGGCAGCTTGAAGAAGAAGTGCTGGGAATCCTTGAGCACCGGGGTGGCACCGGAAATCGCCGACTTCGGGTTCTTCAGCTCGGTGGGCGCGTAGGTGGCACCGCATTTTTCGCAGTTGTCGCCGTACTGGTCGTCGGCGGCACACTTGGGGCAGGTGCCCTTGATGAAACGGTCGGCCAGGAACATTTTCTTGTCCGGGTCGAAGTACTGGGTGATCGAGCGGG
>RCUI01000242.1_pt1 | contig 20570 bp, 20 predicted proteins | sample 2166121 | NCBI WGS metagenome assembly RCUI01 (sample SAMN09932700, study PRJNA488358) | compost metagenome | feature: garden; material: soil; isolation source: compost soil in succinic acid-enriched culture | place: Germany: Experimental Botanical Garden Goettingen | collected 2016-01-27
GCAAGTTCCAGTCCCAGCCGGTGACCCAGCTGGTCAACGGCGACCTCTGCCTGTCGCTGGGTTACAGCGGCGACATGACGCAAGCCAGGCGCGCCGCCGCCGAGGCGGGCAAGCGCAGCGACTTTGAATACCGGCTGCCGAAGGAGGGGAGCACTATCTGGATGGATACCATGGCGATCCCGGTGGATGCGCCCCATCCTGACTATGCCTACGCCTTCATCAATTTTGTGATGCGCCCAGCCAACATGGCCGCCATCACCAACAGCACCGGCTATCCGACCGCCAGTGCCAAGGCGAGATCCATGGTGGATGCCACCATGACAGCCAACCCGGATATCTATCTGGATGAGGCCAGCTACGGGCGCCTCATCCCGGGCCAGGATCTTGCACAATCCCAGATGCGTGCCCGCATGCGAGCCTGGACCCGCTTCAAGAGCAGTTTCTGAATCCAAGGAGTAAAAGAGATGTCATCCCGACGCCAAGTATTGAAGCAGCTGGTCGCCATGGGGGCGCTGGCCGGACTGAGCGCCCTGCCGCGGGCCCAGGCCGCCACCCCGGAGGCCAAGGCGAGGGCCGTCGGCCGCTACCATATGCCGGACGAGGCCGGGCCCCAGGCCAGGGTCTGGGTCGCCTTCGGTGCCAGCCGTGACATCTGGGGTCGCGATTACCAGGAGGTACAGGCCACCATAGGACGCCTGGTGCAGGCCATGGCGCCCCATACCGAGGTGAACGTGCTCTGCCGCGAAGAGGAAGAGGCGCTGGCCCGCAAACTCTGTGGCGAGCAGAACACCCGCTTTATCGTTGCCGAGCTGGATGACATCTGGCTGCGGGATACCGGCGGCGTCTTCGTTCGCAATGGCGAGGGGGAGTTGGGGCTGGTGGACTTCAACTTCAACGGCTGGGGCGACAAGCAGGAGCACGAGCAGGATGCGGGCGTGGCCGAGTGGGTCAGCACCCAGGCAGATGCCCATTATCTGCAGAGCCGGCTGACTGGCGAAGGCGGGGGCATAGAGGTGGATGGCAAGGGCACCGCCATCCTGACCGAGAGCTGCTGGCTCAACGGCAATCGCAATCCGGGCCTCACCAAGGCGCAAGTGGAGGCGGAGCTCAAGGTCAACCTGGGACTGCGCAAAATCATCTGGCTGCCGGGCATCAAGGGTCGTGACATCACCGATGCTCACGTCGACTTCTACGCCCGCTTCGTGCGCCCCGGGGTGGTGGTGATCAACATGGACAACGACCCCGATTCTTATGACTACAAGGTGACCCGCCAGCACCTGGCCATACTCCAGCAGGCCACGGATGCGGACGGCAACAAGCTGGAGCTGCATGTGCTGCCGCCCCCGCTGGATGTGCGAGACAATAAATTCAGCCGTAGCCCGGACTTTGCCGCTGGCTACATCAACTACCTGCCGATCAACGGGGCCGTCATAGTCCCCGAGTTCGGCGACAAGGCGGCCGACCGCTATTGCCAGGATCTGCTGGCCCGCCTCTACCCGGGGCGCAAGGTGGTGGCGGTCAACATAGACCCGGTGGCGGCGGGGGGCGGCGGCATTCACTGCATCACCCTGCATCAACCGGCCTGATATCCAGCGCTGGCCGCTTCTGCCGGTGTGACCTAAGACAAGGGGCGCCTCGGCGCCCCTTGTCCTTGTTGCCGTTCTATGGCGTCTCGCTCAGATCCCCGTCATGCCAATCTCGTCGAGCTGGACGTGGGCGGGTTGGCGCAGGGTGTAGAGCACGGCCTCGGCCAGATCCTCCACCTGCAACCAGCCGGGCTTGCGATCCCCCGGGCAGGACGGGGGGGGCACCTGCACCAGCCCGGGGCAGAGGGTATGAACCCGGATGCCCTGATGCTGCACCTCTTCCCGCAGCGCCTTGGCGAACCCCAGGACGGCAAACTTGGCGGCGCAATAGACGCTGGCCCTGGCATAGCCGTGTTTGGCGGCCTGGGAGGCGATGTTGATGACGGTGCCATGGCGGCTCGCCAGCATGTCCGGCAGGCAGGCCTGGGTCAGCAGGAAGGTCCCCTTGGCGCAGGTATCCATGACCCTGTCCCACTCCGATTCCGGCAGATCCTGCACCAGGTGGTCGCTGCCGACCCCGCTGTTGTTGATGAGCAGATCGACGGGGCCTAGCCGCTCCCGAGCCTCGGCGTGGCGGGTGCGCACCTGGTCGCCGTCGCACACATCCAGCGCCAGCGCCATCACCCTGACGCCGTATGTCGCCTCCAGTCTGGCCGCTTCCTGCTCCAGCAGCCCCTGGCGGCGGGAAGCCAGGATCAGCTCCACTCCCTGGCTGGCCAGGGCCTCGGCGATGGCCAGCCCTATGCCGCTGGCCCCGCCGCTGATCAGGGCCCGTTTTGCTCTCAGTGCGTTCATCTTGTCTCCTCCTCCAATGGAGCAGGCATTGTGGCGGCAGGGGCCCGGGGAGCCTAGGGGAGGGAGGGGGCGGATTCGAACCCTGGTTCGTGTTTTGGCGAGACGATTCGAACTTTGGTTCTATGTGGGCCGCGACCGGGCCCAGGCTGTGCAAAAAAAGACGCCGCCCAGTGGGCGGCGTCTTGCTTCTCTTGCCAGCGGCTCAGTTCGCCGGGGGCGACGCGGGCGCCTCCAGGGCGGGCGTTTGCTCCCCCTCTTTTATCCAGGCATCCAGCAGGGTGTAGCCCACCGCCAGCACCACTGGGCCGATAAAGAGCCCTATGATGCCGAGCGCCAGCAGGCCGCCGATGACACCGACCAGGATCAGGATCAGCGGCAGATCGGCGCCGCGCTTGATGAGGAAGGGGCGCAGGAAGTTGTCCATGGTGCCCGCCAGCAGGGACCAGACCAGCAGGAAGGTGCCCCAGGTGGTATCCCCGCTCCAGTAGAGGTAGCCCACGCTGGCCAGCAGCACCGGGAAGGGGCCTATCTGGGCGACGATCAGCAGGAACATCAGCACCACCAGGATCATGACGTAGGGAATGCCGGCAATCAGCAGGCCTATCCCGGCCACAGAGGATTGTACCAGGGCGGTCACCACTACCCCCATGGCGACGGCGCGGATGGCCTGGGAGGCGAGCACGACGGCGTTGTCACCACGCTGGCCCGCCAGGCGGTGGGCGAAGCGGCGAATGCCGTCGGCGGCCTTCTCCCCCGAGTGATAGAGCAGGCCGCAGATGGCCACCGTCAGCAGGAAGTGGACGAACAGCAGGCCGAGGTTGCCCGCCTGTGAGGCGAGCCAGCGGGCTGTCTGGCCGAAATAGGGGGCCAGCTTGGTGAACAGCACCTGGCCGCCGCTCGCCAGTATCTGCTGCCAGAACTCAAACAGCTTGTCGCCGACCAGAGGCACCTGTTGCAGCCAGAGCAGCGCGGGGGGTGGGGAGTGGCTGATGCGGGTGCCCAGCTCGATCAGCATGGGGGCCTTCTCCGCCACGTTGGCCAGCGCCATGAACAGGGGGATGACGAACATCAGCAGCAGGATGCAGCTCATCAGCAGGGCGGCCAGGGTGCGCTTGCCCCACAGCAGGCGCTGGGCCATCTGCATCAGCGGCCAGGTGGCTATGGTGATCATGGTGGCCCAGACCAGGGCGGGCAGGAAGGGGCGCAGCACCATGAAGCACGAGATGATGAGCAGGCTGAGAAACAGCAGGCCCAGGGTGATCTTGGCCAAATCCACTTTTTTCATATGCATTGCGTTCCCTTTAACGAGGGGTGGGGCGTCGGGATCCGGCGCCAGTATTGATAAAAGACAGCAGCCACCAGAGCGCGGCACTCAGCCAGAACCCCAGGCAGCCATAGAGTAACCCTTTTCCCGCCAGGATCAGCAGCGAGCTGTCGGTCAGCACAGGGAGCACGAACAGCCCCCCTGCGATGAGCAGGCCGCCCGCCAGGGCCAGCAGAGTGGCATGGAGGGCGGGAGCTGGGTGTCGTTCGAGTTGTAGCAGATTACCCGATACCAGCCCCAGGGTGAACATGGCGAGCCCTGCCAGGGCGCTGGATTGGGTCAGCCAGCCCGCCAGGGCGCTGGCCAGCAACAATAGCACCCAGGGGGCTTGGCGCTGCGCCAGTGCCGCCAGGGGGGAGCGCAGCGCCAGCAGCAGGGCACCGAGACCCAGGCCGGCCGCCACGTCCGAGATAAAGTGCACGCCGAGCCAGACGCGGGCCAGCCCGGCCAGGGCCGCCAGCAGCAGGGCCAGCCCCATGCCCTGCCAGGCTTTGAGGGTGGGCAGGGCGCCGAGCAGCAGGCCCCAGAACAGCAGGGTCGAGGCGGTGTGGCCGCTCGGCATGCCAAAGCCCTGGGCGCTCCGTTGCCCCAGCATGGGGTCGAGGTGGAAGGGCCTGGGCCAGGCTATCCCCTCCTTGAGCAGCTGTACCAAGAGGGTGAGCAGCACCATGGCAAACAGCAGGTTGCGCAGCCTTGGCCAGCCCAGCAAGGGGAGCAAGAAGGGGAGCAGGGCCAGCTGGAAGGCCGCCGATCCCAGCAGGTTGCCGACCTCAAGCCAGCTTGCGTTTGGCCCCAGCCACTGCTGCAGGCGCTGGATCAGCGGCAGCTCTGCCCTGTGCAGGGCGCTGCCTTCGCGACTGAAGTCCGACACCCACTGCACCTCGCTCTCGGGGACCTGGGCCAGCCTGGGAGTGATCCAGTCGAGTTGCGTCGGGAAGCGACGCTGATCATGGGGCAGGCGGGCGACATCGATCAGCCTGGCATTGAGGATCTCGCCGCCGAGGTTGGGGGCCTGGAGCAGGGAGACAAAACCCGAGCCGCGCTGGGCCCGGATGGGGGTCAGCGTCTGGCAGGCGAATACCATGGCGCGCTGCCAGCGACCCAGCTCCCCGGTGATCCGGCCATGGAGCCCCGTCTCCTCGAACAGCTCCCGCAGGGCCGCCTGGGCGGGCGTCTCGCCCCCGTCTATGTAGCCGCCACTCAGGCTGTAGCGATCGGAGATCCTGTCCTGGACCAGCAGCAGATCCTGCTGATGGCGGATCACGCAGGCGGCCGCCCCGGGGGGCGCCTCGACGGCGAACAGGGAAGATGACAGGGAGCCGAGCAGCAGAAGCAGTAAAAGAGCGGGTCTGAGCATGATGGCGCGACTAAGGGAATAGATGGGGACAAGGGTCACAGAAATCAGATACTTGGGCAATGACTTCCGGTGGATGGCCGGCGCCGGCAGGGCAAGCGTCGATCCAATCTGGGGTGCAAGGATTGCCGTTGGCCCGGGCAGTCCCTAGTATTGGCGGCTATTGTTCTTCTCATTCAACACATCTTGGGGCCTTTCATGCGACAGTTCGGTTTCTTCCTGGGGATTGCCATCGGCGTCATCCTGATACTGTTTGGCAGCATCGTCATCTTCCAGGCCTTGCCTGCCGCACTGGACGTGCTGGAGATGCCGAGCCGCATCCCGTTCGTGCGCGAGGTCTACACCTGGCTGATGACCAGTGCCAATGGCCTCACCAGCCAGCTGGAGCAGAACTTCCTGGAAGCCTTCCAGACGGTGCTCAAGCTGATCCTGCTCATCACCTTCATGTGGGTCTGCGTCAAGCTGGTCAACATGGGGGTGCTGATCATCCGGGCCGGTGTCGACCTCATTCGCACCGCCATCGAGCACAGCGAAGACAAGGTGGCCAAGCCCACCGAGCATGACCGCCACCTGTAAGGCTCCCCTGCCCATTCGCAGATAAACGACAGGCCATCCTAGGATGGCCTGTTTGCATGGTGAACGGGTTCGCCCTCTTAGTTGAGCAGCTTCTCCAGCTCGGCTTCGGCATCCGCCCTGGCCTGATCGCTCTGCTTCATCCCCTGGGTTTCCACCTTGTCGGCCTGCGCCTGCATGGTGCCGGTCGCTCCGCTTACCACCTTGCTCAGCTGTTGCTGCGTCTTGGCTGCGGCGCTGACGGCCTTGTCCGCCTGTTGCTGCGTACTGGCTGAGGCCTGCTTGGCGGTGTCGCTGACGGCCTTGTCCGCCTGTTGCTGCGTCTTGGCTGCCGCCTGCTTGGCGGTGTCGCTGACGGCCTTGTCCGCCTGTTGCTGCGCGCTGGCTGCGGCCTGCTTGGCGGTGTCGCTGACCGCCTGCTGGGCGGAGTGGCTCACGGCCTGGTTGGCTTGTCGCAGAAGATCGGTGGCATCGCTCACCGTCCGGGTGGCTGAGTCACTCACGGCCTTGCTGGCCTGCTGCGGCGCCTTGGTGGTGACGCTGCCGACCGCCTGGGTGGCCGAGTCGCTCACCGCTTTGGTCGCCTGCTGCTGCGCCTGGGCAGTGGCACTGCCGATCACCTGGCTGGTGGAGTCGGCCAGGGCCTGGGTCGCGCTCTGCTGCAGGTTGCCCATCACATTGCCAAGCAGGGAACCGCTGGTTCCCGTCATCACCTTGCCGGCGTCGGTGAGGGCGGTGGCGGTCGGGTTGCCGGCCTGCCACTCCTGCATGGCGCTCGGCCAGGTCGGGGTCGCCGCCGTCAGGTTTTCGCCAAATACCTGAGTCGCGCCGTCTCCCTTCTGCAACATGACGGAGAGCTGGTTGGTGTCGGCGTTCCACACCATGCCGGCCTGTTTGGCCACATCCGGCACAGGGGCGTAGCGGGAGACCACGTAAAACAGCGGCCCCTCCTGCTGCAACTCGTTGGCCGTCTTGAGCAACTGCATGGTGCTGTCGTAGTTGGGCCCCAGCATGGCGGTCATCCTGTCCTTGATCAGCGGCTGTTCGAACAGGTTGGCCTCGTTCGGATCGAAACCGACCAGGGGTTTGAGCAGGGCCCACATCAGCTGGCTGGTGGGGCTCATCATCAGCAAGGGGGCCACGCAGGCGGACAACATCAGACTCAGGCAGGCGGCCTTGAGCAACGGCATGATACGCATCGACAACATATCCAAGTAATTATTTGATTAATAAGGTTATATACTGTCTTTTCCCGACAGCATGACCCGAACTGGCCCGGCTCTTCACACATGGGGAGCGGCGGGCGCAGGCAGGCTATCATATTGCTTCCGGAATGCCAGATGAGCCGACACTTATTGGTCAAGTCGGCGACGCTGGTGGTCGCTTTAGGGGATCACTCTCTCGTTGTCACAGGTGTCACTCATGATCCGAACCGCGTTTTGTCTGTTTGCCCTCGGCGGGCTCCTCCCTGCAGAGGCGGCCCCTGGGTCGAACACCCTCAGCCACTCGGTGGGCACGGATCTGGTGTTGCCCCTGGGCTCACTGCCCGAGCGGGTCTGCTGGTATCAGGATCAGAAATATTCCCTCGGATCTCGCATCCAGCAGGGGGATCTCTGGCTGGAGTGCGGCCCGCAAAACGAGCAGGAGAGCAACGGGCCCCTGGCCTGGCGCGAACCCGCCATCTACGAGCCGGTCGACGAAGGGGCGGTCAACAGGGAGACGATCAGGGTGGGTCAGTGAGCCTTTTCTTGATCCAGCTACAGACACGGCCGTGATCCCTGTCGCATAATGCAGCTCCTTTCTTCTCTTGGCTGGAACCTAAGAAATGGCTCGTCGCTCTTCCAATGCACAACGTCGTCGCAGTAGCTGGTGGTACAAACGCTTGTTGGCAAGGGAGCGGGAAGAGCGCGAAGCGCGTTCCGTTCGGGATTGATACTGCATTGAAAAACGGAGCCTCGGGCTCCGTTTCTTATTCATCACCACGGGTGAATAATGGTGCCGCTCTTCCAATGCACAAGGTCGTTGCCCTAGTGAGCTGGTGATACAAACGCTTGTTGGCAAGGGAGTGGGAAGAGCGCGAGGGCGCTGCGTCCGGGATTGATACCGCATTGAAAAACGGAGCCTCGGGCTCCGTTTTGTATTTATCACCGTCAGCATCATGACAACGGGGGCCATCAGGCCCCCGTTTTGCTTTTTCAGATCGGCGGCTTAGCGCTGCAAGGCGGCCAGTGCCAGCTCGACCCGCTTGGCGTACTCGGGGTCGGCCTGCTCGAAGTGCTTGAGCTGGGCCGCGACTATGGCGTCATCCTCCACATGGATGAGAGAGCGCGCCAGGTTGGCGGCGAGGCGAGCACGCTGCCCCTCGTCCATGATGCGGAACAGATCCCCCGGCTGGCTGTAGTAGTCGCTGTCATGGTCACGGAAGTCGTAGTGCAGGGCGGCCCCTTCCAGACTCAGGGCCGGTTCGTGCTGCTCGCTCGGCTGCTGGGTGCCGAAGCGGTTCGGCTGGTAGTTGGGGCTGGCGCCGCCATTGCTGTCGGAGCGCATGGCACCGTCACGATGGGCGCCGTGGTGGAAGGGGCAGCGCGGGGCGTTGACCGGCAGCAGGCCGTGGTTGACGCCGAGGCGATAGCGCTGGGTGTCACCGTAGGAGAAGAGCCGCCCTTGCAGCATGCGATCCGGCGAGAAGCCGATGCCGGGCACCACGTTGGCCGGGGTGAAGGCGGCCTGCTCCACGTGGGCGAAGTAGTTGTCCGGGTTCTGGTTGAGCTCAAGCACGCCGACCGGGATCAGCGGGTAGTCGCTGTGCGGCCACACCTTGGTGAGGTCGAACGGGTGGATTTTGTAGGTCTGGGCCTCGGCCTCCGGCATCACCTGCACATAGACCTTCCAGCGCGGGAAGTCGCCCCGCTCGATGGCGTTGAACAGGTCGGCCTGGCTGGTCTCCCTGTCCTGCCCGACGACATTGGCCGCCTCTTCATCTGTGTAGAAGCTGTGGCCCTGCTCTGTCTTGAAGTGGAACTTGACCCAGAAGCGCTCGTTGGCCGAGTTGATGAAGCTGAAGGTGTGGCTGCCGTAGCCGTTCATCTCCCGCAGGCTCCTGGGGATGCCGCGATCGCTGAACAGTATGGTGACCTGATGCAGGGATTCCGGGTGGCGTGACCAGAAGTCCCAGGCGGCGGTGGCGCTGCGCAGGTTGGTGCGCGGATCCCGCTTCTGGGTGTGGATGAAGTCGGGGAATTTCAGCGGATCGCGGATGAAGAAGACGGGGGTGTTGTTGCCCACCAGATCCCAGTTGCCCTGCTCGGTGTAGAACTTGAGGGCGAAGCCGCGCACGTCGCGCTCGGCGTCGGCGGCCCCCTTCTCACCGGCCACTGTGGAGAAGCGCAGGAAGACAGGGGTCTGCTTGCCGACTGTGTTGAACAGGTCGGCCTTGCTGAACTGGCTGATGTCGTGGGTCAGGGTAAAGGTGCCGTAGGCGCCGGAGCCTTTAGCGTGAACCACTCGCTCGGGAATACGCTCGCGGTCGAAGTGGGCGAGTTTCTCCATCAACCAGATGTCTTGCATCAGCACCGGGCCGCGGGGGCCGGCGGTGAGGCTGTTGTTGTTGTCGACGACGGGGGCACCGTTGGCGCTGTGCAGGGTCTTGTCAGTCATGGGGCATCTCCTTGTGATGATGGAGGCACGATACGGCAAGGGGCGCGAGCGGGGCCAATCGGTCAGCTCTAAGTGTTTGATAGGTGGCCTGAATGGAGTTGGCTACGGACACAAAGGGCGCTATTTTGGACGGACGTTCACGCATCAGGGAGGAGAGGGGGTGATTGATATCAGGATTCGTCAGGCGGAGGCCGGGGATGCCCAGGGGTTGCGGGATCTCTATGCCATGCCAAAGGCTCAGGCAGGCACCCTGCAGATGCCCTATCCGACCCTGGCCATGTGGCAGAAACGGTTGGCCGAGCGTAGCGGCTACGGCCTGGTGGCCATAGTGGATGAGCTGCTGGTCGGCGATCTGGGGCTCTGGCTCGAGCCGAATCCACGTCGTCGCCATGTGGCTGGCATCGGCATGGGGGTACGGGATGACTGGGCCGGCCGCGGGGTGGGCTCGGCCCTGCTGGGGGCGGCGGTGGATCTGGCGGACAACTGGCTCAACCTGCAGCGGCTCGAGCTGACGGTCTACAGCGACAACGCGGCCGCTATCGCGCTCTACCACAAGTTCGGCTTCGAGCAGGAAGGTTGCTCACCCGCCTATGGGTTTCGTGAAGGGCGCTTCGTCGATGCCCTGCATATGGGGCGGGTCCGTCTGTCATGATCGACTATCGCGAGCGCCTGACTCCCGTGCTGCGGGCGCTGGAGCAGGAGCCGGATCTCTCCATCGAGGAGCTGGCGAGCCGCGCCTGCCTCTCCCTCTATCACTTCCACCGGGTGTTCACCGCCGTGGTGGGGGAGGCGCCGGGGGAGATGTGCCGGCGGCTGCGGATGCAGCGGGCGGCCTGGCAGCTCTGCTACACGGATGCCAGCGTCACCGCCATCGCCCTGGGGGCGGGGCTCGCCAGCTCCCAGGCCTTTGCCAAGGCGTTTCGCCGTCACTATGGCTGCACCCCGGGGGAGTTTCGCCGTGACAAGGGCAAGAACGGACACCATGAGCGCAAGGATGGACACGCATGGAACGACCCCCTCCCTTATGCTGAAGGCCACTCATCAGCAAGGAGCAACACCATGAAAACCGTCGAGATGGATGCCCGCACCCTGGCCTATATCCGGGTCACAGGCCCCTATGGCGAAGGCTATGACGCCGTCTGCAACCGCCTGCACCAGTGGGCCGCGCCCCGCGCTCTGGAAGGGGGGGAGTGGATCTTCATCTACCATGACAACCCGCAAGTGACGCCGCCGGCCCAGTGTCGCACCGACATAGGCGTCACGGTGCCGGTGGGGACCCAGGGTACGGGGGAGGTGGAAACCCAGCTTATCCCCGCCGGGCGCTACGCCCAGTCCCGCTACCTCATCACGGATCGCAACCAGTACGGGCCGCGCTGGCAGGAGCACATAGGCGACATAGTGTCCGCCGGGCTGGAGTTTGGCAGCGGCCCCTGTTTCGAGCTCTATCACAGCGTGAGCAATGATCCCCTGCAGGACGATGTCAGCTTCTGCTCCAGCGTGCGATAAAGGTGCGGCAATAAAACGAGGCGCCCATAGGCGCCTCGTTTTATTGGGGGTGGGTGACCCCATCCCGGCGACACCCTTACCCCGTGCAGCATACTGCGCGTATCAGGGCTGGCTGGGCACCTTGTCCCGGCGGGACTTCCACCACCATCTCAGGCGGAGCTGGGAGATCAGCATGCCAGCCAGCATCAGGGCGCAGCCCACCAAGGTGCGCTCGTTCAGGGTTGACTGGGCACCTTGTCCCGGCGGGACTTCCACCACCAGCGCAGGCGGATCTGGGAGATCAGCATGCCAGCCAGCATCAGGGCGCAGCCCACTATGGCCCGCTCGTCCAGATGCTCCCCCAGCAGCAGCACACCGCCGATGGCGGCGAATACTGTCTCCAGGCTCAAGATGATGGCGGCGTGGGCCGGATGGGCACCGCGCTGACCGACCACCTGCAGGGTGTAGCCGATGCCGACCGAGACCAGCCCCGCGTAGAGCAGGGCCTGCCAGCCCGCCACGGCGCCGCCGAGGGTCGGGGTTTCGATGACAAAGGCAGTGCCAAGACTGAGCAGGCCGCACACCACGAACTGCACCCCCGCCAGCCGTATGGGGGCGACCCGGTTCGAGTAGTGATCCAGCACCAGCAGGTGAATGGCCCAGAACAGGGCACCGATCACCTGCAGCAGATCGCCGTAGCCTATGGTGAACTCCTCGGTCACGCTGAGGTAGTAGAGCCCGGCCATGGCGATGAGGGCACCAATCCAGGTGTTGGCCCCTGTCTTGTGGCGCAGGGCCAGGCCGATGACGGGCACCAGTATGATGTAGAGACCCGTGATGAAGCCCGCCTTGGCGGCCGTGGTGTAGAGCAGCCCCACCTGTTGCAGGGAGGCGGCGCTGAACAGCACGCCCCCGGCGATCAGGCCCCCGACCAGCAGCAGGCGGCGATCGCCCGCGGGTGATCCGGCTTGCGGCCTGGGCTGGCGCGACTTGAGCCACCACAGCAGCGGCAGCAGGGAGGCGGCACCGAGCAGGAAGCGCAGGCCGTTGAAGGTGAAAGGCCCCATGTGATCCATCCCCAGGCGCTGGGCGACGAAGCCCAGCCCCCAGATGGCGGCGGCCATCAATAACATCATGTTTGAACGCATACGGATTCATCCCTGAGAGAGCAGTGACAGGGGCACTCGGGCCCCTGTCAGTACGATACCCGTCTGCGGGGGGGGTTGTCGCCGGTGATTTGCAATCAGATGGGGGCCAGCCCGGGGACGCTATCAGCCGCTTGCCAGCCTGGCGAGCAGGGGCAGCAGGGCGAGCATCAGCAGGTTGCCCCTGAGGATCCAGATCACCCAGAACTGCTGCTGGATGGAGACTATGGGGGCGCGTCCCTGACGCAGGGAGCGGCGCCAGTGATGGAACAGCCGGCTGGGGTAGCCGAAGCTGAGGGCCATGGCGAAGAACAGCAGCAGCTTGGTGCGATAGCCGGGATTGGCCAGCAGGGCCGCCGGTTGCAGCGGGTGGGCGAGCACCATGAGCACGCCTGTGATGAAGATGAGCAGCAGCGCCAGCGCCGCCAGGCTGTCCGCCAGCAGCAGCTTGCGTACCTGTTCGATGGACATGCCGCGCCGGAACAGAAAGTACTCCGAGGTGATGGCGCCGGTCAGGGTGATCACGGCGCAATAATGGAGCGCGGTCAGCAGTTCCGGGTTCAACATCCGAGCCTGTTCCTTCTCGTTGGCCACATGGCAAGCTTCTCTTTGGACGCCATAGAGCGGGGCTGATATTCTGACACTACACGACGTCGGGGGATAGCAGGAGTCAGGGTTGGATAAGCGAGCAGTCTCCAAAAAGACCTGGTCCCTGGTTGCCCGGATGCGTCTGGGCCTGTTGCTGTTGTTCATCCCGGTGCTGATGCTGGGGGGTATCTACTACCTGCACATGGAGCGCAGCCTGCAACAAGAGTTGCAACAGCGCCTGCTCGCCACCAACCACCAGTTGCGTCACGTCTTCATCGAACCCTATCTGCACGAAATGGAACGCCAGTTCACCCTCATCTACGACCAGGTGAAGGTGGACGACATCAGCGGCCCCCGACTGAACAATGCCGAGTCCTACCTCAAGGAGTGGCGCCTCTACAAGGGGGTCATGGCAGACCTCATCTACATCTATGTCGGCACTGCCGAGCGCCAGATGCTGATCTACCCCGAGTGGCAGGCGGATGCGGGCTTCGATCCCAGGACGCGTCCCTGGTATCAGCTGGCCAGCCAGCATCTGGGCAAGATGGTCTGGACCGAGCCCTATTACGACTACACCAACGGCAACCTGGTCATCGCGCTGGCGCGGGCCATCACCGACAAGGAGGGCAAGGTGCGCGGGGTGTTCGCGGTGGATGCCGTGCTGGCCCCCTTCTCCGCCCAGCTGAACCGGCACCTGGGCGACGGTTACCAGATGATCGTCAATCAGTCCGGCAAGGTGCTGGCCCACCCTGACCCGTCCCAACTGCTCAAGCCCATGGCCCACCCGAGCTGGCTCTCCCGCTTCAGCCAGGAGGATGGCATCTTCCTGGATCAGGATTCCCGGCAGTTTGTGGCCTACAGCCGCCTGCCCGAGCGCAACTGGGTGCTGATCAGCGTGCTGCCGGCGTCGAGCATCCAGGCCGTGGTGGCGCGGGCCTCCCTCAACGTGCTCGGGGTTGTGGTGCTGGCCAGCGTGCTCTATGCGCTGCTGGCCCTGGTCTGGTCCCGTTACTTCAGGCGGATGCTGGACGAGATCTCCACCATGATCCGCGCCAGCAGGATGCCGCCCGATGGGGTACCCCAGGGGGGAATGCACGAACTCAGGCACGTCTATGCCGAGCTGGCGGAGGTGAGCAAGGATTACCACGAGGCGCGCCAGCACGCGAACCTGGACAAGTTGACCGGCCTCTACAACCGCCGCTTCTTCGACGAACGCCTGAACCGGCTGCTGCTGGAGCAGCACGCCTTTTGTCTGGCCATGATCGATCTGGATGGCTTCAAGCTGGTCAACGACAACTATGGTCACCAGACCGGGGATGTGGTGCTCAAGCGGGTGGCCAAGCTGGGCAACCAGCTGCTGGAGGATCACGGCTGGGTCTGCCGCTACGGGGGCGAGGAGCTGGTGGTGTTGCTGGCCAACCCTGACATCCACTTCTGCCAGATGCTGCTGGAGCAGTACAGGATAGGGGTCGCATCCCTGGACTGGCGTGAACCGGGCCTTGGGATCACCTTCAGCGGCGGCCTGGTGGCGAGCGTCCCCGGTCTGGATGCCAAGGGGTTGCTCGACATCGTCGATGCCGAGGTGTATCGCGCCAAGCGGGATGGCAAGAACCGCATCTATCTGGGGGGAGTCGCCCCCTTGGCGCAGCACGAGGTGCCGCCGGCAGACGATGGGGTGCTGAGCAAAGAAGAGGCCTGAGGGCCTCTTCTTCATTCAGCGGCTCAAGGGAGCAAGTGCCACTCCCACAGGGGCCAGCCCAGCTCCGAGGCGCACTGGCGCAGGGCAGGGGCCGGATTGACCCCGTGGGGATGAGTCACCGCCCTCAGCATGGGCAGATCGTTGTGGGAGTCGCTGTAGCCGAAACTCCCCTGCCAGAGGTTGTCCCGTCCGGCAAACAGCTGGTTGATGCGGGTCACCTTGCCTTCGCGAAAACTCAGGGTGCCGCGGGTCTGGCCGGTCAGCATCCCCTCTTCCTCGTCGAGCAGGATGGCGACGCAGTGATCCATCCCCAGCATCTTTGCCATGGGAGCCACCAGATGCTCGCCGGAGGCGGAGATCAGCACCAGCTCGTCGCCCCGCTCCCTATGCCATTCGATGCGCGCCAACCCCTCGGGGTAGAGGCGCTCGCGCAGCACCTGCTCGGCAAAACGGCTACAGAGCGAGTCGAGCCACTGGCGCGTCTTGCCCGCCAGCGGCTGCAGGGTGAAGGCCATGTATTGATGCATGTCCATCTTGCCCTGATGGTAGAGGGACATCATCCCCTGCTCCTCGGCCACCATGCCCGCCGGGGCCAGCTCCTCGGCCACCATGTACTCCAGCCAGAGGCTGGCGGAATCCCCGGCAATCAGGGTCTCGTCCAGATCAAACAGTGCCAGTGCCATGAGGGCTCCTTGCGGTAACAACGAAAATGAAACGAGGCGTCATGCTACCTCACAGAGTTGATCCCGGGCCACCGCCAGGGTCACGGCGCTCCCCACAGCCAGCAGATCGCCAGCCGAGCGGTTGAGGCAATCCACCGTCAACAGCCCCGCCTCGCACTCCACCTGATAGCGGATGACGTTGCCGAGCAGCTGCTGCTGGCGAACGATGCCGGGCAGGCTGGGCTCGCTGCTGGTCGCCCCGGCGGGCAGCAGGGTGATGGACTCCGGCCGCAGCGCCAGCTTGCCCTGAAAACGGGGGCCGAACAGCGACTTGCCCTGCTCTGCGCCGAGCAGGTTGTAGTTGCCGATAAAGCCCGCCACAAACTCGCTGGCGGGGCGGGTGTAGATCTGCTCCGGCGTGCCGCTCTGCACTATGGATCCCTTGTTCATCAGGAAGATCCGATCCGACAGGGTGAGCGCCTCCTCCTGATCGTGGGTCACGAAGATGGTGGTGAGTTCAAGGCGCTGCTGGATCTCGCGGATCTGCTGGCGCAGGCTGCGGCGGATGCGGGCATCCAGCGCCGAGAGCGGCTCGTCCAGCAGCAGGATCCTTGGCCGTACCACCAGGGCGCGCGCCAGTGCTACCCGCTGGCGCTGACCGCCGGAGAGCTCCCCCGGATAGCGGCGCTCGAAGCCGGTCAGCTCCACCAGCGCCAGCGCCTCCTGCACGCTGGCGGCGAGCTCGCGCCCCGGCTGGGGCTTCATCTTGAGGCCGAAGGCGACGTTGTCCCACACCGTCATGTTGGGGAACAGCGCATAGCTCTGGAACACCATGCCGATGCCCCGCTTCTGGGGCGCCTGCCAGGTGATGTCCTCACCGGCCACCCGCACCTGACCGCCATCCACCGGAGTGAGCCCGGCCAGCGCCCGCAGCAGGGTGGACTTGCCGCAGCCGGAGGGGCCGAGCAGGGTCACCAGCTCCCCCTTGCGGATGCCGAATTCGATCCCCTCGAACACCGGAGTATCGCCGTAGGATTTGTGCAACTGATTGACTTCTAAATGAAACATCTTGGATCACCGATGAAATCTGTTGGCCGCCCAGGTGAGCAGCAGGGTCAGCAGGAAGTAGCTCATCACCAGCGCACTGGTGAAGTGGCCCGAGGTGGCGCGCATGTTGTAGAGGTAGACCTGCAGGGTCTCGTAGCGGGTGCCCACCAGCATGTTGGCAAACACGAACTCGCCGAGCAGGAAGGAGAGGGAGAGAAACAGCGCCGCCAAGAGCCCCTTGCGCAGGCAGGGGATCACCACCAGCAGGAAGGCGCGGGCACTGCTCGCCCCCAGCAGGTGGGCGGCATCCATCAAATCCCTGAGCGGTACCCCTTGCAGGCTGTTGGCCAGCGCCCGGTACATGAAGGGGAGCACCACGGTGAACCAGGTGCCGATCAGGATCCACGGCGTGCCGATAATCGGCAGCGGGCCATCGGCGTAGATCTGCAGCAGCCCCACCGACGAGACCACAGGCGGCACCGCGAAGGGGAGCAGGATCAGCAGGTTCATCCAGGGATCCAGCTTGGGGAAGTAGTAGGCCACCACCAGCACGGTCGGTACCAGCACCAGGGTACCCAGCAGCAGGGTGGCGAAGCAGACCAGCAGGCTGCGGCCAAAGGCCGCGAGAAAGCGCGGATCGCCCCAGAGCTTGAGATACCAGTCGAGGGTGAAGCCGTCCGGCAGCAGGGTCGCCCCCCAGCGGGTGGAGATGGAGTAGAGAAAAGTAGCCAGCAGCGGCAGCAGCAGGGTGGCGACCAGCGCTCCCAGCACCCAGCGCGGCCAGCGCGGCGTCAAATCATGCATGGGATTGCCCCTTGTTCACATAGCTCTTTTTCAGCAGCCACTGGTTGGCGGCCGTCACCACCCCCAGCAGCACCATCAGGATCACCGCCAGCGCCGCCGCCAGGTTGGGCTCGAGGAAGATGTCGCCGGAGACCAGACTGGCCACCCGTATGGTCACCAGATTGAAGTTGCCTGTGGTGAGGGCATAGGCAGAGGCATAGGCCCCCACCGCATTGGCAAACAGGATGATCAGGGTGCCGAGCAGGGCGGGTGTCAGCACCGGCAGTGCCACGTGCCACACATACTGGCCCTTGCTCGCGCCGAGCAGCGCGGCGGCCTGCGGCCACTCATCCTGCAGCGCATCGAAGGCCGGGTAGAGCAGCAACAACGCGAGGGGGATCTGGAAATAGGTGTAAATGAGGATCAGGCCCGACCCCGAGTAGAGGTTGAAGCCGTCGATCAGCCCCCAGGATTTCAGCAACAGGGTGACGGCGCCGTTGATGCCGAGAATGATGATGAAGGCAAAGGCCAGCGGCACGCCGCTGAAGTTGCCTGTCATGGTGACAAAGGCCAGCAGCAGCCGTTTGACCCGCTCGCCGCTGTGGCGCAGCGCCGCCGCCCCCAGGGTGCCGATGGCGAGCCCCCCTAGACTGGCGATACCGGCGATACGAAATGAGTTGCCGAAGGATTGCAGGTAGAAGGGGGAGCTCAAAATCTCCCGATAGTAGTCGAGGCCCCAGCCATCGGGGGTCTGAAAGCTGCCCACCAGCACCCACACCATGGGGGCGAGCTGGAACAGTATCATCAAGAGGACAAACGGCAGCAGCACCAGGGCCGGCAGCCAGTGGCGGCGCGCCTGGCGCCGGGTTGCCACGGGTTGATCCAGCAGGATCTCGGTGGTTGCAGGCATCATCAATGCACCTCACGCATAAAGGCCGCCTTGAGCAGCGGGGGAGCCACCGGCTTGTCGTGAGGCACGCCCAGCAGGTCGGCCATCAGGGCGCAGAGCTGGGTCTGGGCGATCACCACCCCATCCGGCCAGTGCTCGACGAAGGCATCGCCAAAGAGCCAGAGCGGCACTGTGCGCTCCTCCGGCAGGGTGCCGCCGTGGCTCAAGTCATTGTTCATGCCGTGATCCGAGGTGATCACCACCTGATACCCCTCTGCCAGCCACTGGGGCAGCAGATCGGCCAGCAGGCTGTCCATGCGGCGCGCCTGATTGCGGTACTGGCGGGAATCGAGGCCAAACTTGTGGCCCGCATCGTCCACCCCCATGGGGTGGATCAGCAGAAAGTCGGGGTCGTACTGGCTGCGCAGCCACTCGCCATCCATCAACAGATGGCTGTCGGGGTAGTTGTCATCCCAGTAGAAGCAGCCGTGCTGAATGGGCAGTTGCTCGTCATGGGTATAGCGATCGCGCGCCGCCAGCCAGGGGCTGTGGTTGTAGAGTTCACTCACCCAGTAATAGGCCGCCGCTGCGGTGCGTTTGCCCGCGGCGCGGGCCAGATGGAAGATGGAGTCATGCAGACTGAGACGACTCACCCCGTTGTGGGTGATGCCGCTCGCCACCGGCGGCACGCCGGTCAGGATGCACTCGTAGAGGGGCCGGGAGAGGGAGGGCAGGGCGCAGCTCAGGGTCGTATGCAGGCCGCGCCCCGCCTCCACCATGCCGAAAAGGTAGCCCATGCAATGGGCTACCTCGGCTGCCAGACCATCCACAAGTACCACTATCACCTTGTGTTGCACTGGATTTCCTTACTGCATGTTGATCATGACGGTTTCTTGCCACTGGCGCGGCAGGGCCTTGGAGCTCTGCTCCCAGGCGGCATGATCCTGCACCGGCTTGGCATTGGCATACTGCTCGGCCGGCAGCAGCTTGGCCTTGACGTCATCCGGCAGGGTCACATTGCTGCGGATGGGGCGGGCGTAGCCACGGGCCAGGTTGATTTGACCGGCATCGGAGAGGATGTATTCCCGCGCCAGCTTGGCGGCGTTGGGGTTCTTGGCCCACTTGTTGATGATGGTGGTGTAACCGGCGATGACGGAGCCGTCGCTCGGGATCACCACGTCAAACTTCTTGGGGTCGATCTGGTCGCGGTAGTTCAGGGCGTTGAAGTCCCACAGCACCCCCACTTCCACCTCGCCTTTCTCGATATTGGCGATGGTCGGGTCGTTCAGCGACAAACGGCCCTGCTTGGCTAGCTGGCCGAACAGCTCCAGCGCGGGTTTGAGGTTCTTCTCGCTGCCGCCGGTGGCATAGGCCGCCGCCAGCACGCCGTTGTTGGCCTGGGAAGCGACGCCCACGTCACCCAGGGTCACCTTGTAGTCACCGCCCAGCAGGGATTGCCAGCTGGTGGGGGCAGCCTTGACCAGATCCTTGTTGATCAGGAAGGCGATGGTGCCGGTATAGGCCAGCATCCAGTGACCGTCCGCATCCTTGGCCCAGTTGGGAATGTCGGCCCAGGTGGAGGGCTTGTAGGGCTGGGTGACCCCCTGCTTGACCGCCACCGGACCGAAGGCGCCGCCCACGTCACCGATGTCGGCGGTGGCATTGGCCTTCTCGGCGGCGAACTTGGCGATCTCCTGCGCCGAGCTCATGTCGGTATCCTGATGCTTGATGCCGTAGATGCTGCCGAGCTGCTGCCAGGTATCCTTCCAGTTGGCCCAGCTGTCGGGCATGCCGATGCTGTGGAGCTGGCCTTCGCCGCGGGCGGCCTTCTCGAGATCCGCGATATTTTCGGCGGCAAACAGTGGTTGACTGATGGCCACCAGGGCCAGTGCACTTGCGATCACGCTTTTCATCATCCCATCCCTCTGGACTAGGTCAGTTAAGGTTCGAGAGGGATGCTAGAGGGGAAATATGACGGTGGCGGGGCGCTTTGATGGCGTTTTCGTGACAATCGCCCTGTCATGGCGCTGTCATCAGGGGCGGTTACAACTCGGGGTCGACAGCCGCTGGTCTACTCCAGGGGGCGCACACCGGAATGACCGACAGGGACGTGATAGTGACAGAGCGATTGAGTGAACAGGGGCTGACCGATGGCCGCAGCCCCTCCAAGTGCGAACAGATTTGCCAGACCCTGCGCCGCTATATCGGCAGCGGCCAGCTGGGGGCCGGGCAGCAGCTGCCCGCCGAACGGGCCCTGAGCGAGCGCTTCGCCACCACCCGCATCACCATCAAGGAGGCGCTCTCCAGCCTCGAAGCGGACGGCCTCATCTACCGGGCCGAGCGGCGCGGCTGGTTCGTGGCGCCGCCCCGCCTCACCTACGATCCCGCCATCCACACCCACTTTCACCAGTGGATAGGCGAGCAGCAGCGCGTGGCCGAAACTCGGGTGCTGGCACACGGCAGCGAGCTTGCCAGCAGCGAACTGTGCCACTGGATGGGGCTGGCGCCCTTCACCCCGCTCTATGAAATCCGCCGCCAGCGCCTTATCGACGGCCGCCCCGTGCTCCACGTCAGTCACCATCTGCTGGCCAGCCGCTTCCCCGATATCGCCACTGCGCCCCTGGCGAGCTCCCTCACCGAGCTCTATCAGCAGCGTTATGGCATAGGCCAGGGCGGTGCCAGCCTCGAGATCACCCCCTCGGCGGCTCGCGGAGAGATAGCCCGCGCCCTCAATCTGGCGGAGGGCAGCGCCGTGCTCAGACTGGTGCGGGTCAACTACGACGAACGGGGCGGGCTGGTGGATTGCGATATAGAGCACTGGCGGCCGGATGCGATCCGTATCTGTCTCGATACCAGAGCGCTGCAACCTGTTGTCGGCAAGCCGCAGCGAGTCCAGCTTGCTGATTAGGTAGCAGACAGCCAGCATGGCGGATCCCGCAGGATCCGCCGGGATCAGTTGTCGATATTGGGGATAAGGTCGTCG
>RCUI01000243.1_pt1 | contig 20532 bp, 18 predicted proteins | sample 2166121 | NCBI WGS metagenome assembly RCUI01 (sample SAMN09932700, study PRJNA488358) | compost metagenome | feature: garden; material: soil; isolation source: compost soil in succinic acid-enriched culture | place: Germany: Experimental Botanical Garden Goettingen | collected 2016-01-27
GTGATGTCGCCAACCGGGTGATCTTTTTCGACAAGGGGGTGATTGTCGAACAGGGTGAAGCCCGCACGCTGTTCGCTCACCCGAAGGAAGAGCGCACGCGTCAGTTCCTCGGCAAATTCCTCGGTACCCAGAACACCGGGTACTGAGTTTCCCGCCAGACACCATCCCCTACCTCACCTACAGGTTTTTCCTGTGGGCGTAGTCCTGTTCCGAAGTTTGCCACTGTCGGCCAATTGGCAGTGCGCGGGCTTGATCCTTTGCGCTTGCTGGCCAATAACCGCCAATCCCGCAGATGACCATGCCAAGGATGCGCACCATGCCCCATGTCAGCCAAGGACCCGAACTTTCCCCGCCAGCCCTTCCCGGCATCAATGCTGGCGGTATTGGACGCCACAGCGCGGCACGCTTGCGCGCACGCGTGCAGATCCAACCACCAATGGAAGCCGGCGATCTACTCACCCTGTTCTGGGGGCAACGCTTTGTTGCCGCCCACACCCTGCAAACTCAGGAAGCGGATGACAGTATCGATTTTCGTGTACCCGCTGCCCTGCTGCACAGCGGAATCCACCGCCTGCATTATCGTCTGCTCAAGCCCGGCAGTCGCCCACTGCGCTCACCCGAGCTGCAGGTATTGGCCAAACTCGACTGCCCAGGTGGCAACGGCGCCCACGCGCACCTGCAGCCCGTGCAACTAGCGAGTCAGCTGCGTCGCGAAGGCCTTTTCCTCAATAGCCTGTGTGGCGATCTACCCTGCACCCTGGCTCCGTATCAAAACATGGCCAAAGGCGATCGGGTTACCTTGCGTTGGGGCGACCTGCGCTTTGACCTGCCGACCTTGAAGCAGTGCCAGGTCGGCCATCCACTGCAGGCGAAGATCCCTTTGGCGCTCATCCACGAAGGCGGACCAGACCCACACCTGGAGCTGAGCTACTGCATTCTTGACCGAGTCGGCAACTGCTCGCAGTGGGCACCCGCCGCCTACCTTCGGGTATACGCAAAGCGTCGTTGAGCGCTTCTATATTTATTCCAAAAAGTTAGTTTATTTAATTTTTATACAGCATTAGGGTATATAAACCGGACCACCGGACCAGCGCATTTCAGTCGGCGCAACCTGCGCCGACTTTTCCAATACGTGAGGTAAGGTATGGTCAGGAACACAATCACCCCAGTGCGTAACGCCAGGGCATTGAGTACAGCCAAGGAGCAGTACTGATGTCCAGTCTGGCAGAAACCAATGTCCACAGTGATCTGGACAGCGCCCCACTGCTGTTGCCCGCCAAGGTGCTACGCAGTGACGCTGAAGCCTTGCAGGCCGCCCATGAGCTGGCCGAACTAGCCCGCCGTCAAGCCGCTCGCCGCGACCAGCAACGCAAGCTGCCCTGGGCAGAAATCGAACAGTTCACCCGCAGCGGTCTGGGTAGTATTTCCATTCCCCGCGAGCATGGCGGCGCACAGGTGTCTTTTGTCACCATCGCCGAAGTGTTTCGCATCATCAGTGCCGCGGATCCGGCGCTGGGACAAATTCCGCAAAACCAGTTTGGCATGCTGCAACTGCTCAAAGGCACTGCCAACGAACGACAGCAGGAGCTGTTGTTCAAGTCGGTGCTCGACGGCTGGCGGATCGGTAATGCCGGACCAGAGCGTGGCAGCAAGCACACCCTGGACCTTAAGGCGCGGATCAGCCGTGAGGGTGATCACTATGTGCTCAGTGGCGAAAAGTTCTATTCCACCGGCGCCTTGTTCGCCCATTGGGTGGCCGTCAAGGCTCTGAACGATGAGGGCCGTCAGGTGCTGGCCTTTGTTCGTCGCGGCACGCCAGGGCTGCGCATCGTCGATGACTGGTCCGGATTCGGCCAACGCACCACCGCCAGCGGCACCGTATTGCTCGACCGGGTTCAGGTCGATGCCGAACTGGTCGTCGACAACTGGCGCCAGAATGAGGTGCCGAATATCCAGGGCGCCGCCTCGCAGCTAATCCAGGCCGCCATTGATCTGGGCATCGCCGAAGCCGCCGTGGCCGACGCTATCGCCTTTGTGCGCGAACGCTCACGACCATGGGTAGATGCCAAGGTCGAGCGCGCCAGCGATGACCTCTACGTGATCGCCGATATCGGTCGCCTGCAACTTGAGCTGCATGCGGCCCAGGCCTTGTTGAGCAAGGCGGCGCGCACCCTCGATGAAGTCAACGCCGCACCGGTGGACGCCGCCTCGGCAGCCCGGGCCTCGATTGCCGTGGCCGAAGCCAAGGTGCTGACCACCGAGATCGCCCTGCAGGCCAGCGAAAAGCTCTTCGAGCTGGCCGGCAGCCGCGCCACCCTCGCCGAGTTCAACCTCGACCGGCACTGGCGCAATGCCCGCGTGCACACCCTCCACGACCCGGTGCGCTGGAAATACCACGCCGTCGGCGCCTATCACCTCAACGGTACCTTGCCTGCCCGGCACGCCTGGATCTGACCAGACCACTGGAGCCCTGTTATGAGCCTTCTCCCCCAACCGCACGAAAACGTCGCGGTGATCCACACTGACGCCCAGGCGTTGGAGGTTGCCGAAAAGCTGGCCGGCCAACTACGCCGCGACAGCATCCTGCGCGACCGCGAGCGACGCCTGCCGCACCCTGAACTGGCGCTGTTTTCCCGCTCCGGCCTGTGGGCCATCAGCGTCCCCAAGGCCTTTGGCGGGGCCGGTGTTTCCAACGTCACCCTGGCCAAGGTCATCGCCCGCATTGCCCAGGCCGATGCCTCGCTGGGGCAGATTCCACAGAACCATTTCTACGCTCTGGAAGTGCTGCGCGTGAACGGCAGCGCTGCACAACAACAACGCCTCTATGCCGAGGTAATGGCCGGCCAGCGCTTTGGCAATGCCCTGGCCGAACTGGGCACCAAGACAGCCCACGACCGCACCACCGCCCTGAGCCGTGACGGCGATGCCTACCGCATCAACGGGCGCAAGTTCTACGCCACCGGCGCCCTCTACGCCCAGCGCATTCCCACCTCGGTGGTCGATGAGCGCGGCGTGCAGCAATTGGTGTTCGTGTCCGCCGAGAGTGCCGGGCTCAAAGTGATCGACGACTGGAGTGGCTTCGGCCAGCGCACCACCGGCAGCGGCTCGGTGGTGTTCGACAATGTCCCGGTGGCCGCCGACGATGTGGTGCCTTTCCAGAGCGCCTTCGAACGCCCGACTACGGTCGGCCCGCTGGCGCAGATCCTACATGCCGCTATCGACACGGGCATTGCCCGCGCCGCCTACGAGGACGCCCTGCAGTTCGTACGCACCCGTACCCGGCCCTGGATCGACTCCGGTATCGACAAAGCCTGCGAAGACCCATTGACCTTGAAGTCGTTCGGCCACTTGGCGATCCGCTTGCACGCCGCCGAGGCCTTGCTCGAACGCGCCGGCGAATGCCTCGACCGGGCCCAGTCTGAACCCGACGCCACGACCGTGGCCGCCGCCTCCATCGCTGTAGCCGAGGCCCGGGCGATCAGCACCGAAATTTCCCTGGCCGCCGGCAGCACCCTGTTCGAACTGGCCGGCAGCCAGGCCACCCTCGCCGAACATGGCCTCGATCGTCACTGGCGCAACGCCCGCGTGCATACCCTGCACGACCCGGTGCGCTGGAAGTACCACGCCATCGGCAACTACTACCTCAACGATGAAAACCCACCGCTGCGGGGGACCATCTGATGGCGAAGAAAAAGATCCTGCTCAACGCCTTCAACATGAACTGCATCGGGCACATCAACCATGGCCTGTGGACCCACCCTCGTGACACCTCAGCCCAGTACAAGACCCTCGAATACTGGACCGAGCTTGCACAACTGCTTGAGCGCGGCCTGTTCGACGGGCTGTTCATCGCTGACATCGTCGGGGTCTACGACGTGTACCAGAACGGGGTGGATGTACCGCTCAAGGAGTCGATCCAACTGCCGGTCAACGACCCGTTGCTGCTGGTCTCGGCCATGGCTGCCGTTACCCGTCACCTGGGCTTCGGCCTGACCGCCAACCTCACCTACGAGGCGCCCTACCTGTTCGCCCGCAAACTCTCGACCCTCGACCACCTGAGCCGAGGCCGGGTGGGCTGGAACATCGTCACCGGTTACCTGGACAGCGCCGCCCGTGCCATGGGCCTGGAGCGACAGACCGAGCATGACCGCCGCTACGACCAGGCCGATGAATACATGCAGGTGCTGTACAAGCTGCTCGAAGGCAGCTGGGAACACGACGCGGTGGCCAACGACCGTCAGCAGCGCGTCTACGCTCGGCCGGACAAAGTGCACAAAGTGCGTCACCAGGGCGAGTTCTATCGGGTCGAGGGATATCACCTGTGCGAACCGTCGCCACAGCGCACCCCGGTACTGTTCCAGGCGGGCAGCTCCGAGCGCGGTCTGGGCTTTGCCGGCAACCACGCCGAATGCGTGTTCATCAGTGGCCAGACCAAGGCCGGCACCCGAGCCCAGGTCGACAAGGTGCGTGCGGCCGCCGTGGCTGCCGGGCGTGATCCCGAGGCGATCAAAGTATTCATGGGCCTGACCGTGATAGTCGCCCGCACCGAGGAACAAGCCTGGGCCAAGCACGCCGAATACCTGCGCTACGCCAGTGCCGAAGCGGGCGTTGCGCATTTCGCCAGCTCCACCGGCATCGACTTTTCCGCCTACGCGCTGGACGAGCCGATCCACTATGTGCAGAGCAATGCCATCCAGTCGGCGACCAAAACCCTGCAGAACAACGACTGGACCCGGCGCAAGCTACTTGACCAGCACGCCCTTGGCGGGCGCTACATCACCCTGGTGGGATCGCCGAGCCAGGTTGCCGACGAACTGGAAAGCTGGATCGCTGAAACCGGCCTGGACGGCTTCAACCTGACTCGCACCGTAACCCCGGAAAGCTATGTCGACTTCATCGACCTGGTGATCCCCGAGTTGCAGCGTCGCGGCTCCTACAAGACCGCCTACGAACAAGGCAGCCTGCGCGAAAAGCTGTTTGCCACTGACCATCCCCTGTTGCCTGCCGACCATCCCGGCGCCAGCTATCGCCACACCACCCCGACTGGAGCGCTACAGCATGCTTAAGACTTTTTTTGCCCGCCCTGTCGCGGCCCTGCTCCTGAGCCTGGGCTTGTCCGGGATTACCCAGGCGGCCGACGCACCGTTGAAAGTCGGCACTACCGCCGCGTTCGCCATCCCGCTGGAAGCGGCCGTCAGTGAAGCGAAAAAACAGGGCTTGAGCGTCGAGCTGATCGAGTTCAGCGACTGGATCGCGCCGAATGTCAGCTTGGCCAGCGGCGACATTGACGTGAACTACTTCCAGCACATCCCGTTCCTGGAAAACGCCAAGGCAGCGGCAGGTTTTGATTTGGTGCCCTATGCGTCGGGCATCATCAACAATGTCGGCCTGTATTCGAAACAGTACAAAAGTTTCGACGAACTGCCCAAGGGCGCCAGCGTTGCCATCGCCAATGACCCGATCAACAGCGGCCGAGGCCTGCAGCTGCTGGCCAAGGCCGGCCTGATTACCCTCAAGCAAGGCGTTGGCTACAAGGCCACCGAAGAAGACATCGTCGCCAATCCCAAGCAGTTGAAGATCCTGCAGGTCGAAGCAGTGCAACTGGTGCGCGCCTATGATGATGCGGACCTGGTTCAGGGGTATCCCGCCTACATTCGCCTGGCCAATACCTTCGATGCCACCTCAGCGCTGCTGTTCGACGGCCTCGACCACAAGGAATACGTGATCCAGTTCGTCATTCGCCCGCAGACCAAGGGCGATCCGCGTCTGGCCAAATTCATCGACATCTATCAGCACTCGCCCGCCGTGCGGGCAGCGCTGGATAAAGCCCATGGCAAGCTTTACCAACCGGGATGGGAGAGCTGACATGAGCGCCGTCACCGCCCTTGCAACACCTGGGCAACAATCCTCGGCGCCACTGCATCAGGCTCAGCAACGGGCCCTGCGCCCGGAGCTGGGCAATGCCCATGTACGCTTCATTGGCCTGGGGAAAACGTATCCCGGGCAAGCGACGCCGGCGCTTGAAGCCATCGACCTGAACATCCAGCGTGGCGAAATCTTCGGCATTATCGGTCGCAGCGGTGCAGGCAAGTCGTCGCTGATCCGCACCATCAATCGGCTCGAACAACCGAGCACTGGCCGGGTGCTGATCGACCAGATCGACATCGGCGAATTCGACGAAGACCGCCTGGTACAACTGCGCCGACGCATCGGCATGATCTTCCAGCATTTCAACCTGATGTCGGCCAAGACGGTCTGGCAGAACGTCGAACTGCCACTTAAGGTTGCCGGTGTGCCCAAGGCCCAACGCCAGCGCAAAGTTGCCGAGTTACTGGAGCTGGTTGGCTTGGAACAGAAGCATCACGCTTATCCGGCACAACTGTCGGGCGGGCAAAAGCAGCGCGTCGGCATCGCCCGGGCGCTGGTACACGATCCAGATATTCTCCTCTGCGATGAGGCCACCTCGGCGCTCGACCCGGAAACGACCGCCTCCATTCTCGAATTGCTGCGCGACATCAACCAGCGCCTGGGCCTGACCATCGTGCTGATTACCCATGAGATGGCCGTCATCCGCGATATCTGCCAACGGGTGGTGGTGCTTGAGCGCGGGCGCATCGTTGAGCAGGGCGCGGTTTGGCGGGTCTTCGGCGATCCTCAGCATGATGTCAGCAAGACCTTGCTTGCACCGTTGCAAGCCGCCTTGCCGGCCAGCTTGCAGGCCCTGCTGCAGCCCCAGGCAAACGGTGTAGACGCAGGCCTGGTTCTGGATCTCAGAGTCAGCGGCAGTGACCAGCAGGCTCCGGAGTTATCCACATTGTTCACCAGCCTCGGTGGCCAGATCCGCTTGCTACAAGGCGGCATCGACGCCATTCAAGGCAGGCCGCTGGGGCGGCTGGTGCTGTCGGTGACCAACTCCCCTCACAGCCATGAACAAATCATCCAACGTGCCCGGCAATGGGCCACGCAGGTAGAGGTACTGGGATATGTGGACTGAGCGCCTGCTGCAAGGAGTACTCGATACCCTGCTGATGGTCGGGGTGTCATCATTGATCGCCTTGTTGGCCGGAATACCGTTGGCGGTCATCCTCGTTACCAGCGGCAAGGGTGGAATCTTCGAAGCCCCCACCCTGAACCGGGTGCTTGGTGCCTTCGTCAACCTGTTCCGCTCGATCCCGTTCCTGATCCTGATGGTCGCACTGATCCCCTTCACACGCTTGATCGTCGGTACCACCTATGGCGTCTGGGCGGCTGTGGTGCCGCTGACCATTGCCGCCACGCCGTTCTTCGCGAGAATTGCCGAAGTCAGCTTGCGTGAAGTCGACCATGGCCTGATCGAAGCCGCCCAGGCCATGGGCTGCCGACGCTGGCATATCGTCTGGCACGTACTGCTGCCCGAAGCCTTGCCGGGCATCGTCGGCGGTTTCACCATCACCCTGGTGACCATGATCAACTCCTCGGCCATGGCCGGTGCCATCGGTGCTGGCGGCCTGGGCGACATCGCCTACCGCTACGGCTACCAGCGCTTCGACAGCCAGATCATGCTCACCGTGATTGTCATGCTGGTGGTACTGGTAGCCTTGATTCAGCTGGGCGGGGATCGCTTGGCCAAAGGCCTGAACAAACGCTGACCCCACACCAGACTCAACCAAAGACTGTGGGCAGCGGCTTATTGAATCTGCTCAGGTGTGACAATCACCCAGTTCTTGTCCGCAGTCACCGCCAAGCCTTCTTTGGCCTGGGCGGCGGCATTCTGGGCAATCATGCCGTTGAGCTGTTCCATGTACTTGGCTTTGCGATTTATCCACAGGTGTATACCCCCCTTGCTCACATCGACACTGTGAAACTGCATATAACCGTCACTGGTTGGCGTATCACCGCCAACCAGCACCGGCTTTTTCCATTGATCGATGTAGGTGAGGATCGCGGCCTGCTTGCCCGCCATCCAGGTGGCAGGGGTCCACAAGTACGGGGTCAGCTCCAAGCCCATATTGGCCTGCGGGTCATAGTTGCCAGCGCTGATCTGCTTGCGCGCCGTGGTCAGCGCGCCGTTTTCACGATCCTTGAGCAACAGGCTGACGCCAATCACGTTCTGCGGTTTGACGTTGTAGCCGTACTTGGGGTCGGAGGCGACCATACGCACCAGCTCTTCAGACGCTGCTGTCATGACATAGACCTCGATGCCATTGGCCATCAGTTTGTTGAACAGCTCGGTCTGGCCAGTAAAGACTTTCGGCGGCTGCACCTCGATGGTCTTGACCTGATCACCCTCAAAATAGGTGCTTGGAATAGGCTTTCCAGAGGTCATCAACTCGTCGACATAGCCTTTGAGCTCCTTGAGGGTAAAGCCGGAGAACACTTGGGCAACCCATGGATAACAGACCATGTCGTCGATTTCGCAGAGCCGGTAGTAATAACTGAACAAACTTTCCTTGTGCTCGGCGGTGTCCTTGAATGGCATCAGCTTCAATGAGGGATCGAGCTTTTCGCGGCTGAGCAGGCCCTTGTTTTCCATAAACGGCAGCAGCGACTCTTCGAGGTCGAAGCGGTAGCTGGTGTTATCCATGTCAAAGACGGCGTAATTGCCTTTGTTGGCATTGGCCGCGATCATCGTGTCCAGTTGCTTGGCAGCGTCAGCCGGCCAGTGCTTGAGTTCGCTGGCCCAGGTTTGACCGGTCAGCAGCAGTGCCAGGCCGGCGGCGAGAACTTTCGGAGCAGACGTCATGTGCATTTCTCCAGAAAAGAGGCTCGCCCACGCTAGCCAAAGCAAAGGGCTGAGGACGACCTGACAACGACGCCAACACACTCTTCAGCGGCGTTGCTCATGCCATTTACGACATGCCTATATTCCAAAAACGACTATATAAATTACCTTTTGATATAAATTCGTTCGTTTTCATGCTGTTAGCATTTCTGTTCGCAATCGCACACAGAGGCGATGCCCCGCTTTTTCTCTGGAGCTCCAATGAATCTGCCGCTGTCACTCAATCTGCTGGCGTTCCTGGCCTTGCTGCTAGGCCTGGCCCAAACCCGTCATGGCAACTGGAGCCTGGCCAAGAAAGTTCTGGTCGGCCTGGTGCTCGGCGTGCTGTTCGGTGCTGTCCTGCATGCCATTTATGGCGCTGGCGACCCGATTCTCAAAGCCACCATCAGTTGGCTCGATCTGGTCGGCAACGGTTATGTGCAGTTGTTGCAGATGATCGTCATGCCACTGATCTTCGCGTCGATCCTCAGCGCCGTGGCCCGTCTGCACAATGCCTCGTCACTGGGCAAGATCAGCTTCCTGACCATTGGCACCCTGCTGTTCACCACGGCCATTGCCGCGCTGATCGGTATCGGCCTGACCAACCTGTTCGGCCTGACCGCCGAGGGCCTGGTGGCCGGCACCGCCGAAACCGCGCGGATGCAGGCAATCCAAAGTGATTACGTGGGCAAGGTCGCTGACCTGAATATCCCGCAGCTGCTGCTGTCGTTCATTCCGAGCAACCCAGTCGGCGATCTGGCTCGGGCCAAACCGACGTCGATCATCAGCGTGGTGATCTTTGCCGTGTTCCTCGGCATGGCTGCCCTGCAGTTGCTCAAGGATGACGCGGAAAAGGGCAACCGCGCCCTGGCCGCCATCGACACCCTGCAAGCCTGGGTGATGCGCCTGGTGCGCCTGGTGATGAAGCTCACCCCGTATGGCGTGCTGGCGCTGATGACCAAGGTGGTCGCCAGCTCGAACCTGGACGACATCCTCAAGCTCGGTAGCTTCGTCGTGGTTTCGTACATCGGCCTGGGGCTGATGTTTGTGGTGCACGGTGTGTTGCTGGCGATCAGCGGCGTCAATCCGCTGCGTTTCTTCCGCAAGGTCTGGCCGGTGCTGACCTTTGCCTTCACCAGTCGCTCCAGCGCCGCCAGCATCCCGCTGAGCATTGAAGCGCAAACCCGTCGCCTGGGTATTCCACAGTCGATTGCCAGCTTTGCCGCCTCGTTCGGCGCGACCATTGGCCAGAACGGCTGTGCCGGTCTGTACCCGGCAATGCTGGCGGTGATGGTGGCTCCGGCCGTGGGCATCAACCCACTGGACCCGCTGTGGATCGCTACCCTGGTGGCTATCGTGACCCTCAGCTCAGCCGGTGTGGCCGGTGTCGGTGGCGGTGCAACCTTTGCTGCGCTGATTGTGCTGCCGGCCATGGGCTTGCCGGTGGAACTGGTCGCCTTGCTGATCTCGGTTGAACCGCTGATCGACATGGGCCGTACGGCGTTGAACGTCAATGGTTCGATGACGGCAGGGGCGATCACCAGTCAGATGATGCAGCAGACGGACAAAACGCTGCTGGAGGCCCAGGAGCATGCGGAACTGACGCATTCCTGAGTGTTGTAGCGCCTTTCAGGGCCTCATCGCCGGCAAGACCGGCTCCCACAGTGTCTGGCGTGTGGGAGCCGGTCTTGCCGGCGAGGCTTTATCAGGCCTTTTCCCACACCTCAAAGTGATACGCCGGCTTGTCACCTTCAGCCGGATTCGCCTGAGTCGAGGCCAACGCCCACTGCGCCAAGTCGAACTCAGGAAACCACGCATCGCCCTCTGGGTTCAGCTCCACTCGCGTCAGGTACAGCCGATCCGCCAGGCCACGCTCAATCGCCTGGGTATACAGTTGCGCACCACCAATCAGCATCAGCTCATCAACACCCTGCGCCAGCGCCCACTGTTCGGCACGCACTATCGCCTCATCCAGCGAAGCGAACACCTCGGCACCTTCGAGCTGCAGCCCAGGCTGGCGGCTGACCACCAGGTTCAGACGCCCGGGCAATGGCCGCCCCAGCGAATCCCAGGTCTTGCGCCCCATGATGATCGGCTTGCCCAGGGTGGTGGCCTTGAAATACTTGAAATCCCCCGGCAGGTGCCAGGGCATGCTGTTGTCGATGCCGATCACGCGGTTCTCGGCGAGGGCCGCGATCAGGCTGAGGGGGAGTGATGTTTTCATGCCGGCGAGGATAGCAAAGCCCGATCTTCGATGCCTGGGTTATGCTTTGGGCTGACTTGATCAATGGAAGACCGCGTGACTGCACTGACTGACCTGGACAAACGCTGGCTCACTGAAGCGGTACGCCTGCGCGAGGAACATGCCGGCCCCCTGGAGGACCAGGAAGCCAATCGCCGTGCCCGCCAGTTCGGCGGCGACCTGCCAACGCGTATCGAACAGCGTGCCTTGTGGCTGGCCGAGCGCGACGGCATGCGCAGCGCCCTGCAGCACTGGAAACAAGGTGCACGGTTAGCTCTGGCACTGTTATCAGTTGTGGCCGTTGTCAGCGGCGCGGGCCTGGCCCTGGCCGCCCTGGGCGACAGCCAACGCCCGGTCAATGTGTTCTGGGCCCTGGGTAGCCTGCTGGGCTTGAACCTGGTTTTGCTGCTGGGATGGGCTCTGGGTTTCTTCTTTGCCGGCGAGCAAGGCGCAACGTTGGGCAAGCTGTGGTTGTGGCTCAGTGAGAAATTCGCCCGTGATGCCCAGGCCGCGCATTTAGCCCCCGCCCTGCTGGTCCTGCTGCAACGTCAGAAACTCAACCGCTGGCTGCTTGGACTGCTGGTACACGGCCTGTGGCTGGTGGCCTTGAGCACAGCGCTGGTGATGCTGCTGGTGCTGCTCGCCACCCGCCGTTATGGCTTCGTGTGGGAGACCACCATCCTCGGCGCCGATACCTTCGTCGGACTGACCCAAGCCCTCGGCGCTGTGCCAGCCCTGCTCGGTTTCAACGTGCCAGACATCGACATGATCCGCGCCAGTGGCGACAGCCAACCCGCCCTGGAGCTGGCTCGCCAGGCCTGGGCCAGCTGGCTGCTCGGGGTATTACTGGTGTTTGGCATCGTCCCGCGCCTTGTGCTCGCAGCCCTGAGCCTGTGGCGCTGGCGTAGGGGCCGTGATCGCTTGCGTCTGGACCTCAACTTACCCGGCTACAGTCAACTGCGTGAGGCGCTGATGCCCAGCAGTGAACGCCTAGGCGTCAACGATGCCGCACCAGAGGCCTTACCGCAGATTGTGCGCGGCGTGGGTGAAGAGCTCAGTGACGGCGCCTTGCTGGTTGGCCTGGAACTGGACGATCAACGTCCCTGGCCACCCACCCTCCCGGCGACGGTGAAGAACGCCGGCATCCTCGACAGCCGTGAATCACGTAACAAGCTGCTCGAGCAGCTCAGCCGCTTCCCGCCAGCACGCCTGGCCATCGCCTGCGACCCGCGCCGCTCGCCGGACCGCGGCAGTCTGGCGCTGCTCGCTGAGCTTGCCCGCAACGCTGGCGCCACGCGCATCTGGTTACTGCAGGCATTGCCCGGCCAGGCCCTGGATGCCGACCGCTTGGGCGACTGGCATCAGGCGCTCGATCAATTGGGGCTGGAGCATGCCGACAGCGCCCCACTGACCTGGCTGGAGCATGGCCATGACTAAGCCGCTGAAACTGGCCGTGGTCGGCCATACCAACGTTGGCAAGACCTCGCTGCTGCGTACCCTGACCCGCGATGTCGGCTTTGGTGAAGTGTCCCATCGGCCAAGCACCACGCGTCATGTTGAAGGCGCACGGCTGTCGGTGGACGGCGAACCCTTGCTTGAGCTCTACGACACTCCAGGCCTGGAAGACGCCATTGCCCTGCTCGACTACCTTGAACGCCTGGAACGACCAGGCGAGCGCCTAGACGGCCCGGCACGGCTAGAGCGCTTTCTGCAAGGCAGCGAAGCGCGCCAGCGCTTCGAACAGGAAGCCAAAGTCCTGCGCCAATTGCTGGCCAGTGATGCCGGGCTGTATGTCATCGATGCCCGCGAGCCGGTGCTGGCCAAGTACCGGGATGAGCTGGAAGTGCTCGCCAGCTGCGGTAAGCCGCTGCTCCCCGTGCTCAACTTTGTTGCCAGCAGTGACCATCGTGAGCCCGACTGGCGCGAAGCCCTGGCCCGCCTCGGACTGCATGCGCTGGTACGTTTCGACAGTGTCGCGCCGCCGGAAGATGGTGAACGACGCCTTTACGAAAGCCTGGCGCTGATGCTGGAAAAATCTCGCCCGGCCTTGCAGCGGCTGATCGACGACCAGCAGGCGCAGCGCCAGGCCCGCCAACTCAGCGGCAAACGTCTGATAGCCGAACTGCTGCTCGATTGCGCGGCATGCCGACGCAGTGTGGTGGCTGAGCCTGGCGCCGAAGCTGTGGCCATAGAAGCATTGCGCAAAGACGTTCGCCAGCGCGAACAACGCTGCGTCGAGGCCTTGCTCAAGCTCTACGCCTTTCGCAAGGACGACGCCAGTGCCAGCGATTTACCCCTGCTGGACGGGCGCTGGGGCGATGATCTGTTTAACCCGGAAACCCTCAAGCTGCTCGGCGTGCGCCTGGGTAGCGGTGTGGCTGCCGGTGCTGCAGCAGGTGCCGGTGTCGACCTGCTGGTCGGCGGCTTGACCTTGGGGGCTGCGGCGCTGGCTGGGGCCATTGCTGGCGGGGCATTACAAACGGCGCGCAGCTACGGCTCACGCCTGCTAGGCAAGCTCAAGGGGCAACGCGAATTGACCGTGGATGACAGCGTGCTGCGCCTGTTGGCACTGCGTCAGCATCAGCTGATTGAGGCTCTGGACAGCCGTGGACATGCGGCGATGGAGCGGATCAAGTTGAGCGCGCCTCAAGAACAAAGCTGGCGTGAAGGCAAGCTGCCGGAAGCCTTGAGCAAGGCGCGGGCGCATCCGCAATGGTCGTCGCTTAATCCGGGAGCCAGGCTCAATCAAGCGGAGCGCCAGGAGCAGATAGATAGCCTGGTGCAGGAGCTTTAGGGCCTTGCCGGCGATAGCGGTCTATAGGATCAATGCAATAGCGCCAACGCCTTGCCCTTGAGCACGTCCAAATCAATCACCGGCACATTCATCTCTTTGGCCAGCTCATCCCACTCTCGCATGCGCAGGCTTACGCTGCACAGCGGGTCACGCTCAAAGGCATCGGCTTCAGCTTCGCTCATCACCCCACCTTGATACTCCAGCGTGCGACGGCTGGCTTCACTCAAGCGCTGGTAGTAACCCGGTTTACGCAGCGTCAGGTAACGCTTGGCTTCAACGTGGTATTGCACCAACGTAACCAGGCGCTCGCTGAAACCGCAGCGACGCAAGTATTCAGCACCGACCTGCTCATGGCTGACCACTCCGTAGCCGCCCATATCACCTTCGGCACCGCCGCAAATATGGCCAATGTCATGGAAGAACGCCGCCAGCACCACTTCATCATCGAAGCCTTCGTCCAGGGCCAACTGCGCCGCCTGGGACATATGTTCCAACTGTGACACCGGCTCGCCGATGTAATCTTCATCGCCATGTTGCTGGTACAGGGCGAAGAGTTCGCTGACAACCTGCTCGGCCGTTCTCATTGTTATCCCCTCATGCGATGTCATTGAACAGTCGAGCGATGTGTCGCTCGGCCAGCGCCGGACCGACGCTCATGCCAACGCCACTGTGCATCAACGCTGCGCTGATGCCTGGCGCCACCTGCAAAAGCGAAAACGGTCCGGGGCCGCCAGAACCATAGACGCCTTGCCAGCGTTCGACCACCTCGATGCGACCGCCGAGGGTGTGCTCGGCCAGCTCGATCATCCAGTTGTCCACCTGCTCGGCATTGAAGGGCGCTGCATCGCTGCCATAGGCATGGGAATCGCCAATGATCAGCTCGCCATGGGGCGTAGGACTGATCAGCAGGTGAATGCCGTGCTCCATCAACTGCGGGCTGTTGCTCTGCAGTTGCGCCGTGAGGGCCTGTGCCTGCGGCAGATCGGCGAAGGCACCGTAATGCACACAACTAAGCCCCGTCAGCAACGCATGTTGCAGGTCGAGCTTGAAACGTGGGCGTGCACGCAGCATCTGCAAGCGGCAGACCTGTGGCTGCAGCTGGGCAATAGGTTCGGCGAGCAAAGTCTGATAGTCATGCCCGGAGCAGACCACGGTCTGCGCGGCACTGAAATCACCGGCGGTGGTCGATACTTTTCCAGGCTGGATATCGCGCACCAGAGTGGAGAAATGAAACTGCACATCCAGTTCCTGCTGCAGGAAGCGGATCAAGGTCGGGATGGCTTCGCGGGAGTACAGTTGCTGGTCGTCCAGTCCGCGCAAGGCCGCACGGTGATGGCGAAACTGGCCGCCGTACAGGTCATTCAGCGCCGCACCGGACAACAGTTCGACCTTGTAGCCATGTTCCACAGCCCGTTCGGCACAAAAGGCTTCCAGCAGCTCCTGTTCAAGGGCGGTGCGCGCGAATAACAGCGAACCATTGCTCTTCAATTCAAAGCCAGCATGACGCGACCAGTGCGCCCAGATCCCGCGGCTGGCCTTGGCCAGCTCAAGCATGTCGCCCGGTGGCTGGCCGGTGACCAGGGCCTGGCCGAAGTTACGTACTGAAGCGCCCAAGGGCGTGGCAGTGCGCTCAAATACGCGTACCTTGAGGCCACGGCGGGCGGCGGCATAAGCATGCGAAAGGCCAAGAATGCCGGCGCCGACAATCAGTAGATCGGTCATCTCAGATTCCTTCAAAAATTGCACTGGCCTTATCGCTGACAAGGCCAGCTCTCACAGAGATATCCACAGCACCTCAATCTTGTGGGAGCCGGTCTTGCCGACGATGAAGCCAACCCGGTATTACTGCTGCGCTACCTTCTCCGACTTACCGTCATAGCGCTTACGCCATTCGGCCAGGATGGTGTCACGGTTCTTCGAAGCCCAGGCAAAGTCGTTCTTGATCAGGCGCTGTTCGTAGTCAGCCGGCAGTTCGGTCTGCGGCTGAGCGATGCCCGGTTGGGCCAGCACGGCGAAGTTTTCCTTGTACAGCTCCATCGCTGCCGGGCTTGCCGAGAAGTCGGCCAAGCGCTTGGCCGCGTCTTCATGCTTGCTGCCCTTGAGCACCGCAGTGGCTTCGATTTCCCAACCCAGGCCTTCCTTAGGCAGAACGATGTCCAGCGGCGCTCCCTGGCGCTTGAGCTGCACAGCCGGGTATTCGAAGGAGATACCAATCGGGAACTCACCCGCTGCCGCCAGCTTGCACGGCTTGGAGCCGGAGTGAACGTACTGGCCGATGTTCTGGTGCAGGTCATCCATGTACTGCCAGCCCTGCTTCTCGCCGAAGGTCTGCAGCCAGGCACTGACATCGAGGAAACCGGTGCCGGACGACGCCGGGTTAGGCATGACGATCTTGCCCTTGTACTCAGGCTTGGTCAGGTCCTGCCAGCTAACCGGCTTGGTCAGGCCCTGCTTCTCGGCTTCGATGGTGTTGAAACAGATGGTCGCCGCCCAGACATCCATACCGACCCAAGCCGGTGGGTTGGCCGCATCGCGGTAGTTGCCGCCGATCTTGTCCAGATCCTTTGGTGCGTAGCTTTGCAACATGCCCTGCTGGTCGAGGATCGCCAGGCTGGAAGCGGCCAAGCCCCATACCGCGTCAGCCTGCGGACGGTCTTTTTCGGCCAGCAGTTTGGCGGTGATGATGCCGGTGGAATCGCGTACCCACTTGATCTCGATATCCGGATTGGCCTTTTCAAAGGCCTGCTTGTAGCTCTTGAGTTGTTCAGCTTCAAGTGCGGTGTAGACCGTCAACTGAGTCTCGGCGGCAGTGGCCTGCAGGCTGAACGCAGTGAGGACGGCAGCGGCAAGAGCAAGTGGCTTGAACATGATGCGGTTCCTTTGAACGGTACAGGGTTGGGTAAGGCAATCAGTTGCCCGGCGCGCGCTGGCGCCAGGCTTGGGAGCGTTGCAACAGGCCGCGCGAGGCCCAGGCCAGGAGCAGCGAAACGGTGGCACTGGTGAGCAGGATCAGGGTCGACATGGCCGCCGCGCCGCCGACGTTGCCGGCATCGTCCATGTTCAACACGGCGACGGCGGCGAGGATGGTGTCGGGGCTGTAGAGGAAGATCGCCGCCGACACCGTGGTCATCGCCGAGACGAACAGGTAGCGAATGATGTCCAGCAGCGCCGGCAGGCAGATCGGTACGGTGACCCGCAGAAAGTGCCGGTACAGCGGCGCCTTGAGCGATAGCGCGGCGGCCTCGAACTCACCGTCGAGCTGGCGCAGGGCAGTGGTCGCGGTCATGTTGGCGGTGGTCAGGTAGTGGGCGATGGTGCACACCACCAGCAGCGCCATGCTGCCGTAGAACACATGCAGGGGGTTGCTGGTCAGGTTGAAGAAAAACACATAGCCCAGGCCCAACACCAAGCCCGGTACCGCCATCGGCACGAAGCTGAGCAGTCGCAGCACCAGGTTCAGCGAGCGCTGGCCCTTGGTCTTTTCCATCAGGTAGGCGCCGGTGAAGATCACCGCGCTACCGATCAACGCCGTGCCCAGGGCCATGGTCAGGCTGTTGGTGTAGGCCAGCCAGCCACCCCCGGCGGTTTCATCGAACTGATAGTGCTTGAGCGACAAGGTCATGTTGTAGGGCCAGAAGGTCACCAGCGACGAGTACACCGCCATGCCCACCACCAACAGCAGCACCGCGCAGACCATCAATACAATCGCCAGGAACCAGGCATCGCGACGACGCGACGGTTGCGGCAGGAACACCTGGGCACGGCCACTCATTGAGTCACCCTGGCGCCGGCGTAGCCAGGCATCGACGGTAAAGCTGAGCAGTGCCGGCACCAACAAAACCATGCCGATCAACGCGCCGCGACCGAACTGCTGCTGCCCGACCACGGCCTTGTAGGCTTCCAGCGCCAACACCTGATAGTCGCCACCAACCACTACCGGCACACCGAAGTCGGTGATGGTCAGGGTGAACACCAGACAGAACGCGGCGAACACCGCCTGCCGTGTAGCCGGCCAGGTAATGCTGTGGAACGCGCGCCAAGGGCCTGCGCCCATGCTCGACGCGGCATCGAACAAGCGCGCGTCAGCCAGCGACAGCGCCGACAGTAGGATCATCAGCGCATGGGGAAAGGTGTAGATCGCCTCACCAAGGACAATGCCCCAGAAGCCATAGATATTGTCGCTGAGCAGCCCGCGCAGCAGCCCCTGATTACCGAACAGGTACACCAGAGCAATGGCCGGTAGCATCGAAGGTGCCAGCAACGGCAGCAGCGAGATACCCCGCCAGATACGTTTACCGGGTATCAGTGTGCGTTGCAGGGCATAGGCGAACAGGTAGGCCAGCGGCACGACAATCGCGGCAACACTGAGCGACACCTTCAGACTATTGCCCAACAGCCAGTGAAAGTTGGCGCTGGCAAACAGTTCACGCGCGGCGACCAAGCCACCGCCCTGCCCGGCATCGCTGCTGAAACCACGCCAGAAGATCGCCAACAGCGGCATCAACACCGCGACGGTCAGCAGGAGCAGCAGCAGCCATTTACCGCCGACCACGAACAGTCGATCACCCAGTGAAGCGCCGGAGCGCTGTGCTGCCTTCGCCTGCGCGATCGGCATGGCCATTGGCGCGGCCATCTCAGGCAAACACCTGCAGGCTGCGCGGTGGCAAGGCTACCCAGATATCCTGGGAGCCCAGGCGCGGCATCGACTCGGGAGCGACTTCGGCCAACAGGGCATGGCCCGGCAGTTCATTGAACTCAAAACTCATGCGGCAGCGGTTGCCGAGGAACGTGATCTCGCGGACCCGTGCCGGGAACAGGTTTTCTTCATGCACCGCAGGGTTGACGCTGATCGCTTCGGGGCGGCAGAACAAACGTCCGCTACGGGCTTGGCCAGCACCGTCGGCCAGCCGCATGTTCAGCGCACCGACTTGAGCATGGCTGTCACTGTGACGCTGAAACGGCAACCAGTTGCCCTGGCCGACAAACTCGGCCACAAACGGAGTAGCGGGCTTGTCGTAGATTTCCTGAGGCGTGGCGTATTGCTCGACCTGGCCGTTGTTCATCACCGCGATGCGGTCGGCCATGAGCATGGCCTCATCCTGATTGTGCGTGACCATCAACGTGGTAATGCCCAACTGGCGCTGCAACTGGCGCAGCTCGGTGCACAGGTGCTCGCGAACACGGGCATCAAGGGCCGACATCGGCTCGTCGAGCAACAGCAAAGAAGGAGCCGGAGCCAAGGCCCGCGCCAGGGCTACTCGCTGCTGCTGACCACCGGAAAGTTGACCAGGGTACTTTTTCTCGCTGCCGGACAAACCGACCAGCTCCAGCATCTGTGCCACTCGCTGGCGCACTTCCTCACGACCGCTACCCGCCAGGCCGTAGGCGATGTTGGCCTCGACCGTCAGGTTCGGAAACAGCGCATAGGACTGAAACAGGATGCCGTAGTCACGGGCCTGGGGTGGCAGATCGGAGATATCACGGTCGCCGATATACAAGGTGCCGCGGTCCTGGCGTTCCAAGCCGGCGATACAGCGCAGCAGCGTGGTCTTGCCACAGCCGGACGGGCCCAGCAGACACACCAATTCACCGGCGGCGATGTCGAGGGAGACATCCTGCAGGGCGGTAAAGGCGCCGAAGCGCTTGTGGATACCGCGCACTTTCATTTGTGCGCCTGGGTTTGCGACCGGAGTGTTCATGGCAGGACCTCATCGAACGAATGAGGGCCATGCTAGGGAGGTAATGCGAAGGTTCTGTGGCTGGGAAGCAAAAGATGGTGATAGTGGTATAGGCAGATTTTGGTGTGGCCTGGGTTAGCAACGCTGTGCCTTGCATCGCTGGCAAGCCAGCGCCCACAAGGTACTGCTGATCAGCTATATCTCAACCGCCGCCACTTCCTGCGCCAAACCAAGAAAAGCTGCTGGCAACCGTGCCTGCCGCCGTTCCTTCAGGCAATACAGGTACTCATGCATCACCGGCGCATTCTCCAGGCTCAGCACCCGCAACTCCGGGTTGTGCGGCACTTCATGGCGGGCGATCAGGCTGATACCGATGTTGCGCAACACCGCCTCGCGAATCGACTCACGGCTGCCGATCTCGACAACCGAACCCACCTTGACACCGGCTTCTTCAAGCATCTGCTCGGTCAGTTTGCGCGTAGTCGAGCCTTGTTCACGCACCAACAGGCAGTGCCCGGCGAGCGCCGACAACGGCAGCGATTCACGGCTGGCCAACGGATGGTTGCGATGCACCGCCACCACCAACGGGTCGGTACCCAATACGCGACGCACCAGACGAGCGTCTTCAACCAGTTGTGACGAAGCGGCAAGGTCTACGCGATAGTCCTCGAGCAGTTCCAGCACCTGCTGGGAATTGCCGATCTCCACTGAAACCTCGACGTGTGGCAGGCGCTCGCGAAAGATCTTCACCAGATCGAGGATGTAATACGGCGCGGTGGCGGCAATGCGCAGGCTGCCTTGGGCCTGGCCACTGTTGCGCAGGAAGAACTCAATATCGGCTTCCTGCTGCAGCAGCGCCTTGACCATCGGCAGCAACCGCGCGCCGTCATCACTGAGAGTAAGGCGTCGACCGCCGCGATAGAACAGCTCCACCGCATACTGGCTTTCCAGGTTGCGAATTTGCGTAGTGACTGTCGGTTGGCTGAGCCCGAGTTTCTTCGCCGCCAGGGTAATGCTGCCCAAGCGGGCAACCATGTAGAAGGCTTTCAACTCGGAACTCAACATACATCCTCTATTT
>RCUI01000244.1_pt1 | contig 20419 bp, 27 predicted proteins | sample 2166121 | NCBI WGS metagenome assembly RCUI01 (sample SAMN09932700, study PRJNA488358) | compost metagenome | feature: garden; material: soil; isolation source: compost soil in succinic acid-enriched culture | place: Germany: Experimental Botanical Garden Goettingen | collected 2016-01-27
GCAGCTTGCCGGTGTTGCTGGCGGCGCTGCCGATGAACAGCAGGTGGCGCTCGACCTCGGTCACCGGCCCCTGCATCTGGTTCAAGTTGTTGATCTGCACATAAGGCCACATGGCGCGGGCTCCTTAAGTCTCGGGGTTAGCGGTGGACTGGGTGGGCGCTGCCCGCCACCGACAGGGTGATTTCATCGGCCACCCACACTTCAAAGGGGGCCACGGTCCAGGTCTTATCCAGCCAGCGGACTGCACCGTCCGGGTCTTCGACGATGCGCAGGGGCTCGGCGAACTTCACTTCCAGATCCAGGTCGGCGCTGTGCTCGTCATTGGGCACCACGTCATAGGTGGGATCGGGCAGGGCGAAGCGCTCGCGGAAAGGGTCGTTTTCCTGTATCCAACTGGCGACTACCGCCAGCAGGGTCTCGGCGCGGCACTCCCGAAACGGCAGGTTTTCCAGGGAAAACACGGCGGTGTATTTGAGCCAGGCCAAGTCCATCCCGGTGACGCCCATGTCCTTGGGTTCCAGGCTGATGGTGCCGCCCTCCATCCAGCTGTCGAGGGAGCGGGCGCAGCGGGCCGGCAGGACGCGCTCAATCTCGCGGTGTAGGGCTGACAGGAAATACCCCTGGGGATGCAGGGCCTCGTTGGTCTCGCTCATATCATCGAGACCCCGACCCGGTGCTTAGCTTTGATGCTGCGCACCAGTTGCTGGCTTTCGGCCAGCAGCTGCTCGCGCAGGTCGGGGGCGCGCTCGGCCAGGTCTTTGCGGGCGTCCCGCTCGGTGACCGTGGCGAACTCAGGGAGCAGCATGGCTTTGGCCCGGGCAAAGACGGCGGCCAGGTAGGTCTCGGTCAGTGCGTTGTTGCCGCCGGCGAGCCGGGGGCCGGGCACTTGGCTGGCCTCGGTGTAGCCCTGGGCCCGCAAGGTGGCCTGGTGGCGGGTCAGCTGCAGGTTGATCTCGCTGATGGCCGCCAGCAGGGCCGCGCTGATGGCGTCGCTGTCCATGTCAGCGGGCAGGGCGCGCCGGCGCTCGAAGTCGCCACACACCACGTCAGGCCAAAAGCCGTCATTGGTGATGGTCTGCTCGCTGTAGCGGATGCTTTTGCCTGAAATCATGTGCTGCCCTATCAATTGGGGCGCCCCTGAGGCCACGGGATTGAGCGCGGTGCGAGCGGTCAGCTGCAGGCTCATCCCCGCCGGGGCGCGGTGGCGTGGGAGTCGTTATTCTGGGTTGAGCGCTCGCAGGCGCATGGCGATCTTGTGGCGCAGGGTGCCGACCCCGATCTTGCTGTGGGTCTTCTCGGCCAGGGCCAGCCAGTGGTCGGCCTGCTCCAGGGTGGCGTTGTCTGCCAGGGCGCTGGGGCGAGGTACCCCGTCCTTGTCACGCAGCAGCAGGCAACCGGCCAGCTTGTACCATTTGGCGGTGGCCTGTTCGTTGAGGCGCCAGTCATTGCGAACCTTGTCGAACACCCGGGAGAACCAGGGCTCGACGCCATGACCCAGCGCCGCTTGTTCCTCGGCCCAGCCCAGCACGGTGTCGGCGGTGAAGTGGGCCCAGTCGCGCTTGATGTTGCCCGGGGTGCGCTGGTTTTGCTCGATGGCCAGCAGCGCCCAGCTGATGGCGGTCTCCAGATCACCGATGTCAAACGCCCAGATGATCAGGCGTTGAAACAGCGCGTTCTGGTACACGGTGCCGAGCGCCGCCAGTTCCAGGTACTTGTCCACGTAGGGGCGATATTTGGGAAACAATTCATCCCGTTTCATCGCCACCTTGTCGCTCATCCTGGCCAGCGCCTTGAGCCGCGCCATGTCCTGCTCCAGGGCAATCAGCTGCAGGTGCAAGCTGTTGGCCACCAGGCCTGTGGCTTGCCCGGTGGTGGCGGCTTGCGCCGCCCCCAACTGGGCCAGGACCTGCTGCTTGTGACGCATGCCAGGTGAGAGGGCCATGGTTAGGCCTCCGGTTCGCTGTGCGCGTCAGCACCTGCAGGCGGGGCGGCAGGGCGCGCCCCGACCACCACATCGGCCTCTTCATAGCTGCCAAAGGCTTCATAGTCGCCGATGGCATAGCCTTCCTGACGCCAGTACTGGTTTTCAAAGCCCTTGGTGTCGTCGTTGTCGGCGGCCTTGCGCTTGCGGGTGTTGCGCTGGGTGTAGATGTGCAAGTTGGCCAGGGTGGTGACCCACATCCCGTTCGCCGGGAAATAGGGCGGGATGTAGGCCGGGCGGCCAGCAATGGACTTGGCCAACTGCTGGGCGGCGATCTGCTCGGTGGGCTTGGTGGCCTCGCTGTAGAGCTTGGCCTGGGCCGCGGCCACCAGGTCGGTACCGACCAGCACCACCAGACGGGGATCGGTGCGATAGAGCGGGTTGATGGTGGCGTTGATGAGGTCGGAGGCCATTTCATCCAGGGTCTTGAAGTCGCCGTGGCCGTCCGGGTCGAAATAGATCTTGTCGCCGGCGGGGGCTTTCACCACCTGGCTGCCCTTGTTCCACTCACGCGCCAGCTGTTGCCAGCCCTTGTTGACGTCTTCACCCAGCGGGTATTTGACCGGATCGGAGTCATCGGCGATGTGGGTACCGTTAAAGCCCACCCGCAGCATGTCGAGGCCAAAGGTCTGGTTGGTGAAGTCGGACACCAGCTGCACGAACTGGCCCTCGTGGCCGGCGTTGGCCCAGGTGCACAGAGTGCTCCAGTCCAGGCGCACGCAGGAGTCGGTTTCGGTCAGGCTGTACTTGTTGCCGTCGACCCCAATCTTGCGACGAAAACGCCCTTCAACCTTGCGGCCGGTGTGCAGGGCACTGGCGCCGACCTGCACCACCTGACCGGTCAGCTGGTCCACGTCCAGACAGGTGATGAGTTTCAGGAACTCGGTGGATTCGAGGATGGCGCTGCGAAGCACCGTTTCCATGGGGGCGCTCACGGAGAACTGCTTGGCCAGCGCGTTCTCGGGCACGTTGAAGGCTTTGGCCAGCAACGCGTTGTAGTGGTTCAGGCACTTCTCAGCCTGCGGGGTTTTGGTTTGACTCACAGAGGGCTCCTCAGCAAACGGTCGGGTGGGTGTCGCTGCCGCCCAGGGCATCGGGGCGCTGGTTCGGTGCTTCTACCGAGAATTTTTCGATCTTGGCGTTGAGGCCGGTCAGCTGTTCGCCCAGCCCCTTGAGGGTCTGCTCGAAGGCCGAGAACTGTTCGCTGGTGACGGAGACCGGGGTGGGCTCGGTCACGGTGGCCGGTTCGGTGGCGGCCGGTTGCTTGTTGGCCGTCAGCGCGTCGACCTTGGCGCCAAAGGTTTCAATCTGGGTGCCCAGCGCGGTGAACATCCCCGCCAGCTTGTTCATCTGTTCTTCGTTCATGTCTGTACTGTCCTCGGGTTGGGAGCGGGTCGGTGACTCAGCGGGGATCGCCGCGGTGGGGGCGCCATGGCCGCCCAGGAAGTTGAACACCTTGTGCAGGAGTGAGACGCGGTCGGGGTGGCTGGGCTCATCGGCAGGCAGCGAGAAGCCGGACAAATCCAGCGGTTGACTGGTGCCCACGGTCGGCGACGGGTGCTTGGCGGAAAACTTGAGCATGGTGGTGCCGGTGCTGGCGGGGATGTCCGTCACGCCCACCGCAAACAGGTAGGTTTTGCCCTGACCGGTGAAGTTATCCAGCGGCTCGATGGAGCAGAACTTGTACTGGCCGCGCTGGTTTTGATAGATGAGGTCGCGGGTCGGGCAGAGGATGGCGAACAGGGTGTGTTTGCCGTCCACCTTGTCGGCCTTGAGGGCCTGCACGTAGCCCAAGTTTTCACCCCATTTCGCATGGTCCGGCCAGAGCTGTGCGCAGTAGAAGGTGGGATCGTAGGTGTCGGCCATGTCGGTGATCCACTTGGCCGAGATCTCGCGGCCATCCACGGACTGGCCCTCAGTGGCAATCACCACCCAGCCGGTGCGCAGTGATGAGTCTATCGGTGTTGGCACGGCGGCCTCCTGGTGTCGAATTGGCGTCAGGTTATCGGGGCCTGCGCAGGGGGGCACTCAGATGCGTTCGGGCGATTTCGGATAGCGGGGGGTATCCGAAACCATCCGAATGAAGGCGGCGGGATGGGGGGGATCGGCTCAGTATCATGAGCCCCAGCTTTATGACTGGGGAGCCTCATGGCCTATACAGAAGAGGTACGACAAACCGCCAAGCGGCTTTATCTGCGCCATTGGAGTGCACGGGAGATCAAGGAGGAACTCGGCCTTGGCAGCGTGCGGGTGGTGTACCTGTGGGCCGAGAAGTACGGCTGGACGGAACTCTTGAGCGACGAGGCGCTGGAAGATGCGATCACCCGGCGTTATCAGGCGCTGGCCGCCAAGCCGAAAAAGAACCACGCCGACCTGGCCGAAATGGACAGGCTTATCAGCCACCACGTCGCCCTCAAGGCGGAGGCCGTCAAGCTGGCCGAGCGCGAGCAGGCCCTCAAGGCTCGCCGGCAGGCGACCCCGCCAGATGAGGCTGGCGAGGGCGAAGGGCGCCGCCAGCGCGGGGAGGCTAAGCCGAAGAAGGGCGGCAAGAAGACCAAGAACTGGGTCAATGACTTGGGCCCCGAAGACTTCGAGGGGTGGCTGGCCTCCCTGTTCCCGCACCAGCTGTATGTGCGCGACGTCAAGAACGACCCGGCCATCCCGCGTACCCGCAACATCCTCAAGTCCCGCCAGATCGGCATGACCTACTATTTCGCCGGCGAAGCGCTGGAGGATGCCATCTTGACCGGTGGCAATCAGATCTTCCTGTCTGCCACCCGGGCCCAGGCGGAGATCTTCCGCTCCTACATCATCAACATCGCCCGCAAGTTCTTAGGGATGGAGCTCAGTGGCAACCCCATTGTGCTCTCTAACGGCGCGCAGCTGGTGTTCTGCTCAACCAGCGCCAACAGTGCCCAGGGCTACACCGGCAATTTCTACGCCGACGAATACTTCTGGATCAAGAACTTCAAGGCGGTCACCGATGTGGCCACCGGCATGGGCTCGCAATCCCACTGGCGCAAGACCTTTTTCTCCACCCCGTCCAGCAAGGCCCACGGCGGCTACAAGCTGTGGACCGGGGATGACTGGAAGGGCAAGGATCCGGCCCGCCAGGCCATCGAGTTTCCGAGCGATGCCGAGCTGCGCGACGGGGGCCGGGTCTGCCCGGACCGGGTGTGGCGCTACATCCTCACCCTGGAAGAGGCGGTGGCCAAGGGGTTCACCCTCATCGATATCGAGGCGCTGCGAGAAGAGACCGCCATCGAGGTGTTCGATCACCTCTACATGTGCGCCTTTGTGGACGATGAAGCCTCGGTGTTCAAGTTCCAGCACATGGAGCGGGCCCAGACCAGTATCAGCAACTGGAGCGACTACACCCCGGGGCACCCCGAGCCATTTGGCAAGCGCGAGGTGTGGCTGGGCTATGACCCGAGCCGGACCCGCGATAACGCCACCCTGGTGGTGGTTGCCCCGCCGCTGTTCCCGGGCGAAAAGTTCCGGGTGCTGGAGAAGCATTTCTGGCGCGGGATGAACTTTCGCTACCAGGCGGACGAGATTGAGAAGATCGCCAAGAAATTCCGGGTCACGTATCTGGGGATCGACGTCTCCGGCGTGGGCAGTGGGGTCTATGACCTGCTGCAGCCCGTGTTCAAGTCAACCATCACCCCCATTAACTACAACGTGGAGAGCAAGGCCCGGCTGGTACTCAAGATGGTGGATGTGGTCGAGTCAGATCGCATCGAGTGGGATCAGGAAGACATCGAGATCCCGCTGGCTTTCATGAGTATCAAGCGCAGCACCACCGGCGGCGGCCAGCTGACGTTCAGAGCCTCGCGCAGCAGCGAGACCGGGCACGCTGACGTGTTCTTTGCCATCGCCCATGCGGTGGACAACGAACCGCTCGACACATCACGCCGCCGTAAATCTACCTGGGCCATCAGCAAACGAGGAAAACATGAGCCGCAAACAGCGCTTTCACCCGCGGGCCGAGCGGCCCACCCCCAGCATGGCCAGCAGCCGGCCCACGGTCAGCTTTTCCATGGCCGAACCCATCGACCCCACGGCCTGGATGACCGACTACACGGACGTGTTCTACAGCCCCTGGGGCGAGTATTACCTGCCGCCTATCGACCGGCAGGGGCTGGCCAAGGTCGCCCGTGCCAATGCACACCATGGCGCCATCCTGATGGCGCGGCGCAACATGGTATCGGGCCGCTTTATCAGCAGCGAGGGCGTGCCCCGGGAGGTGATCACCGCCTTCGTGCATAACCTGCTGCAGTTCGGGGACGCGGCGCTGCTGAAATTGCGCAACGGGTTTGGCCAGGTGGTGGGGCTCTACCCCCTGTCGAGCCTCTACCTGCGCCGCTGCCAGGATGGCAATTTCCTGATGCTGCAGCGGGACGGCAGTTACAAGCGCTACCTGGCGGCCGACATCATCTGGCTGGCCCAGTACGACCCGGTGCAGCAGGTGTATGGCCAGCCTGATTACCTGGGTGGCCTGCAGTCGGCCCTGCTCAACCAGGACGCCACCATGTTTCGGCGCAAGTACTTCCTCAACGGGGCACACATGGGGTTCATCTTCTATGCCACCGACCCGAACATGGATGATGACCAGGAAGCGGAGATGAAGGAGATGATCGCAAGCTCCAAGGGGGTCGGGAACTTTCGTTCGATGTTCGTCAACATCCCGGGCGGCAAGCCGGATGGCATCAAGCTTATTCCGGTGGGGGACATCGCGACCAAGGATGAATTTGCGGCCATTAAGGCGATCACTGCCCAGGATGTGCTGACGGCGCACCGCTTCCCGGCCGCGCTCGCCGGTATCATCCCGGCCAATGGTGGCGCGGGTCTCGGGAACCCGGAGCAGTACGACCGCACCTATGCCCGCAACGAAACGATCCCGATGTGCGAGCTTATCCAGGACGCGATCAATGGCGCCAATCTGCCGCGCCGGCTGCAGGTGGATTTCAATCGGTCGCTGGAGCTCGGTACCACTGTATAGGGATCCAGCTTAGGGGTATAATCGAGCGGTTTTTTATCGACGGTATCAGGGGGGATTTATGCGGGTATTTTGCCGGGAATGTGGGGAACTGGGGCGCATCACCAAGACGCACCGCCTGAGCCGTGATACCTCGGATTTGTATTGCCAGTGCACGGATGCGGAATGTGGGCACAGCTGGGTGTCGCAGGTGTCATACAGCCACCCATTGAGCCCGTCGGGGCGCACGACCAGCCAACTGGCCTTGAGCCTTATCAACTCACTCAGTCCCGATGGGCGACAGGCCCTACAGCGGGAGCTCAACCTGGGACAATGAGAAAGGGCGCATCGATGCGCCCTTTCTCATTGTGTCAATCAACTGCCGCGCTTCGCTTACCGGCCAGCAAAAGAGGGCGACAGACTGCGCTAGTCACCCTCTTTTGCTGGCGCTATCTATGGCCAAGCTCCGAGCAGTAATACGGGGGGAATTCAATACTCACATGCTCGACGCAGCCAAGAGGTTGAAGTGGCTCTGTGGTAGTATGATTTTCTTAAGAAATCATCAGGGAAACCCCATGAGAGCCAGTATTCGTGCAAAGATTGTAAGTGTATGTGAAGCCAAGATTGCAATTAAGGGGGACAATGTTGGCGTGTCTTTCTATGCGTTTTTTGCGAACAAAAATGATGATCCGGAATTGCTAATGGAAGTCGCTCAATGGTGGATCATGGAGATGAAGCTGGACCATTTTGAAAAAGCTAAAAAAATATTGTCTCTTGTGTGATCTCATCTCATTGGGTGACCAAGCCTTTTGATGCCGATAAAAAGCTACTTATCGGCATCAAACATTCCAGGGGCCTCCGGCCCCTTTGTCTTACCCCTAAGCCTGACCGCGCATAATGTGCTTTTTGGTAACCAACGCCCCAAATTTGTTTTCCTCTTATCTTGTTCAGTTATGCCAGTAAGCAATCGGCAACAAATGCCACAGTATCGCCACCACCTGGCGTCATGGCATCGGCTTTGGCCATCAGGTGAGTGAGCAGCGCCTCTCGATGCTCTGGGCGAACGTTGGCTAAGCGTGCCCGGGTGCTGTTGGCAATGAGGCGGTGCACATCTTGTTTGTGCGTAGGTGAGCGCTGGCCATCAGCTGGCGGCCCGAAAAACTCGGCATTGCTGATCGCCTCTTTGCGGCGCTCGACTGGTGGCAGCGGCCACGTCCGCAGATCGACGGTATCGCGCAGCCGGTCAAGCTGGGTGCGAGCTGTCTCGGCGTCCTCATCCCCCAGGGCTTCCAGCAACGCCAGGGCATCATCGGCGTTGGCGGCTGTCATGCTTGCCAGCCAGGCCGCTGGATCCCCGGACTCGGCCAGCAGGCCCCTCACATCCTCGAGATCCACCTGGCGTTTTGCCTCCCGGCGTCTGGCTTCGGATTCAATTTGATACGGTGATGGCTCGTTTGGTGATGTGAACGGGTGTCGTGCAGTCGCTTTCAACTCACCATCCCGGATGCAAACTGCCCGGTCCCCCGTCCTGACAATCAAGCCGCGTCGGACCATGGCCATTTCTTCATTACCTAGCCCCAAATGGAATTGATTTATACCTCCCAATGGATCCTCTTTAGATCCTCCGAGATCGCCGCGTACAGTTGTTGCCAGAGCTCCAAGGGGGAAACCCCCTTCGCTTCGCTCGGTACCCACTAACTCGCTGCGCTCGTCCACAGACCAAAACCCGCTGCCTTGGGCCTCAGTGGCGCTCTGTGACCCACACTTGCGCAGCACCCATTCCCCCACGCGGGTTTGCTGGATGAGGCCGTCAGCAGCCCGCACACCCACAAGCTTGGTTTGCGGTTCGCCGTATTGGTTGGGTTCGGCAAAAGCGGTGCGGTGGATACTCAAGGGGCGTTCATCGCGCCGGCAGCAGGGGCCGCCCATGGCTTGGGTGAAGTTTTTCCAGTCCACCGCGTCGGCATAGCGCCGGCACTCTTCCATGATGGGGCTGGCCAGCGGGGCCACGATGAGCCCCTTGGCCTCTTGCAAGCGGCCAGGCAGCCGGCGCAGCTCCCGCCATATCCCGACTGGCGGCCCTTTCAAGGGTTGGAACTGGCGCAGGCCCCAGAGCGAGGCCCAAGCCCGCACCCGACGGGCGCCTTCGGTAGCCGCGGTCTCTGCTTCCAGATCGCCTTCGTCACCGACTCGGTACCCGTCGATGTTCTTGGCGATATATTTGACGATGTAGCCCACGGCGCCGCCCTTCTCCTTGTCCATTACCTTCCAGTCAAAGCGGGGCGTGATGTCGCTATAGGGCTTTTTGCTCTCCGGGTGGCGTTTGCGTTCCAGGTCGCCTTTGTCATGGCTCAGGGCATAGCGCTGCAGGATGCCGATCAGCCGGTGCTGGTGCTCGGGTTTGACCCATATCAGCAAGTGCCAGTGGGGCGTGCCGTCATGGTGGGGTTCGACCACCCGAAAGCCGAAATAGTCTATAGGGTCGGCCACTAGGAACGCCCCCCGCTTGGCCAGGTTGCGATCGAGGGCAGAACGGCAGCGCTTCCACAGCTCGCTGATGTAGTGTTGCGAGTCGCGGGGGGATGAGCCGTCGTGCTTTGGGTTCTCTTCTGTGCTGTCTGGCCCGCCGGCCTGGGAGGCTCGTACCGTCTTCCAGGGATGGAAGCGGCTCGGCGCCGTCCAGGTGAAGAACAGACCCACATAACCCATTTCGTCAGCGACATCAGAGAAGCCGCGCGCTCGAACGATCAACTCATGGCGGCGGTTCTCCGGGTTGGCGATGGAGGCTTTTACCGCATCCTCCAGGCTGATGATGATGTCGTCCTGGGCGTTATAAGCTTCCATGTCTTTGAGCCAGGCGGCGGCCATATGCTGGCGCTCGATAAAGGCCTGCAGGCCCTGACTGGACACGTAGGCGGATACCCCCTTACGCACCTTGCCGAGCAGGATGGCGCAATGTTCGTTGTATTGATCCCAGATCTTGCGCATACGCCTGGCCCACCACTTGGGGTCGAGCCAGCGGATCAGATGGTGTGCGATGAAGTCGTCGCGGCTTGCGGCCGTTCTGAACCTGGGCAGGCGGGGCAGCATGCCCCAAGCGGTCAGCGGTTGGCTGCACGCCTTCCACAAACGGATCGCCGGCACCTGCTCAGCGCCGAAATCGGTGATGGCATTAAACAGCCGGGTGACTCGTTCGGCGTAGTTGACGGCCAGGCGCTCGCGGCTCTCTTTGGTGCGCAGCGCTTCGAGTGGTTCGGGGATCACGTTCTGCACCTGGCGCAAGGTCGTGATGCGGCTTGATAGCCAGCGGTTGGCGTCGTAGCAGATCGCCACGCCTTTGAGGACGTCCGGGGCGCGACGGGCGCAGTAACCCACGAACAACTCGGCGATCAGCTCGCCGGGCAGTTGCACCCCAGGCCCGCCGTTCTCACGCGGGATCGGCCGCTCCAGCAGGTCAAGCGCCCAGTCCAGGGCATAGGCGCCAGGGATGCCGACAAAATAGCTCTTGATGGCCTCGACCCGGGTATTGATATCGCCGCCGGCGAGCTCCCTGCGCCGAGCGGCAGGGAGGCGGGATGCGTCGAGTGGACAGAGTGAAACACGACGACAAGCCATGATGCGACGCGCCATGGCTTTGGTGGATGCGGCCAATTTCCAGGCAGCAGGCTGCCTGGGGGATATGGGTTTAGCGTCGAACAGATCGGGGTGGAGCGACATTAGAACGGCAGGGGCTCGTCACAGCATAGGTGGGCAAGATACCGCTCTTGGTGGGCGACGGTGTCTAACGCCTCAATACGGGCGCGGCGCTCCTCTCTGCATTCGAACAGCAGGCGGCACCGGGGGAATCTGGGCTTTGGCAGGCGGGCCTCTCGTAAGGTGAGGAGTTGGTGTTGGTACTGACGAAGGGTTGCCAGCTTTACCTGGGCGATGGCGGACAAGGTGGCAATGTCGGCCTCCACTTCAGCCTGCAGTGCTGAAAAATCTGGGGTATTCTCGGTCATCGGATCACCTCGCCCAACCCGTGCAGTGGGGCGCACTCTTTCCACCAGTCGCCGATTTCGGTAGCAAGTGAGGTATCCCCTTGGCCGAGTGCCAGCCAGTAGATAGAGCGGATTGCCCCCAGGGCAAGAAGTTCGGGGTTAACATCAACCGCGAGGTATTCCGCGCGGTAGGTCAGCCAGTGTATGTACAGACTGCTGTGCGGTTGGTTTGCGTCGCTTTCGGTGCCTTCATCATCGCTACAGTCATCATCTAACAGCACGTCTGGGCTGCTTGTGACCACGAGTTGGATCTGTATGTGCTGCGGACCTGACTGGACGCATCCCAGGCACACTCGATTGTCATCCGCCCGGGCGGCGAACATGTCGGCCAGCAGTCCCTCGATGAGCTTAGGGGCTTGGCTTGCGATCTTGATTGCGTCACTCATACCTACTTCCTCAACGCTTTTTTACGGTCAGCTTGTTGTACCGTTCGTGGGTCATCAGCTGATAACCGCTGGCCCCACAGGGCCGAAATAGGCGGTATCGGTAGCCCACGGCAATTACATCCCCACACCCGGATTGCAGCCGGCGAGGGCGTTTACAGGTGAGCATCAATGCCGCTTTTGCCTGTATCTGGGCCGGTATTCGGCCAATGCTCTTGAATCCTTCCATGTGCATCGCTCCAGGGGCTGCCGAAGCAGCCCCTTGTTGGATTAGTTGGGATGGGCAGGGCGAACTTGCTCGGGGATGATCAGAGAACCTTTCATCAGCCATACGGCGTAATCAGACAGGCCGGGGGTATTGATGATGCGCAGCAGCAGGCCGCCGCCAATTTCGCGATAGCCCAGCTCGTAGTTCTTGAGGGTGGTGGGTGGGATATCCAGCTGCGCAGCAAACTTGGGACGACTCAGACCCAGAAATTCGCGCAGTTGGCGCAGACGTTGACGGGTACTGTCATTGAGGGCAGTCATGGACTGCATGTCAGTGTTGTGCATAGTCATGGTTAGGCTCCTTGATGGGCATTGAGACGATTGATGTGACCAAACAGAGAAGCCCAGACCAGGGCGTTAGCGCGCTGGCTCAGGATCGTCAGGTCGTTTTCCGAGTAGTGGGCGGCATATGGGCCAGCGATACGACGGTGCTGGATCTTGCGGTTGCGCAGCGCGCAGGGGATTGCTAAAGTTGCCATGTCAACTTTCCTTTATAAGTGGTTGATAGAGAGCCCCGTTAGGTGTTTGCGGCACCAGTGATCGGGGTTTTTTCTTGCCCGCAATTTGCGGTTTGTGGGTTGTTGACCAGTGTCATCAACAAGCCCTTGCTCTTCGCCAGCCGGTCGGCTGGTCCTGTTACCTCTGGTTTTTCTTCTGGTGGAGCTATCAAACCGGAGCGCCATTCTTCGAGGCTGACCGCACCGTGAAACAGGTGTTGGTACCCAAGGCGACGCATGGCCAGACAAAGGGCCTCGCGGTCGCGTTCCCCGAGTGGGAATTCAGGTCTTGCCAGCGAACTGGGTAACTCGGCTTCATTGCAGATGGCTCGACGTTGCGGCTGATTGAGCTCACCCCAATATTTCGCAACCCTGCAATTGGCGTGGTAAATCGCCTGACGCATTTCTGCCAGTGCTCTCTCGGCTGCGCTCGCTTGTAATGTGTTCATCGTTTCCTCTCCTCTCCTCTCCTCTCCTCTCCTCTCCTCACATCGCCAGCGCAGCGAGTGGTGACACCACCTGAAAGCGTTGTTCGACGTCATTGATCAGCAGCGCAACCGACCCCATCGCTGCGGCGGCAATGCTCATGAAAGATTGGTGCTCGTTGCTGGTGATGCGGCCGCGTTCAGTGAGCTCCAGGGTGCGCTGGCCGATGCTCGCTATCTGGGAATTCAGGTTGATCACCTGATGGGTCAGGGATGGCGCCCGCTCTGCATCGGGAATGGCGACTGCAGTCAGGCCGCATTCAAAAAGCAGTGCATCGAGCAGTGTTTCGTCTTTGGTCACCAGGTAGAGAGCGATCAAGTCGTCACCCGACAGCTTGTGTTTCTGCTGCTGATTGAACTTGTTGCGCAGTACATGAGCCGACATACCCATGCTGGCGGCCAACTTTTCTACGTTGCGATCCTTCACGAAACCGGCGCAGGCACTGCGGTAGTGGGGGTGTAGGTTTCTGGTGGTATTCGACACTCTGATTTCCCTCCAAATGTCGTTAGGGTTAACTCGCAAGTTTGAACTGGGGGGCCAACAGGGAGCCCGCCATCTGCTTGGCGATAAACACATGCACCTTGACCATCACCAGCTCGTTGCCTCTGGTCTTTTCCATTACATCAAGGCGGCCGGTTTTGACCCAGTGGCGAGCGGTATCGACAGACACGCCCACCCACTCGGCAAACTTGGCGATAGGCATCAGCGGCGGAGTGTCGGGGGAGATCACCAGATTGATCGCACTGACGGCTGCAACTGGGGCAGATGATGCGGCAGGGTTGATATGGCGAGGTGGCATGGCGGCCCCTATTCTGCTGAGCTAGGTTGGACAGGGTTGGCTTTCAGCTTGCCGCCGGTCATAACCTCGATCTGGTAGGCGCGGCCTTTGGGGATCGTGTCGCCCCACAAGGAAACTGCGGATTTATTGATCCCCAGAGCTCTGGCTAGTGCGGTAGCTGTTCCGTAGTGCTCAATCGCGTCAGACTTTTTCATAATCCCCTCTTGTTTCACATGTTGAACAAGTCCAAATAACTGAACTCTGGGTGATGTTAAGTACTCTGGACTCAAAAGTCCAACACTCTGATCTTTAGATGGTTTAGAGTTCTGAACTATGAAGAGCGAACGAATTAAAGAACTTAGGAAAAAACAAGGGCTTACCCAGCAAAGGCTGGGTGAACTTGTTGGTGTGAAAAAATCATCAATCTCGCAGTGGGAAAGCGGCGAGCATGCTCCAAGTGGTGACAATCTTGTTGCACTGGCGAAGGCGTTCGGTGTCTCGGCTCACTGGCTTTCTACGGGCAAGGGGTCGCCTGAACTGTCGAACGTTGAGCCAGCCGTGATCCCGCAGGGGAATCGAGTGCCGATTCTTAGCTATGTTCAGGCTGGCCATTGGCGTGGGATGTGTGAACAGGCAACTGGCTTTGATGGCAATGTGGAGTATGTGTCCGCCAGCGTCGATATCGGTCCTTGTGGGTTTGGCCTCTGGTTACGCGGTAACTCCATGACTCCGTTCTTTAACGAAGGGGACTTGGTGATCGTTGACCCTGATGAACAGCCGCGCCCCGGTGACTATGTGGTTGCCAAGAACGGCGGCGAAGAGGCTACGTTCAAGAAGTATCGGCCGCGTGGCATCGATGAGAACGGACAAGAAGTGTTTGAGCTGGTACCGCTCAACGATGATTACCCCACCATGCATTCTGATCGGCAGCATATCGAGATCATCGGCGTGATGGTTGAGCATCGGATTTTCAGAAAACGATAAGAGTGATTTTTTAACGGTCCCATAGCGACTTCATCTGGCAAAGAGCGTTAGGCAACCCCATTGATTGAGACTATTAACTTCCCCTCTCGGAGACGCTTCTATGACGCCAATGATTTTGAACTGGCAATTAAGAAGCTGAAATTTAGTGAATTGCCTTTTATTAGTCATGTGGAGATAAAGATAGGGCGTGACTGCAAGTTCTTAGCTGATGCCACGTTGAAGTTACTCTGTCTTTGCCATCATGTGGTGTCTCTTGGTAGAAATTTGACGCTGACTTTTGAAGGGGGCGAGTGCAACTGTTTTTCATTTCTAGAGCGCTGCGGTTTCTTCCGCTCACTACCGCAAGAAGCTGTTGTGACTCCCCGCAGGCCACAGGCACAGGATGCCTCAATCGCATACGCAGGTCAGAGCGCTAACCTGCTCGAAATTCGAGCGGTTAGTCCAACGAATCCCAGCGCCAACAGGCCGATACCTAGCCAGTTGACTGATGCGTTAGGTACTTTAATCCAAACTGATTGCGATACATTTCTGTCAAACATTCAGACTGTCGTCAGTGAGTTTTGTAGCAATGTGTCTGAACATAGCCAGGTATCAATCCCTGGATTTGTATACATGCATCACTATCCGATGTCAGGGAACATATACATTTCTATCGCTGATCTGGGGGTCGGGCTGCTCAACAGCCTGCGTGAAGGTTTGCAACTTCGGAATCACTGGGCTAAGGACCTGCCTGATCAGAACCTGATTGTAGAAATGTTTAACCAGGGTCTCAGCCGCAAGCATGATGGGAGAGGAACAGGTCTGAATCGAGCCGCAAATATCGCGATCCAGTTTGGTGGAAGACTCCATGTAAGGCTTGATCGACACGTCATCGACTTGTATCCCAATGGCACTCGATTTGAGGCTGCAGCCACAGCCACGGCGTTGATGAATACTGATTGTTTTCTTGCGAAAGGGACACACATAACGCTCTGTTTTTCTCGGGCAAGACTGTAGTGTTTCCTTGCTATCTCAACCTCACTCTGATTCAATAAGTTTTATGAAACAGACAATCGCACGTATCAAACTCATCGATTTTATGGGCTTTGCTGAGCCAAATGCTGATGGAACCAAGGATGGATGGGGAGTTACTGATGGTGAGGCCGTCGCGGCAGCGCTCTTAGACTACATCTCTAATTATCCAGAAGTGGATATCTATGATATCTCACTAGAAGGTGTCAGACGCATCGATGCATCCTTCCCTCGTGAGGCATTCATCATGCTTGCAGCAAAGTCTGTAGGTAAACGGGGCTTTTTTGTCAGTGGTGTTGCTAATGCTGTCTTACTGGACAACATTCGTGCCGGGGCTGACAAGTTGAGCTTTCCCCTGCATGTCTGCTGCCAGGGGCGTGTTGAGGTTTTAGGTCCGGAACCCAAAAGAACCCAAAAAGAGCTGTACAACTATGTTGTGAGCAAAGGGTGGGTGACTGCATCAGAGGTCTCAGAGGTGTGTGACCTGAAAATCAACAACGCTAGCAACAAGCTTAAAGAACTGGTTGATGAAGGTTTTTTGCTTAGAAAAGAGGGTGTTGCTGAAACTGGTGGCATCGAGTTTTACTACTTCCCTATCTACGGACAGGGTGCACAACAAACTGCTTCATAAAAATTCTTGATCGAGAAGATCGACCGTGCTAACTTAGTCTATAAGGAGGCCTATTCCGGCCTCCTTGATTAACAAAGGTCATTCATTTTTTTTTGTGAATGATCTTTTTAAAGACAATGCGTTCATTATTTTTTGTGAACGAATCTGGCGAGCGATCGTCTTCATCGTGAGATAAAAGTTATGTTTAGCAAAACCAAAGATGTGCATGTCTGTGCCTATGTTAGGCGGCGTAAAGGGCGTTTGGAGTATGTCATCTCTCATTGGCGTTCTTCGCCGGGGAGTTAATGATGTCCAATGCCCTTGAAAACAAAAAAGCCCAATGTGGGGACATTGAGCTTCTTTCTTAGGCACATACCGTTGAAGTTTGGGCTGCGCCTGATTAGTTTTGACAGGCTCAATATTAGTCGCAGCCCAACTTTTTTCCAAGCATTTTTGACGAGGTTTGGTTGGCGCTCATTTCAGGAAGTCGCTATGTACTGAGCAACATAAGGAGCTTTTTGACACTCAAATTTATTCTGAATCAGGATTAACAAACAATGACCGTCCGTAAACTCGACGATGGTAGGCCTAAGCTATGGCTTGCCGAAGTCTATCCCCAAGGCCGTGATGGCCCCCGCAAACGCAAGCGCTTCGCCACTAAGGGTGAGGCGTTGGCATGGGAAAAACACATGCTGGCGCAGCCCTGGCAGCAGCCAGAGGCGGATAATGTGGATGAACGGCGGCTGAGCGACCTGGTGGCACTCTGGTATGGTCGCCACGGTCAAACCCTGACGGATGGCGACCGGCGCCGCGACAAGCTGATCTGGTTGGCAGAGGCGCTGGGCAACCCGCTGGCCACCGAGTTCACCGCCCAGCAGTTTGCGGCCTACCGCGAACGGAGGCTGGCGGGTGAACTTTATGTGCCCGGTCAGCGCAAACAGGTATCCCCGACCACCATCAACCGCGAGCTGCTCTACCTGCAAGCGGTGTTCAATGAGCTCGGCCGCCTGGGGGAGTGGACCCACGGCAACCCGCTCGAGGTGCTGCGCCAGTACAAGGTGCAGGAATCCGAGCTGGCGTTCCTCAATCAGGAGGAAATTGAGCAGTTGCTGGCAGCGTGCGCAGGGCTGAACGATTTGTGGCTGATCGTGATGCTGTGCCTCTCGACCGGGGCGCGTTGGTCCGAGATTGAAAAGCTGACCCGTTCACAGGTTGGCATCGGCCGGCTGACCTTCACCCGCACTAAGGGTAAGAAGAACCGCACCGTGCCGGTGGCCGGTTGGCTGTTGTCCTTGCTACCCAAGCGTACCGGCCGCCTGTTCGGTGATTGCTACGCCGAGTTCGAGAAGGCGCTGCGCCGCGCGGAGATCACCCTGCCGGCTGGCCAGCGAACCCATGTGCTGCGCCACACCTTCGCCAGCCACTTCATGATGGGTGGTGGCAACATCCTGGTGCTGCAGCGCATCCTTGGCCATACCGATATCAAGATGACCATGCGCTATGCCCACTTTGCACCTGACCACCTAGAAGACGCGGTCAAACTCAATCCGATCACTGCGATGAAAAATGGCGGCAAAGTGGCGGCAGCGCTCACCAGCGACACCCAATAACCCCCATCCATCCCCAAGCGAACCCGCGAAAACACAGCAACCGATTGATTCACAATGGCTTGCGATGGTTTCAAAATCCGCCGTTGCAAAACGTGTCGGTTCGAGTCCGACCCCGGGCACCATTAGAATTCAATGACTTAAGGCCATCCTCACGGATGGCCTTTTGTTTTTCTACTCCAGAGTGGCGGCAAAGTGGCGGCAGAGCTTCAGCGTTGTGTCAGGCAATCCCGGTGAACTCGTCGAGATTCAGCTCGCTGATGTTTTTGGCCGTAATGAATTCCCACGAATTTTGTATGCTATTTTTGTGAGCGGGCAGTCTGCCACAGGTTCGGATGAGAACAAAACTCAAGGAGGCCGATTGCAGGGGATGGGACGGCGCAGGTATGATGCCGCGCTGTTTGGTGGTACCCAGTTCATGCGGCGTTATTCCCTGGCCATGTCTTTGGATGCCCCAGCAGTAAAAACCCCGGCTCATGGCCGGGGTTTCTTTTATCACGCGTGGGTCGCTGGCTGGTTGGCCAAGTGGACACCAAAGCGCAGCCCCAAGGCGCCCGCGACTTTAGTGATAGTGGCAAAGGTTGGGTTTCCTTCACCGGATAGGGCCTTGTATAGCCCCTCTCTACTCATCCCGACATCGCGGGCCAGCTGACTCAGGTTGCGAGCGCGGGCAATATCGCCCAGTGCGGCCGCAATCAAGGCGGGGTCGCCCTCTTCCATAACAGCTTCCAGATAGTGGACCATGTCTTCATCTGTCTTGAGGTAGTCAGCCGCATCGTAACGGCTGAACGTGACCTCCTGGTCACGGTCTTTCATGTTTTAGTCCCTCCATTGCGCGGCAATGGTTTTTGCCTGTTCGATATCACGATCTTGGGTGCCCTTATCCCCACCGCACAACAGCACGATGATGATTGGGCCCTTTGTCATGAAATACACCCGGTACCCTGGGCCGTAGTCTATCCGCATTTCAGACAGACCCTCCCCGATAGGCTTCACATCTCCCGGATTACCAAGACTCAAGCGCCGTATCCTGGCGGTTACTTTCGCCTTTGCTCGCACGTCGCGCAGGGTGTTGAACCAGCGGTCAAACGTGTTTGTTTTGATGATTTCGGTCATGTGTCAACTGTAGTTATCATGTGTAAATATGTCAACCATGGTTATCAACCTGACGGGGTTCACCATTTTACTGGCGCTTTTCGCGATCATTCCATGCAACGCTTGCCCCTTAGAGATCGTCAAAATCTTCATTTGCGAAATTCTGGATCCTTTCCAAAATCGCCCGCCAAGCCGCGTCCTATATAGCCCTATGGTTTTTCGTTAGTGGTTACACCAGATCTGCCGCACTGCGCCGGATCCCCACGGAAAACAGCCTATAACCAAAATATATCAATGACTTAGTGTTTTTCGCTCCCTCGATCTTTCGTGATCAACCCGCCCCAACACGATCACAAAATGCAGTTTTGTGAAATTCTGAATTCCCCCCAAGAACCCAGCCACGGCGCGGGTTAGACGATGGATTTGCACCATTTTATTTGTGCAAAAAACGCCACATTTTTAGCGCGAAGGTGGGGGGGGAGGAGTGCGGATTCCGTGAGCGGCGCGTTTCCTCCGCCGCGCCTGGGCTGCAGGGCAGGGGGCTGGCCACAAAAAAGCGACGCTGGTGCGTCGCTGTCGTGTGCGGGGTGATGGTCGGCGGGTTACTGGCCGGCGCCCCACCCCATCTTCTTGAATGCCTTGGCGGCGATGGCCAGCAGTTCGTCGTTGTTGGCCTGGGGAAGCATGGGGCGGGCGGGGGTCTCTACTGTCCAGCGGTGCTTCTTGGTCTCTCCGGTGGTGGTCCTGATCAGGATGGCAGCCCGGGTCACACTGACATGTTCCCGTATCCACTTGAGGGAGGGCTTGCGGTAGCGACGACGAGCGCCCCGGTCTGACAGCACCTTGTACCCCAGCGCGCGCAGGCGCTGCGCCTGGCTGCGGGTGCAAGGGCTATCCGTTGGCTTGAATGGTTCCTTCTTCTTACCCCGCTCGGACTTCCTCGGTTGCGCGGGCTTGGGCGGCGCGGCAGTGAATGGCTGTGACATCCCCTGGTGGTTCTGGTTGGCGATCATCCCCGCAAAGCGGGAGTCGAAGTCGATGATGGCCGCGTCCTCGGTACCGCGAGAGCGCAGCCGCTTGGAGAGGCCAGTGAGCCGCTTGTGCTTGCGTTTGCTCTTGGTCGGCGCCCACTTTGTGCCATCAGGGGCTTTACCGGTTCTGATGCGCTGGCGGTTCACCTTGGCCACCTCGCGGCCTATCTGCTGGGTGATGCGCCGACGTTTCGCCGGCGGCAGAGAGGCTGCGTCCAGGCGCTCCAGCAGGTGGTGCATGGCACCTTGATTAAGGGTCAGTGAGATCATGTGTGCATCCCTATTCGATGATGGGGGAGAGCTGGCCGGCTAACTGCTTGGCCTGTTGGCCATGTCCGGTCATGGCTTCGCTGTTGCCGGGTGCCGGCCCGCTGCCGTGGGTATGGCCAGCCGTGGCGGCGGCAAGTTGCTCCACCACGTTCATCAGCTGCAGCAGGAGCCGGAAGATGTTCACGCTATCCGTTCCCACCCAGGAGCGGGGCGCCTCCAGGTGTTGCAGCTCGCCGGCAACGGATCGGCGCAGTTGCCCCACCACCTCGACCAGATCTCCGGCCGTGGTCTGGCTCAGGTTGCCCAGGCTCCCCAGGGTAAGATCGTCGCCGGCCAGCAGCTCGATGGCCCCCAGCGCCTCGATGAGCTTGAATCCGCCCACCTCCTCGACGCTGTGCTGC
>RCUI01000245.1_pt1 | contig 20392 bp, 19 predicted proteins | sample 2166121 | NCBI WGS metagenome assembly RCUI01 (sample SAMN09932700, study PRJNA488358) | compost metagenome | feature: garden; material: soil; isolation source: compost soil in succinic acid-enriched culture | place: Germany: Experimental Botanical Garden Goettingen | collected 2016-01-27
AAAATCCCCGTGTCGGCGGTTCGATTCCGTCTCTGGGCACCACTAATACCGAAAACCCCTGAATCGCGAGATTCAGGGGTTTTTCATTTGCGCCGCAAAAAGCGCCGTCGTTGACCACCGTCAATACGCCCCCGCCCCATCGCCGTAAGCTGCCTGGTGGATACCAGAAAACCAACAGGCCCCCAATGAGCGAAGATTCCACAGCCCTGCCCCTGCCCTTGCCCGCCACCGAAACACCCGCGAGCACCAGCACGACTACACCGCGCAAGACCGCTACCCCCCGCCCACGTCGCCCGCGTACCCCACGCCCCCCTGCGACCGCCAGCACCGACGCGCCGATCAGCACCATCAGCCAGCAGCCGGCCGCACTCAAAGTCGCCTCGGCCCCACGCGGCTCGAATGAAGACAGTACCTCGGCCAGACTGCCCGCCAGCTACCCCTACCGTACCCGCATGCGCCGTGCCGAGTACGACAAGGCCAAGCACGAACTGCAGATCGAGCTGCTCAAGGTACAGAGCTGGGTCAAAGACACCGGCCAGCGCATCGTCGTGCTGTTCGAAGGCCGTGACGCCGCGGGCAAGGGTGGCACGATCAAACGCTTCATGGAGCACCTGAACCCGCGCGGCGCACGCATCGTGGCCCTGGAGAAGCCTTCTGAGCAGGAAAAGGGCCAGTGGTACTTCCAGCGCTATATCCAGCACCTGCCCACCGCAGGTGAAATGGTCTTCTTCGACCGCTCCTGGTACAACCGCGCCGGCGTCGAGCGGGTGATGGATTTCTGCACGCCGCTGCAGTACCTGGAATTCATGCGCCAGGCGCCCGACCTTGAACGCATGCTCTGCAACAGCGGCATCCTGTTGTTCAAGTACTGGTTCTCGGTGAATCGCGAAGAACAGCTGCGCCGCTTCATCTCCCGACGTGACGACCCGCTCAAGCACTGGAAGCTGTCGCCTATCGACATCAAGTCGCTGGACAAGTGGGACGAGTACACCGCGGCCAAAGAGGCAATGTTTTTCCACACCGACACCGCCGATGCGCCGTGGACAGTGGTCAAGTCCGATGACAAGAAGCGCGCACGGATCAACTGCATCCGTCACTTCCTGCATTCGCTGGACTATCCGGGCAAAGACCTGCGCGTGGCCCATCATCCCGACCCTTTGTTGGTGGACCGGGCATCGCGGGTGCTGGTGGAAGAGGACCGTAGTGAGGGTGTACAGCCGCTGGCCACCCATTCGTAGCTTGGGTTTCCCGGCCAACTGCGATTCAATACGCAAAACCTTACGACTCAGGATTCACCGATGGCCTCCAACAGCAAACAACAGAAACGCGCCAAGCGCGCTGCCGCCAAGGCTCGCGAAAACCGCATGGTGCGTAGCGGCCAGGCGGTCAAGAGCAGTGGCGAAAGCTCCAGCGCAAGCGTTGAGCAGGTGTTCAACAAGGCAATGGACTCGGGCAGCTACGACGCCCTGTTCGAGAAGATGAAGACCGCTCAGGAAGGCGGGCTGGTGTCGCTGATCTCGGTGTTCCTGGTTGACCCGCTGCTGGCCCTGGTGCTCAAGGGCCACAAGGAAGAACACGCTACCGACTACATCGTCATGGTCTTCACCGCCTACCGCAAATGGCTGGACGGTGCAGACGAAGACACCACCATGGCGTGGCTGGAGAGCGACGAGTTCCAGGAGGCCTACATCTCGGCCTCTGAGGCTGTGGCCAAGACTCAGCAGAAGCAGTTCGGCTGAGTTTCGCGGGGCAAGTCGAGACGTCACACCGCCGCTCCTACAGGTTTTGTATGCACCGGTAGGGCTTGCCCCGCAACTCATCCCGTCAGTTGTTCAGCACAACCCGCCCAGCCGCTTCGGCCTTGCGCTTGCGCGCCACCAGCAGCCCCGCCGCCACAACTGCAATCGACAGCAACCCGGTCGCCACGATCTCGATGCGATGGTCCGGACGGATCAGCATCACCGTCAGAATGCCCACGATGAACACGATGGTTGCCCAGGTCAGGCCCGGGAACAGCCACATCTTGAAGGCAATCTTCTCGCCACGGGCCATACGCTGACGGCGCATGCGCAGTTGCGAAACGGCAATCACCAGGTACACCAGCAAGGCGATGGCACCGGAGCTGGCCAACAGGAACTCGAACACCTGGGCCGGGGCCAGGTAGTTGGCGATCACGGTAAGGAACGCCGCCGCCGTCGACAGCACCACCGCGCAGTACGGCGTGCCGGTTGAGGTGGTGCGCTGGGCAACGGCCGGTGCATCACCACGCTTGCTCAGGGAAAAGAGCATGCGCGAGGAGGTGTACAGCGCCGAGTTCAGGCAACTGGTCACGGCAATCAGCACGACGATGTCGACGATCAACTTGGCATTGGGGATGCCCATCAGGTTCAGCACAGTCTGATAGGAGCCCACTTCGGCCAGGTCACTGTGGTTCCACGGCACCAGGGCCACGACCACGAAGATCGACACGAGGTAGAACAGGAAGATCCGCCAGATCACCGAGTTGGTGGCCTTGGTGATCTGCTTGCCCGGATCTTTCGACTCGGCGGCAGCAATGGTGACGATCTCGGTGCCCATGAACGAGAACATAGTGGTCAACATGGCTGCCAGCACCGCACCCATACCGTTGGGCATGAAGCCCTGGGTGTCGAACAGATGGCTGACGCCGCTGACCTGGCTGTTGGGCAGCAGGCCGAAGATTGCCGCAGCACCAAGGATAATGAAGGCGACGATCGCGACCACCTTGAGCAACGCGAACCAGAACTCGAACTCGCCGTAGTTCTTCACGCTGAACAGGTTGGTCGCGGTCAGCAGCAAGGTGATGACCAGGGTGAACACCCAGATCCCGACATCAGGGAACCAGGCATGCAAGATGGTGGCGGCGGCATTGGCCTCCAGCGGGATCACCAACACCCAGAACCACCAGTACAGCCAGCCGATGGTAAAGCCGGCCCAGTGGCCGATGGCCTTGTCGGCGTAAGTGGAGAAGGAGCCGGTATCCGGCGAGGCGATAGCCATTTCCGCCAACATGCGCATCACCAGCACCACCAGGGTACCGGCAGCGGCATAGGCCAGCAGCACGGCTGGGCCGGCCTCGGCAATGGCGTGGCCGGAGCCGACGAACAAACCGGCGCCGATAACGCCAGCAATGGACAGCATGGTGACATGCCGTTGTTTGAGCCCCTGAGCGAGGTCATTGGAAGTGTGCGTACCGCTCATAAAACTACCTTTGCAAGGATTGGCTTTTCGGTCCTGCGACGTCGGGTGCGCCCTTGAATGCAGCGGCGCAACATCCTGTTACCGATCAGCAACGCAAATAGTGCGCCAGCTCCCCGACCGTTCGTTCGAAATCCCCTACGGCCTTGTGCAACAAGGTTTACAGGCCTTTCCGCCAGATACTGGCCGAATGCCCACCAAAAAAGGCCCCTCCCCCCTTAATTACTGAAATACTCACTTACAAATAGACGGTCGCACCAAAATCCATCACCGGTAACACCTCACGCACATCCTTGGAGCAAAAAGGTACAACCCACAAGGCGCAACCAATCGCCGCAATCCATACCCGAAGCTGTACGGAAGGTCAGAAACGGCTTCCCAGCACTGGCCAAAAATGGCACCATCGCGCCTTTTTTCATCAAGGCTCCGGCCCTGGAAACGAGGGCAGGCGGACATCCGCGCGACAGTCAGCTGCAGCGATGCGACACCCGCCCTCCCGGTAACCCGTTGCCCCTCCCGTCGTTGTTGGCTGTCATTCAGCCGCTATGCTAGCTTGGCGCTCGCCAAGAAGGCCGCCAACAGCAGGAGCGCACCAGAACACATGAGGACCGCACATGGCTGAGGCCACGCCCGCGCTGGAAATCCGCAACCTGCACAAACGCTACGGCGATCAGGAGATCCTCAAAGGCATCTCGCTGACCGCACGCGATGGCGACGTGATCTCGATCCTGGGATCCTCCGGCTCCGGCAAGTCCACTCTGCTGCGCTGCATCAACCTGCTGGAGAACCCGCATCAGGGCCAGATCCTGGTGGCCGGCGAAGAGCTGCGCTTGAAGCCAGCGAAGAACGGCGACCTGGTGGCCGCCGACAACAAGCAGATCAATCGCCTGCGCAGCGAGATCGGCTTCGTGTTCCAGAATTTCAATCTGTGGCCGCACATGAGCATCCTCGACAACATCATCGAGGCACCACGCCGCGTGCTTGGCCAGAGCAAGGTCGAAGCCATCGAGCATGCCGAGGCACTGCTCAACAAGGTGGGGATCCACAACAAGCGTCACAGCTACCCGGCCGAATTGTCCGGTGGCCAGCAGCAGCGCGCAGCCATTGCCCGCACCCTGGCCATGAAGCCCAAGGTCATCCTGTTTGACGAGCCGACCTCGGCCCTGGATCCGGAAATGGTCCAGGAAGTGCTTAACGTTATCCGCGCCCTCGCCGAAGAAGGCCGTACCATGCTACTGGTTACGCACGAAATGGGCTTCGCCCGTCAGGTGTCCAGCGAAGTCGTCTTCCTGCACCAAGGGCTGGTCGAAGAGCAGGGAACGCCGCAGCAGGTTTTTGAAAACCCGAACTCGGCGCGTTGTAAACAATTCATGTCCAGCAACCGCTAACGGAGCAACACGCATGCAGACCTATAAGAAATTCCTCCTGGCCGCTGCCGCCACGCTGGTGTTCTCGGCCAATGCAATGGCTGCCGAGAAACTGAAGATGGGCATCGAGGCGGCTTACCCGCCGTTCAACAACAAGGACGCCAGTGGCCAGGTAGTGGGCTTTGACAAAGACATCGGCGACGCCCTGTGCGCCAAGATGAAAGTCGAGTGCGAAGTGGTTACCTCCGACTGGGACGGCATCATTCCGTCGCTGCTGGCCAAGAAATACGACTTCATCGTCTCGTCGCTGTCGATCACCGACGAGCGCAAGCAGGCCGTTGACTTCACCGACCGCTACTACTCCAACAAGCTGCAGTTCATCGCGCCGAAGAACAGCGACTTCAAGGTCGAAAAAACCGACATGGCCTCGCTCAAGACCGCACTCAAGGGCAAGACCATCGGCACCCAGCGCGCCACCCTGTCCGGCACCTGGCTCGAAGACAACTTCAGCGACGACGTCAAATCCATCAAGCTCTACGACACTCAGGAAAACGCCTACCTTGACCTGACCTCCGGCCGCGTCGACGCACTGCTGGCCGACAAGTTCGTCAACTACGACTGGCTCAAGTCCGAAGCGGGCAAGAACTACGAGTTCAAAGGCGAGCCTGTGGTCGAGAGTGACGAAATCGGTATCGCCGTACGCAAAGGCGATCCACTGCGCGAGAAGCTGAACGCTGCCCTGAAAGAAATCGTTGCTGACGGCACCTACAAGAAGATCAACGACAAGTACTTCCCTTTCAGCATCTATTGATTCGCCCCGACCGGCACCGCCTGCATGGGCGGTGCCCGTCCCTTGAACACACCTGCCCATGAATATTGATCTATACGGATTCGGTCCGGCTCTTGCGGCCGGGACGCTGATGACCGTCAAACTGGCGTTGTCGGCCCTCTGCGTAGGGCTGGTGCTGGGGCTGCTCGGCGCCCTGGCCAAGACCTCGCCCTTCAAACCCCTGCAATGGATTGGTGGCACCTACTCCACCCTGGTACGCGGCGTACCGGAATTGCTCTGGGTACTGTTTATCTACTTCAGCTTTGCCACGCTGATGGACAAGCCCTTCGTTGCCGGCGTGATCGCCCTGGGCCTGTGCTTCGGTGCCTATGCCACGGAAGTGTTCCGCGGCGCGATCCTGGCCATCCCCAAGGGCCACCGCGAAGCGGGCCTGGCCCTGGGCCTGTCCAAGGGCCGCATCTTCTCCAGGCTGATCCTGCCACAAATGTGGCGCATGGCCCTGCCCGGCCTTGGCAACCTGTTCATGATCCTGATGAAAGACACCGCCCTGGTGTCGGTGATCGGCCTCGAAGAAATCATGCGCCAGGCCCAGAACGGCGTGACCAACACCAAGCTGCCATTCACCTTCTACATGGCTGCTGCCTGCATTTACCTGTGCCTGACCATCGTCGCCATGATCGTCATGCACTTTCTGGAAAAACGCGCCGCTCGCGGCTTCGCGAGGGCCAACCAATGAACTGGGAAGTCATCATCAAGTGGCTGCCAAAGCTGGTCCAGGGCGCCACGCTGACCCTCGAACTGCTGGCCATTGCCGTGATTGTCGGCCTGATCCTGGCCATTCCGCTGGGTATCGCCCGCTCGTCGCGGCACTGGTATGTGCGCGCCCTGCCCTTTGGCTACATCTTTTTCTTCCGCGGCACCCCGCTGCTGGTGCAGCTGTTTCTGGTGTACTACGGTCTGGCGCAGTTCGATGCGGTGAAAAACAGTGCGCTGTGGCCTTACCTGCGCGATCCGTTCTGGTGCACGGTGCTGACCATGACCCTGCACACCGCGGCCTACATCGCCGAAATCCTTCGTGGCGCCTTGCAGGCCATCCCCCGTGGCGAGATTGAAGCGGCACGGGCACTGGGCATGTCGCGGGCCAAGGCGATGATCTTCATCATGCTGCCGCGCGCCGCGCGCATCGGCCTGCCGGCCTACAGCAACGAAGTCATCCTGATGCTCAAGGCCAGTGCCCTGGCCAGTACCGTGACCCTGCTGGACATCATCGGCATGGCCCGGACCATCATTGCGCGCACCTACATGCCGGTAGAGATCTTCTTCGCCGCTGGTGTGATGTACCTGGTGATCTCCTTCGTGCTGGTGCAAGCGTTCAAGCAATTGGAACGCTGGCTGCGCGTAGACGCCTGCCAAGGCCGTTGAACCTGTATAACGGGGCTGATCACAGCCCCGTTTTCGTATCAGACCATGACCACTGCCCTCCCCCTCGCCAATGACCAACTGCCCAGCCGCTTCCAGGCACTGGACAGCTTTTTGCGCGAGCACCAGCACCTGTGGCGACCACGCCCCTTCACCCAGCTGCAACTGCCCTGGGAGGCCGAGCACCCGACGCTGGCGGCCTGGCTGCGGCAGCGCTCGCTGGACGAGGCAGAAACCGCGCACAACCATCCCGAGCGACTGGACGCGCCGGCACCTTTTCCACAGCTGGCAAGCATGGCCGCCCAATTGGCCGAGGTCGGCGAGTTATCCACCATCGCCCTGCCAGCGGCGAGCCATCGCTTGAACGTGGATGTGCCGGGGCGCAAATGGCAGCAGATCGAAGCCTTCGCCAGCCACCTGGGCTTTACCCAGGCGCCACGACACTGGCTGGACTGGTGCTCGGGCAAAGGCCACCTGGGCCGGCGCTTGCTGCAGGCCGAGCAGCAGCAACTGACCTGCCTTGAATACGACCCGGCGCTGGTCGACGCTGGCCGGCAACTGAGCCAGCACCACGGCGTGAATGCCCAGCACCTATTGCAGGACGTACTGGCCGAAGACGCCGACCAGCGCCTGGGCAGCGCCCACACCGCCGTCGCCCTGCATGCCTGTGGCGACCTGCACGTACGCCTGATGCAATTGGCCAGCCGCCAGGGCTGCCGTCAGCTGGCTATTGCGCCCTGCTGCTACAACCGCATCCAGGCGGCGCAGTACCAGCCGCTCTCGGCCGCTGCGATCACCTCCGGCCTGCATCTGTCGATCGATGACCTGGGCCTGCCCCTGAGCGAAACCGTCACCGCCGGCGCACGGGTACGCCGCCAGCGCGATGAGTCGATGGCCAGACGCCTGGGGTTCGATTTACTGCAGCGAGCGCTGCGAGGCATGGATGAGTACCTGCCGACACCCTCGTTGCCGGTCAGCTGGCTGCAAAAGCCCTATGCCGACTACTGCCGGGAACTGGCGGCGCTCAAAGGCCTGTCGATAGACCACACCCCTGACTGGGACGCACAGCAGGCTGCTGGCTGGCAGCGCTTGGCCGAGGTTCGCAACCTGGAGTTGCTGCGCAACCTGTTCCGCCGCCCGCTGGAGTTGTGGCTGGTGCTCGACCGTGCGCTGTACCTGCAGGAGCAGGGCTACCACGTACAGCTGGGAGTGTTCTGTGAGCAGCCCCTCACACCGCGCAACTTGATGCTCCTGGCGGAACGCCAGTAACCCTGCCCCGAAGGTGCGCAGCCTGTGGATAAGTCTGTGTGCAACCTTTTGAAAAAACCCTCAAAAACCTTGGATCCAAGCGCTTTCGACCGTTGGTCGTTTTTTGCTCAGCGGCTTATCGCCAGCAAAAACAGCCATTTGCGCAAAGACCAACGGCAAGCGTTGGTCCGATGGAAGCGACACCGATATGGCACGCGGCTTGTGCATAAGCATTTTAACCAAACGCTCTAAGCAGCAAAATCAGGCCAGTTTCAGCAAGCTCATACCGACCAGCAACAGTGCCAGGCCCAACCAGCCGCGCCCGGCCAGGCGCTGACCAAACAGCGCCCACCCCATGGCTACGGTGGCAAGGATGCCGAAGCCACCCCAAATGGCATAAGCCAGCGACAGTTCAATATCGCGAACAGCCTGGGCCAAAGCAGTAAAGGCCGCCAGCACGCACAGAATCGAGAAGATACCGTAGCCGCGCTTGCGGAAGCCGTCGGAATACTTGAGCAGCAGGTTGGCAAAAACTTCCAGCACGATCGCCAGGCCCAGCCAGGCGAAGGGAACCCAATTCATGGTCAGCATGGCAGGGCCTCCATCTCGCGCTTGGCAGGCGCGGCGCGGGTACCAGCCTTGATCAGCAGAATACCGGCGATCATCACACCCAGGCCGGCGGCCTTGAGCAGGCCGATGCTCTCACCGAGCCAGGTCACACTGATCAGTGTGATCAGCACGATACCGATGCCTTCCCACAGTGCGTAGGCAACGCCCACCGGCACACGTTTAACGGCCAGGGCGAGGAAGAAGTACGACAGACCGATCATGGCGTACATCAACCCATGACCCAGAATGGCAGAATGAGTGGCGGCGAATTTCATCGACGCGGTGCCGATCACCTCAGCGATGATGGCGATAAACAAATAGATCCAGGAACGCATGATGCCCTCCCACGGGCGACACAAAACCGGGCACGTAATCGGCGACGGCTATAGACAAAAACAGAGAAAAAAGCTGATTGTCGGGGGAGGCGCTACAGACCGCCGGTCCAGTGATTTTCACGGGTGGCCAGACGAGGGATGAGGAGCAGAAACGCTTTAGTGTTCAACATAATGCACAACAAATTAGCTCAAGGCATTGCTTAAGTCAAATCGATAGAGAATCACTAATTAAAAATCGCGTGGTTTATGACCTATTCAGGGAAAAGCCCTTAAAGCCTGCTGAAAGTTTCGTAAATTATATTCCCCACCCAAGACCACAACCGTCACGTAGCGGCTGCCGCCAGGCTGCGATTCTGCGTGGCAGCCCCGAAACAGCCCATCAGCAAACGGAATTCAAGTGAAAGCCCTCTACCCCTTCACCCTGCTCGCCGCCCTGACCACCCTCCCCGGCTGCAGCACTCCAAGCGCCCCCACTGCCTCTGCCTGGGACACGCCACTACCCCCCCTGTCCGCCCAGCCCACCACCCACTGCAACAAGCGCGGCTGCCACGAACACAAACCGATGATTTTCGACCCGACCCAAAACGAACCCGACGCCACGACATTGCACCGCGGCTGGTAAGAAAATCCCCCGCGACACACCCAGAAACCGGGCATCGCAACGAATCTTGCAGAAGTAGTTTACAGACGCAAACTGATCGCTATAATGGCGACCCTGTGCCGGTATAGCTCAGATGGTAGAGCAACTGACTTGTAATCAGTAGGTCCCGGGTTCGATTCCTGGTGCCGGCACCATACGCAGTAAAAAAGAGGCTCACCGAAAGGTGGGCCTTTTTTGTTTCCGTCTAGAAAACCGCGCTTCTCCGTAGCATTCGACATTACTGGCGGTGGGCTGACCGCAACCTTCGGCCGAAAAGGTGTAACCGCTCGGTCGCCTTACGATGCAGCACCAACGCCATCCAACCTTGTAATCCAAATCCCCATCCGTTATAGCTAAAAAGGCATCCATAACCAAAAGAGGCAGAATCAGCCCGTCATGAACGAGACCACACGTATCTTTCGCCCCCAAGGCCCGTTTGCCGCGCTGTTCGGCAATACCTACGGGCCTACCGCGGTCGCCACGCTTTCGCTGACCAGCTCTCCCCTCTCGACACTGTTCCATGCGCTGTCGATTCCACCCCGCGACGTCTTGCTCGCGCACAAACGCAAACGCCCTGTTCCTCCGCCTGCCAGCTGACGCCTGAATTTTCGCTTTCCATTGCCCTCGGCTTTTTGCCGCTCAGGGCTGGAGACGCTTTGCATTTTTTTCAGTGTTTTCTGTCAGGAAGTCTTATGAGTATTCGTGTTGCCATTATCGGCGCGGGCCCGTCTGGCCTGGCGCAGCTGCGTGCCTTTCAATCCGCTCATGCCAAGGGGGCGGCCATGCCGGAGGTGGTCTGTTTCGAAAAGCAGGCCGACTGGGGCGGGATGTGGAACTACACCTGGCGCACCGGGCTGGATGAGCATGGCGAGCCGGTACACGGAAGTATGTACCGCTACTTGTGGTCGAACGGGCCGAAGGAGTGCCTGGAGTTCGCCGACTACAGCTTTGACGAGCACTTCGGGCGGCCGATTTCGTCCTACCCCCCGCGTGAGGTGTTGTGGGACTACATTCAGGGCCGGGTGAAGAAGGCCGGTGTGCGCGATTACATTCGCTTCAATACGGCGGTCAAGGCGGTGCGTTTCGATGAGGCCAGCCGCACCTTTACGGTCACCGCCTACGACTATGCACAAGGCCAGGGCATCGAGCAGGTGTTCGATTACGTGGTGGTGGCCAGCGGGCATTTTTCCACCCCGCATGTGCCGGACTTCGCCGGCTTCGAGCGCTTCTCCGGGCGCATTCTGCATGCCCACGATTTTCGCGATGCGCTGGAGTTCAAGGGCAAGGATGTGCTGATTGTCGGCAGCAGCTATTCGGCCGAAGACATCGGCTCACAGTGTTTCAAGTACGGCGCGCGCTCCATCACCACGGCCTATCGCACCCAGCCCATGGGCTACAAGTGGCCCAAGGGCTGGGAAGAGCGCCCGCAGTTGCAGCGGGTTGAAGGTGAGCTGGCGTTCTTTGCCGACGGGTCGAGCAAGCGGGTGGAGGCGATCATTCTGTGCACCGGCTATCAGCACCACTTCCCGTTCCTGCCCGATGAGCTGACGCTCAATACCGGCAACCGCCTGTGGCCGCTGGGGTTGTACCAGGGCGTGGTGTGGGAGCAGAACCCACAGTTGATCTACCTCGGCATGCAAGACCTCTGGTACAGCTTCAACATGTTCGACGCCCAGGCATGGTTCGCCCGGGACTACATGCTGGGCCTCAAGAAGCTGCCATCGATGGCCGAGATGCAGGCCGACAGCGCTCGTTGGCGCGCCGATGAAGAGGCGCTGCAAACCACCGCGCAGATGTACGAGTTCCAGGGCCGCTACATCAAGCACCTGATCGAGCAAACCGACTACCCGAGCTTCGATATCGACGCGGTGAACCGGATCTTCCTCAAATGGAAGTCGGACAAGAAGCAGGACATCATGGGCTATCGCGACAAGTCCTACCGTTCAGTGATCACCGGCACCGCTGCCGTGCCGCACCACACCCGCTGGATGCAGGCAGTGGATGATTCGCTGGTCGAGTACCTGCGCGAAACCTCAGCCAAGGGCGATGTAAAAACCCTGCGCCAGCACTAGGCCACAGCCGCGTGCCTGTGCTGGGCAGGCGGCGCTACCTCGATGCCTTGCAGCCAGTCGCAATAGCGGGCCACGCCCTGCTCGACCGTGAGCATCGGCTGCGTGAAGCCTGCCTCGCGCAAGCGGCTCAGGTCGGCGCAGGTGTAGCACTGGTACTTGCCGCGCAGGTGGTCGGGAAAGTCGCTGTATTCAAGGATGCCCTCGAGCAAGGCCATCTCCCGTGACAACGGGGGCTGGTCTTGCTGCTCGCGCAGGCGGTTGATCACAGCCATGGCTACATCGTTGAACGGCTGGGCGCGGCCACTGCCGACGTTGAACAGGCCGCTGAGCCGAGAGTGGTCGAGAAAGTGCAGGTTGACCTTGACCACATCCTCTACCGACACGAAATCGCGCAGGTGGCCGCCGCTGGGGTAGTCGCCATAGCTACCGAACAGGCTGACCTTGCCGTGGGCCTGGTACTGGTTGAAGCAGTGCAGGGCCACCGAGGCCATGGTGCCCTTGTGCTGTTCGTGGGGGCCGTAGACGTTGAAGTAGCGCAGGCCGACGATCTGGCTGCGCGCTGCAGGCAACAGCCTGCGCACGTGTTGATCGAAGAGGAATTTGGAGTAGCCGTAGACGTTCAACGGCCGCTCGCACTCGCGCTGTTCGCGAAAGTCGCGCCCGGCGCCATACACCGCTGCCGACGAGGCATACAGCATGGGCACTTGCAGGGCCTGGGCAGCATCGAGCAGGTTGCGACTGAAACGGTAGTTGTTGTCCATCATGAAGCGCCCGTCGCCTTCGACGGTACTGGAGCAGGCGCCCTGGTGCAGCACCGCGCGGACCTTGCCGAACTGGCCGCGGGCAAAGCGCTCGAGAAAGTCGTCCTTGTCGAGGTAGTCGGCAATCTCGCAGTCGGCGAGGTTGCGGAATTTGTCGCCATCGGTCAGGTCGTCGACGGCAATGATCTCGGTTTCATTGCGTCGGTTGAGGGCCTGGACGAGGTTGCTACCGATGAAACCGGCGGCGCCGGTCACGATGATGGTCATGCCTTGTCCCCCTTTGAGGGTGCAGAGCATTCAGTGTAAAGCTGACCATTTGAACAAAAATTAACCAGGATCAATAAAACGGCGATACCTCGCGGGTGCGTGCGCGCCAGCGGCCGACCAGGCGACCGGCGCTCACCAGCCAGTTGAGCAAGGCGATGCCCAGCAGGCACAGCATCATGGCCTCGGTACCACCGCTGACGATCAAGTTGCCCGCCAGCCACGGGAAGCCGAACACGCCGAGAAAATAGGCCAGGCTGAACAGCAGCAAGGCTTGCGGGGTGTGCCCGGCCGGCGCCTGGTTGGCCGCCAGGCCGTTGATCACCGAGTAGTTCAGGCCATAGCCGACACCCAGCAAGGCAGCGGCCAACAGGTAACCAAGATTGTTCTGCACCCACCAGCCCAATGCCAGCACGGCCAGCACGGTGAAGGCCGAGAGCAGGCAGGAGGCGCGGTAGGCGTCACGCTTGACCACCCACCCGGCCACCAGCAACCGGCAACCAATGGCCGCACTCATGAAACCGACGAAGAACAGCGAATAGTCCAGGCCACGGGCTGCAGCGTAAGAGGTTTGAAAACTACCCAGGCCGCCGAAGATCGCACCACCCAGGCCGACCATCAGAATCGGCCAGCGCGCCGCCGAGCCCAGCACCTGGGCACTGGCCCGGCGGCTGATGCCGACGGGGCTGGCAGCTTGCCGGGGCTGTCGGGCCAGGTGGTTGAAGATCATCAGGCCAAGCACTGCCGCCGTCGCCGCGGTGAAGAACGCCGTTTGCACTGGCAGGTGAAAGAAGCTTGCGAGCTTGCCCGCAAGAGGTCCGGAGCCAATGCCGCTCATCATGCTGCCCGAGAGCAAGGCAAAGCAGTGTGTGCGGCGCTCAGGCTCGACCCGTTCGGCGACCAGGATCGGCCCAAGGGTGTAGAACGCACCCCAGCCCAGGCCCAGGGCAAGGCCGCAGAACATCAGGCCGATGCCGATGCCAGGCATCAGGGCAAAACCCAGGCAGGCGGCCACCAGGCACAGCGCCGACAGTGCAATGGCCCGCGCCGAGCCCAGGCGATCAGCCAGGTGTCCGCTGCCGAGTACCGCCACCACCGTACTGAGCATCGCCAGGGAAATTATCCGCCCCGCGTCCTGCTCGTTGCCGCCGCGGGTGCTGACCAGCAACGACAACAAAAAGGTCGAGCCGTACGACAGCGACAGCAAGTAGCTGGCCAGGCAAAGCAGGCCAAAGCCCTTGTTGGCAGGTGCGGTACGGGAAGCGGCGGTCACAGGTTCTCACTCGCAAAAAAACGGTACGAGCCTTGTAGCACGGCGGCTGCGAGCGGCAGTTATGCAAGTGCCGGAGTTGGGTTCAGTCATTGGCAAACTATCGCGCCAACGGCGGGGTCAAGCACACCGGGGATAAAAGTCTTTTACCGAAACCACGGGTTTTCTGCGCAGGGGCTTGCCCTATCCTAGGAAGGATCTCTCACATCAGCGGAAGATCCATGAAAGCTTCGCTTCCCAGCCGTTATGCCTGTCTGGCCGGCTGTTTGCTCTTCACCTGTATCAGCCTGCCCTTCCTTGCAACCCAGTCCTGGCTCTGGCCCTTTACCGCACTCTGCGCGGTGCTCAGCCTGGTCGGGCTGAACGACCTGCGACAACGTCATCACGCGGTGCGACGCAATTACCCGATCCTGGGCAACATCCGTTACCTGATCGAAACCATCCGCCCGGAAATCCGCCAGTACCTGCTCGAAGGCGATGACGACAAGCTGCCCTTCTCCCGCGCCCAGCGTTCGCTGGTGTACGCCCGGGCCAAGAATGAAAGCGCCGAGAAGGCCTTCGGCACACTCAATGATGTATACCGCCCGGGCTTTGAGTTCATCAGCCATTCGATGCTGCCCAGCGACACGCCGGACCCGGCCTCGTTTCGCATCGCCATCGGTGGGCCGCAGTGCCGCCAGCCTTACTCGGCTTCGATCTTCAATATCTCCGCCATGAGCTTTGGTGCGCTCAGTGCCAATGCCATTGCCGCCTTGAACCAGGGCGCCAGGCGCGGGCGTTTTGCCCATGACACCGGCGAAGGCAGTATCAGCCCCTACCACCGCGAACACGGTGGCGACCTGATCTGGGAAATCGGCAGCGGCTATTTTGGTTGCCGCAGCGCAGAGGGCCGTTTCGACCCCGAACGCTTTGCCGCCCAGGCCAGCGATCCGCAGGTGAAGATGATCGAGATCAAGCTCAGCCAGGGCGCCAAGCCTGGTCATGGCGGGATCTTGCCGGGGCACAAGGTCAGCGCCGAAATCGCCGCCACGCGCGGGGTGACGGTAGGTGAGGACTGCATCTCGCCCGCCGCCCACAGCGCCTTTCGCACGCCGCTGGAGCTACTGCAGTTCATTGCGCGGCTGCGTGAGCTGTCGGGCGGCAAGCCGGTGGGTTTCAAATTCTGCCTGGGCCATCCCTGGGAGTTCATGGGCATCGCCAAGGCCATGCTGAGCAGCGCAATCGTGCCGGACTTTATCGTGGTCGATGGCAAGGAAGGAGGAACCGGCGCTGCGCCACGGGAGTTCAGCGACAACATCGGGGTGCCGATGCGCGAAGGGCTGATGTTCGTACACAACACCTTGGTCGGCCTGAACCTGCGCGACAAGGTGCGCATCGGTGCCGGCGGCAAGATTGTCAGTGCGTTCGATATCGCCAGCGTGCTGGCCATTGGTGCCGACTGGGTGAACTCCGCGCGCGGCTTCATGTTCGCCATTGGTTGCATCCAGTCGCAAAGCTGCCACACCAACCAGTGCCCCACCGGGGTTGCAACCCAGGACCCATTGCGCCAACGCGCGCTGGTGGTGCCCGACAAGGCCGACCGAGTCTACAGCTTTCACCGCAACACCCTGCACGCCCTGGCCGAGATGCTGGCGGCTGCGGGGCTCGATCACCCTTCACAACTGAAGCCCAAGCACCTGGTTCGGCGCATCAGTGCCAGCGAGATTCGACTGTTTTCGCAGCTGCACGTGTTCCTCAAGCCTGGCGAGTTGCTCAGCGGCGAGATCAACAGCGAGTTCTATGCGCGGATGTGGCGAATGGCCCGCAGTGACAGCTTTGAGCCGGAGATGGGTGAGACCGTGAAGGTTCCAGTGCGCAGAAAAGAAACAACCCCGGCATAAACCGGGGTTGTTCGATCGGGGGGGCAAGCCCCTCCCACCGAGTAAGGTGGGAGCAGGCTTGCCCCGCGAAATCCAATCAGAAAATGCTGATCGGGTATTCGACGAATACGCGGACTTCGTTGCCGTCGTCGTTGTAGCCGTTCTGACGAACGCTGTCAGAGGTACGCAGGAACGAGCTACGCAGTTTGACGGACAGGTCCTTGGCAGGGCCTTCCTGAACGACGTATTTGACCTGGTTGAAGATTTCGCGCTCTTTACCTTCGCCGAAGCCGTGGGTGTTGATGTTGTCACCACGCACGTAGGCCACTTTGTAGGTCAGGCCCGGTGCGCCGAAGGCACCGAAGTCCAGGCCGTAGCCGATCTGCCAGGAACGCTCGTCTTCAGCGTTGAAGTCAGACCAGTACGAGTTGGCCAGGTAGATGGTCGAGCCACCGTCACCCACGCCACCACGGTTCTGGTACCAGCCGTACTGGTAGCCGGTATCGCCAGTGCTGCGCTGGTGAGCAATGGTCACCGAGTGCGGACCGAAGGCGTAAGTGGCTGCCAGGCTCCAGATGGTGTTGGAGTCGCCAGTCAGGCCAGCTTCCTTGACGTACTTGTTGTTGATGTCCGACTTGTAGCCGTTGAAGTCCAGGGTCAGGGACTGGTCATCGGCGATTGGGTGAACGTAGTTCACGCCCAGGTAGTACTTCTGCAGCACGTCTTCGACGTCGGAGCCGTACACCGCAGCCGACAGGTTCTCGGTGAACTTGTAGCTACCGCCGAGCACGTTGATCGACTTCAGGCCACCGCTGTCACGGCCTTCAGCACTCTTGCGCGCTTCCTGGGTGAAACGGCCAGCGTTCAGTTCCAGGCCCTTGATCTCTTTGGAGGTGATCATGGTGCCGGTGAAGCTTTCTGGCAGCAGACGGGCATCGTCGTACTGCAGTACTGGCAGCGAAGGCATCTGGTCGCCGTACTTCAGCACGGTGTTGGAAACGCGCAGTTTTACTGCAGCGCCGCCACGGGCCAGGTTGTGCGGGGAGTTGGCCTGAGCACCATCGCTAGGCTTGAAGAAGTCGACACCGGCGCCGCCGTTGTGACCCTTGCCGCCGTCCAGACGCACGGCGTACAGACCGAACGCATCGACACCCACACCAACGGTGCCCTGGGTGAAGCCGGAGGAGAAGTTGGCGATGACGCCCTGGCCCCATTCGATCTGGTCGTCGGTGCCGTGTTTCTTGTCACGGTTGATGTAAGCGTTGCGCAGCAGGACGTTCATGCTGCTGTCTTCTACGAAGCCCTTGGCGGCGGCCTGGTCATTGGCCATAGCCTGGGTCGCGGTCAAAAGGCTGAGCGCGATCAGACTGATCCTGGTTTTGAACATTTTATTTTCCTTATTACTTAGTCAAAGACGCTCTGCGGCCGACGCCAAAAACCACGCCCCCTGCGTGGGTTGACGCTCGCGGGTCAGAAAATAAAAAGCCCGCGTGCGAGTGATCGCAGCGGGCCTTTTATTCTGGACTCTTGGCCGGTGGGCCTACAGGCGTTGACCGAATCCTATCCGTGGTTTCATCAATGTGTCAAAAATTCGTGAAAAGTCGTTCACATTAGCCACTGATAGCAACACCAGACGACGGATCTGCACGGTTGTTTCAGCCTTGTAACACCGAAATTACTGAGCAACATCCTGAAACAAATGCCCGCAACAAAACATTAGAAACAATTAACGCTAGCAAATAGCACGCATTATCATTCGCGCCAAATTTTAGCACCCCCTCCTTTCGTCTACCTCTACCCCTGCGGATGTCTTTAATGCCTGCCCCTTGCCGCCTGTCACCCTTGAGCCTGGGTGTCTCCCTGTTCCTCAGTTCCAGTATGGCCCTCGCTGCCAGCATGACGTTGCCAGAGCTGTCGGTTACCGCCCAAAGCGAACGCGATGAGGACGATCCACGGGTCAAGGAAGTGACCACCGCAACCCGTACCGCCACCCCGGCCCGCTACGTGCCCCAGGCCATCGACTCGGTGAAGACCAGCAACGTGCTGGACTACGGCACCGATGACCTGGGCCAGGCCTTGAGCGGCATTCCCAACGTGAGCACTGGCGCCGACACCCGCTTCGACAGCGTGCGCATCCGTGGTTTCGATGCCAGTAACGACTTCTATCTGGACGGCATCCGCGATGACAGCCAGTACGTGCGCGACCTGCACAACATCGAGCGAATCGAGGTGCTCAAAGGTCCCGCCGCCGTGCTGTACGGCCGTGGCAGCCAGGGCGGTATCGTCAACCGCGTGAGTAAAACGCCGGAAGCCGGTCGACGCTCGAGCATCGAAGCCCAGGGCGGCAGCGAAGACCTGCGCAGTCTGTATGCCGACCTCAGTGCCGACCCCACCGACACCATCAGCCTGCGCCTGAACATGGGCAACCAGGATAGCAACAGCTTTCGCGACGGCATCGACGGCAACCGCCAGTTGTTCGCCCCGTCCATGAGCTGGCAGCTTACCCCGGACCTGAACTGGCTGGTGCAGTACGAGTACAGCCGCTACAACCGCACCCCCGACCGTGGCATTCCGAGCGCCAACGGTCGCCCGGCCGATGTCGGCCGCGACACCACCTACGGCGACACCCAGCGCGACTACATCGACGACAAGGCCCAGTCCCTGCGTTCGCGCCTGAACTACCAGCTCAGCGATACCTGGCAGGTGCGCCATACCCTGGGCCTGTTCAAGCTCAACAGCGACTTCGACAACACCTACCAGACCGGCTACAACGCCACCACCGGCCAGGTCACCCGCCAGCGCTGGCAGCAGGACCTGAATACCCGCAACCTGTTCAACAACGTCGAACTGGAAGGCAACGTCGACACCTACGGCCTGCAGCACACCCTGTTGACCGGCATCGAAATCGGCAACCAGCGCCGCGACCCGCTGCTCTATACCGCTGCTACCACGGGCCCCGGCGCGAGCCCGGTGCCGAGCGTCGACCTGTACAACCCCAACCGTAACCTGCAGCACAACGGCACCATGATTGCGTCGAGCAACAACCACACCGTGGTCGACAGCCGAGGGCTGTATGTTCAGGACCAGATCCGCCTGAGCGAGCAATGGCAGGTACTGGCCGGTGTGCGCTTCGACCAGTTCGAGGTGGAGACCACCAACAAGCTGCGCGGCATTTCCGAAAACCAGGACAGCGACAGCACCAGCCCGCGCCTGGGCGTGGTGTATTCGCCGTGGAAGGAGCACGCCTTCTACGCCTCCTGGAGCAAGACCTTCTCGCCTGTGGGGGGCGGTTTGATCGGCATCACCCCAGGGGCTGCCGGCAACGCCAACGAGACCAGCCCGGAAGAGACCCGGCAAAAGGAAATCGGGGTCAAGAGCGACTGGCTGGATGAACGCCTGAGCACCACCCTGGCCGTCTACGAGCTGGAGCTCTACAACCGCCGCACCAGCGACCCGAACAACCCGGGCATCACCCTGCTGACCGGCCTGCAACGCTCGCGCGGTGTGGAGTTGACCGCTACAGGCAATATCGTTGGCAACTGGTATGTGCGCGGCGGTATCGGTTTGCAGGACGCCACCATTGTCGAAGACAACAATGGCCAGCAAGGCAATCGAGTGAGCAACGTCGCCAAGCGCAACGGCAGCCTGTTCCTGACCTGGAAACCGGAAACGGGCTGGTATGGCGAGACCGGGATGACCCTGGTGGGTGAACGCTATGCCGACAACCAGAACACAGCAGTGTTGCCGGGTTATGGTCGATGGGATGCCTTGGCCGGTTTCCGTACCCAGGACTGGGACCTGCGTGCGGCGTTGAACAACATCACCGACAAGACCTACTACAGCTCGGCAACCAGTGCTGCGCAGATCCAGTTCGGTGATCCGCGTAGCCTGGTGGTTACCGGGACCTATAGCTTCTGACCCGGTAGGAACAACGGTCTTGTACAGACTTTGTGGGAGCGGGCTTGCCCCGCGATGAGGCCAGTGAATGCGCCATGAATCGCGGGGCAAGCCCGCTCCCACCAGCCCCCCGCCAATCACTCGCCCAGCAGTGCCGCAAGCTCTGCGTCGGTCAACAGACCTGCTGGGTATCGCTCTCGCAACACTCGCCGTGTATCGGTCTTCCTGACCCGGATTGCTCCATTGTGTTTCAACCACTGCGCCACACGCTCTAGCGCTTCGTGGTTCAAGGCCGATGGGGACGAAGCCGGCTCACTTGCTGCATTCATTTCGACACGTACTCCCTGGGGTCGTGAGCGGCTAATCTATTCAAACTTTGTGACAGAACGATGCGGTTCTATCTCGTTGAAATACAATGCAAAACAAATACAAGAGGTATGCCAGCGCGGGTGCCGATTGTCGCTTGCCCATAAAAAACCCGTCAAGCGACGGGTTTTTTTATGGCCGGATTTCAGCCCTTGGCCGGAGCCGGTTGCTGCTGGGTCAGGCAGTGAATGTTGCCGCCCCCCAGGAGCATTTCGCGTCCTGGGATCATGACCACTTCGTGATCAGGGAACACCTTGCTCAGAATCGCTCTAGCCTCGG
>RCUI01000246.1_pt1 | contig 20349 bp, 17 predicted proteins | sample 2166121 | NCBI WGS metagenome assembly RCUI01 (sample SAMN09932700, study PRJNA488358) | compost metagenome | feature: garden; material: soil; isolation source: compost soil in succinic acid-enriched culture | place: Germany: Experimental Botanical Garden Goettingen | collected 2016-01-27
CCCCAAGATATTGTGCTTGATGCGGCCAACTTCTGTCTCTTTCGCCCCCTGCTCATTGACAGCTGCCCTCTTCACCTCCTGGTGATCTGGTAGCCCCTGACTGCCATTAGCGAGGTGACGACATGGACCACTCACTCCCCCTTATCACAACCCTGGTTGGCGGCTTCGTGCTCGCCTATCTCTTTGGCATGCTGGCTCAACGCCTGCGCATCTCCCCCATGGTGGGTTATCTGGCGGCCGGGGTCGTGTGCGGCCCATTCACCCCCGGCTATGTGGCCGATTTGAGACTCGCCCCCGAATTGGCGGAGATCGGCGTCATTCTGTTGATGTTTGGCGTCGGCCTGCACTTCTCCCTGAAGGATCTGCTCTCGGTCAAACACATCGCCATCCCGGGCGCCATAGTGCAGATCACCCTGGCGACCCTGCTCGGGCTCGGTCTCTCCCAGTTGCTCGGCTGGAGCATCACCGCCGGCCTGGTGTTCGGGCTGGCACTCTCCACCGCCAGCACAGTGGTGCTGCTGCGGGCGCTGGAGAGCCGGGGGCAGCTGGATACCAAGGAGGGGCGCATCGCCATCGGCTGGCTCATCGTCGAGGATCTGGTGATGGTGCTGGCCCTGGTGCTGCTCCCCATACTGGCGAACCTGCAGACCGGAGGCGAGGCCCTGACCCTGTCCCATGTACTCCGGGATCTGGGCTTCACCCTGGCCAAGGTGGCCGCCTTCATCGCACTGATGACCATAGGGGGCCGCCGCCTCATTCCCTGGATGTTGGCCCGCACCGCCGCCACCGGCTCCCGCGAACTCTTTACCCTGGCCGTACTCTCCTGCTCCCTGGGCATCGCCTTCGGGGCGGTCAAGCTGTTCGGGGTCTCCTTCGCTCTCGGCGCCTTCTTCGCCGGGGTGGTGATGAACAGCTCCCACCTCAGCCACAAGGCCGCCAACGATACCCTGCCACTGCAGGATGCCTTCGCCGTGCTCTTCTTCGTCTCTGTGGGCATGTTGTTTGACCCCACCATCTTGCTGCGCGAGCCGCTGGCGGTGCTGGCAACCATCTTTGTCATCGTCATCGGCAAATCGGTGGCGGCCTTCGCCATAGTGCGCCTGTTTGGCCACAGCGTGCGCACGGCACTGACCATCTCGGCCAGCCTGGCCCAGGTGGGGGAGTTCTCCTTCATCCTGATGGGGCTGGGTGCCATGCTCGGTCTGGTGCCCGATGTGGCACGCGATCTGGTGCTGGTGGGCGCCTGCTTCTCCATCATGCTCAATCCGCTGGTGTTCAACCAGGTCGAGCGCTGGCTAAGAAGCAAGCCTGAGCCCCGGGTCGAGCCCGGTACTTCCCTCTGTCCCCTGCAGGGTCATGTGGTGGTGGTCGGGGCCGACGCCATCGGCAGCCATTTGATTCGGCAGCTGCATGAGCAAGGAAGGGAGATGGTGGTGATAGATCCGGATGAGCAGTTGCTGGAACCCTGGCGCGCTCAGGGGATCCGCTGTCTCGCAGGCCACCCCATCCAGAACGACCTGCTCTCGGTGGCGCTCCCCGATGCCAGCTGGTTGCTCATCACCCTGGATGACAGCCTGCTGGCCGGAGAAATTGCCGCGAGAGCCCGTGAGCAGGGAGACCTGCTGCGCATTGCCGCCTGTGGTCACCAGGCGGAAGAGGTGCATCACCTGCTGATCCGCGGTGCCCATCAGGTGGTCCAAAGTGAAGAGGAAGCGGCGCGCCGTCTGTGCCAGCTGGCAACGCACGCCCCCTGACGGCGACATACCCCCTAGCGCATCCGCCGCCAAACCGGTTTACGCACATTTGCACCAATAAAAACCCGGGCCTGTTGCCCGGGCTTGGCACTGAACGGCAGGGGGCAAGGGCCGCCATGCCCGCAATGACGGGAACTACAGCAGATCGTGCTTGTCCAGCAGCCGGTAGAGGGTGGCGCGCGAGATGTCCAGGGTGCGCGCCACCTCCTCCAGCTGGTCAGGGAAACGGGCCAGCGTCCGTTGCAGCGCCTGGCGCTCTGCCGCCTCACGCACGGCCTTGAGCGAGCCATCGAGCAACAGGGAGTCCATGTTGGTCAGCTCCATGTCATCGGCCTCGATGAAGGGGCCAGAACTCATGACGGCTGCCCGCTGTACCCGGTTGCGCAGCTCCCTGACATTGCCAGGCCAACCATAGGACTGCATGGCCTGACGCGCCTTGTGGGTAAAACTCAGCATCCTCCCTCCCCGCACTTCTGCCAGGATATCGTCGGCAAGCAGCTGGATGTCCTCCGCCCGTTCGCACAAGGCAGGAGTGCGCAGCCGCACCACGTTGAGCCGATAGTAGAGGTCCATGCGAAATCCACCGCTGGCCACCGCCTGCTCCACATCGATATTGGTGGCGGCGATGACCCTTACGTCCACATTCCGTGTCAGATGACTGCCCACGGCCTCTATGCTCTGCTCCTGCAAGAAGCGCAGCAGGGTCGCCTGATCCTCCAGTGGCAACTCCCCGATCTCGTCGAGGAACAGGGTGCCGCCATCGGCCGCCTCAATCTTGCCTATCTTGCGGCTCTGGGCACCGGTGAAGGCGCCCTTGACGTGGCCGAACAGCTCGGACTGGATCAGCTGATGGGGCATGGCGCCGCAGTTGACGGCCACAAAGGGGCTGTCTTCGCCGAAGGTGCTGTAGTGCAACTCACGAGCCACCAGCTCCTTGCCGGTTCCACTGAGCCCGGTCACCAGCACGGGCAGGCGACAATGTTGCAGCCGCATGATCTGCTCGCGCAACTGGCGAATGGCGCTGCTCTCACCCTGGATGAAGCGCAGCTGAGCCGGCATCTTGGGGCGATGGCGCCGGATGAGCTGCGCCATTCCCAACGCATGACCCAGGCTGTGGGAAAGTCTTTCCTGATCGAGCGGGAAGGTGTGGAAATCATGGAAACAGGCTGCAAGCAGGTTGCGCAGGGCTTCACTTGCCAGGCAATCACGCTCGATCAGGCCAATCCACAGGCTGCTGGAGTGTTGGCCAATCAGGGAATACAAGGCGTCATGCTGCTCCGGCTCGATGGCCACCAGCACCAGGGGATACGCCTTTTCCTGCAATTTCTGTTCTGCCACCGCCAGGGAACTTGCCTGCTCCACTTGCCATTCGCTTTTTATCAGCAGGCTTTCCAGCACGGCACATGAATTGATGAGTAACAATGCCGTTTCTGTCATAGGGAAAACTCCTTGTTATAGCCTCTGCACGAGAGAGTCTGACCATTGCTCTTTGAGGCTCACTCTTTCATCTGGGAAGAGCATGACGATCATCAAATGACGCCAACTCAAGGTAACCAGACGATGATAACTATAAACCATCCCGCATTTAGACTGATGACACCACAATAATGAGACAGCAAAATTAACGGTGAGAAACAATAAAGTCATTGATAAACAATATGTTGATGAATCATATAAAAGTTCATTATCAAAACTGAGACTTAAACACAAATAGCTCAAATAAAAAAACAACACATATCAATAAGTTACTAACTGGCATATTCATTGCTCTCTCTAATAAGCCCTCCTGGCATATGGAGACAGAGCATGAAAACATATATTGCATTGGCAATTATTTCTCTTTCCGCATTAGTCCATCAGACGCGAGCAGAGAATCGTGTTGATCTCGGCTCGCAAGCCCTCAGCAATATTCGTGGCGCCATGGGTGTCAATATGGTTGCCGGTAATAACAACCAGCAGGGCAACCTCGCCGCCATAGCACTATCAGGGCCGGCCATCGTTCAATTTAGCCAGCAGAATCAATCCACTACCAATCTCAATGGCAACCAGAGCGTGGCCATTCTGGGCTCGGCGCTGAGCCAGAGTCAGGGGCTGGTCGGGATCAATCAGGGCGCAGGTGAAGCCAACCAGCAGCTCAATGCCTTCGCCTTGTCGCTGGATGACAGCGGCATCGGCGTGGTGACCGACATCAACCTCAGCACCAGTGTTGCAAAGACACCTTCAGGCAAGGTGCCTCCCAACACAACTACCAGTATCTACCTGGATGACAACGCCCTGACGGGCAGTAAAGGCGTCATCCAGGTGAACCAGGTCACGGGACAGGGAAACCAGGCAGTCAACATGGTCTCCCTGCCTCTGGCTGGCGCAGTAACGACATCCCCATGATGTCGCAGGGATCGGAAGCCGAGTCCGGGGGCGTAGGTTCAGCCGATGGGCAAATCTTCCACAGAAAGTTCAATGGAGAGACTCATTATGCGTGGACTTATTTATAGCTCATTAGCCGCTGCGGTTGTCATGGCCATGTCGGGCACCGCCTCCGCCGATTACCGCGGTGACAGGGATGAGACAGGGGCAACCTTGACCAAGAAGGTCAAGGCAGAGGTCGATGTAGAGTACGAAGGCACTGTCCGTGTCGGCGGCTACATCAATGTCAACAAACTCGGCATGGCGGTGGTGGACAACCAGCAATCCAGCTCCATGATCGGCACTGGTAATTCAAGAACAGAAAACACGAGCAAGATTGACGGCTCGTTCAAGGGTGCATCCGGTAACGTCGGCGCCAACGTAGCAGCCGGTGACTCCAACGTACAAGGCAACAGCGCTTCCCTGGCAGCCTATGACGAAGTCGATGCCGAGTTCATCATGGGCCGTGGCCAACAACAAGGCATGCCTGGTGGATCTTCGGATGCCGAGATCTTCTCCACCCAAAGTGCCAGCCAAAACTGGACTACCAACCACGGTCATCAGAACAAGGCCGGGATCGGCGATGGGGCATTCAAAGATGCCGCGGGCAACATAGGTGCCAACGTGACGTCTGGCTCGGGTAACGTTCAGGCCAACAACATGGCGGCCTCGGTGTCCACCGGCAACATGGCCGTGGCCACAGTGGCAAACAGCCAGAGCGTGTCCAAGAACATGACCGAGAACAAGAGCCTGAGCGCCACCAGAACCGTGGACTACAACCCCATCTTCCTCAAGCTCAAAGCCGAGGGTGAGTACGAAGGGACGAGCAAGCAGTCCAACGACGTCTATCCAGAAGTCTGGGTTGACGGGGATCACAATCCCGGTGCACATCACCAGCTTGGTCACATCGACTTCGACAATGACAACAAGAAAAATCCTGGCAAGTTCGAGTTCGAGGAAGAGGGTGATATCAAGCTCAGTGGCTATGCAACTGGCTTCATCCCCGTGGTCAATACCTACACCAGCCGCGAAACCTTCAACCGGGCAACCATCGATGGCGGCGCCTTCAACGGTGCCGTGGGCAACATCGGGGTGAACGTGTCGTCGGGCACCAACAACCTGCAAGCGAACAACCTCTCGCTGGCCGCAGGTTTTGCCAAGTAATGCTCTTCAGAGGGGGCCTTTGCGCCCCCTTTTTTCAGGACATGGAGGTCTCAATGCGCTGGCTACTGCTGTTGTTATTCTGCCCTGCTGCCTGGTCGGCCAATATGCCATTGGGAGAACATCTCCCGGCACTGGGGGATCTCAACAAACCGGTACAGAGCATTCTGGAGCGCCGTTATGCCAATATCGAGCGCCAACATACAGATTTCAGCTGTGGGGCTGCCGCCGTCGCAACCATACTGCGCTACTCCTACGGCCATGTAACCAATGAACGCTGGGTGATGGATGGCATGTTGGCCATGGCAGACCCGGCACAGGTCAAACACTATGGCTTCTCCATGCTCGACATGAAGCAATATTTGCAAATGCTCGGCATGCGCGTCAGAGGGTATCGCCTGGGAGATGAAAAATTGCGGCAGGTGAGAGTACCCACCATAGTGCTGCTCAATATTCGCGGCTATCAGCACTTTGCCGTGCTGCGTGCCATCGATCGCCACGACCGTGTCTATCTGGCAGATCCGGCCCTCGGAAATCGTGTCATTACGTTCCAGGAGTTCAAGGAAAGCTGGAACGGCATACTGCTCGCCGTTATTGGTGCCGGTTATCGCCCGGATGCGCCTCTGGCCAATCCTTCTCCTCCACTCTCTGCCAGAGGAAAAGATGGGCTGTTCGCCCCCGTCAATGAAACATCCTTGCTGGAATTTGGTTTTCAGCACAAAGAGCTAATGTGAGGTCATCATGAATACCCGACCCGCTATATGCCTCATCTGTAGTCTGGGTGGCTTTGCCTGCCCACTGCTGGCCGATTCGGATCCTCTGGCACTGCTGTCAGACCACTTTGCTCCTGAACTGGCCGATGGAGAGCTGGCCCATTTACGCGGTCGCTATGTCAGTACCCACGGGATCAGCTATTTCGGCATCGAGTTCATTTCAACCCTGACGACAGCTCAGGCCCAGCAAACTGCCGCCATGAACCTGGCACTGAGCGTGGTGCAAAATAAACCCAAACTGGATGTACGCATCAAGGATGAGGTCAAGACAGTAACAACGACGCCTCCGAGTGCTCCCGTACAAGGCGCTGGCCTGGTGCAGGTCGTGCAGTTGGAGGGGAGTGGCAACAGTTCGGTGAACCAGGCGGGTATTACACTGACGGCCCCCGAAATGACGGGGCAGATCGTCTCCGCGGGCAACTACGAGCATCAGGGGAACCTTGGCACTGCCAGTTACCGCGTTTCAGGCAATTATGCCGGGCTGCAACTAAACTCGTCCGATGGACGAGTCCGATTGGAACAGAGTCTGAGAGGAACCGATTTCAGTCGGGGTCTGCTGCAACTCAATAGAGTCAGGGGTGACGGTTTGCAGACGCTCAATCAGACCAGGATCTGGCTTTCTCGCTGAGAACAGATGAATCCCATGGACTGAACTATAAAAAGGATAATAAACAACAAGGACGTATCTCGATGAAACAGTCTACCGTGCTGTTGATTGCACTGACCCCTTTCGCCTGCTGGGGCGCGACCGCAGAGGAAGAGGCCCTACAACAACAGCTTGATCAGCTGCGTCAGCAATTGATCCAGCAAAATCAGGCACTCCATCAGTTACAGGCCCGCCTGGAGGCCGTCAAGGCCACCGGTGCGACCGCGGTCGCCGCAGAAGGGGCTGCCGCCGCGGCCCCCTCCCAACCTGACCCGGCTCGCCGGGCCCCCGAAGTCGGTCGCAGTACCGAAGACCTGATGATCGAGCAGCACAACGTATTCGATCGTGCGTTGACCCTCGATTTTGGCCTCTCTTATCAGCACTACAATCGCAAGGATCTCGCCCTGCGCGGTTTTCTTGCCCTGGACGCCATCTTCCTTGGCGAAATCAATCTCGACAGAGTCCGCTCCGATCAATGGACGGCAGACCTGGTGACCCGTTACACCCTCAATGATCGCTGGCAGCTGGAACTGGCCGTGCCCTATATGTACCGCAACACCAACTACCAGAGCACCGGCAAGGAAAACTCCAGTCGTGAGTTTGAGGAGCAGACCGTCAGCGATGGCGGGCTCGGCGATCTCAGTCTCGCCATCTACTACAGAGTCCTGGCCGAGGATGAAGATTGGCCGGATCTGGTCTGGAACCTGCGGGCCAAGGCGCCGACCGGCAAGGATCCCTACGGGATAGAGATCATGACCTCGGAGTCCGGCAACCTGATGGTCCCCAAGGATCTCGCCACCGGCAACGGGCTCTGGCAGTTGTCCACCGGCTTCTCCCTGGTCAAGACCATGGACCCTGCCATCCTGTTCGCCAACCTCAACTATGGTCACAGCCTCAAGCAAGACTTTGACGATGTCTCCTACCAGCCCGGCGATCAGCCAGGCAGCATCCAGCTCGGTGACTGGTATGAATATGGATTGGGGGTCGCGTTTGCACTGAACGAGCGCTTCAGCCTCTCCTTCAACATCAACCAGCGCATCACCCTTGAATCCAGCCAGGGAGCCGAAGGCTTTGACATGGAGAAGGTCACCGGCTCCGATGCCAACGCCGCCAGTTTCGGGATGGGGTCAACCTGGGCCATTACGGACAAGCTCTCCATGGCGGTCAACTGGTCGGCAGGGCTCACCACGGATGCGCCCGACTACAGCATAGGGCTGCGCTTCCCCTATAGATTCTGAGACCGGCGACTCGATGCAGCCTGAGCGGGCTGATGATGGCGCCACACCATTGAAGCTGGTCCAGGTTGTTCACCCAGAACAGAGGGAGGCATGACGCCTCCCTCTGTCGTTTCATCAGCCTCCTGGCTGCCAGCGACCACCTGTGGGCAGCCGCGTCCCCGTGAAAAGAAGTGCCTGCGGCGCCCTCGCACTCAACGCACATCCACCCAACAGGGAGCGTCTTCCCCCTATTCGGCCGCCGAATCACCAGAAGCCAGCGCCCTTCACCATTCGGCCGTCATGACGCCATAGCGCTATGCCCTTTATGGGCGTCACACCCCCAGCCTGTCTCGCAGGGTATACCAGGCGGCCCCCGCGGCGGTGAAGGGGATGCGGAACAGCCGCCCACCCGGGAAGGGGTAGTGCGGCAGTTTGGCGAAGGCGTCGAAGCGCTCCGCCTGACCACTCAACACCTCAGAGAGCAGCTTGCCCGCCAGATGGGTACAGGTAACGCCGTGGCCGCTGTAACCCTGCATGTAGTAGATGTTGGGGCCGATGCGACCAAACTGCGGCAGGCGCGACAGGGTGAGCAGGAAGTTGCCGGTCCAGGTGTATTCCACCTTGACCCCCGCCAACTGCGGGAAGGTCTTCAGCATCTTGGGGATGATCAGCCGTTCGATGTCCGCCGGATCCCGCGCCCCGTAGACCACGCCGCCGCCGTAGATCAGCCGGTGATCGCCGGAGGTGCGGTAGTAGTCGAGCAGGTAGTTGCAATCTTCCAGGCAGTAGTTCTGCGGCAGCAGGGCGCGGGCCCGCTCCTCCCCCAGCACCTCGGTGGCGATGACTTGCGTGCCGCACGGCATGCTCTTGCTCGCCAGCTCAGGTACCAGGTTGCCGAGATAGGCGTTGCCGGCCACCACCACGAAGCGCGCCTTCACCGCCCCCTTGGCCGTCTTCACCAGGGCAATCTGGCCCGGAGTGATGCTGGTGACTGCGGATTGCTCGAAGATGCGGCCTCCCAGGGCGCGGATGGCTTCCGCCTCCCCCAGCGCCAGGTTGAGGGGGTGGATATGGCCGCCGCGCTTGTCCAGCAGGGCGCCGATGTAGCGATCGCTTGCCACCACCTCGCGTACACCTTCGGCATCGAGCAGCTCCAGCTGATCGTTGCCCCACTTCTGCCAGCGGGCATGTTGTGCCTTGAGCTCGTGGAGCTGCTTCTGGGTCTCGGCGGCAAAGACACCGCCCTGCTGCAGATCGCACTGGATGTTGTAGCGCTGGATCCGCTCGCGGATGATGTCTCCCCCCTCAAACAACATGGAGCCGAGCAGCCTGGCCTGATCCGGCGGGCAGTTCGCTTCTATGGTGTCGATGTCGCGGCTGTAGGAGTTGACGATCTGGCCGCCGTTGCGACCGCTGGCGCCAAAGCCGACTCGCGCGGCTTCCAGCACCACCACCTTGTAGCCCTTCTCCACCAGGTGCAGGGCGCTGGAGAGGCCGGTATACCCGGCCCCTATGACACAGACGTCGCACTCAAGCTGCTCGGTGAGCATCGGGTAGGGGGCGTGCTGGTTGGCACTGGCTGCGTAGTAACTCTTTACATGTTCGGTCATGATCCCTGCTTCCTTACCGGTTCGTTTCCAATATTCGCGCTGTTCAATGTCAAAAGCTGGCGGGGGTGTGGGCGCTGACGATGCGGCAGACCTGCCCCGATGGATTGCTGAAGCTGTGGGGCTCGCCGGTGTCGATCACATAGCTGTCCCCGGCGCACAGCTGATAGGTCTGCCCGGCCAGGCTCAGCACGACAGAGCCCTCCAGCACTGTGCCCACCTCCTCCCCCAGGTGCTTGACCTGGCCCCCGGTGTCCGTGCCGGGGGCATAGGTCTCCAGCATGAAGCCGAGCTGGCGACGATTGTTGCCGTTGTGCACCAGCTTCATGGAGACCCCCTGGCTGCCCAGCTCGATGAGCTGCTCGGCCTTGATCACCACGCTCGGCGCCCGCGCCTCCTCCTCGGCGAAGAAGCGGGAGAGCGGCAGCTCGTAGACGCTGAGCAGCTTCTGCAACGAGGCGACCGAGGGGCTCACCTTGTTCTGCTCTATCATGCAGATGGCGCCGTGGGTCAGGCCGCTCAGCTCGGCGGCCCGGCGCTGGGAGAGCCCGAGGCGACGGCGCAGGAGGGCGAGCCGCTCCCCCATGGTTTTATCCATCCCTTTGTCAGACAAGGGGTTATCCGTCATGGTCTGCCACTGGACCTCACCTTGTGGTTGCTGCATCCCCACCTCCTTGTATGGCCATTCGAATACCTTGTGGCGGCTGGTTAAAATAATGCGTCAATCCCGGCACCCTGTTCGCTATCCTGCACAGCCGAGAGCGTTCATTATTTTGCACACCCAACACAATGGGAAACGCTAGAATCGTCCTGACAGCCCCATTTCTAGCATGCGGCGCCCCGTTCACTCAAATATATTTAACACTTGAAAAACATTTCGGCTCACTTTATGGTCGTTACGTGCTTATTATTCTATACGGTGGCACCACGGGATGAGTTGGCCACCCAGACCCACAATCGAGGCTTCCTATCTATGTCAGCATCACAACCCGCACTCTCCCTGATCAAGTCCCTTGCCTATATAGATGGCCGCTGGTGCGAGGCCCATGGCGGACAAAGTTTCGAGGTCCTGAACCCGGCGACCGGCCAGCTCATCACCCAGGTACCCGACATGGACGAGACGGACACCCGGCTCGCCATCGCGGCGGCTCACAATGCCCAGCCCGCCTGGGCCGCCCTCACCGCCAAGGAGCGCGGCAGCCGGCTCCACGCCTGGTTCGAGCTCATCATGGCCAGTCAGGATGAACTGGCCCGCATCATGACCTGCGAGCAGGGCAAGCCGCTGGCGGAGGCCAAGGGGGAGGTGGCCTACGGCGCCAGCTTCATCCAGTGGTTCGCGGAAGAGGGCAAGCGCGCCTATGGCCGCACCATCCCGGGTTTCTCCGGTGACCGGCGCCTGGCCACCATCAAGCAGCCGGTGGGCGTGGTGGCCGCCATCACCCCCTGGAACTTCCCCATCGCCATGATCACCCGCAAGGCCGGACCTGCACTGGCCGCCGGTTGCACCATCGTCATCAAGCCCGCCGCCGAGACGCCCCTGTGCGCGCTGGCGCTGGCAGCCCTGGCCGAGCAGGCGGGCATTCCCGCCGGGGTCATCAACATAGTCACCTCCCATCAGGCCTCGGTCGTGGGCGACGAGCTGTGCCGCAACCCCAAGGTGCGCAAGCTCTCCTTCACCGGCTCCACCCGCATCGGCAAGCTGCTGATGCGCCAGTGCGCCGACACCATGAAGCGGCTCTCCCTGGAGCTGGGTGGCAACGCCCCCTTCATCGTGTTTGACGATGCCGACCTCGACGCCGCCGTGGCCGGGGCACTCGCCTCCAAATACCGCAACGCCGGCCAGACCTGCGTCTGCGCCAACCGCATCCTGGTGCAGGCCAGCGTCCATGACGCCTTCGCCGAGAAGCTGGCCGCTGCGGTGCGCGGCTTCAAGGTGGGGGATGGCATGGGTGAAGGCACCCAGATCGGCCCCCTCATCAATGCCGCCGCCGCCGGCAAGGTCGCCTCCCTGGTCAGCCAGGCCGAGGCCGCCGGGGCCAGCGTGCTGGTGGGGGGGCAAGCCCACCCCGCCGGCCCGCTCTTCTACCACCCCACCATCCTGACCGGCGTGACCCGGGACAACCCCATACTGCAGGAGGAGATCTTCGGCCCCGTCGCCCCCCTGGTGCGCTTCGAGACCGAGGCCGAGGCCATCGCCATCGCCAACGACACCCCTTATGGCCTGGCCGCCTACTTCTATGGCCGCGACATTGCCCGGGTGTGGCGGGTGGCCGAGCAGCTGGAATACGGCATGGTGGGCATCAACGAGGGGATCATCTCGACCGAGCTGGCCCCCTTTGGCGGCATCAAGGAGTCGGGGCTGGGTCGGGAAGGGGCGGCAGAGGGGCTGGAGGAGTACCTCGAGACCAAATACCTCTGCTTTGGCGGCATCCGTTGATGCTCATGCCCCGCAGATGCATCGCTGAAAAAGATGTCTCTGACACCAGTCCATCGTTTTTATAGATAGACATGGGCGCCAGCTCGGCCTCACGAGAGCCTCGACGGCGCCCTGCGGTACGCCACCCGCGCCCCGCACCAGACATGCCGCCCTGCCAGATGGCAGTGCGCGGTTCAATCGACGAGCAGATTGCACAGGAATATCAGGGGCCCATGCCCCTCAGGGAGGAAAGATGAGTCAGTCAGAACAGCATTCAAACCAGGCGTGGCAAGCTCGCCGTGAAGCGGCCGTGGTACAGGGCGTCGGCACCCTGCTGCCGGTCTTCATCGACCGGGCGAAAAACGCCGAGCTGTGGGACGTGGAGGGCAACCGCTACATCGACTTTGCCTCCGGCATCGCCGTGCTCAACACCGGCCACAACCACCCCAAGGTGGTCGCCGCCGTGCGCGAGCAGCTCGAGAAGTTCAGCCACACCTGCTTCCAGGTCACCCCCTACCCGGGCTATATCAAGCTGGCCGAGAAGCTCAACGCCCTGGTGCCGGGGCCGACCCCCAAGCGCACCCTCTTCCTCTCCACCGGCGCCGAGGCGGTGGAGAACGCCATCAAGATCGCCCGCGCCCACACGGGTCGCAGCGGCACCATCGCCTTCAAGGGCGGCTTCCACGGCCGCACCATGATGGGGATGGCGCTCACCGGCAAGGTGGTGCCCTACAAGACCGGCTTCGGCCCCTTCCCGGGGGAGGTCTATCATCTCCCCTTCCCGGCCGACTACCTGGGGGTGAGCGAGGCCGATGCCCTGGGGGCGCTGGATCTCTGCTTCAGCGCCGACATCGAGCCGGCCCGGGTGGCCGCCATCATCATAGAGCCGGTGCAGGGTGAGGGGGGCTTCTATGTCGCCTCCCCGAGCTTCCTGCAAGCCCTGCGCAAGATCTGCGATCAGCACGGCATCCTGCTCATCTGCGACGAGATCCAGACAGGTTTCTGTCGCACCGGCAAGACCTTCGCCACCGAATACAGCGGCGTCGAGCCGGACATCATGACGCTGGCCAAGAGCCTGGCCGGCGGCTTCCCGCTGTCTGCCGTAGTGGGCAAGAGCGAAATCATGAACGCCGCCAAGCCCGGTGGCCTGGGGGGCACCTATGCGGGCTCCCCCATCGCCTGCGCCGCCGCCCTGGCGGTGCTGGAGGTCATCGAGGAGGAGCGCCTGAACCAGCAGGCCCTGGTGCAGGGGGAGCAGATCAAGGCGCGCCTGCACCAGCTGGCGGAGCGGTTTGACAGCATAGGCAACATCCGCGGCCCCGGCGCCATGGTGGCCATGGAGCTGGTCAAGGGGCGCGATGCCACCAAACCGGACCCGGATCTCACCAAACGGCTGGTGGCAGAGGCTGGCAAACGGGGCCTGGTGCTGCTGGCCTGCGGCGTGCGTGCCAACGTCATCCGCTTCCTCGCCCCCCTCACCGCCTCCCCGGCGCTGATCGACGAGGGACTCGACCTGCTGGAGCAGGCGCTGGCCGCCGCCAGTCAGGGTTAGTGCCCGCGTTTCTCGCTGGCACGAACAATATCGTCAGATAACGACAGGCCGTCCATCGCGGATGGCCTGCTTATACGGTATCATCTCGCCCCCAAAAATGATGGCAGGAGCACTTGGCTCCCTCAGTGACCAGTCACCCTGTCATGGGGCCCCGCCCCTGCCCGGCAGGCGGGCCCTTCACCACTGCATTCTTAGGAGACGGCCCCATGGCCCCACGCCCTGCGCGACTGAAACAAACCCTGACCCTGTGGCAAGTGGTCGTGATGGGCCTGGCCTACATGACCCCCATGGTGGTGTTCGATACCTTCGGCATCGTCACCGACATCACCCAGGGTCATGTCACCACCGCCTACCTGCTGGCCCTGGTCGGGGTGCTGTTCACCGCCTCCAGCTACAGCAAGATGGTGCGTCACTACCCGATCGCGGGCTCGGCCTACACCTATGCCCAGCGGGAGTTCTCCCCCGTGGTGGGCTTCATGGTGGGCTGGTCCTCCCTGCTCGACTACATCTTCCTGCCGATGATCAACATGCTGCTGGCCAAGATCTATCTGAGTGCCCTCTTCCCCGGCGTCGAGCCCTGGATCTTCATCCTCGGCATGACGGTGCTGATGACCGCCATCAACCTGCGCGGCATCGATCTGGTGGCTAACCTCAACGGCCTCATCATCTTCATCCAGGTGGCCATCATGCTGGTCTTCCTCGGCCTGATCGCTCATGGGGTCTATCAGGGGGAAGGGGTCGGCACCCTCAGCCTGCAGCCCATCTACAGCAGCAGCACAGAGATCTTGCCGCTGCTGACCGGGGCCACCATCCTCTGCTTCTCCTTCCTCGGCTTCGACAGCCTGAGCGCCCTCTCCGAGGAGACCCCGGAGGCCGGCAAGGTGATCCCCAAAGCCATCATCCTGACCGCCCTGCTTGGCGGCCTCATCTTCGTGGTGGTGGCCTATGCCCTGCAGCTCTACTTCCCGGATGCCTCCCGCTTCAAGGCGCCGGACGCCGTGCTGCCGGAGATCGCCCTCTATGTCGGCGGCAAGCTGTTCCAGAGCGTGGTGCTGGTCTGCGCCTGCGTGGCGGTGCTGGCCTCGGGGCTCTCCTCCCACGCCGGGGTCTCCCGCATCCTCTACGTGATGGGACGGGACAAGGTGCTGCCCCAGCGCACCTTCGGCTATATACATCCCAAGTGGCGCACCCCCGTGTTCAACATACTGCTGGTGGGCCTGCTGGCCTTGTCGGCCATCAGCTTCGATCTGGAGATCGCCCTGGCGCTGATCAACTTCGGCGCCCTGGTGGCCTTCACCGTGGTCAATCTGTCGGTGATCTCCTGCTACTACCTGCGTCAGGGGCGCAACAAAACCTGGCAGGATCGCCTGCAATACCTGGTGCTGCCCCTGCTCGGGGCCGGGACTGTGGCTGTCCTGTGGCTCAACCTGGAGCAGACCTCCCTGATGCTGGGGCTGATCTGGGCCGCCATCGGCGGAATTTACCTGTTTTTGCGCACCACTGTCTGGCGCGTCTCGCTGCCGAGCCAACCGGCGCAAAGCCTTGCCAGCAGCGGGCTGGCACCCCTGCCGTCGACACCGGAATAGGCATGGTTTATTGATGTAAACCCTGTCTTTATGCATTCTCTTGTCGGGAATGCCGATCCTGGCTTGTCATCCCCCCCCATCTGGGGCAAAATGCGCGCCGATTTGAATAACCGATGTGATCCTCACATCGGTTATTTTTCATTTTGAAAACAAGTGTCTACTTCGAGGCCGGAACCACTCCGGAAATGATATCTAGGTTCAGATGGACCTAATGCCGCAATGAGGAAAAACATGGGGCTCTTATTGGCTTTGTCTCCGGTTGTCGCCGGAACCTGCTTTGGTCGCCGCGCGACCAACGTCTGTGGTTTGCATACCGATCCGCTGCGGATGCGAGAAACCAGTCCCATGGCCTCACGCCATTCCACCTCCTGCCTGCCGTGCAAGGAGGAAGCCTGAGTGAGCCAGCAACCCGTTCGTCTGATAAAAACCCTCAGCATGTGGCAAGTGGTGGTGATGGGCCTGGCCTATCTGACCCCCATGGCCGTGTTCGACACCTTCGCCATCGTCGGTGACATCACCGAGGGCCGGGTCGCCACCGCCTACCTGCTGGCACTGGGCGGCATCCTGCTGACCGCCTTCAGCTACGGCCACCTGGTGCGTCGCTTCCCCTCGGCGGGCTCCGCCTACACCTATGCCCAGAAGGTGTTCCACCCCTATGTGGGCTTCATGGTGGGCTGGTCTTCCCTGCTCGACTACATGTTCATGCCGATGATCAACATACTGCTGGCCAAGATCTATCTGACCGCCATGTTCCCGAACGTCGATCCCTGGATCTTCATCTTCGGCCTGGTGACGGTCATGACCTTCCTGAACCTGCGTGGCATCAAGCTGGTGGCGAACCTCAACGGCTTCATCGTCTTCATCCAGGTCGCCATCATCCTCACCTTCCTCGGCCTCATCGCCTGGGGACTGCTGCACGGCGAAGGAACGGGCACCCTGCTGAGCAGCCGCCCCTTCCACCTGGAGTCCGCCGGCATGCTGCCGCTGTTCACCGGCGCCACCATTCTCTGCTTCTCCTTCCTCGGCTTCGACGGCCTGAGTTCGCTGTCGGAAGAGACCCCGAACGCCGGCAAGGTGATCCCGCGCGCCATAGTGCTGACGGCGCTCATCGGCGGCATCATCTTCGTCACCGTCTCCTACAGCCTGCAGCTCTTCTTCCCGGATCTGGCCCGCTTCAAGGAGCCGGACGCCGTGCTGCCGGAGATCGCCCTCTACGTCGGCGGCACCCTGTTCCAGAGCGTGGTACTGGTGTGCACCACGGCGGCCGTGCTCGCCTCCGGCATGGCGGCCCACGCCGGCGTGTCGCGCATCCTCTACGTGATGGGGCGCGATCGCATGATCCCGGAGCGGGTGTTCGGCTACATCCACCCCACCTGGCGCACCCCGGCCATCAACGTGCTGCTGGTGGGGGCCCTGGCCCTCTCCGCGGTGTCGTTCGATCTGGACATGGCGCTGGCGCTGGTGAACTTCGGCGCCCTGGTGGCCTTCACCTTCGTCAACCTGTCGGTCATCGGCCAGTTCTGGGTGCGCGAGAAACGCAACAAGAGCCTGAAGGATCACCTGCTGTTCCTGGTGCTGCCGCTGCTGGGGGCCGCCACCATAGGGGCGCTCTGGATCAACCTGGAGCAGAGCTCCCTGGAGCTTGGCCTCATCTGGGCGGGGATCGGGGTTACCTACCTCTTCCTGCGCCTGGCGGTGTTCCGCATCCCCTTCCGTCAGTACGAGGAAACGGCCGACGGCCAGTAAGTCCAGTCACCAAAAGAAAGAGGGGAGCTAGCAGCTCCCCTCTTTTTATCCTGGCCTGGCCGATTGCGCCGCCCTGTCGCTGGCGAGCAGATGCTCAGTAGACGCCCGTTTTACGCAGCACAGCCCTGCCCGCCGCCTGCGCCGGATCATTCACCGCGTTTTCGACCCGCGACTTGGTATTGCGCGCCTTGTTGTAGGTCTCGTCCACCCCTGTGGCCTGAGCCGCCTTGCGTTTGGCGTAGTCGGCGGGGTCATCCACCGCGTTCTCGACCTGCGCCTTGGTGTTGCGCGCCTTGTTGTAAGCCTCGTCCACCCCGGTGGCCTGAGCCGCCTTGCGTTTGGCGTAGTCAGCGGGATCATTGACGACATTGTCTACCCGCTGCTTGGCACTCGCCGCCGAGCAGCGACTGTTCACCCCGGTCGCACTGTTGACGGCAGAACCGATCGCGACCTGTTCGGCGCTGCAACCGGAAGAGAGGGGGTTCGCCTGGGACGGCAGAGAGAGCAGGGCCAAGGGAAAGAGGAGAAGGGACCAAGGTTTCATGATCATGACTGACTCACCATTGCTAATAACATGACCAGACAGTCTACCCCTGCGGGGAGGAGAGTGTTACCTGAACCCCTGTCATCTCGCCCTTCACGCGTCAATTTCTAACGTAACCCACCGAAAAACCAGTTCAATAAACCAAAATAATAAAATTTATCAGAACAAATGCACAACAGAGATCCACCAGAGGCTCGCTGTCACCAAAACATCATAAAAGTGTCACTTTGTCATATTTCTGTCATGGAGCCTTGTTGTAATGCGCCCGTCCATTTCAACGCAGAACGACCCCAAGAGGCCATATGCACAGCACCGCATCTTCCGCACCCCAGCAGACCCGCCGTCCCGGCCCCCTGTTCAACTGGCTCGCGGTGATCACGCTGATCTACCTGATCCTGGTCGCCGTTGGCGCCGTCTCCCACGGCTTCAAGGGCTTCTCCGGCGGCGCCGAGGGCGCGGCCCAGATCTTCGCTTTCGCCAACAATCCCTTCGTTGCCCTGCTGCTCGGCATCCTGGCCACCGCCCTGGTGCAATCCTCCAGCACGGTCACCTCGGTGATCGTCGGTCTGGTGGCCGGTGGCCTGCCCATGGAGATGGCCATCCCCATGGTGATGGGGGCCAACCTCGGCACCACCATCACCAACACCATCGTCTCCCTCGGTCACATCCGGGACAGAGGCGAGTTTCGCCGCGCCTTCGCCGCCGCCACGGTACACGACTTCTTCAACCTGCTGGCGGTCTTCATCTTCCTGCCGCTGGAGCTGATGTTCGGCCTGCTGCAGCAGAGCGCTGAGTGGATCTCCGGCCTGCTGATGGGCTCAGCCGACATGTCGATGAAGGGGATGGACTTCATGAAACCCCTCATCTCGCCGTCGCTGGATCTCATCGACTCGGCCGTCGCCTTCCTGCCGGGCAAGGGCCCTGCCATCGCCACAATCGTCATCGGCATACTGCTGATCCTGGGTTGCGTCACCAGCCTCGGCAAGGTGCTGCAACGGGTCATGGTGGGCCGCGCCAAGGAGCTGCTGCACAAGGCCCTGGGCCGTGGCCCCCTGACCGGCATCGCCTCCGGCACCCTGATGACTGTGATGGTGCAGTCCTCCTCCACCACCACCAGCCTGATGATCCCCCTGGCCGGCGGCGGCGTCTTCACCACCCGTCAGCTCTACCCCTTCACCCTGGGGGCCAACATCGGCACCACCATCACGGCCCTGCTGGCCGCCACCGCCATCAGCGGTGCAGGTGCCCAGCTGGCGCTGACCATCGCCCTGGTCCACGTGCTGTTCAACCTGTTTGCCGTGGTGCTCATCTACGGGGTTCCCTTCCTGCGGGAGCTGCCCATCAAGGCCGCCGAGACCCTGGCCCGGGTCGGCAGCGAGAACAAGCTGCTGGCGCTGGGTTACGTGGGCGGGCTCTTCTTCGCCCTGCCCGCCCTGATGATGGTGGCGGTGAAGTAATCCGCCACATGAGACCAGGGGGCTAGGTTCTGGCCCCCTGGTCCTCTGTCAGCCCCGTCACATCCTCCTGCGTCCCACTCGCCCTCCCTCCCCGACTGGGATAAGATGCCGTTCTCATTGCACTCTTTGCATTTCAGGGAATAGGAAAACCGATGAAATTCATTCTGATCGCCTTGCTCGTCGCCGGGGTGGCCTACTACTTCTACTCCAGCAGCAACAACAAGAAACTGGCCGAAGAGAACGTGCGCAAGGGCGCCGAGTTCCTCGCCAGCAACAAGGAGAAGCCCCTGGTGACCACCACGGCCTCCGGCCTGCAGTACGAAGTGCTGACCCAGGGCAGCGGCACTGTTCACCCCACCGCCACCAGCAAGGTGAAGGTGCACTACGAGGGCAAGCTGCTGGACGGCACCGTATTCGACAGCTCGGTCGCCCGCGGCGAGCCCATCGAGTTTGGCCTCAATCAGGTGATCAAGGGCTGGACCGAAGGGGTGCAGCTGATGGTGGAAGGGGAGAAGACCCGCTTCTACATCCCCGCCAATCTGGCCTACGGCGACCGTGCCGCTGGTAAAATTCCACCTGGCTCGGTGCTGATCTTCGACGTTGAGCTGCTGGGTATCCAGTAAGCTGCCGCCGCCCGACGGGGCCTTGACGACAAAGCCGGCGCAGTGCGCCGGCTTTGTCGTTTCTGCGCCATTTCGTTCGCCCTTCCCCCTCAGACTATCAACCAAAAGTGAACGGTGCTTATCCATAAAGCCTGATTGTTAACCCAATCATTGGGGCAGATAATGACCACATCGTCAGCGGCATGTCGCCCTGACCTCGGGTTTTCGGTGCGCAGCACGCATCGGCACAACGCATATGGAGTCTGTCATGGCTATCGCCCCCGTCTGGTTTATCTCCCACGGCGCCCCGGATCTGGTCCTGCGGGATCAGCCTGCCACCCGGTTCCTGAAACAGCTGCGCCTCGAGGGCGTAAGGGGGCTGGTGGTTCTCTCGGCCCACTGGTTCAGCCGCAGCGAGCTGCAGCTCAACGTCGAGCCGAACCCGGCCCTGATGTACGACTTCTACGGCTTCCCCGAGCCCCTCTATCGGATCCGCTGGCCGGCCAAGAGTCCACAATGGCTGCAGGAGGCGGTGAGCGATCAGCTGCTGCTGGCGGGCTTGCCCGCCACCGCGGTAAACCGCGAGCTGGATCACGGGGTCTGGTCGCCCCTCTCCCTGATGGATCCCCAGAGCGAACTCCCCCTGGTGCAGCTCTCCATCCCGGCCGGCTTCACCCCGGCCCAGCTGTGGCAACTGGGGGAGGCGCTGCAGGGCCTGCGTGCGCAGGGCATCGCCATCCTCGCCTCCGGCGCCATCACCCACAACCTGAGGGCGCTCGGGCCGGACGACAGCCCTGTGCCCCGCTGGGCGAGCGCCTTCGTGCACTGGCTGGAGCAGACCATGGATGAGGGTGACAGGGCGGCGCTGGAAGATTATCGGGCCCG
>RCUI01000249.1_pt1 | contig 20240 bp, 25 predicted proteins | sample 2166121 | NCBI WGS metagenome assembly RCUI01 (sample SAMN09932700, study PRJNA488358) | compost metagenome | feature: garden; material: soil; isolation source: compost soil in succinic acid-enriched culture | place: Germany: Experimental Botanical Garden Goettingen | collected 2016-01-27
CGATCGTCTGTGGGCACGCAAGCTGTTCGTGTTCTCGATCTTCACCATCACTGCCCTGAGCGTGATGATGTCGCTGGACACCAAGGTGCCGGCCGAGCTGCTGCTGACTTACGCGCACTGATTCATCAGCGTGTAATGAAAACGCCCCAGGCTTCACAGCCTGGGGCGTTTTTTTTTGTCTCTGCGGTCTTATCGCGGGGCAAGCCCGCTCCCACAACGACCGAAACTGCTGTTGACAAATACCCGGCGTTTGCCGGATTTTATCGCGGCGCAGATCAGGAGTATCTGCGCATGGCCAGAGGATACTGGCCGTGATCCACCACACAAGGGATTGTCGATGATCGAGCCAAACGCCGTTACCCAACGGGCGTGCCTCGCGCTGCTGCGCGAACGCCATACTTCCCCGCATCTCGAGACTGCCTTGCAGGTGCTCGACTGCCTGTTCCGCCGTCGCAGCCTGGCGCCCGGGCAGGATGATGAGCTGTCGGCCGAAGTGCTCGAACCGCATCTGGATAAAGTCCTCAAGGCAATCGAAGCCGGCCTGCGCATCGAGATGGTCCTGCCCGCCTTCCCGGGCAAGTCGCCGAACCGGCAAAAAACCCTCAGCCACCTGCCAGACCTTGCCGAGCGCCACGCCATCGACGAGCTGCAGCACCTGTGCGCTGAAATTCAGGCCCTGTACGCGCCGGGCGCCTTGATTCACATCTGTTCCGACGGCTACGTGTTTTCCGACCTGGTGCGCGTGCCCGACGAACACGTGAAGGCCTACACCGACGAGATCCAGCGCTACGCCGAACAGCACTACCCGCGAAGCTTCGCCCTGTTCGATCTCAAGGATGCCTACCCGCAGTTGGGTTGCCTGGACTCGATGCGCGAAGAGCTGATGATCGAATTCGGTCAATCGCTGATCGCGCTGGGCCAGCGTTTCCAGGACGAGCCGCACATGATGCTGATGTACTGCGGCATCCATCGCTTTTTGTCCGAGGACTATTCGGGTCTTGCCGAATTCGCCGACATGAGCCTCAACGCCGTGAAGAAGATCGCCAAGCCGGCATCCCAGCGGGTCATCCAGCGCAGCGAAGCCTGGAGCGCACTGCTGCAGGCGCGTTATCCACAGTGCCTGCGCCTGTCGATCCACCCGCAACTGGCGGTGTCGGCGAAAATCGGCATCCGCCTGGTGCCCACCAGCGACCTGTGGCGCACGCCCTGGCACTCGGTGGCGATCAAGCGCCGCGGGGTGGTGATGCTCGACAAGCGCAGCAACATCGACGAGCGCTACAGCCGCCTGGTGTTCCGCCAAGGCCGTCCTTGCCACTACGCCAGTGCGCAATGATGCCTGGACCGCTAGCGGCTGAAGCCGTGATCTTCGACCTCGACGGCACCCTGGTCGATACCTTGCCCGACATCGTCTGGTGCCTGAACCGGGTGCTGCAGGAGCAGGGCTACCCACCCTTGCCGCTGGAGACCATCAGTGCCTATGTGGGGGGCGGCACCGGGGCGATGCTCGAGCGGGTTGCCGCACGCCTGGGCATTAGCGACGACAAGACGCTGCATGAGCGCTACATCGGCTGTTACCAGCAGCACCTGGTGCAGTTCTCCCGGCCGTTCGACGGTGTACTGGAGATGCTCGAGGGTTGCCGCCAATTACAACTGCCGATGGCCATCGTCACCAACAAGGCCCATGACATGGCACTGCAGGTGGCCGGGCAGCTGTTCCCCCCGGGCACCTTCGAAATTGTTCTTGGCCAGCGGCGCGGCCATCCGCTCAAGCCGCAACCCGACGCAGCCCTGGAGGCTGCCCGCTACCTGGCAATCGAACCGTGCCGATGCCTGTTCGTCGGCGATACCGTCATCGACCTGATGACCGCCCGGGCCGCCGGCATGCACGCGGCTGCGGTGACCTGGGGCTATGGTCGGGTCTATGCGCTACAGGCGCAGGCGGCGGATCTCTATTGCGAACAGCCGGCAGAGCTGCTGCATGCCCTGCACGGGGCGCTCACTTCTTGCATGGCTGGCACCCTCGCCAGCCAGCGCTGAAACACCACCTCTCAAGGAAGAAAGGTCATGCAACACAAAGACACCTGGATCAAGGCGGTCAGCGACGTGCTGGCAGGTTATCTGCTCAAGGACGGCGATGATCGCTTCGAAACGGCGGGCCGGGCCAACCTGGCCATCAGCCTTGCCTGCTTCTACGATCAACAGGCGCCGGTACGCCTGGTGCTGCCGGGCTTCCCGTGCAAATCGCCGAACGCGCGTGACCAGACGTTCGGTGTGCTGCCGGACTACGGCGAGGCGATGGCCATCGAGCGCCTGGACCAGCTGGGCCAGGAGATTGCGGCGCTGCACGCGCCAGGTTGCGTGGTGTCGATCCTGAGTGACGGCACGACGTTCAACGACATCGTCGGCGTACCCGACGAAGTACGCAGGACCTACAACCAGGCACTGCGCGAGTTGTGCACCACCCACACCATCAACTGGGTAAGCATGGAAGACCTGTTCCCCCAGGCCAGCAGCGCCGATGCCGTGCGCGCGACCCTGATCAAGCAGGCCCGCCTGCCGTGGAAGAGCGTCGAGGCGCTGATCGAACAAAGCCGCCATGACGAGACGCTCAGTCACGCCCACGACAAGCTGTGCAGCCACCTCTACAACGACCTGCGCCTGTGCCGTGAAGCGGGGCAGAGCGAAGACGAGCACCTGCTGCAGATCGGCTACAAGGCCTATCAGATGATGTTCCGCGGGCAGGCGCTGAATGCCGCGGTCAATCGCTTCTTCCCTGAAGACATTCGCTTGTCGGTGCATCAGTACGACAATGCCGGGCCGAAGTTCACCCTGGCCCTGGCCGACGGTCTGTCGCGGGTTTCCAGCCCCTGGCATGCGGTACCGGTGCGTCATCTCGACGGTAGCCAGACCTTGCGTGGCCGTGCCGAGGTGGACATCGACAAGCATGTGCTGGTGCAGTACCAGGGGCGGCCATGGCTTTACCATGAAACCCTGGGTGAATCGCTGCAGGAATTCGAATTCGAACTGCAGAAGCGCCCCCTGTTCGGGCTGCTGGTGCGTGACCCGCTAGGGTTGGGCTTCGAGCGTTTTTCAACGCAACTGCTCGAAGCGCTGGTGGAAACCTTCGGTTTCGTCTGCCTGCGCGGCTGCAGCTTCGATGACCGTGACAGCTTCGCCCGCGACTGCGAGCGCTTCGGCACCATTTACCAGTGGGCGTTCGGCAAGGTGCATGTGGTCAAGCCGGCCGACAAGCCCGAAGGCGTGGTGCACTCGCTGGAAAAGACTCCGCTGCATTGGGACCTGAACATGCTGCCGTCCAGTGACGCCCAGGTGCAACGCGATCCGAAGTTCTGCGCGAGCAAGTTCATGCTCTATTGCAAGACCCCGCCGCAAGCGGGTGAGGGCCAGACCACCATCGTCGACAGTCGCAATGCCCTGCGCAAGGTAGGCAATCAGGTCGCCCGGCAGTGGCAGGCAGTGGACATCACCTATTACACGCGGATGACCTATTTCGGTGGCTCGCCGCGTAGCTACAGCCTGGTGGACCTGCACCCACGTACCGGTGAGCGCATCTTGCGCTACCAGGAGGGCACGGATTCGACGCTGCAGACCTTGAGCCAGGAAGTGCAAGGTTTCGAGGCGCAGGCCCAGCAGGCCCTGCTCGAACAGCTCAATGCCCTGGCCTACGACGAGGATTGCCTGATCGCCCATGAGTGGGCCGAAGGCGATTTGGTGCTGATCGACAACTACCAGACCCTGCATGGCCGCTTGCCGATGTCGCCGGCTTCGGCTTCGCGCGAGCTTTGGCGAGTTCAGGTCTACTGAGGCGCTGGCCCTGGCAGCGGGTTTCGTGCCCGTTGTCAGGGTGTCTTTCCGCCTGCTGGTGGCGCCAGGGCTGCAATAACGTGTGCTGATCCTCAACCCCACAGGATCATGGCATGAGCATTTTGACTGTTTACTTTTGTGGTACCGGTTCCCACCGCTTTGACGACAAGAACCCCAATTTCTGGAATGGCGAGCTGGTTTCGACCCTGGCCTCCAACGACCAGGGCAAGGAGTTCGCCCATTGGGTCGCCATCGACGGCCCTGGCAGTGGCAACCTGCAGGCCGATGAGCTGTTCATCCAGACCAAGGCCTACGGGCTCTCCGGGACCCTGTTCGGCAGGGGCTGGGAAGAGAACGTCAGCCATGCCCTGCATATCATCAAGGGCCAGTTCAGCTGGCAGCGAAAAACCCTCAGCGAGCAGGAATACAAGCAGCTCAAGGCTGCCGGGATTCCCATAGAGGACGTGCAGGTGAGCGGCTCATGGTTGTGGCGCACTTACAGCTATGGCGAGCGCGTCGTCACCCCGCAGCAATTGCAGGAGCAGATCATCAAGATATTCAGGAAGGACGGGGCGCTGCCGACCCAGGTCAACCTGGTCGGTTGGAGTCGCGGTGGGGTGAGCTGTCACATGCTGGCCAATGCCATGCTCAAAGACAACGCCTTGAAGCATATCCCGGTGAACATCTTCGCCGTCGATCCGGTGCCGGGGCTGCTGAACTTCCAGGCGCATCGGGTCCAGCTGGGCGAGAACGTCAAACAATACGTCGGCTTCTATTCCCGTGACGAGCGCTCCAAGGGCTTTGCCTGTGTGATTCCCAAGACGCACGCTGCAACCCGCTGTCATATCTACCCGGTGCCGGGGCGCCACGCCACGCTGGTGGGTAACGCGGCTGCCGACGGCGCCTCCGGTGGCAAGGTTCTGGCCGAGCCTGGGCTGATCGTGCGGCATTTTGCCGAAGTCTGCCTGACCCGCTGGGGAGTGAAGTTGCAAAAAATGCTCAACCTCGGCGAGGGTGACCTGCAGGCCTACCACCAGGTGCTTGCCCGAGACGACAGCAAGTACCAGGCGATGCGCAAGCATTCCTACACCCTGCTGACCGAGGCGGAGCAGGGGGAGCGGGCCGTTTCGCTGGGAAGCCAGGGCACCGGCTTCTCTACGGTGAAGGGTGGCACCCTGCTGCCGCTGGCCGGACTGGCAGCGCCGATAACCTGGCAGGCCTCGTCGTACAAGGAAATCCGCTAGCCCTGATTTTTATACTGGACAGCGCGGTGGCCGAGGCCCTATCTTCAGCTTCGGCCACCGCAGTGGCCAACGTCGCTCGGACGGTTCCGGGCGCTTACGTCTTCGAGGAAGCCATGGCTGACCAAGGTTCGCCGCGCCGCTTTGCGCGCATTGATCGTCTCCCCCCTTACGTCTTCAACATCACCGCCGAACTCAAGATGGCCGCTCGCCGTCGTGGCGAGGACATCATCGACCTGAGCATGGGCAACCCCGACGGGGCCACGCCGCCGCACATCGTTGAAAAGCTGGTGCAAGTCGCCCAGCGTGAAGACACCCACGGCTACTCGACCTCCCGCGGTATTCCACGCCTGCGCCGGGCGATTTCGCGCTGGTACAAGGATCGCTACGAGGTCGAGATCGACCCGGAAAGCGAAGCCATCGTCACCATCGGCTCCAAGGAAGGCCTGGCGCACCTGATGCTCGCCACCCTCGACCATGGCGACACCGTGCTGGTGCCCAACCCCAGCTACCCGATTCACATCTATGGTGCGGTGATTGCCGGTGCCCAGGTGCGTTCGGTGCCGCTGATTCCGGGTGTGGACTTCTTCAACGAACTGGAGCGGGCGATCCGCGAATCCATCCCGAAACCGAAGATGATGATCCTCGGCTTCCCGTCCAACCCGACCGCGCAGTGCGTCGAGCTGGACTTCTTCGAGCGGGTGGTGGCCCTGGCCAAGCAGTACGACGTGCTGGTGATCCACGACCTGGCCTACGCCGACATCGTCTACGACGGCTGGAAGGCGCCGTCGATCATGCAGGTGCCGGGCGCCAAGGACATCGCGGTGGAGTTCTTCACCCTGTCCAAGAGCTACAACATGGCCGGCTGGCGTATCGGCTTCATGGTCGGCAACCCGGAGCTGGTCAGTGCCCTGGCGCGGATCAAGAGCTATCACGATTACGGTACCTTCACGCCGTTGCAGGTGGCGGCGATTGCTGCCCTGGAAGGTGACCAGCAGTGCGTACGCGACATTGCCGAGCAGTATCGCCAGCGCCGCAACGTGCTGGTCAAAGGCCTGCACGAGCTGGGCTGGATGGTCGAGAACCCCAAGGCGTCGATGTACGTCTGGGCGAAGATCCCCGAAGAGTATGCACACCTGGGTTCGCTGGAGTTTGCCAAGAAGCTGCTGGCCGAGGCCAAGGTCTGCGTGTCGCCGGGCATCGGCTTTGGTGACTATGGCGATGACCATGTGCGCTTTGCCCTGATCGAAAACCAGGACCGCATTCGTCAGGCGGTGCGCGGCATCCGTCAGATGTTCAGGGCTGATGGTGTGGGCAGCAAGCCGGCCCAGAAGTAACGGGAGCATCTGCGCTCCATCGTTGGCAAGGCCAGCTCCCACAAGGGCAGTGTGTGGGAGCCGGCCTTGCCGGCGAAAGGGCTGCAAAGCAGCCCCGATAGGGCAAATTCAACGCTGGGCAGGGCGCCATCACCGCCGTCCGTCAGCGGCGATTTATTTCTGCATTACCCCCCTTCTCAAACATCCGGCAAAGCATAGAATGGCGGCGGGTTTCTCCCTATAACGATAATCAACCTCCCCCCCTTCTCATCATGTCCGAACATAATCCTTGTTTGAACTGCGGCGCCTGCTGCGGGTATTTCCGTGTGTCTTTCTTCTGGGGTGAGTGCACGTCGGCGGGCGGTGTCGTGCCCGACGATCTGGTGGTCCAGATCAGCCCCAGCCGCGTTGCGATGATCGGTACCGACAGCAAGCCCTGTCGCTGCATCGGGCTCGAAGGCGAGATTGGCAAAGGTGTGAGCTGCACCTTGTATGAACAGCGCTCAACCCCGTGCCGCGAGTTCGATGCGGCCTGGGTCAATGGCGAAGCCAACCCCAGCTGCGATGCGGCCCGTGCCGCCTATGGCCTGCCCCCGCTTGAGGCCAACGAGCCGATCTGGCCGGACGAGGGCGCGGAGGTCGCCTGAGGCGCGGCTTGAAGGTTACACTGGGCGGTTCATGGATCGGACAGGAGGTCCCGCGTGACCCGCATGTACAGTTTTCCCGCTGACCTGTGCCTCGAAAGCCCGCGCTTGCAGCTGCGCCCGATGGTGCCCGAGGATGCCGAAGCGTGGTTTGCCATCATGGCCGACCCGCAGGTCATGCGTTACTGGAACCACGGCCCCTGGCAAGCGCTGGCAGAGGCTCAGGCCGCACTGGCCGAAGACCGCAACGCCTGTGCCGCCGGCCAGATGCTCAAGCTGGGCATCTATCGACGTGACAACGGCGAACTGATCGGCATGACCCAGCTGTTCAACCTCGATCCCACCTCGCGCCGTGGTGAAATCGGCTATTGCCTGGCCAGCACTGCGCAAGGCCGCGGCTTCATGGACGAGGCGCTGACCTGTTTCATCGACTACCTCGCTCACGGCCTGCACCTGCGGCGCCTGGAGGCCGAGATCGACCCGCGTAACCACGGCTCGGCACGCACCCTGGAGCGCCAGGGCTTTGTGCTTGAAGGGCTGCTGCGCCAGCGCTGGTGCGTGGCCGGTGAGCTGTCGGACTCGGGGCTGTACGGGTTGCTGCTCGATCAGGCGCCGCTGGAAGGTTGAATAATCAAGCGCGGCAGCGCCGTCTGCGCTATTGTCGCGCGCTCTTTGACCAGCCAAATGGATTTACTGGTGCCGCTGAACTATCTGACCTTAAGCCTGGGATGCTACCTCACCTGCCTGTTCCTCCAGGCCTGCGCCCGTGAACACGATGTGATGCGCGGCATGCACGCCCTGGCCCTCGGGGTGTTGAATGGGTCCTTCTGGTTTGCCAACCCGCTGTATTTCGCCGCCCTGGTGATGCACCGCAAACAACCGCGGGTAGCCCTGTACCTGGGCTGCTCCGCGCTGTTGCTGAGTGGCCTGATGATACCGCTGGGCTGGCTCGACTGGACCCCGGTGCCTGATTCGCCCAACGGGCCGGGGCTACTGCCTGGTTACTACGTGTGGTTGCTGGCGATGCTGGTGTTCATCCTCGGCCAGTGGCGCTACCGGCATGAACCTGCGGGCAGCAGCAGGGTACCGCTGCTGGGCTGGCCGGCCTGGGTGCTGATCGCCGGGATTGTGGTGACCGTGCCACTGGCCTTCACGCCCTGGAGTAAAGTGCCGTTTCGTTCGGTACCCGAGCAAACGTCGTGCATTGAGTGTGGAGGCAACTGATGGCCCGGTTCTACGTTGCAATCACCCTGGCGTTGTACTTGCTGAGCCTGTGTTTCGATGCCATCTATCTGTCTGGCGATAGTCGGCTGCATGCCTTGCAGGCGATGCTTTACGGGCCTTGGGGCATTGTCATGCAGGTTTTCAGCTGGTTCGCCAACCCGCTGCTGGGCCTGGCGATCATCACTCATCGGCGCTGGCGCTGGCTTTCGCTGGTACTGGGGCTTGGCGCCTTGTACCTGGCGCTCAGCTCGCTGCTCGTCGAGCGGCTGCCGAACAACCAGAGCTACGACTTCCTGGATGTCACCGGCTTTGGGCCTGGTTACTACCTCTGGCTGGCCTCGATCAGCTTCTTCTGTGCCGCTCAGGCCTGGTGGTGTCGGCAGGTACTCAAAGGCGCACAGATGCCCGGGTGGCACTGGCTTGATGGCGGCCTGGCAATCGTGCTCAACATTACCATCGTCTACGCGATCCAGACCCCTAGCCTGCACTTCCAGCTAAAGAAAGTGATCGAGCCACCGCCGCCGATCCAGATCGACAAGGACGCTATCTAGCGGGCTGACGTCGACGTCCCCCACTGCACCACCAGCATGCCGACCACGATCAGCCCGACGCCGGCCAGACGCAGGCCGTTGACCGGGCGTTCGGGCAAGCCCATCAGGCCCCATTGGTCGATGATCAATGACGACAGCACCTGGCCGGCAATGACGCAGACGATGAACCCAGCAGCGCCCAGGCGTGGTGTCAGCACCAGCGCGGCGGTGATGTAGGCGACGCCGGCCACGCCTCCCAACCAGGCCCACCAAGGGGCTTGAACCAACGCATTGAGTTGCGGCAGCGGCGCCCGCAGCACCAGTAACGCCGGAATCACCATCAGCACACTCACCGCCAGCGACACCAACGACGCCCACAACGGATGCCCGAGCAAGCGCCCCAGCGCGGCGTTGCTGCCAGCCTGGAAGGGCACGGCGGCGCCGGCCAGCAGGGCGATGGCCAGCGGCAGCAAGGTGGCGGTAATGGCGGGCAGGTTCATGGCAGGACTCCTCAAAAGTGACTTGCCAAAGTCTTGGTTATCCACCCCAATAATGGAAATTCGAATGCTGCACAGGAGTTATTCGCCGGATGGATGATTTGCGCCGAATCGACCTCAACCTGCTGTTGACCCTGCATGCCCTGCTGGCCGAGCAACATGTATCGCGTGCCGCCTTGCGCCTGCACCGCAGCCAGCCGGCGGTCAGCCATGCCCTGGCGCAACTGCGCGAACTTTTCGGTGATCCGCTGCTGGTGCGCCGAGGGGGGCGCTTGCAGGTCACGGCGCGGGCTCAGGCGCTGGTCGAGCCCTTGCAACAGGCGTTGGAGCAACTGGATGGCCTGCTCGGTAGCCCCGGTTTCGACCCGCAGCGGGCGCAGCGCAGTTTTCGTCTGGCAATGTCGGATTACGGCGCCCGGGTCGTATTGCCGGGGCTGATGCGGCTCCTGCGTAATGAGGCGCCGGGGATCGACCTGATTGTCTCCCAGGGCAGCCGTGAGGCCATGCTCGGCCAGCTGTTCGATGGTGAGGCCGATCTGGCCCTGGCGGTCTTTCCTGAGCTGGCGACGGAACTGCGGGCGCAGACGCTGTTCGATGAGACCTTCACCTGTATTGCCGATCGCAGTCATTTGCCTACGCGTGGTGGTCTGAGCCTGGACGAGTGGCTGGTGCGGCCGCATGTGCTAGTGGCGGTGCGCCCCGGCGTCGATAACGAAATCGACCTGGCGCTCCAGGGTATCGGCGCCCAGCGCCGGGTGGCGCTGGCCTTGCCCCATTGGGCTGCGGCCCAGGAAGTGATTGCCGGCACCGACCTGATCCTCACGGTGGCCCGGCGCAGCCTGGACAGCGGCAAGCTGGATTCGCGCTTGCGCAGGTTCCAGCCGCCGCTGGCGATCAGGCCGTTTGCCTTTCAGCAAGCATGGCATCAACGCCGGGAAGGAGAGGCGGGGCATCGCTGGTTGCGCGAGAAGGTGATGCAGGTGTGCGCAGGAGCGGGCTTGCCCCGCGATCGAACGCGTAGCGCTCGTAATTCAAGCGATGTCGATGTAGTGTCTGGGCCGGCCTGATCGCGGGGCAAGCCCGCTCCTACCCAAGACGGAGTCCGCAGCATGAAACGTCCATTTTTGCTTATCGGCCTATGGGTCTGTTGTTCCTCAATAGCCCAGGCCCAGGACGAGTACTCCCCGGCCTACAGCGCCTGCATGAAAACCGCCGAATCAACGCTGGCCATGAACAACTGCAACGGCGCCGAGATCAAGCGCCAGGATAGCCGCTTGAACAGCGCCTACAAAAAGGCCATGACCGGCCTCGAAGGGCCTCAGCAAACCCAGCTGCGTGAAGCCCAACGGGCCTGGATCAAGTATCGCGACGCCAACTGCAACCTGTATTACAGCCTCACCGGCGGCACCGTCGATCAGCTCAATGGCGCCGGGTGCATCCTCAGCAGCACCCGCGACCGCGCCGACGAGCTGCAGGCCTTGCTGCAGCCGTAAGGTCAGCGTCGGCTGGCGCGAGCGCGCAGGTATTCGCGCACTTCGCGCTGGTCACCGGCGAACTCGATTCGCTCGGCCTTGCTCTGGCGCTGGTAGGCGTACATCGGGTCGTAGTACTCGTTGAGCAGGCCGCTGATCCAGGCGCGGTGCAAGTCTACTGCGCCACTGCGCAGTTGCTCTTGCAGCGCTTGCTCGAGCAACGCCGACAGCCGCTGGTAGCGCTCGCCGCCGAGGCGCTTGAGAATGTTGGCCATGCTCTGGGTCAGGCGTTCGGCAAACAGTCGCAAACCCTCTTCATCACCGTGCAGGGCAACGAACTCGGCACTGAGGTCGATCACGTAATCGCGCAGAATCCGCTCGACGCGGTTATCAAAGCTGTCTTCCAGCCACACCAGCGGGTAGTGCTGCATGCCCTGGTACAGCTCCAGCGGCAGCGTGCAGCTGCCGACGATGCGGCCCTCGTCTTCGAGCACGAACTGCTCGACGCCGCGGGCGCGTTTTTTCAGCACATCGATGGCCAACTGGTTCTCGAAGTCGATCTGCGCCGGCTGGCCGGTGGCGCGTTTGCCGAAGCTGGAGCCGCGGTGATTGGCGTGACCTTCGAGGTCAACAGCGTTATCCAGCCGTTGCAGCACTTCGGTCTTGCCGGTGCCGGTGAGGCCGCCGATCAGCACGAAGTCACAGTCGGCCACCGCTTGCTGGGTGGTATGGAGCAGGAAATTACGCATGGCTTTGTAGCCACCGACCACCTTGGGATAGTGAATGCCGGCGTCGGTCTTGAGCCACTGCTGGGCGATCTGCGAGCGCAGGCCGCCGCGAAAACAGTAGAGGTAACCCTCGGGGTTGGCTCGGGCGAAGGCGGCCCAGGCGGCAATGCGTTGATCCTTGAGCGGGCCACTGACCAGTTGATGGCCCAGGGCGATGGCGGCCTGCTGGCCGTGCTGCTTGTAGCAGGTGCCGACCTTCTGCCGTTCAAGGTCGTTCATCAGCGGCAGGTTGATAGCTTCGGGAAAGGCGCCCTTGGTGAATTCCACCGGGGCGCGCATGTCCATCATTGCTACATCGTTGAGAAACAGCTGGCGGTAGTCGGTGCAGTTGTCACGCATCAAAGCACCTCAACCGCATGGCTCTGTCGCTCGACCAGCTCGCCGATTGGCGCCAGGTTCAGGCCCAGTTCGCCCGCAACGGCGAGAAACTCCGCTTCCCCTTCTGGCGCCACCGCCACCAGCAGGCCGCCGCTGGTTTGCGGGTCGCACAGCAGGTGCTTCTGCTCGTCGCTCAATGGGGCGATTTTCTCGCCATAGCTGTCGAAGTTGCGCAGGGTACCGCCGGGCACGCAGCCTTCGGCCAGGTAGTGCTCGACGCTCGGCAGGCGGGGCACCGCGCTGTAGTTCAGGCGTGCGCTCAGGCCGCTGCCGTCGGCCAGTTCCACCAGGTGGCCAAGCAGGCCGAAGCCGGTGACGTCGGTCATGGCCTTGACCCCGGCCAGCTTGCCGAAGCGGCTGCCCGGGGTGTTCAAAGTGCACATCCAGTCGCGGGCCAGGCCCTTGTCCTGGTCGCGCAGCTTGGCCTTTTTCTCGGCGGTGGTAAGGATGCCGATGCCCAGCGGTTTGGTCAGGTACAGGCGGCAGCCGACGCTAGCGGTGTCGTTGCGTTTCATGTGGCGTTTTTGCACCACGCCGGTCACGGCCAGGCCGAAGATCGGCTCGGGGGCATCGATGGAGTGCCCACCGGCCAAGGGAATGCCCGCTTCGGCGCATACCGCGCGGCCACCACGGATCACTTCACGGGCCACTTCCGGGGCCAGCACGTTGACTGGCCAGCCGAGAATGGCGATGGCCATCAGCGGGTCGCCGCCCATGGCGTAGATGTCGCTGATGGCGTTGGTGGCGGCGATGCGGCCGAAGTCGTACGGGTCGTCGACGATGGGCATGAAGAAGTCGGTGGTCGACACCACGCCGCGTTCGTCATCAAGGGCGTAGACGGCCGCGTCATCGCGCGAGGCGTTGCCGACCCAGAGTTTCGGGTCCAGCGCCTGGGTGCCGCTTTCGGCGAGAATCACCTCGAGCATCTTCGGGGAGATCTTGCAGCCACAGCCGGCGCCGTGGCTGTACTGGGTCAGGCGGATCGGCTCGTTCATAGGCACCTCGACTTGTCGTGAACGCCCGAGTGTAGCAAAGCTGGCCTTTGCGCCGATGCCTCTTATAATTTCCGGGGTGGCCCATGCCGGCCCTTTCCCCGCTATTGAACCGGAGAATCCCCATGCTCAAACGTCCCCTGGCGCTGTTTGCCGGCCTGGTGTTGTCTTGCTCGTCCTACCTGGCCCAGGCGGCCGACACGCTGCGAGTCAGTGCCATCCCTGACGAAGCGCCCACCGAACTGCTACGCAAGTTCAAGCCATTGGGCGAATACCTGGAGCAGAAGCTGGGCATGAAGGTCGAGTTCGTGCCGGTGGCAGATTACCCGGCAGTGGTCGAGTCGCTGGTCGCCAACAAGCTGGATATGGCCTGGCTGGGCGGTTTCACTTTCGTACAGGTGCACCTTAAGGATCCGACAGCCACACCTTTGGTACAGCGTGAACAGGACGCCAAGTTCACCAGCAAATTCATCACCGCTAACTCAAATGTGAAAAGCCTGGCCGACCTCAAGGGCAAGACCTTTGCCTTCGGTTCCATTTCGTCCACTTCGGGCAGCCTGATGCCGCGCTACTTCATGCTCAAGGATGGCATCAAGCCAGAAACCTACTTCAGCCGCGTTGCCTATTCCGGTGCCCACGATGCCACTGCGGCCTGGGTACAGGCCGGTAAGGCCGATGGCGGGGTGCTTAACGCCAGCGTCTGGGAAAAGCTGGTGGCGTCGGGCAAGGTCGATACCAGCAAGGTCAAGGTGTTCGCCACCACCCCAAGCTACTACGACTATAACTGGACGGTGCGTGGCAGCCTCGACCCGGCGCTGAAAGACAAGATCAAGCAAGCGTTCCTCGATCTTGATCCGGCCAAGCCTGGCGACAAGGCTATCCTCGACCTGCAGGCCGCCAGCCGCTTTATCGAAACCAGCCCGGACAACTACAAGGGTATCGAAGAGGCCGCTCGCGCCGCCGAACTGCTGAAATGACCCTGCGTTTGAGCGATGCCAGCTTGCGCCACGGCCAGGTTCAGGCGCTGCACGGGATCGACTTGCAGATTGCTGGCGGCGAGCGGGTGGCAATCATCGGTCCGTCGGGGGCGGGCAAGTCGAGCCTGCTGCAGTTGCTGGGCACGGCCATCGAGCCCAGTACCGGCACCGTCGAACTGCTCGATATGGCGCCCTGGCGGTTGTCCGCGGGTGCGCGCCAGCGCCTGCGCGCGCGGATCGCCCTGATCCATCAAGCACCGCCGTTGCCACCGCGCCAGCGAGTAGTGACGGCGGTGCTGGCGGGGCGCCTGGGGCAGTGGAGCACCTTGCGCGGGCTACTCAACCTGCTGCACCCGGCGGATGTTCCGGGTGTGCGCGAAGTGCTGACTGACCTGGGCATGGCCGAGAAGATTTTTGTTCAGTGCGGGCAATTGTCCGGCGGCCAGTTGCAACGGGTCGGCATTGCCCGGGCGCTGTACCAGCAACCAGAGATACTGCTGGCCGACGAGCCGGTATCGGCCATGGATCCGGTGCTGGCCGAACACAGCCTGAAAACCCTCAACCAGCATGCCAGCGAGCGCGGCGTGACCCTGATCGCCAGCCTGCATGCGGTAGAGCTGGCGCTGGCGCATTTTCCACGGGTAATCGGTATTCGCGAAGGGCGTATCGTCTTTGATCGCCCGGCGAGCGAGGTCTCCAGCGAGATGCTCGATGCGCTGTATGCCAACGAACAGTTGGTGTCGCCGCCGTTACCGTTGCCGGCTTTGAGCCTGCAGATTCCCCGATGCTGAAGGCCGATAGCCGCGACCCGGCGGCACTGCCCAGGTTGTTGCTGGCGCTGTTGGCGATTGCCCTGTTGTGGCCGGGCATCCGCCTCAGTGAGCTGAACCCCGGGGTGTTGCTGCAGGCCGATAACCGCCGCGAGATGGGCAATTTTGTCAGCGCCTTCTGGCCGCCGGCCCATGAGCCTGATTTCCTGCGGCTGCTTTGGGATGCCACTTTGCAGACCCTGGCAGTGGCTACCGCCGGCATGACCCTAGCCTTGCTGCTGGCGATCCCGGCCAGCCTGCTGGCCAGCCGGGCGCTGTCGTTGCGCGCCGCTTCCCGTGGCGGTCGCCTGGGCTTCTGGTCGCGCACCCTGCGCCTGCCGGTGCGCGGCCTGTTGATCTTCCTGCGAAGCGTGCCGGAGATCGTCTGGGCGCTGTTGTTCGTCCGCGCGGTCGGCCTGGGCCCGACCGCCGGGGTGCTGGCCATCGCCATTACCTACAGCGGCATGCTCGGCAAGGTCTATGCGGAGATCTTCGAGTCGGTCGACCAGCGCCCGGCCCATGCCTTGTTGCACGCCGGCAGCAGCCGCTTGAGCGCGTTTTTCTACGGCGTCCTGCCCGCAGCGGCGGCGGAGCTGGTGTCCTACACGGTGTACCGCTGGGAATGTGCGATCCGTGCCTCGGTGGTGATGGGCTTTGTCGGCGCGGGCGGGTTGGGCCAGCAGATCGACCTGTCCATGCGCATGTTCGCCGGCGCCGAGGTGGCGAGCATGCTGCTGACGTTTCTGCTGCTGGTATGGCTGGCCGACCAGCTCAGTCGCCTGCTGCGCGGGAGGCTGGCATGAGAGCGTTGATCAACACGGCGCTGGTGCTGGTGCTGTTGGCGGCGGTGGCAGCTTCGTTCGCTTATTTGAGCCTTGATCTGCAGGCGCTGTTTGGCGATGGCGGGTTAGGGCAGATGGGCGCTTACGCGCTGCGATTCCTCAGCCCCGACCTGAGCCCCGATCACCTGCGGGCGGTTGGCAAAGGCGCACTGGAAACCCTGGCCATGTCAGGGCTGGGTACCTTGCTTGCGGTGGTGCTCGGCCTGTTGCTGGCCTTGCCGGCAGCCGGGCGTTTTGGCTGGCCGTTGCAAGGCGTAGCGCGCCTGCTGCTCAACGCATTACGGGCGATTCCGGAGCTGGTGTGGGCGGCCTTGACCGTCCTCGCCGCGGGCCTTGGGCCCAATGCCGGCACGCTGGCCTTGGCCTTGCATACCTCAGGCGTACTCGGCCGCCTGTTCGCCGAAGCCCTGGAAAACGCCCCGCCAGAACCGGCTGCGGCCATTCGCCTGCAAGGCGGCAGCCAGGTCACGGCGTTCTGCTTCGGCACCTTGCCCAACCTCTGGCCGCAGTTGCTGGCCTACAGCCTGTACCGCTGGGAGAACAATATCCGCATGGCCAGTGTGCTGGGCTTCGTCGGGGCGGGCGGCCTGGGGCAGATGCTCTACACCACCCTGAGCCTGTTCCAGGAAGCCCAGGCCAGCACGGTGATCATCGCCATGCTGGTGCTGGTGTTGCTGGTGGATGCCTTGAGTGATGTGCTCAGGCAGCGCTTTGTGCGGGTTTGAGCGGTAACCCCAGGCTCACGTCATCGACAATCGCCTTGGCCATTTCGCCGAGCAGATGCGCGGCCCAGACCAGGGTAGGATCTTCTTCCGTGGCGCCTAGCACGGTCAGTTTGTTGATGCAGCCGAGCATCAGCGAGGCGTGTTCCAGTGCCTGTTCGCAGGGGATGCCCGGGTTGATGTGGAACAACCTGGTAAGGCTTGCTGTGCCGATCGTTTCATTGCTCATGGGGTGATCCTCGGGTCGGCCTTGCCGCCCATCGCCGGCAAGGCCGGCTCCCACAGTGGATCTCTGTTCGCCGGACCTGTGAAGCAGTTGTCCTAATCAAGCTGCCACACACAGTGGACCTGTGTTCGCCGAACCCTGTGGGAGCTGGCCTTGCCAGCGATCGAGCGCGAAGCGCTCGCTATCAGTGGGCTATCTGGACGCAGGCCAGCGCCTGCTCAACCCGCCAGCGCGCTGTTTCCATCTCGTGCAGGGCAGTACGCACCAGCGCCTGTCCATGCAAATCGGGATGTAACAACACTGCTTGCTGGCTGACAGCCAGGGCACAGGTCAGATGCTCGCCGGCCTGTACGAGGATGTCTTCGAGGCAATGAGGGGAATCGGTGGGGAGATGCGGGGGATCGGGGACTATTTTCAGCATGGTCAACTCCTGTATCGGTCGAGCCGCCACAAACCCGCTGTCAAACAGGAGGGTGGCAGCAGTACGTGGGTTGACAGACCGGTGATACAGGAACCGGCGCACACGAATGTGCCCCACGCACAGCTGCCATAGAGCAGTGCGACTGTATCAACAGCGGTCTGTCAAAACCGGTCGTTGATTTGGCAACGACCGGCCAAGACTAGGCAGCTAGCGACGCAGGCGCAACAACTGAAGTGCCTGGGGATTATGCTTGGGAAATGGACTACACGAAACAGCGAAACAGCGGTATCCAGCAACCTTTCTCTCGGTGTCATTGTTGCCATCTTCAGGCATCTGCATAACCCGGCCAAATTTCTGGCCAGGCGATGAGAGGTGTGGGTTGCTGGTTGCTTGCTTGTATCCAATGGGATACATTGGTGTGAGCCTTGAAATACAGTGTTTTGCAGACGCCCAGATTCACCTCTTGGTTGATTTCCGTACGCGACATGCGTGCAAGGGTGGCAATTGCACGGCGGGAAATCTGGGAGATGTGAAGTCCGTCGGTGGTCAGGTGTCCGAGATGCGCATCGATGTGGGGGCGGGTTATCGGGTGTATTTCACGGCTCGGGACGGTGTAGTCATTGTTTTGTTGGCAGGTGGTGACAAGTCATCGCAATCTGTTGATATCCAACTGGCCAGGAAGCTGGCCAAGGAAATTTGATATGAGTTTGTCACTTACTACGTTTGATATGGCCGCGTTGCTCGATAGCGATGAGGCAATCAGCGAGTACCTCTCTCAAGTGCTGGCGGATGGTGATCATGACGAACTGATTCGCGCCCTCGGCTATATCGCCAAGGCTCGCGGCATGAGCCAGATCGCAACTGCCAGTGGATTGGGGCGCGAGAGCCTGTACAAGGCGTTGACCCCTGGTGCGAAGCCTCGTTTTGACACTGTGCTGAAGGTCATCCGGGCGCTAGGGATTGATCTTCTGGCCCACCCTCATGCTTCGTCGAGACTCTGAGTCGCCCGCACTCGATTGCACGTCAATGGGTAGATTCGCCAACCAGCTCCCCACACTGCGCATCCCGTTGCATCGACTCCAAATTCCTTTCGATGGTTTCACAAATCGCATCCATCTGAATCTGATGCTCACTGATCCGGAACGGGCTCTGCAAATCCGTGCCGATGCGCTCGATGGCCAGCAGCATAAACCCCACCACGGTCGACGCCAGCGGGGTAAACCAGCCCAGCGATTCGACCAGCCCGATCGGCACGATCAAACAGAACAGCGAAATAAACAGCCGCGGGAAATACACGTAAGGGTAGGGCAGGGGCGTGTTGGCGATGCGCTCCATGCCGCCCTGGCTGTTGGACAGGTCGACCAGGGTCGATTCCAGCCGCGCCAGGCGAATGCTGTCCAGGCGCCCGGCCTTGTATTCGCGGGTTAGCAGCGCCGCAGAGCCGGTGAGGATGTCGTTGGCGAAGTTGTTCGAGCGGCTGCGCCGGGCGAATTCTTCGGGCGGGATGAAGGCCATCAGTTCATCCGGGCACGGTTCGCCGCGAAGGTGTGCGGCCAGGCAGTTCACATAGGCGATATGGCGGCGCAGCAACGTCGTCTTGATCGGGTTGACGCCGTCATCCAAATCATCGATCAGCGTCAGCACCTGGCGGGCAAAGCTGCGTGAACTGTTGACCAGCCCGCCCCACAAGGTGCGCGCTTCCCACCAGCGGTTGTAGGCGCTGCTGTTGCGAAAGCTGACCAGCACCACCAGCGCCGAACCGAGCAGGGTCAGCGGCATCAAGGGCAGGGTGAACTTGCTGTTGAAGAACAGCATGAAGTCGATGGTTACCAGCACGTCCCAGATCAGCAGCCAGAACAGCGACCAGCCGACGTAGCCGAGGGTTTTGACGATCAGGCGGTATTTGCGGGCAATGGCGTCTTTCACAGGTGAACCTCGAACGGCGGATGCACAGGATCGGACGCCGCCGCGCGCTCAAGGTTCGTTGCAGCTCATCGATGGGCTACAGCGTCTGCTTCATCTGCACCAACGCCACCCGTGTATTGCCGGGACCCTGGCGTTCTTCGATGGCGAAGGGTGTAAAGCCCAGCTGTGGATAAAGCAGCAGCCCGGCGGTGTTGCTGTTGAAACATGAGACCTGTACTTCACGGGCCTCGAACTGACGGCGCGCCAGTTCGATCATGCTCTGCACCAGATACCGCGCTACGCCATGGCCGCGCGCGGCGGGGGCCACCACCACATTGCCAAGGGCGCAAACGCCGCCGTGCTCGGCCTTGTAGAAGTTGGCAAAGGCCAGCACCGTACCGTCGCCCACGACCACGGTCGAGCCGCTGCGCTGGGCGATGGCCTCGCTCAGTTGCGCGGGTGTCAGCGGGTACTTGGCCTTGGGGAACATGTAGAACAGCTCGTCCGGGCCCTGGGGGAAGCAGCAGATGGCAGCGATGTCCTGAGGCTGGACGGGGCGGTGGGTCAATTGCATGGCGCGACTCGATCTGCAAATGAGGGGGGACAGTGATCCTACACATTTTGACAAAGCCGGTAATGCAATCCCCACGCCGGACCAAGGGTCTCCTTGATAAGGTGCTCTTCGGCTGCATCGACCCACAAGGAGCAACACCATGAAAGCACTCTTGTTCACTGCCGCCCTGGCAACAGCGGGCGCCGCCCAGGCCCAGACCGTGGAAATGGCCCTGGTGGGCGTCGATGGCAGCGCCAAACCTGTTGGTACCATCACCATCGAGCAGAACCAATACGGCACCTTGCTCACGCCTGACCTGCGCGACTTGCCGCCGGGTGTACATGGCTTTCACCTGCACGAAAAACCTTCTTGCGCACCCGCAACCGCCGATGGCAAGACCACGCCGGCAGGTGCTGCGGGCGGGCACTGGGATCCGCAACAGAGTAAAAAACACCTGGGCCCATACGACGATGCCGGGCATAAAGGCGACTTGCCGGCCCTGTATGTCAGCGCCGACGGCACTGCCCGTTATCCGGTCCTGGCGCCACGCCTGAAGGCCGAAGAGTTCAAGGGCCATGCGCTGATGGTGCATGGCGGCGGTGATAACCACAGCGATCACCCGCAGGCGTTGGGTGGTGGTGGGGCGCGGATTGCGTGTGGGGTGGTGCAATAAGGGGCTATCCACTGCGCAATGCGCTAGGCCTGCACGTGTTGCAATAACGGCGCGTTGGGCGTGTCTGCCTCACGGCGATGAAATCCACCGACAGGTGCAGCGCCTGATCTGCCGGGCACAAAAAAACCGACCCTAGGGTCGGTTTCTTGTTGCGTTTGGTGCCCCGAGGGAGACTCGAACTCCCACTCCTTTCGAAAACGGATTT
>RCUI01000250.1_pt1 | contig 20218 bp, 24 predicted proteins | sample 2166121 | NCBI WGS metagenome assembly RCUI01 (sample SAMN09932700, study PRJNA488358) | compost metagenome | feature: garden; material: soil; isolation source: compost soil in succinic acid-enriched culture | place: Germany: Experimental Botanical Garden Goettingen | collected 2016-01-27
CATCGTTAGGTTGCTAATAAATTCCGGAGGGAATGATGAATAGCCAAGTCGATGTTGCGGTGATGATCGGCAGCGGCGTGCCTGCGTCGCTTCAGGCATTGGGCAAGCGCGTGTGCTGGGTAGTGCTGGTTAATGGCGAGCGACGTGGCACTGCTTTTGCCAGCCGCACTGAGGCCCAGGAGTGTCGTGCAGCCTGGCTGGAGCAGTTGCGGGACACCGACCGGCCCGGCGCTGCGCGTCAGGCCGGTTGAACCTGGGCCTGAGTCAGTTTTCCAGGTGACGGGCCAGGGCACAGGCTTCGGTATGCTCACGGCGAAAGCCCCTGACCCGCCCGGTGGCCTGTTCGGTGATATGAAAGAACCCGATACCGGCCGGTATTACGACAAAGCGCGGTGGCCTGTTGAACGATTGAGCAGCATATTCTATGTAGGAAACGCCTTTAGGCTCTCGACGGAATTCGGTGTTTTCGTGCATATTCGCTTCCCTGTGTGTTGTGGATGATTTCCAGGAGCCCGTCCTGCTGAAGGGCTTGATCTCATCTATCGCACTTTTGTTGCGATAGTGCTGTCAGAAAAAGCGTCTCCGTTTAAGGAAATTAGCTGAAAATTGGCAAACTGGCTTAAGCCTGCAGTAATGGGTAACCATTCCTGCGCGTTGCTTTGCCAGTCTGCACAGACTTTTCAAGCACCAATCCACTAGTCTTTCAGACTTCGAATTGAAGTACCGTTGCCTTGCGGGCGCCTTGTTGCCTGCCGGGGGAGCGGCGTGTAATCGGTATTTGAGGAATTCTTCATTGGCAGTCAGCAATCTGGATACACATGCCCTGTTTGTGCTGGGCGACCTCAGGGCGAAACTGGTCAAACAGTTTCAAACGCGTTTTGTTTATGTCACTGAACAGAGCGCGGAAGGCCTGTACATGGCCGAGATCGATACTGAAACCGCATTGGTGGTGGATGACAAACAGCGACTGGAGCTCAAGGTCGGCGATCATTTTCGTGCCGCCGTATTGCCCAGCCGTGAAGGTGGCAAGCTGGAAATCCGCTTTCGTGAGATCAAGCTGACCGTGTATGGCCTGGGTGACTATGCCTTTGTTTCTGTTCCTGAAGGCGAAGGTATCGTCTTTAAAGAAGGGCAGAGCGTGGTGCTGGTGTTTGCCGCGAAAGAGCAGCTGCAGGAAGGCCTGAGCAAGACTCTCAAAGCCGTGACTCGCAAGGTTGCCAAGTGGCAGAAGGGTGAGCTGACCACCTTCAAGGCCAGCGAGTGAGTGAGCCCGTCGAACGCTCCAGTCGTGCCGACTTTCATGTTCGGCACCAGGCGCAAGCACGGGCCCTGGCCGAGCAGTGGCTATTGCAACGCCCACAGATGCAGGCCGCCTGGTTTGACTGGGTCGCAACCCAGCTTTATCAATTGAGCCCGCCCGAGTATGCGGCCATGGTCCGCCGTGAGCTGCAACAACTCACGGGTTGATCTCAGTTGCCGCGATCGCGCCCGCTGCTGACTTCTTCAGGTACTTCATCACCGGCCATGCGCTTGCGAAACAGTGCCGCGCGGGCCAGCAGCAGGGTGGTGACCGGTACGGTGATCGACAGCAGGATCGGAATCAGCCAGGCGTGCAGTACCGGTGACTCCTTGAGTATCGAGAAGTACAGGATCGAGGCCAGTGCCACGCACCAGGCGCCCAGGGTCGAGGCCAGTGCTGGCGGATGCATGCGCTGAAAAAAGTCCTTCAGGCGAATCAGGCCGACGGCGCCGCTCAGGGCGAACAGGCTGCTCAGCAGCAGCAACACGGCGACCAGCACCTCTACCCAGAACGGCAGTTCATTGGCATTGATCATTCGATTACCTCGCCACGCAGGAGGAATTTGGCCAGGGCGAAGGAGCCGACAAAGCCGAACAGCGCGATCAGTAGCGCCCCCTCGAAGTAGGTGTCACTGGCATAGCGGATGCCCAGTACCAGCATCATCAGCATGGCCAGGATATACAGGTAGTCCAGCGCCAATACCCGGTCCTGGGCCGAAGGGCCACGGAACAGACGTACCAGGGTCAGGGCCATGGCCAGGGCGAAGATGAACAGGCTGGCGAGAATGGCATTGGCAAGCAGGCCAGTCATTCGAAGATCTCCATCAGCGGGCGTTCATAGGTGTGCTTGAAGTGCTCGATGAACCGGGTCTCATCGTCCAGATCGAACACGTGCAGCAAGAGGATGCTGCGGTCCAGGGCCAACTCCGACCAGATGGTGCCAGGGATCACCGTGGTGATCATCGACAGTGCGGCCAGGCCGTGGGCATCGCGCAGTTCCAGGGGGATATGCACGAACTGCGAGCGCGGCGGACGGCGCTTGGCCGACCATACGCCGCGGGCAACTTGCAGGTTGGACACCAGCACGTCGGCGCCGACCCGCAGGATCAGGCGCGCGATGGTGCCCGGGCGGCGGATGCGGATCGGAAGGGGGCGCAGCGGCGCCATCAGCAGCGGCGCAACGAAGCCCAGCAGGGCGCCCAGCAGCAGATTGCCGGGGCTGACCGACAGGTTCAGCACCAGCCACAGCAACCACAGCGACAGAGACAGTAGTGGGGCGGGGAACAAGCGCTTCATGGCTGCACCTCGGTACTCGCAGCCAGGGTGGTTGGTCCAGGGATGGGGCGGGTGCCGAGCACGGCGCTGACGTATTGCTCAGGGTCCTGCAGGCTGGCAGCGGTGTCCTGGGTGTAACGCAGCAATGGCTCGGCACGCAGGCTGAGCACGACGCACAAGCCCAACAGTGCCACGATGGGTATGCATTCATAACGGCGCAGCAGCGGCGATGGGCGTTCCTGTGGTGTCCAGAAGCGCTGGATGCCAACGCGGGTCAGGGCAATCAGCGAGGCCATGCCGGACAACACCAGCAACGCCACCAATATCCAGCCCTCGACGCTCAGCGGCTGCTCCGGCGTTACGCCCAGGCCTTGCGGGTTGAACAGCGCACTGATCAGGCTGAGTTTACCGATAAAGCCCGACAGCGGCGGCATGCCGATGATCAGCAGGGCGCAGGCGATGAAGCTCAAGCCCAGGAAGGCCATGGTCCAGGGGATCACCTGGCCGATCACTGCCTTTTGCTCGTCATCGAGGTTGATGCCTTTGGGGGGATGCAGCGTTTCTACCGGCGAAGGCAGGCCGTCGCCGTCATCGTCCAGGGGGATCTCGTTGGCCGAGCGCGAACGTTCGATCAGTTCGGCCAGCAGGAACAGCGCACACAGTGCCAGGGTCGAGCTGACCAGGTAGAACAGCGCCGCGGCGGTCAGGGTTGCCTGGCCGAAGCCGATCGCCGCCAGCAGGGTGCCGGCCGAGACCAGGATGCTCAGGCTGGCCATGCGCTCCAGGCGCTGCGCCGCCAGTATCGACACCGCTGCGCAACCCAGGGTGGCCAGGCCGCCATAGATCAACCAATCGCCTCCAAAGAACGCCGAAGCACCGGCCTGGCCGGAGAACAGCAACGTCCACAGGCGCAGCACGGTGTAGAAGCCGACCTTGGTCATGATCGCGAACAGCGCGGCCACCGGTGCGCTGGCCGAGGAGTAGGCCGGCACCAGCCAGAAGTTCAATGGCCAGATCCCGGCCTTGGCCAGGAATGCCGTGGCCAGGATCGCCGCGCCGGCGTGCAGCAGGCCGCGATCGGCCTCCGGTACCAACGGGATTTTCAGGGCCAGGTCAGCCATGTTCAGGGTGCCGGTGACGCCGTAGAGCATCGCCGCGCCAATCAGGAACAATGACGAGGCCAGCAGGTTGATGGCGATGTAGTGCAAGCCGGCCTTGACCCGTGCGCGCCCCGAGCCATGCAGGATCAGGCCGTAGGAGGCAGCCAGCAGCACTTCAAAGAACACGAACAGGTTGAACAGGTCGGCGGTGAGAAACGCGCCATACAGGCCCATCAACTGGATCTGGAACAGGGCGTGGAAGCTGGCGCCGGCGCGGTCCCAACGGGCCATGGCGAACACCAGGGCGCTGACCCCGACGATGCCGGTCAGCACCAGCATCAAGGCTGAAAGGCGGTCGACCACCAGCACGATACCGAATGGCGCCGGCCAGTTGCCGGGCAGGTACACGCCAATCGAGCTGGCTTGCCCCTGGCACTGCACCCATAGCAGCAGGGTGATGGCGATGCCCAGCCCGAGCAGGCTGGAGATCAGGTTGATACGCGCCTTGAGCGGCCGGCGTTTTTCCCCGAGCAGCAGCATCAGCGCTGCGGTCAGCAGCGGCAGCAGGATGGGTGCGACGATCAGTTGGTTCATCGAACTCATTCGTTAGGCTCCCGGCCATCGACATGGTCGGTTCCGGTCAGGCCGCGGGAGGCCAGCAGCACCACCAGGAACAGCGCGGTCATGGCGAAGCTGATGACGATCGCGGTGAGCACCAGGGCCTGAGGCAGCGGATCGGTGTAGTTGAGCAGGTCCTGGGGCACGCCGTCCTTGATGATCGGCTCCTTGCCGATGAACAGGCTGCCCATGCTGAAGATGAACAGGTTGACCCCGTACGACAGCAGGCACAGGCCCATCACCACCTGGAAGGTCCGTGGCCGCAGGATCAGCCAGACCCCGGAGGCGGCGAGCACACCAATGGCGATTGCAATGACTTCTTCCATCAGGCGGCTCCTGCTTGAGTGGGTTTCTGTTGGCTGCCCGGGCGATGACCGCGCACCGACTGGTGGGCCAGCGCGGTGAGGATCAGCAGGGTCGAGCCGACCACCACGGTGAACACGCCGATATCGAAGAACAGCGCACTGGCCAGGTGGGTGTCACCCAGCAACGGCAAGTGCAGGTGCGCGGTATGGGTGGTCAGGAACGGGTAGCCCAGCAGCATCGCCCCGACCCCGGTCAGGGTGGCGCAGAGCAGGCCGGTGCCCATCCAGCGCAGAGGCCGCAGGCTCATCTGTGCCTCGACCCACTGGGTGCCGGCCACCATGTACTGAAGGATGAACGCCACCGACATCACCAGCCCGGCAACGAAGCCGCCGCCTGGCTGGTTGTGGCCGCGCATGAACAGGTACATCGACACCACCAGGGCGATCGGCAGCAGCAGGCGCACCAGTGCCGCCGGCACCATCATGAAGCCCAGCGCGGTGTCGGCCGCGTGGCGCGGGTTGACCAGGTCGGTGACTACGTCAGGTGCCAGCAGGCGCTGCTGGGCCGGCAGCTGCATGCTCTCCTTGGGCGGACGGAAGCGCCGCAGCAGGGCAAACACCGCCAGGGCCACGGCCACCAGCACGGTGATCTCGCCCAGGGTATCGAAGCCGCGGAAGTCCACCAGCATGACGTTGACCACGTTGCTGCCGCCACCTTCAGGCAAGGCCCGGCTCAGGTAGAACGAGGAGATGTCGTTGGGGGTCGGGCGGGTCAGCATGGCATAGGACAGCAGCGCCATGCCGCCACCCACGCCGACCGCCAGCAGCAGGTCGCGCAGGCGGCGCAGGCGGGCGCGTTCCTGGGTGCCCGGCAGCGGCGAGACGCCCTCGATCCGCCGTGGCAGCCAACGCAGACCGAGCAAAATCAGTACCGTAGTGACCACCTCGACCACCAGTTGGGTCAGGGCCAGGTCCGGCGCCGAGAACCAGACGAAGGTGATGCAGGTCATCAGGCCGCAGACACTGACCATGGTCAGGGCCGCCAGCCGGTGATACTTGGCCTGCCAGGCAGCGCCCAGGGCGCAGGCAATGGCGATCAGCCAGAGCATGACGAACACCCCGGAACCGGGAATCTTCGGCCGGTCACCCCAGGTCAGGCCACTGTGCAGCATCGGCAGCAGGCCGGCCAGCAGGGCGATCAGCACCAGCATGAACAACTGCTTCTGCAGGCGGCGGGTGGTGAATATCCGCTCGACGCGCCGGGCGGTGCGCATGATCAGCACCTGGCCGTGCTCGAACAGGCGCTTGCCATTGAATCGCTCGATCAGCGGCGGCGACGGGAAACGCCCGAGCTTGAGCTGATTGCGCAACAGCAGATAGAGCACGATGCCACCGCTCATGGCGATCAGGCTCATGATCAGCGGGGCGTTCCAGCCGTGCCAGATCGCCAGGCTGTACTCGGGCAGGGTGCCGCCCACCACCGGCAATGCGGCGGCGGCCAGCAGCGGGCCGACCGATTGCGCCGGGAAGATGCCGACCACCAGGCAGGTCATTACCAGCAACTCGACCGGTGCGCGCATCCAGCGCGGCGGTTCGTGAGGCGTATGCGGCAGGTCGGTGGCCGGCGGGCCGAAGAACACATCGACGGTAAAGCGCAACGCATAGGCGACGCTGAAGGTACCGGCAAGGGTGGCAATGACCGGCAAGGCCGCTTCGACCCAGGCGGTGGAGCTGATGAACACGGTTTCGGCGAAGAACATCTCTTTGGACAGGAAGCCGTTCATCAACGGTACCCCGGCCATCGAGGCGCTGGCCACCATGGCCAGGGTTGCGGTGAAGGGTATGAGCCGGAACAGACCGCTGAGACGGCGAATGTCACGGGTGCCGCTTTCGTGGTCGATGATCCCCGCGGCCATGAACAGCGAGGCCTTGAAGGTGGCGTGGTTGAGGATGTGAAAGACCGCCGCGACCGCTGCCAGCGGGCTGTTCAGGCCCAGCAGCAGGGTAATCAGGCCCAGGTGGCTGATGGTCGAGTAGGCCAGCAGGCCCTTGAGGTCGTTCTGGAACATCGCCGCGAAGGCACCGAGCACCAGGGTGGCGGCGCCGGCGCCGCTGACGATCCAGAACCATTCTTCAGTGCCGGAGAGCGATGGCCATAGTCGCGCCAGCAGGAACACCCCGGCCTTGACCATGGTCGCCGAGTGCAGGTAAGCCGAAACCGGAGTAGGCGCCGCCATGGCATGGGGCAGCCAGAAGTGGAAAGGGAACTGCGCGCTTTTGCTCAACGCGCCAAGCAGGATCAGGGGTAACAGGACGGGATACAGGGCATGGTTGCGAATCTGCTCACCGGCAGCGAGGACCTTGTCCAGGTCGTAGCTGCCGACCACATGGCCGAGCAGCAATACCCCCGCCAGCAGGCATAGCCCACCCGCTCCGGTAACCATCAGGGCCATGTAGGCACCGCGTCGGGCATCGGCGCGGTGGTGCCAGTAGCCGATCAGCAGGAACGAGAACAGGCTGGTCAGTTCCCAGAAGAACACTATCTGGATCAGGTTGCCGGAGATCACCAGGCCGAGCATGGCGCCCATGAACGCCAGGAAGAAGGCAAAGAAGCGCGGCACCGGGTCTTGCGGGGACATGTAGTAGCGCGCATACAGCGACACCAGGGTGCCGATGCCCAGCACCAGTAAGGAGAACAGCCAGGCGAAGCCGTCCATGCGCAGGACCAGGTTCAGGCCCAGGCTCGGCAGCCACAGGAATTCTTCACGGATCACGCCGCCATGGGCGATCTGCGGGTACATCAAAGCGACCTGAACGGTGCCCACCAGGGCGACCAGTCCGGCCAGCAGCGATTCGCTGTTGCGTGCGTTGTGCGGCAAGACAGCCGCCAGGCAGCTGCCGACAAACGGCAGAAGCAGTAGCACTATCAAGGACATAGATTTCTAATCTGCAGGAGTTTGTAAGGGATCATACGTGGCGACTGGTCGATCACCAACCCGCAAGCTGTCGCAGAATCCTACAAGAGCGCTGTATAAATCCTTTTTTTTATAACAGTTTTTTTCAAAGGATAGACGGCATTTGCCGATCAGAGGCCCGCTTCACGTTCTTCGGCGTCAACCTCCAGCGACGTCTGCTCTTCACTACGGCGGCGAAACTTCAGTTCGCTGACCACCACGGCGATGACGATCAGCAAACCGCCGAGCAAGGCCACGCCCGGCAGGCGTTCGCCAGCGATGCGCCCGACGATGCCGGCCCATACCGGCTCACCGGCGTAGATCAGGGTGGCGCGGGTCGGCGAGACCGATTTCTGTGCCCAGTTCATCGCCACCTGGATCACCGCGCTCATCGCCCCCAGGCCCACGGCACTGAACAGCAACAGCCAGGAAAAGTCCGGCAGGCGCTCCTGGGTCGGTACCACCATCATGAACGACAGCGCCGAAGCGGTGGCCAGTTGCACCACCGTGACCCGACGCACATCGACCTGACCGGCATAGCGACTGATCAGGATGATTTCCGCAGCGATGGCCACGGCACTGACCAGGGTGGCGATTTCGCCGGGGCTGAACTGCAGCGAACCACCGCCAGGGCCGGCCAGCAGCATCAGGCCGGCGAATGCCAGGCCAATGCCCAGGCTTGGCATCAGGCCCGGGCGGCGGCCCAGTACCAGCCATTGCAGCAAGGGCACGAAGGGCACGTACAAAGCGGTGATGAACGCCGACTGGCTGCTGCTGATGGTTTGCAGGCCAACGGTCTGCAGGCCGTAGCCGAGCATGATCGACACGCCGATCAACACCCCGGCCTTGAGCTCCGTGGCGGTCAGGCCGGGCAACGAACGGGCCGAGACCAGGCCGACAAACAGCGCTGCGGCGGCAAAGCGCAGGCCGACGAAAAACATCGGCCCGCTGACCGTCATCACGTTGTGCACCAGCAAAAAGGTGCCGCCCCAGAGCACGGTAATAAACACCAGCACCAGTTCGGCCTTGCTCAGCCGGAAGGAAACGGAAGGGCGTTCAGCAGCGTTCGTTGGGGTCATGGCCTTGCACACGGAAGAGGGTCGACGCACAATTGCGGTGAAAGTGGGCAGTATACTGCGCAACCCCTATTGATGAGCAATATAGTGCACAAAGATTCCAGTCAACGCGCGTCGGTGCTTCAGCACGTCAGCCAGAACATTCGCCACCTGCGTCATGCCGCCGAGCTGAGCCAGAGTGCCCTGGCGGAAAGGTCCGGGGTCAGCCGGCGGATGCTGGTGGCCATCGAGGCCGGCGAAAAGAATGTCAGCCTGACCACCCTCGACCGGATCGCCGAAGCCCTGGAGGTTGCCTTCAGTGACCTGATCAAGGCGCCGGACAACCGCGACCCGAGCCGGATCAACGAGCTGGCCTGGACCGGTGTGCATCCCGGCAGCAAGGCCGTGCTGCTGGCCAGTTCCGCTGCCACCCGCGAGGTGGAGCTGTGGGAGTGGCGCCTCGAACCCGGCGAGGTCTACCCCTGCGAGGCTGATGCCGATGGCTGGAGCGAGCAGTTGTTCGTATTCGAAGGTTGCCTGAGCCTGGAGGTCGAGGGGCAAAAACACCTGCTCAATGCCGGCGAGTTCTTCTCCTTTGCCAGCAACCGCCGCTACGCCTACCGCAATGACGGCGAAGTGGCGACCCGCTTCGTGCGCAATGTGGTGATCTGAGCACGAGGCAGGTCACTGCCTTCAGCGGCTGGCGTCGGTCAAGTATTCCTGGGTGGAAATCACCTGGGCGTAAGCGAAGGCCAGCGACGCCATATAGGCCGCATGCACCTGCGCCGCCGGTACCGTGACGCCGTTGAATTCCAGGGCGCGGGTGGCGCAGGCGTCGTGAACCACGGTGACGCCATAACCGTAATCGGCGGCAGCGCGGCTGACGGCATCGATGCACATGTGGCTCATGCTGCCGATAACCGTGACGTTGCTGATTTGCCCTTCATCCAGCAGATGCTTGAGCTCGGTTCCCAAAAACGCATTGACCTTGTGCTTGAGCACCACTGGCTCACCTGCGCGGTTAGCCGCCTTGGGGTGAATCTGCGCACCCTCGGAGCCAGGGGTGAAGAACGGTGCATCACTGGATTCGAACTCGTGGCGCACATGTACCACCAGGTCGCCGCGGGTGCGGGCGGCGTCAAGGATGCTGGCGGCGTTGTCAGCCGCCGCATCGGCACCGTCCAGGGTCCATTTGCCGCCGGGGAAGTAATCGTTCTGGATGTCGATGACGATCAGTGCCTGTTTGCTCATCTCAAAAGCCTCATGCTGGGGAGTGGTTGTGGCGTGGTGATAGTTATAGGCTTGAGCGATGCGCTTGCGGATTGGCGCGAACGACAAATTGGCGGGAAAAACTGACAATGGCAACGGCGCAGGACACTCTGGAAATTGGCGTGCTGGTCTATCCCGGCGCGCAACTGGCCGCAGTCCATGGCCTGACCGACCTGTTTGCCGTGGCCAATCGCCTGCGCCATGAGCTGGGGGCGTTGGAGCGGCCACAGTTGCGCGTTTGCCATTGGAGCGAGACGCCTGATCGGCAATTGCAGGTAACGTTCGACACGCACCCCGGCACGGGTCATCAAGTGCGCGCCATGATTATCCCGCCGAGCCTGACCCAGGCCCCTTCGCCCGAATTGCTGGAACGCTACCGCGCCAACCTGCGCCAATGGCATGGTGACGGTGCGTTGCTGGTGTCGGTCTGCGTCGGGGTGTTCTTCATCGCCGCCAGCGGCCTGCTCGATGGGCGCCCGGCGACCACTCACTGGAATTTCGCGCAATCACTGGCCGAGCGTTTTCCGCAGGTTCAGGTCGAAGCCAACCTGCCGCTGCTCGACGACGGCGACATCATTACCTCGGCCGGGTTGATGGCCTGGACCGATCTGGGGCTCAAGCTGGTCGAGCGTTACCTGGGCGAGACGCTGGCGGCGGAGACCGCGCGGTTTCTCGCGGTCGAACGGGTCAGCGGCGGGCAACAGCCCGGCAGCGTCTTCAGCCCACGGCTGGACCATGGCGACGAGGCGGTGCTGAAGGTTCAGCACTGGCTGCAGGGCAGCGGTGCGCGTGACGTTTCGCTGACGGCCATGGCCGATTGCGCCGGCCTTGAGCAGCGTACTTTCCTGCGTCGCTTTCGCAGTGCCACCGGTCTCAAACCCACCGAATACTGCCAGCAGGTCAGAGTGGGGCGGGCCTGCCGGATGCTTGAGTTCACCAACCGCAGCATCGATCAGATTGCCTGGGGTGTCGGTTACCAGGACCCAGGTGCCTTTCGCAAGGTGTTCTTCAAGGTGACCGGGCTTGCCCCCAGCGACTACCGGCGACGCCTCGCGACCCGGGCGGGCTGATCCTACTTTGGTACCGGTCGGGCTGCGCTTTGCGCGTCTTGCTGCTTATTATCCGTAGCAAACAAGACGGAGAACGCCATGAGTGCCCCTGAACAACCCGAGAACCCGGCGGCTGATGTGCTGATCATTGGCGGTGGCTTGAGCGGTGCCCTGCTGGCAGCGCAGCTGTTGCGTCAACCGGGGCAACGCCGCCTGCTGATCGTCGAGCCGCGCAGCGACCTAGGCCGTGGTGAAGCCTATAGCGCCACGCACCTGGGGCATACCCTCAATGGCAACGCGGCACGGATGAGTGTCGACCCGGACAATGCCGACGACCTGACCACGTGGCTGGGCCAGCATATTGCAGCGGGTGGTTGGCCAGAATCAGCCGGGCAGCAGGTGCCCGTTGCCGAGCTGTTTCCGCCACGCGGGCTGTTTGGCGTGTATGCGCGCCAGCGTTTGGCCGAAGCGCAGGCGGTGGGTGCGCGACAGGGCTCCTGCCTTGAGCATGTCCAGGACCAGGCCGTTGATCTGGCGGTGGACGATCAGGGCGTCGATGTCAGCCTGGCGGATGGCCGTACTTTACGCGCAACCAGGGCTGTTCTGGCCACCGGCATGTTTGCCGCTGCGCGTACCGCCCAGGTCAGCGACAATGCGCTGAACACGGCATCAGTCGACCCTTGGAACATACCGGCCATGCAGGCGATCGATGCGCACGGCCGGGTGCTCATCATCGGTTCCGGGCTGACCATGGTCGATGCCGTGGTGTCGTTGCAGGCAGCCGGGCATCGCGGGCCGATCGAGGTGTTTTCCCGCCACGGCCTGCTGCCGCAGGTGCGCCGTCAACCGCCCGCGTGGGAAGATTTCCTGGCGGCTGACCTGTCACTGTGCAGTCCGTTGCAACTGCTGCGGGCCTTGCGTGCGCAATGCCAGGCGGCCGGGCAGCAGGGCATCGACTGGCAGGCGCCGCTGGATACCGTGCGCGTGCATATCGCCAGGCTCTGGAGCCAGGCCAGCGAGCGTCACAAGCGCCAATTCGTGCGTCATCTCCGGCCCTGGTGGGAAAGCCATCATCATCGTTCGCCGCCGCAGGGTGCGGCGTTGCTGGCGCGACTGGTCGAACAAGGGCGATTGCGCATTCATGCGGCGTCGTTGCAGGGTGTGGAAACCAGCGCCGACGGGCAGCCAGTGGTAAGGCTGCGCTTTCGCGGGCAAACGCAGGTCGAGCGAATCAGCGCTGCCGCCCTGATCAATTCCACCGGTATTGAGTACGATTGGCGCCGGGTTGCCCGGCCTTTGCCGCAGAACCTGCTGCAACGCCGGCTGATCCAGCCAGGGCCCCTGGCACTGGGCATCGCCGCGGATGCGCAGGGAGCCGTGCAGGATGCCGAGGGCCGCTACAGTCGGCGCCTGTTTGCCATGGGCCCACCCTTGCGTGGTCTGTGGTGGGAAAGTACGGCAGTGACCGATGTCGCTTTGCAGGCCAAGGCACTGGCTCAACGCCTGGTTGGGTATGGCGACTAGTCGTGGTATTCGGGGCCGGGCTCGAGCAATTGCGGGCCCGGGCCCTGCTCGCCGAGTTGATCATCACAGTTGCGCAGCGGGCAGCTTTGCAGCGACATGCAACCACAACCGATACAGCTGTCGAGCTGGTCACGCAACACCAAGAGTTTATCGATGCGCCGGGTCAGGTCCTGGCGCCATTGCTCTGATAGCCGTTGCCAATCCTTCACGCTGGGTGCACGACCTACCGGTAGCGTCTGCAGCGCGGCATGAATGGTTGCCAGGGGAATCCCCAGGCGTTGCGCCATCTTGATCACTGCCACCCGCCGCAGGGTGTCGCGTGGGTAGCGGCGCTGGTTGCCGGCGCTGCGGGTGCTGTGGATCAAACCCTTGCTCTCGTAGAAGTGCAGCGCGGTCACGGCTACGCCGCTGCGCGCCGCCAACTGACCCACGCTGAGTACGCTCTGAGCTGAATCGGACATGACACAATATCTCTTGACCTCTAGTTAACTTGAGGTTTTACCCTGCCAGCCATCACACCGCAAGTGCAATGGCAGAGGGAGCATGTTCATGCTGGTTTCAGACAACAGCCTGTGTTTTACCCAGATGATCGAGTTCGAAGTCGCGCCAGCCCGGCAACGCGCGCTGGCCCAGGCGCTGGTGGCGCGCAGCGAGCACCTGGCCGAGCAGCACAATGGTCTGGTCGCAGCCAGCATCCAGGCCAGCGACGATGGCAGTCGGGTCTTGCAGTATTTGCAATGGCAATCGCGGGCGGCCTGGGAGGCGGCTGTCAGCAGCTTCGAGCAGGAGCCGTTCCTGCAGCTGATTCGTCAGCATCAGGCCAGGGGCGTGAACTTCAACACCTTCCAGACGCTCAGCAGCCTGGCCCGGACGGCGGAGCACGGGCTGCACTGCCAGTTGCCGATGACCTCAGGAATACCAGGGTGAATGGTGCGGGTAGCGGTCAAGCCGTGCGCCGATGACCATTTCACTGATCCAGGCACTGAGAATGGAGCTGTAGGCTTTCTGGCAGCGGTCACTGGACAGCGCATGATCGGCGCCGTCAACGATTCTGTGGGTCAGCGAATGGGCGCTGACGAAAGCCGAGCGATAGCTCATCAAGGTACTGTGCGGCACGAAGTCATCCTGCTCCGACTCCACCAGCAGCACGTCACCGGCAAACTCGGCGCAGGCGCCCAGTGCCCGGTTGTCCCCCGGGCCGAGGGGGCGTTGACGGTAGTCGGTCAGGCGTTGACGGTCGAGCGCTTGCTTGGGCAGGTTCCATTCATCGTCCCAGTACAGCGCCGGCACCCGTAACGCCAGCCATTTGACCGGTCGCAACGCTGTCAGCAGCGTCGCCAGGTAGCCGCCGTAGCTGCTGCCGATCAGGGCAATGGCGCTGGTGTCGACCGCCGGGTGACTGACCAGCCGGTCGTAGGCGGCGACCAGGTCGGCCAGGTTCTGCTCGCGGGTAACGCTCAGGCGCTGGCTTTCGGTCTTCTCGTGGCCACGCAGGTCGAAGGTCATGCATACGCATCCCAGGCCGGTGATCTGCTTGGCCCTGGCCAGGTCACGCTGCTGGCTCCCACCCCAGCCATGAACAAAGAGGATTCCGGGAACCTTGGCACCGGGGCTGACAATGGTCCCGGCAATACTTTCGCCATCAACCGGAATCTCGATCCCTTCGCTATGGATGGTCATAGTCGCGGATCCGTGCGTATTTGCAGACTCGTCCGATTTCACTGTCGTCCCCCTGATAAAAAATCGTGGCATCGGCGGGCAGCTCAGGCGCGTCGAAGGCTTCGTGGGTGGAGGCGCGCACGCGCCTCAAAGCCGGGTCGTCGGCGAAAGCTTGCAATGCCAGTACCTCGGCACTGCTGGCGCCGCCGATGCGCCAGGATTGTTCGAGCACGCCGCTGCGAAGCTTGCCCTGGCTGTTCAGGCCGCGGGCGACGTCATAGTTGCGCCGTGAGGCGATAAAGCCGGGGAAGGCTTGCAGCGCTGCCTGCTCGTAGGTTCTTGCCTGGGTGATGGCCAGGCGAAGCTGATCTTCGAGTTCCAACTGCAGCAATACGTCGTAGTCCCCGCGCACCAGCACCAGATCGGAACCGCCGTAGATCTCCTCGCCCTGGTGGTCACGGGTCAGTTGCTGGGTGCCGTAGTAGCTGCACAATATTCCCGCCACCAGGACCTGGCCGACGCTGAAGGTCTGCACCTCGCTCAGGTTCTCTTCCAGGGTCAGGCCCCAGAGCGCGAGTTCCTGTTCGTCCATGGTGCCAAGCGCTTGCTCCAGTCCTTTGATGCTGTCGATCACCGTTTGCCCACGGCCCGCAGTTGCGCGTACGGGCTTGAGGCGCAGCGGTCCCTCTCGCAGCAGCAGCCCGGCGGCACGAATCGCATCCTCCAGGCTGAAAACGCTATAGCCTCGCAACAGCGCATCGCTGGCCAGGCGGGCGAAGTCATCGGTCCAGCCCAGTGGAAAGCGCGCATCGGCGGGCAGCGGATGGGAGATGGCCTTGGTCGCCATGTACGGCTGGCTGACCAAGCCGCCAAACAGGTCGGTGTGCGCCGCGATACCCATTGCCCGGTAGCGCTCGGCGCCGATCAGGGTTTCGGTGGGCAGGTAATAGAAATTCTCCTTCGCCGTTGGTGGCTGGGCAGGCGTAACCACCTCGGTGTGGAACAACTTCGCCAGCCGTTGGGCGAGCTTCAGGTGCACGCTGTGTTCGTGCTCGGGTGTGCTTTGACGTGTGTCCAGCAGCACCACGCCTTGCTTGCGGTCGGTCGATCGGAGCATGGGCAGATCCTCTGCGTGGTTCAGGAGGCTTTCTTGAGTGCGTCGATCAGTTCGTGCTTGCGCATTTTCGAGTGGCCAACGATGCCTTTGCTGCGGGCGTCCCTGGCGTTGCTTCCTTGTGGCATGGCGTTTTCTCCCGGGTAGGACTGTACTGATTGTGAAGTCCGTAAGCGGTAGAAGTTCAGTAGGGCTGATTAGTGGATGGTATTTTGGTTATATAAATATATAAATTGATAATTTATAGTTCTATTGGTGGCTGGTGCAATATGGCGTGGCACTTTACCTACATGGATTTAGGAAGCGCCTACTTTGCAAGGCGACGACAACCAGAGAGCCTGCTGTCATGAACAATCTTCCGCTGTATTTCGACTACGCCGCCACGACACCGGTCGACGAGCGAGTTATCCAGGCCATGGTCAAGTGTCTGGGCGCCTCGGGTAATTTCGGCAACCCGGCGTCAAGCTCCCACTGTTACGGGCAGAGCGCCCGGGCAGCCGTGGAGCGGGCGCGGGGCCAGGTCGCCGGGCTTGTCGGCGCCCGAGCCGAACAGATCATCTGGACGTCGGGGGCCACCGAGTCGAACAACCTGGCGCTCAAAGGCCTCGCCCAGGGGCGCCAGGGTGGTCACATCATCACCAGCCAGATCGAACACAAGGCAGTGCTCGACACGGCTCGCCAGCTTGAACACAACGGCTTCACCCTGACCTTGCTGGCGCCCGACGACCAAGGGCTGATCACCCCCGAGGCGCTACGCAGTGCCCTGCGTGAAGACACCTTCCTGGTTTCGCTGATGCTGGTGAACAATGAACTGGGGACCGTCAACGATATCCCGGCGTTGGCTGAGGTGGTTCGCCAGCATGGCGCACTGCTGCACGTGGATGCGGCCCAGGGTGCGGGCAAATTACCGATCGACCTGGGCCGCTGGGCGGTCGACCTGATGTCCTTTTCCGCGCACAAAGTTTATGGTCCAAAAGGCATCGGCGCCTTGTATGTCGGCGAGCGCGCCAAACCGCTGCTGCAGGCGCAGATCCATGGCGGTGGCCATGAGGGCGGTTTGCGCTCCGGCACCCTGGCCACCCACCAGATCGTTGGCATGGGCGAGGCGTTTGCCGTGGCCCAGGCGCTGCTCGTGGAAGAAACTGCACGCATCCGCCAACTGCAACAGCGGTTGCTGGATCAATTGCTGCAGTTGCCGGGAGTGCGCCTTAATGGCAGTGCCGGGCAGCGAATCGCGCACACGCTCAGCCTCACGTTCAACGCCGATCACCCTGACTTTTCCCAGCTTGCGCAGTCGCTGGCATTTTCTTCCACTTCCGCCTGCAACTCCGCGGCCAATGCTGCTTCTCACGTGCTGCTGGCGCTTGGACTTGAGCCGCAAGCCGCGAGGCAGACCATTCGCCTGAGCCTGGGTCGCTATACCAAGGCGCAGGATATCGACCAGGCGGTGCGGGCAATAAAGACCTCGTTACAGTCGCAACCTTTCTGGGCGGTTGCCCATGGCTGAAGGCTGTTCCATTATCTGCGCCAAGAACAATGGATGCCGTGGTAGCAGGAGTCAGCATGAACACTCAGTCTTCAACGCAGGGAGCGGTGAATACGCGCCTGGCACGTATTCGTGAAGTGATGCAACGTGAGGGCGTCGACGCCTTGTTGGTCCCGTCGGCCGATCCTCACCTTTCCGAGTACCTGCCGGGGTACTGGCAGGCCAGGCAATGGTTGTCCGGTTTTCACGGGTCGGTCGGTACCTTGATCGTTACCGCCGATTTCGCCGGCCTCTGGGCTGACAGCCGCTACTGGGAGCAGGCGGAAAAGGAACTGGCAGGCAGCACCATTGAGCTGGTGAAGCTGCAGCCGGGCAAGCCCGGTCCGCTGGACTGGCTGGCCGATCAGGCCCCGCAAGGTGGGGTGGTGGCCGTGGATGGAGCAGTAATGGCTCTGGCCTCGGCACGTCAGCTAGGCGAGCGCCTCAAGGCTCGCAACGTTCGATTGCTGACTGAGAAGGATCTTCTGGCCCAGGTATGGGACGACCGGCCGCCACTACCGAACAACCCGGTGTATCAGCATCTGCCGCCCGAGGCCACGGTCAGCCGCGCGCAGAAACTGGCCAACTTGCGCCAGACGCTGCGCGCCCGCGGTGCCGACTGGCATTTCATCGCCACCCTGGACGACATTGCCTGGTTGTTCAACCTGCGCGGTAGCGACGTTTCCTATAATCCGGTGTTCGTATCCTTTGCCTTGATCTGCCAGGATCAAGCCACGTTGTTCATGGACTTGAACAAGATCGATGCCCATTTGCGCAGTGTGCTCGAAGTCGATGGCATCACGTTACGTGATTATGCAGAGGTCGCCCAGGCGCTGGCGGCTATTCCAGCTGGCCAGACATTGCTGGTTGATCCTGCTCGGGTGACGAGTGGCTTGCTGGCGAATACCGACAGGGATGTACGCCTGATTGAAGGACTGAACCCGACTACGCTGTCGAAATCGCAAAAAAGCAAAGCTGATCTTGGGCACATTCGCAAGGCCATGGAGCAGGATGGTGCGGCGCTGTGCGAGTTTTTTGCCTGGTTGGAAGCTGCGCAAGAGCGAGCCGAGTCAATCACCGAACTGACCGTTGACGAGCAGCTGAGTGCCGCGCGTGCGCGTCGTCCAGGTTTTGTCTCGCTGAGTTTTTCGACCATCGCTGCCTTCAACGCCAATGGCGCCATGCCGCATTACCGCGCCACGGAGGAGTCTCATGCCCGTATCGAAGGTAATGGCTTGCTGCTGATCGACTCTGGTGGTCAATACCTGGGGGGCACCACCGACATTACCCGCATGGTCCCCATTGGTAACCCCACTACTGCTCAGAAGCAGGACTGCACGCGAGTGCTCAAAGGGGTTATTGCCTTGTCGCGGGCACGCTTTCCGCGGGGCATCCCGTCGCCATTGCTCGATGCCATTGCCCGGGCGCCCATCTGGGCGGACCAGGTCGACTATGGTCATGGTACCGGGCACGGGGTCGGTTACTTCATGAACGTGCATGAAGGACCGCAGGTGATTGCCTACCAAGCGGCGGCGGCACCTCAGACAGCCATGCAGGAGGGGATGATTACGTCGATCGAGCCGGGTACCTATCGCCCGGGCGAGTGGGGGGTACGTATCGAGAACCTGGTGTTCAATCGCGAGGTGGGCACGAGCGCGTTTGGCGATTTTCTCGAGTTTGAAACCCTGACCCTGTGCCCGATCGATACCCGTTGCCTGCTGCCTGAACGGCTGACCAGCGAAGAGCGCGACTGGCTCAATGGTTATCATGCCCAGGTCAGGGAGCGCCTGGCGCCGTTGCTGGAAGGCGCTGGGCTGGAATGGTTGCAGGGGCGAACCGCAGCCATTTGAACCCGGTATTCAAACAGCAGCAAAAAAGGGCGGCCGTTGGGTCGCCCTTTTTGGTGGGATGCATTACTTGCAGATGACGATCATGCTGCGGCTGGTGTAGCCGGCCGGATTGAGGCCGAAGGGGTAGTCACCAGGCTCGGCGTCGGCATCCCCCGAGCGGGCAATCACTTTGTAACCCTTGCTGCCACATGAGGCCGCAGCCTTGGTGTAGCAATTGTCCCAGGAAGATGAAAGGCCGGAGCAATTGATATGCAGGCCCTTCTTGCCGCGTTTGACTTCAGTCTTCGCCGTCGCCGCACATCCAGCGATGGCCAAAATGGCTAGGATGAGCAAAATTCGTTTCATTCCTGTCCTTAATGCGTACCGGGTCTGTCGCCCGTGTCTAATTTCCTTTGCGTCTTCCCGATGCTTGTTCGCGTCCCTGTCTTGTCAATTAGATATCTTCAAGGTTGACGTTGGGTTACAGCTTAAAGATGGCGGATGCCCGGCACAATGACCAGTGTCTATTTAAATGCAAATATTTCTCAAATCAGTCGGCAGCAACCAATGCCGGGCTTTCCTTGCGCAGCGACAGGGTGGCACCCACTGAAGCGGTGATGATTGCAGCGATAGCCAGCCATTGCGCCACCGTCAGTACTTCACCCAGGAACAGCAAACCTGAAAGTGCACCGAACGCAGGTTCGATACTCATCAGTGTGCCAAAGGTGCGTGCAGGCATGCGTGTGAGTGCCACCATTTCCAGGCTGTAGGGCAGGGCAGTGGAGAGTATGGCCACGCCCAGTGCGATAGGCAGCAGTGCGGGAGTAAGCAGTGCGCTGCCAGCATGGACAATGCCAATTGGCGCTACGAACAGGGCAGCGATCATCACCCCCAGGGCGGCGGTCTGGATACCGTTCTCGGCGCCGGCTTTCTGCCCATATAGAATGTACAGCGCCCAGCACACGCCGGCACCTAGTGCATAGCCGGCGCCTACCAGGTCGATGCCGGCGCTGGTCTGGCCAATCGGAATCAGCAGCAGCAAGCCAATGACCGCAAGGCCGATCCAGAGAAAATCCACGGCCCGTCGCGAGGCATACAGGGCAACTGCCAGCGGTCCGGTGAACTCCAGGGCTACGGCAATCCCCAAGGGCACGGTCTGCAGCGACATATAGAAGAGGAAGTTCATCCCGCCCAGGGCCATGCCGTAGATGATCACGGTGCGAAGCGTGCTGGCGCTGAGCTTGGCGCGCCAGGGGCGCAGCAGCAACAGCATGATGATGCTGGCGAAGATCAGTCGCAGGGTGGTGGTGCCTTGCGCGCCCACGACAGGGAACATGCTCTTGGCCAGGGAGGCACCGGACTGGATTGAGGCCATGGCGATCAGCAGCAAGCCAATAGGGAAGAGGGTGGCGGCCAGGCTGCGGGGGTGGCTGTTCATTGCGGGAGGGCATTCCTTATATAAGAAGAAGCACGAGCAGCCTATGATGCGCAAAGGCCAAAAAATGAGCAATATACTGCGCATTATTCTTTTGTTGGGGTTTTTTTAAATTAACCCTTGACGCCCGATTTAATCTCTCTATAATTCGCCCCACTTCCGGCGCAGTCGGAACTGAAAACTCCTTGAGTTTCAAAGAGTTAGCGGT
>RCUI01000251.1_pt1 | contig 20163 bp, 16 predicted proteins | sample 2166121 | NCBI WGS metagenome assembly RCUI01 (sample SAMN09932700, study PRJNA488358) | compost metagenome | feature: garden; material: soil; isolation source: compost soil in succinic acid-enriched culture | place: Germany: Experimental Botanical Garden Goettingen | collected 2016-01-27
TGACCATCGAAGACGCGATCGCTGCCGATCAGATCTTCAACACCCTGATGGGCGATGCCGTTGAGCCTCGTCGTGAGTTCATCGAAAGCAACGCCCTGGCGGTCTCGAACCTGGACTTCTGATCAGGTGTAGGTTCACTGAATAGTTGCGCATTTTCACAAATAAATGGAACTACTAACTCCTAGAGTTAGGATTCCACGTTGAAAGAAGGCCCGCTTACTAGCGGGCTTTTTTTTGCACAAAAAAAGGCCAATATCCTTATGGTAAGGTTGGCAAGATCGATAAGTTATAACGGTAGAAGCTCAGGACATTCCCGAGCAGAAATACTAAAAGAACTCGAGTTCAATGACACTTAGAGACTTTAATTTTTACTTTGAATATAGAGTCTAAAGTTTATTGGGGGAGGCGGATTTTTTCATCTTATGGCAGGGTCTCCTAAAAAATTAAGACACATATTACGGCCATTCGTAATTCGAAAAAAAACCGCTCGGCTTCCCTGAGATTAGAAATTTTAAAAATATGCAGCGTATAAAGATATTATACGTTGAAAGATTAAATTCTGAGCCTTCAGTGTTCTAAGTATTCAATAAAAATACTTAGATTCAGTTGTAAGCAATGGATTTTCCCAGTGGTCTGGAATATTATTTGGTAATTGTATTTATTGAGGTTGGAGCTGTTCTAGCAATAAAATCAGAAGCTTGCCGAAGCCGACGCAAGTCAAATATTCGATTTGGAAGCGGCTAAGAATTGCAAGATTAGAGCAAAACCGTATAAACGAGAGGAAGCTTGAATTAATTTAGCTATGAATGTCAGAGGACGAGATCATGAAAAGCGGGAGGTGTGAAATGTAAAAACGCGACCAAAACCTAGGGGTTTTGACCGCGTCCATTTGAAGCGATGTTGCTGGTCTGGTAGCCGCAATTTCAGCTTTTTTTGGATGCTTGTCAATCCCCTCCCATCATTTCGACTTTATCGAGGGCTCTCGACGGGAAAGTGTTGCCTGTCGATTCTGCCCCTTGGGTGCCGCTCTGTGCCTGTGTTCTCAGGCGCCGCGACGGTACACGTCTACGGAGGTGTGCGATGGCAGTACGTAAGGTAGTTACTCGCAGCTCATGTCATTTCAGAGGGTACTTCCCCTCGATCAAAAATGGTCACCCTGTAGCCTGGGAATCCCAGCTGGAAGGAGGTTTTCTCCGCTTACTCGAGCTCTCACCGTCAGTTCTTCGTTATGAAGTGCAGCCGTCTCGGGAAAGATTTCTCTTGGGAGATACATTAGTAGATTACGTTCCGGATCTTCGTGTTTTCCTTGCGGACGGTGGTGAGTGGTGGTTCGAAGTAAAGCCAGAAAAAAAGCTTTTGGTCAGTAGCGTCAAGCAAAAGCTGTGTGCAGCTAAGAACCATTTTTCTGCCACCGATCGGAGTTTTTCCGTCGTTACAGAAGGCCTGATCTGGCGAGAACCATTGGCGACCAATATCCAAAAAATTCTGTATCACCGATACAGTCCTTCTCTTCCTTCGTCAGATCAAGCCGAAGTTTGGCTTAAGTTGAATAAATACAAACCCCAAGTATTCCATGAGGTCATATCATTATTTGGGGAAGTAGAAGCTTGGCGTTTGTTGGGGCTGTGTATTGTCGGTGTTGACCTTGAAAAGCCTTTGCTGAACCAATCACAAGTCTTTCTTTCAGGAGGACATCGTCATGCAAACTTTTTTGCTTAAGGCGAAGTTAGTTGTGGTTATACATGGTAGAACGATGTCGCTGCAGCGGCGGCTGATCGATAGACGTCTGCTTTTCATTGATCAATATGGTGAGCCAACTACTTTAACCGACCGTGAGTTTCATCTTGGTTATGAGCGACGTGAGATCGAAATCTGCACAGACCAACCTTACCTAGGTGAGATTCCATGCGTGAGGAACGTAGCCCCGGATCTATCTTGTTTTCCCGCAAAGCACAGTGAGGAAGCTTTACGCCGTCGTAAGTATATTGAGTGCGTAACCGAGGGGCAGATAAAATTGCCTAAAAAATATGATCTGCAAGAGAAATTAACCGAGATTGCCGTAAAAATTGGAGATGCAACTGTTCCATCTGTATCTACTTTTAGAAGGTGGCACACAAAATTCGTAGGTCGAAATGTTGTAAAGCTTATTCCTAAACATGCCGATAAGGGAAGAACCAGCGTAATATCTGGTGAGTTGGAAGAAATATTACAAGATGTCATCCACGAGGTATACCTTCAGTTAGAACGGCATCAAGTTTCAAAAGTAGTTGGCGAATATCTGAAGCGTGTCGATGAGAGGAACGTTACACGTTTGCCCTCTGATCAGCTAAACAAGCCTTGTGGTATGACTGTTCGTAGATATATTGCCAGGCTCGATCCATACGAGGTTGATGTTCGTCGTATTGGTAAGTATGCGGCCAAAAAGAAGCATCGGGTTGCGAGAGAAATGCTCGTGGTTGGGGGGATTTTGGATCGATGGGAGATCGACCATACTCTGTTGGATGTCCTACTTGTAGACGAAGAAACTGGATTGGTTATAGGCCGCCCCTATATCACTATCGTGTTAGACAAATATTCACGAATGATCATGGGCTACCTAATTCACTTAGCTGCACCTAACACTGAGACAATCCTTCGCGTCATTGAACGTTCCATTCGCCCTAAAACGGAGCTTCTGGAGCGATTTCCTAAAGTACAAAACGAGTGGCGCGCTCATGGAGTCCCCGCACGACTCGTTCCTGACAACGCTGCGGAATTTCATGCAGATGATTTGATTGCCGGATTCAACGAACTCGGCATCGAGATTATGTATCCTCGCTCAAGAGGTCCAGAGATGAAAGGATCGGTCGAAAGATTTTTCCGCACTCAGAATCTCGGACTGATTCATAACCTGCCTGGCACTACATTTTCCAACACCCAAGAGAAGGGAGACTACAGATCAGAGAAATATGCGTGCTTCACGCTGGCTCAACTGGAAGCCAGCGTCGTCAAATGGATTGTTGATGGTTATCATCAGACCCCCCACCGGAGTCTTAGCAAAAGGACCCCTGCGCAGGTATGGGCCTCCGAAGAGACTAGTCGGCTGATCAAGTTGCCCGTTGACCTTGATGCCCTTGAATGCATTCTAGCTCGCCGAAGTTCGGTGAAAGTACATCATTACGGTATTGAAGTATGCGGTCACGGGTACCACTCGCCGGAACTTGCTGAGCTAAGAATGCTGATGGCACCGCAGGAGAAAATCAATGTTCGATATCGTGATGAACTTGGACATGTTTGGGTGCATGACCGTTTCAGAAACGTATTTTTGCAGGTACCCATAAAAGATAAGCGCATGCTCGGGTTGAGTCGTGAATTATGGAAAGCGGCCGAAAAAGCACTTCAAGACAGCGGCAGCAATAGCCCAAGCTTTGACCAGGTCCATCAGTGCTATCGCGATTTAACACAGGATATTGCGGAGGCTCGCCGCTCTCAGAAGTTGCGTAAACGTCGGGCTGTAACCCGTGCCAAGATAGATAAGGACGGTTGGAGGCTCGATGGTTCCGTAAAGCCTCTCATCGCGTTTTCAGAAATGGATTGGTTAGACAAGCCAAGCGGCACCGCAAATGTAGCAACATCATTCAAGGTTACCCGGCGTCACCTGAGCGGAGGACTAAGTGATGAGTAATCATGAAGGAAGTCCAGCCTCATTTTCTCTGCGTCACCACTTCATTCTGAGCCCTCAGGCAGAGCAAGCACTAGCCCGCCTAACTGAAGTTCATGGAGACACACGACGCACAGGTACTAGTAAGGGACTTGTTATACAAGGGCCAAGCGGTGTTGGGAAAAGTACTTTGATCAGAGAGTACGTCGAAGAATTGAAGTCTGCTGACGGAGTTGATGCGAGGCAACGCGCTGTGCTCATCGTGGAAATTCCGTCCTCTCCAACCAAAAAGAACCTAGCAACGGCTGTGTTGACCGCGATGAAAGATCCGTACGCGGACTCGCGTAACCATTCGGCAGAAACGAAGTTTGCGAGAATTATTCAACTATTAAGCAAATTAGGTGTTGAAGTAGTCGTTCTAGACGAAGCGCAGCATCTCGTGGATTACAAGCGTAATGCAGCGTACGAGGCGGCGGACTGGATCAAGAGCCTGATGAACGAAACTAGCATTACATTCGTCCTTGTCGGTCTGAAGCGAACTGAAGGTCTGCTCTGGGCTAACGAGCAGCTGAGACGAAGATTCTCTGCCACGGTTGATTACAATAGGTTCATGTTGACCGAAGCTTGTTGGAGACAGTTCGCTATACTTCTCCAAAGTATTCAGGAACTACTACCGGTAGCGTCTATTAGCTTTTCAGAAAAAGAAATTATCCGCCGGATGTATCTAGCTTCATTTGGGTTGATTGACTATCTGATAAAAATTTTAGATCGCTCTGTTTGGCTGGTCCAGTACCGATGTTCTGAAGGCATCAATCTGGGACTACTGTCTGAAGCGTTTAAGGATGAGGTATGGAGCTCTGCACCTGATGTACGCAATCCTTTCAGTGATGTATTCGACTTCAAACCTTTAATTGGAGCTCGTGAGCCTTTTGAGAACTTTGACATCATTGCGGCTTGAGATCTAATCAATGTCTGTTAGTTAACAACGGACATTCAAGATTTAAGTGCCTTTCGTTGCAATGCTATATGAAGGAATAAGGTGCATGTTCGGTCTATTGGTAAATGCTACGCCAAAGTGCGATGAGAGCTTGGTCGGATACCTGCATCGCTTGGGGGATTGTAATGCCCTCCGAAATGGTGAGGTTGTAAAGCTATTTAAAGAGCTGACAGATGAGCAAGTATACGAATGGTTGGATGAGGATGTAAGGCCTGTAAGCTGGCATGAAGTGGTCACAGTAGTTAGGTCGCCTAAGTTCACTAATCAAAAAATCTGGTCGTTAGTTAGGTCAAAGTTTTGTCCGGTTTGTTTTGTAACTGAGCTTTACTGGCGTGAGGTATGGGAGCTAACTCTTTATACAACCTGCTCGATCCATAAAGTTGAGTTGCTATATGGATGTCCGAAGTGTCAGGCGAAAATAAATCAAAAGATACTGATCACGAAATTTTGCGACATCTGTGGATTTTCATTTTCGGATGTAACTTTTCCAACTTTAGCAGCCGATGAGTCAAAGGTTTGGATGTCGGTGGAGCTTGAAAAACGTTTAAGGCAGAGAAGTACCGAAAACACATCTGGAGTTGAGTCACTAACCTACGAACAGTTACATTTATTAGCTGTTCGCGTCGGTGTGAGGGCGTTGAGTCGAAAACATTTCATGAACATGACAGTTTCATCGATGGCGTGCAGGAACGTAGCTCCTGACTTAGCTCAAGCGGCGGGCCAAATTCTTTCGGGTTGGCCTGGGTCCTTTCATGATTTACTCACTGATCTTATCAGAATCAGAGGAACAAAACTTTCATCTAAACTAGGTTCCGCATTTGGGTTAATTTATAATGACGTGTACTTGTCTCTGGCCGATCGATGCTACGACTTTGTTCGTGATGAGTTCGAAAGGTACATCGTTCAAAATTGGGAGGGTCCTTTGGCTTTGCGGAATCGGCGTTTAAGTGAGTGCACATTGCTTGAACACCGTTGGCTTTCATACAGCAAGGCAGCGCAAAAAACTGGTCTTCCCGAAAATTTTCTTAGAAGGATGCATTTATCCGGTGAGCTCGATGCTCGGGAGTTTAGGTATTCCTGTGGTAAAACTGTCGTAGTCGTCGATATTGAAGAAGCGCGAAGGCTCTCTGCAATAGTGCACGAGCCTCTTAACCTACGGCAAACTTCTCGGCTGCTTTGCGTCAGTAGAAAGCGCGTTGAGCAGTTAATAAAATCAGGGGTACTAAATTATGTTGGCGGCTCTCCACATGCTGGTGAAAAATGGTTTGTCGACTTTAGCTCAATAATTTCTCTTGCTCCTCCACGGTTTTTACCCTATCCCAGCGATAACTTTATAACAATATCGCAGGCTGCAAAGCATTATCTGCCTACATCTGGCGGCTTGCCGGAGTTGGTAATGGCGATCCAGTCTGGGACTATACCTGTGTTTTGTAGAGCAGAGAAAGAAGCTCTAAATATTGGGAAATGGCTTTTTGATCCGAACGAGCTTGAGAAAAACAGTATAACGAGTCTTACCTCCTCGTACGCGAATGGTATGTCAGTTTCACAAGCAGCAAAAACTCTCGGTGTAAAGGATGAAGTTGCTTACGCTCTTGTACGTCTTGGTCGGCTTCGTAGCGAAACGGTTCAAAGCTCCAGGCGACCAGCACAATTGATCAGCCTCCAATCAATAAAGCATTTTGAAAGAAACTATATCCTTTCTCCAGAAATTGCGCGGATTCTAGGAACTCATGTTGTAAATGTCCAATTTCATTTACAAGCAGGAGGTTTTTCCCCTATAGCTGGTCCTAATATTTTAAGCGCACCGTGCCGCCAGAATGTATGGAGACGGGGGAAAAAGCTTATGGCGTACATTTCCACCACAGCTAATATTTACGATCTAGTTGATTGATATTGATGCCGTAGAGGCAGCATCGCGCTGCAACGATTTTCTACTTAAGGCCTGAAAAAATGAACAATATTGAGCTGTTGCGAGAAGAAAAAAGCGCCCTGCGAGTGCTGGAAAAGAAAATGCACAGTCGCAATAGGCTTATTGTAGCTGTCTATGCGGCTTCCCATGCGGAGCTCGAGCGAGCAGCAGTCGCTGTAAAGGCAGCGCTGCGTGGGTCTGGCCCATCCGCTCGGCCACGAAGCTTCCGATCGCTAGAGGACGAGTTCAAGAGTTCAAAACCTTATGATTGAGTGGGATGCTTTTTGAGTCCCAGCATATTTTCTCGGTTGTTGATATTGAACGTCGATTGGGTACGACTTTTTACCTGGAGTAACCTAAGTGCAGAAAAGTACACCTGTTCTTTTCTTGGATTTCGATGGTGTCCTACATCCCGACGCCGTCTATTTTAGTCGTCTTGGGCCGACACTAAAGGCTGAAGGGAATCTTTTCATGTGGGCGCCGATTCTTACCAAGCTCCTCAACGAGTTTCCTTCGGTCTCGTTGGTATTGAGCACTAGTTGGGTTCGACTCCTCGGCCATAAGCGGGCTCTTGGCTATCTGCCTTACGAGCTGCAAGAGCGAGTTATCGGTGCTACATGGCATAGTTCAATGGCTAAAGGCTGGGTGGATGAAAGCGTATGGGACGGGAAGACACGATACGACCAGATCTGCCGGTACGCTGCGCGGTCTCAACTTCGGCACTGGGTCGCACTGGATGACGATGTACAAGGATGGGCGGAAAGTTCGGTGCAACGCTTAGTCGCTTGCTCACCAGATCTAGGACTCAGCTCTGCGGAGGTTCAAGCAGAGCTTCAAATCCGTCTGGTTGAAATATGTTGAACGGCGGCGTGTGCTCGCATAACCAGAACTAGTCCGTCGAGTGTAGTGGTCTAATGAATCCGGACACCCATTTAGGCGAGAATGCTCGCCACAGAAAGGTGTCCGGATTCATTAGACCACTACATCCTTAGCCTAGGACTTGGCGGCGATAGTTCAATGGTGTGTCGCCTTGCCAGCGACGAAATGCACGATTGAAGCTGCTGGAACCACTGAAACCGAGTTTGGTGGCGATTTGTTCCAGGCTAAAGGCTGGGTTGGCCAGTAGGACCATCGCTTGAGCTTCGCGTGCCTGATCAAGCAACTGGCTAAAATTCAGGCCTTGGCTTCTCAGGCCACTTCGCAGTTGACTGGCGCTGATTTGCAGAGCGAGCGCTAACTGTTCGAGAGAAGCGCCGCTGGCAAGCGTATCGGCCAGCAGTGCACGCAATGCGCTCGCCGGCAATGGCAGGCGAAGTTGGGCCAGTTGACGCAAGATAGGTTTTTCCAACTGTGCCAACAAAAGCGGATTGGCGCCGGGTAATGGTAAGGCCCAGGCTTGGGGCTTGAATACCATAGCGCCGCACGGGCTACCAAAAACTACTGGGATGCCCAGATCCAGCCAGGGTGTTGGGTCATTCGGTGCCGCACGGGGAAGTTCCAGACGTCGTAGTAATTTGTTGACCTGTAGCCCGGTCTGACGCTCGAACAGACGGATGAAGAAGGCATGGAAAAAGCAATCAAGCGCCGCGTCGGTAGGTCGATCAGGGCCGTAACGATGGATCTCTAGGCGATGATTTCCGTCGGCATCGGTTTTCAGAGACGCCAAGGCGGCAGTGGTTAATACACGAATGAACTGAACATGGAGTTGCAGCGCTTCTCCGAACGTAGCGGCGGTACACAAGGCCAGATCGACGCCATAGAACTGCGCTGGCTGGTAATAACGGGCAGCATATAAGCCGAAAGCTTCATCACCGGTCACTTCCACACACCGCAGCCATAGCGGGCTCAGGGTAGCCACCGTCAAGCGCCGGTCGCTGTCCTGTATCACTATCGGATCAATTCCGACGCTGTTCATTACCGGTACTGGGTCAATACCGTATCTGCCTTTAAGGGTACCGGCGATACAGCTCACCACAGAGATCAACGTTGATTGCGCCAGCGGGGGAGCGTGGGATATAAGTCGAGCCATGGTCAGCAATCGATGGAGAGGTTACCGCCAAGGATGGCTGGCACAAACTGATCCGGCAAGATGAAAAAACCCCGGCTACAGTGACCGGGGCTGCATGAAGTGTTTCAGTCGAGACGTTTAATTGCTGGCGGTAACCAACTGCGATCAAGCACTGCTTGTGCGGGCCAATACAGGCGTAGCATCAAATTGAAGTTCGTGGCAGGCGCAGGCAACCAATTTGTCAGTTGTTCCTTCGCTGTTGGTGCCTGCGCCTGAATGTACAAATCAAGTGAACCATCAGGGTTGTAGTGCAATGCATTCCGGTCACCGATAGCGAAGCGATCCAGTGGATTGGCGAAAAAGAACTGCGCTTGATCGTAGAGAGTCAGCGACCAGAAACCCTTCACTGGCGGTAATTGTTGCTTGTCGAAATGCAGGACATACCGATGTGCCCCGGACAATATCTGGCCAGCTCCATCTCGACGCAGCGTCGGGTAGATAGCGTCTTCATTGGTGTTAGCGCCCAGGCCAAACTTGGCGACCATCGCCCGGCGTCGATAGTCGCTTGCATATTCACCAATTCCATAGGGAATTCGCCACCCATTGTGCGTTGGCAGGCTGTCTAGCAAGTGTTCGCTATCGTTTAGCGCGGCAACCACCTTGCGGTAGCCCATCCAACTACCCAGGCGCTGAAGCGCAGATTGCTGTAGGCGACAGTCCGCATTAAGCAAGCCAGCCTCACGCATCTTTTGTAGCGCTGGCGTGTCATCAGGCCGTGCCGGATTATTGCCGAGCAACTGGCAGAACGTTGTGAAGAATGACTCGGCGGTCCACGTCGCCAACTGCTGATCCGGCGCCTGACGCGGCTTCACAGGTGTGTTGCTTACCGCTGCTGCCGCGACCTTCGGAACGTCGTTACCTTGCCAGGTACTCAAGGGCTGCAGCGTCATACGATCTTGCAGGGCATTGATTTCGGAATAGTCAGTCGGCCCGCGGCTTTCGATCCGGCCGATCATCCAAGCCATGTTGGTGGGCGATCGCAGCACGTTCAGATTACCGGGGGTCTGGCCATTCCAGTTCGGACCGACAATGAGATAGTCACGTGGCTGTTCACCGGTGGTGCGTGTACCGGGGGAGGTAAAGACATTCGTCCAGGCATCCAGAATCGGTGTCATGTAGTAATGGCCGCGCATATCTGGAATGCTCAATACTTGCGGTTCGCTGCTCAAGTCGAGGTGGGCCATTGAATACAGTGTGTCGGCGTTCGGCGACACTACTGAACGAAAGCTGGCATCCGGAAAGCTGCGCAAGTGGCGCAGGTGGTTGAGCTCTACGCCTGAGCTCTGCACATGGTAACGGCGTGTGAGGTCCATCAGTACGAGCGGGTAACCAAACAGATAGGCGTCTGCGGTAGCTTTTGCTTGTTCGACAACGCTTTTACCCACCAGGCCTGCCGTCACCAATGTGGCAGTGGCTAATCCAAGACCCCAATAAACTTTAGCCATAGTAGGCATGATGTATCTCCAGAAACAGAACGATCGCCGGAAGCACGGTGCAGCCCACTTGGCGGGCTGCGTGATGATATTTACTTGCCCATTCGCTTGAGCTGGACTGGAGTGAATTCAGCTCGCGTGCTGACAAAGCCGATTTCGATCTTTTTCGGCACTTCATTGGTTAGGTAGTTTGCGGCGTATCGCCCGGAAATCAGGTCGTAGGTTACTTCCACCGCCGTTATCGGCATCTCAATATCGTGCAGCTGGGTCAGGTGCGACTCGTAAAAGCGCCACAACTCGCCACGACTGTCATAGATATCCGAAGCCATGATCTGCCAGGAATCTTCATCGATGTAGAAGCGACGTTTGCTATAGACATGCCGATTGCCGGGCTTCAGCGTGGCTTCAATAACCCAGACGCGGTGTTTTTCGTATCGCGCCAGATCGGGGTTGAGGTAACCGGGCTTAAGAATGTCAGCGTATTTGATGTCCTTGCTGGCCAAGGGAAAGGCGTTGTAGCCGACCAGCATTTCCTGCTTGCCGATCAACTTCCAATCGTATCGATCTGGAGCACCGTTGTAGCCGTCGACGCTGTCGGAGACCACCTGACCGAAGCTGTAGCGAGCACTGTTGTCATAGGCCACCGTTGGCGCACGACGGACCCGGCGTTGTCCTGGAATGTACTGCCAAGCGGAGCGCGGCTCGGCGACCTGGTTCAGTGGTTCCTGGACCAACGTTACCTCACCGGAATAGCGAGAAGGCTCAACGGTCAGCACCCGGTTGTAGAACAGCACGTTAGCGTCTACAGGCATGTCACTGATGTTCTCGCGAAAAGCGCTAAGGGCGTCATAGCCCACCACGGTGTAATCGCCACTCTCCTGTACGGTGGCCGAGGCGAACTGACGGCGCACTGAACCGCCACGAAAACGGGTCAGGTGGTTCCATAGCACTTCTTTTGCCTCGGTCGGCTCAGGGAAGGCCACACCGAAGTGATATCCCTTCAATCCATAACCATTCTCTTCCAGCGTTACTGCGCCAAGGTTATTGCGGCTTTCATCCACATATTTTTTCGGCAACCGGGTGCTACGATGACTGGGGAATACACGCATACGGTATTCGGGGTGGCGGATAAACATCGCCTGCTGACCGGGGCTCAACAGATCTTTGTATTGAGCCAGGTTGCTCTTACTGATGGTATACACGGGCTTTTCTGCCGCGTAGGGATCGGCATAGTTGCCATTGGGGCTAACCGTAGCAGCACCTGGTGGCATCCCCCCCGTCCATGCTGGAATACTGCCATCGGCATTCGCGGCGCGTTCGGCGCCAAAGGGTGTCAACGGGCCTTCAAGTCGGCTGGCATCAGTTTGCTTAGCGTGAGCCAGTGCACAGGCGGCAAGCAGGGTCAATGTGAAGCTCCATTTGGTAACTTTTGAATTAATCATTAGAAACTCACTTTGAGGTTGACTGACGCGAAGTCGCGATCATCGATGGTAGAAAACTTGTTAGAGCCAAAGAAATCGTTGTAGGCCAGCTCTAGCGAATAGTTATTTCGGTAATCAAAAGTCAGTGCCGCACCCGCGGCCATCTGTCCCTCCTGGAAGTTCGGGCCGTATCCTTCGACGTCATGGCGAAAGTTCAGTGATGGCGTGACCACCATGGCCGGAATCAGACTTTCGAACGCCAGGGCAGCACGTAGGCGATAGCCCCAGGAGAATCCGGTGGTGTAGCCATGGGTGTTGCAAAAGTCGGCATTTTTCTCGGCAGCCTGCCCAGCGTTCAGCCCTCCCGCAGCCGGATTGAAACAGGCAGCACCATTGTTCTGCACGCGACCAAACAGAGCGGCGCGACCGTAACGCTCTTCATCCAGATCGATGCCCTCGATCCAGTTGGCGCCGGCTTCGGCGATCCAGGTAAGTTTCTCTGCACCGAAGATATTGCTGATGTTATCGGTAGCACCCAAGCTGTACTGCCATACCTCCTTGCGCTTGTAACCCTGTACTTCGCTACCCAAGCTCGGGGTAGTTCCGTCGTAGATCGGAGTACTGGCACCGGCGCCTGCAACTACAGCCACCACGTCAGAAGCGTTATAGGACAGCGGCTGGTTGGGTCGGTAGCTCAACTCAGTGAACACCGCAGTGCTGCCGAGCACGCCGCTCAGGCTGATACCGAACAAGCGGATGTCTTCTGGGTACACAGTGTTGTAGGTACCGGTTGGCAACGAGCCAGCACTAAGACCAGTACGCACCCTTCCGTCCATGCTCGGTGTACGACTGTGGTAATTGGCGTAGTAGATTCCCAACTCGGCATCGTTGAGCATTTCGAGAGTTTTGCGCAGGGCCAGACCGTATTGGCCGTCATCGCTTGCCCAGTCAGTACTGCCTCGAGTCTCAAATGCGCGCGCATTAATAGCTTGCTCGGTACTCAAATTGCCTGCCGGCACAACGATCAGTCGGTTCATCTGACAACCTTCTTGAATGTTGTCGCCGACCGAGAAAAAAGTGCCGCAACCGTCCAGAACCGTCGGACGGAAGTTGTATTGATAGAACCCCTCAAGGCTCAGCGTATCGCTGAGGTCATAACTGAAACTGAGCATCTCCACTGGCAATTGGCCTTCTTTCAATTCCACCCCGGGGCGATTGAAGGCAGAAGCATCCAGAGGGTTGATCGCATTGATGCCATTCTGAAGAAACAGGGCCTCTCCCCACGACAGCACTTGCTTGCCGAGCTTGAGGCTGAGTTGACGCTCACCCAGTTCGAAGTTTTTCCATGCATACAGGTCGAGCACCTCAAACCCCTTGAACTTGGCGAGGTCCTGCCAACCACTGTCGTCAAACTGGGTGAAGTCGCCATTGGTGGACTCGTAGGCGTGGTCGTACCAATACTTGAATCGGACGAAAGCGCCCTGATTGCCATCATTAAGATCTAATTCGGTCAAGCCCTTGAAGATTTGTGAGATGGCATCGCCTTTGTCAAAGTTGAGTTTGCCATCATCAGCGCTGTAGTTGATGCCCTCGCCGCGTTTACCGATGGAACGGGCATCCGGGGTGGTCAATTGATTTGGATCGGCGTTGCGCAAAGCCCAACTGCTGCCAAGTGTTAGGGTGGAATTGCTGGTCAGATTCCAATCATCATTGAGCTGCCAGGTGGTGGCTCGGGCTTGCGGCATGCCCGAGGTTGCAAGGGCAAGGCCCGCTGCGATGAGGCCAGGGCTCAGGCGCGATGCTCGAATAGCAGTTAGATAAGGTATGAGGAACGGCTTCATATGCTGAATCACCTGTTGTTTTTGTAATGGTGAGGTCTTCAAGGCGCTGCTAGGGTTGGCCCGTACTACGGCGTACCTTTGGCTACACACACGTAGTCGCATGGCCTTAGTGCCACCATGGGAGGATTTGCATGCAGATCGTTAATCATTGGCCGACAAATTCTTTCCCCCAGCATCGAAATAGGTCGTCGTTATGCGTCTCCATAATCAATTCAGCGGTTCAGGAACTTGACGCCCGTGGCGTGGACTTGCAGCGCCTACAAGCCGATTGGGGGGTCAGCATCACCACGCTGCGACAACCGCAACTACGTTTGCCGGCATTTCTGGCGCGACGATTCTGGGAGGTAGCGCGCGAACTGAGTGGCGATCCAGCCATTGGGCTGGCCGCCGCCCGGCAAAATGACCCTGGGCAAATGTTGGGCTTGGCGTATCTGATGCAAATGATGCCTACCCGCCTGGCCTCCTTGCAGATGCTGGTACGCTACTGGCCGTTGCTGGCCGGCCACTTGGCCTTGCAGTGCATGGAGCGCGACGGGCTGCTGTGTGTAGCCTTGGTACCCAACCAAGAACTATTTCCCGCTATTGAGGAGGTGGATTGCTGGGGGGCTCTTCAGGTTCAGCACCTAAAAGGATTGCCAGGCACACGCAACGCTGTATGCGAACTACGCCTACGTCGCTCAGTCCCCATCGATCCTTCGCCTTGGTTGCGGTTGCCAGTCGGCAAAATTCAGTTCTGCGCTGAACGCGATGAGGTGGCCTTGGACATTGAAGCCCTACAAGAATTGCGACCAACAGGTAGCCCGGCAGTGTGCGCTGCGCTGGAAGACGCGTTAGAAAGATACGCAGTGGATACGCTGAAGCCTTCGATACTGGAATCAGTGGCCGATATGGTTCTGGGAAGTCTCGCTGCAGGACCGGACTTTGAGCAAACGGCACGACACCTTCATGTGGCTTCACGTACGCTACACCGTGCCCTGCAACGTGAGGGGTGGAGCTTCAACGCAATTGTGGATACTCAGCGACGTTATTTGGCTGGCGATCTGATCCAGGCGGGTGAGCTGGCGGTAAGCGAAGTAGCCGGGCGACTGGGCTACCGAGAGGTTTCCAATTTTATCCGTGCCTTTCGTCGCTGGTACGCGGTGGCCCCAAGAGCATTTTCGCAAAGCCGCGTTTGCTCCCAGTATTAAATTGGTTGATTTCCTCCTATTCTGCTGACCCTCGTTACGCGGCACACGCTACTTAAGGAAGAGTCGTTGATGTTCAAACACACATTGCCCACCTTATTTATTGCGGCAATCACGCCATTGTCCACCCATGCGCTGGCCGACAATGCCGAGACAGCGAACAAAAGTAACAATCCGCTCAACCTGGCACCGGGACTGAATATTCAGGACTATTACACGCCGACGATTGACGACAGCAATGCCCATACTAATGACCTGTTGCTACGTGGCACCCTGCCACTTGCCCCTGGCGACTTCATCGGTGTACCGCAACTGCTTCGCGCCACCTTGCCGATCAGCACTCGACCAGATCCCCATAATGGCTACAGCACCGGTGTTGGCGACCTCAATCTGTTCGACATCTTCTTGCTCAAGACCGAAGGCGTTCAGCTCGGTATTGGTCCGCAGATCACCGCTCCCACCGCCGAATTCGACGAATTGGGCACCGGCAAATGGCAGGCGGGTCTGGCGGCTGTCGCCATCGATTCATCGCCGCGTGGCCTGCTAGGAGCGTTGGTGCAGTACCAGAGTTCATTCGCTGGTGATCATGATCGCCAGCATGTAGAAACTGCCACCTTCCAACCCTTCCTCATTCATAACCTGCCCAAAGGTTGGTACCTACGCTCCACAGGGACTTGGACCTACAACCTAAAGGACGACACTCACTACATTCCGGTGGGCCTGGGTGTGGGCAAGGCCTGGAAATCCGGGCACAACATTCTGAATGCTTTTGTCGAACCGCAGTGGACGGTTGACCACAAGGGGCCTGGTCTACCCAAATTCACCGTATTCGCTGGACTGAATATCACCCTCGGTAAGTAAGGATGCACAATGATAAGAACAATAGGTTTTTTGTTTCCCCTGACATTGGTAGCGAGTATCGCTCACGCCTCGTCCATAGAAACGCGTTTCGCTAACCTGGAAATGCAGGGCACGCTGCCGACCCCAGCGTCAGTGGCAAAACTGTACGAAGAGCTAGATTACCAGCAGGCAACCCAAAGCTACCTTTGGGCATTGCCCATCGTTGCATTTGCCGAATGGCAACAAGCTCACGAAAAGGTCTTCGGGGCCAAGAGCGGTGACCTGGTTATCTATGACAACTATCAGGACAAGCTCGGCATCCTCACTGCCAATGCCACCACCCCCTACATCATCAGCTTCGTTAATCTGAAAGAGACAGGTCCGCTGGTGATTGACTTACCAGCCGGACCGACTGCAGGTGGCGTGGGTGATTTCTGGCAGCGTTCGGTGATTGATCTTGGGCAGACTGGGCCCGACAAAGGCAAAGGCGGAAAATACCTACTACTCCCCCCAGGTGAAAAGGCGCCCCAAGATACGCAGGGTTACTACGTCGTTGAAGCCAGCACGATGAACGTCATGCTTGGTTTTCGCGTGCTGGACCCGGATCTGGTCAAAGGAAAGGCTCTTGTTGATCAGTTCAGGCTGTATCCCTATGCCCAGCATGGCAACCCCCCGGCCACCCGTAAGGTCACACCAAATGGCAAGAAATGGTACGGGGGTCAACCCCAAGGCTTAGCCTACTGGCAGCGTCTCCACGCAATCATTCAAGATGAACCAGTCGCCGAGCGTGACCGATTCTATATGGCCATGCTGGCCAGTTTAGGCATCGAAAAAGACAAGCCATTCGCGCCTACTGCGGCTCAACAAAAGGCGTTGCTTGAAGGGACGCAAGCCGGCGAATTGATCGCCAAGGCCAATAGCTTTGCCAAGCGCTTCCCTAACTCCCGGTTCTGGCCCGACCGGGGTTGGGATCTGGTGTTGAATATCGCAGACCCCAGCCAGCGTATGCAGTACTTCGATCAGCTGTGGGAGCGTACCGCGTACTACTACGAGGCTGTGACCAATAGCAAAGGCATGATCAGCAAGACGCCTGGCTTGGGGCAGACTTACCTCGGTGCCTATACCGACAAGGCTGGCAACTGGCTTGACGGTGGCAACGCCTACACCTTGCGTGTACCTGCTGGAGTTCCAGCCAAGCAGTTCTGGTCGGTAACGGTCTACGACACCGACACACGTTGTCTGATCGATAACCCCCAGCGCAAGGCCGACCTGTCGTCGCGCCAAGAATTGAAGAAAAACGCCGACGGATCGGTAGATATTTACTTCGGTCCCACTGCCCCGGTAGGAATGGAAAATAATTGGGTGCAGACAGTGCCTGGCAAACACTGGTTCAGCTACTTCCGCCTCTACGCGCCTACACAAGCTTACTTCGACAAAAGCTGGAAGCTGAATGACATTCAACTTGCCAAATAAGGACGCCGCCATGAATGCAATGACCAAATCACGTCTGTTCTTGGCCGGCCTTTTCGGCCTGCTCGCCAGCACGGCGCAAGCTGACTTCAGCGCCACCCCAGCCGAAGCCCGAGCCATCGCCAAGGAAGCTTACCTTTACGGCTTTCCTGCTGTTGAAATGTACAAAACGCTGTATGCCCAAGCGATCGATCAACATGGACCGAATTTTAAAGCACCGTTCAATCAGATCGGCAACAGTGCCAACGTCTTCACTCCCAAAGACACCGCGATCATTACGCCGAACTCAGATACTCCTTATTCATTCGTATGGATGGATTTGAGAGCCGAACCGCTGGTGCTGACGCTGCCAGCCATCGAAGACAGCCGCTACTACTCCGTTCAACTCATTGACCTTTATACTCAGAATTTCGATTACCTCGGAACCCGTAAAACCGGTAACAAGGGTGGTCGATACATGATCGCTGGCCCAGACTGGCAAGGTACAAAACCAGCGAACATCGACAAACTCATTCGTAGTGAAAGCAACATTGCCTACGCCTTGTACCGCACCCAGCTGTTTGACGAAAGCGACCTGGCTAACGTCAAGAATGTCCAACAAGGCTACAAGGTCCAGGGTCTCAGTGCCTTTCTCGGTAAAACCGACAAACCTGTCGCCGGGACGATAAACTGGCCAAAGCCAGATGCCGACATCACCCAGCAACCTGCCTTGTTCCGATATCTCAGTTTCATGCTGTCCTTCGCCCCTACAGTGCCCAGTGAGAAAGACGTCATGGAGCGGTTTGCCAAGATTGGCGTGGGCCCTGGCCAATCATTCGACGAGCACAAGCTCAGCGCAGAACAACTTCGGGTGTTGCAAGCAGGTATCGATGACGGTCGAGCGGAATTCGAAACATTCAAGAAATCTCAAGTCGATACCCACAAAGTTGTCAGTGGAGACTTTTTCGGCACTCGCGAACATCTGAAGAACAATTACCTGTACCGTTACGCTGGCGCCAAAATGGGTATTTTCGGCAACTCCGCTGAAGAGGCTGCTTACATGGGCTACTTCGTCGACAACAGCGGCAAGGCCGCCAATGCCGCAATCCACGACTACACCCTGCATTTCCCCAAAGGGCAACTGCCTCCAGCCAACGCCTTTTGGTCGCTCACAATGTATGACGGGAAGACTCAGTTACTGGTCGAAAACCCGATTAACCGCTACCTGATCAACTCGCGCATGGTGCAAGACCTTAAGCTGGACGCCGATGGTGGATTGACCTTGTATGTGCAGAACAAGTCGCCGGCCAAAGACCTGATAAACAACTGGCTGCCAGCACCAAACGGGCCTTTCTACGGAGTGCTGCGTCTGTACCTGCCCAAGCCGGAAGTCACCAGCGGTCAGTGGAAACTTCCGTTGCTGACACCCGTCTCTCAAAAACAATAAGCGAAGACACTCATGTTCAACCCCTACGTACTGCGCATCCTGTTAGCGCTAAGCATGGTCGGCAGCAGTCCAATAGCAATGGCCGTTGAAGGCGGCGTCGGCCGGCCGGTCACTGGCCAACAGGTATTCTCCAATGCCGGGATCGTCCCACCGGAACCTGGTTGGGTAATGTCCTTGACCAGTATTTGGTATGACGGCGACCTGAAGGGCAATGTTCAGGTGCCAATCGGGGGCACCTCGAGTACCGGGTTGGACATGAAAGTCTCCTATACCATGGCAAACTTCACCCATGTATGGGACACAGGTAAGGGACGTTGGAATTACGCCTCGGCCATCGGTGTACCAGTGCAGCACACTGATATTAGTGCGAGTATCACCGGTCCCCGAGGGAGGACCTTGGGTACCGGAGACGAGGCCACCCAATTTGCCGACATGCTGGTGACGCCGATTGCGGCTGGTTACCACTTCGATGCGGTGAACCATATCTCGTTCTCGCTACCAATCTATATGCCAACCGGTGCATACAACGACGATCGGCTGGCCAATGCCGGCCAAAACACTTACACCCTCATGCCCACGGTGGCGTTCACACATCTCGACGGAAAAGGTGGCGAGTTCACCGTGTCCAGTGGGCTGGAGTTTTATACTGAGAACGATGCAACCAACTACCAGAACGGCGAGTTGTTCACCCTAGAGGCATTGTGGACCCATGGCTTGGGCGACGGCTGGGCCGCCGGCATGGCGGCAGGTTATATCCAGCAAATCAGCGATGACACCGGAGAAGGCGCCACCAGCGGCTTTCGCGGACGCTCCGTCGGTGCAGGTCCGGTAGTTGCCTGGACAGGTAAGTTTGCTGACACGCAGGTCAACATCAGTGCCCGCTGGGTACCAGAATTCGATACCAAGAATCGTCCTGAAGGCGATGGCTTTAGCATCAATCTAACACTGGCGTTTTTATAGAGGTGCAAGGCACGTTATTCGCACCGATGTGCGCCTAACGTGCCTCGAGGAGAAAGAGTTCGCCTAAAAACAGCGCCCCCTTTCTCTTTGTCGCTGTTGACTAGAAAGTTACCAGACCCTCAGCGACTCTCGTCAGTGAAACTGGGAGTTCTCAGTCGACTTAACGGATGATCCGCGTGAGTTCATAGGGAGGATTCTGGATTTCACATGTACCTGTCCCATTTTTGAAGCCCTGAAAGTAAACAGTTTTACCGACGTAGTCCGGCTGCATCAGTTCCCCTGTACCACATGGACCAAAATCAGCTGAGACCTCGTAAAGCCGCTTGGAGATATCAGCACCCTTTCCGGGCGAAACCGTCCCCTTAGCAGTACGACGGTGGCCGTTGGCATCGACAGTTACAAGCTCGATCCATTTGGTTCCACCGCTCTCATAGGCCTGAACGTAATTCCCTTGATTCGCTGGAAACTCAACACGTGCGATTTCGCTCGCTTCACTGGTGCCAGCGAGCATAGCCAGGGGAACAGCCAACGAAAACACAGCCTGAAGCATCAAACGCATAGATCTTTCCTCACTGTGGGTGACAGCGGTGCGCTGGCCCTGCAACCCAAGATGGGGGCTACCTGTGTATTTAACCAGTGGATGAGGAGTTTTTTGAGGGGCCTGGTCGTGCTGGTGGATGTGTTCAGGAAAACAAGGGGCGATTCAATCAGCGCCGACAAGCTGCCATCAATAAGCACGGTTTCACCACTCCTCAGCCGGTTCGCCTGCGCGCCCATGTTCCACGTGGAACCAACTATTGTGTGAGGCGAATAGGCTCTTCTCATTTTTTTTGTGAGTCCTAACCGGCGGTCTCACAAAAAAGGTGAGTTTTCGTCAATGTTTGCAGGGGCAACCGAATCATCTATTTTGTGAACCTACATCAGGTTCCCACACCCCAAAAACAAACCCCGGCCTCTGCCGGGGTTTGTTGTTT
>RCUI01000252.1_pt1 | contig 20139 bp, 24 predicted proteins | sample 2166121 | NCBI WGS metagenome assembly RCUI01 (sample SAMN09932700, study PRJNA488358) | compost metagenome | feature: garden; material: soil; isolation source: compost soil in succinic acid-enriched culture | place: Germany: Experimental Botanical Garden Goettingen | collected 2016-01-27
AGAGCCGGGTGCAGATCCAGTTCGACGACGTCGGCGCCAAGTGGCTGGTGACGGCGTATGCCAGATTGGAGGCGCTGTAATATTGTTCCAGCCTGACGAAAGTGCTCGTCAGGCTATACATTTAAATCACTCTTCAGTAGTAGAGACTTTGGCCATGACCGAGTTAAATAGAAAAGTTCTTGAGGGTGATATAAAGTCACAGCTTATCAATTATTTAAAAGGCAAAGGCTGGTTTGAGAAAAAGCATGCCCTTGTAAATGAATTCACTATTGATGGCTCGTCTCGTAGAGTCGATCTATGTGTATTCACAGAAAAGCATGCTTATGCCTTTGAAATAAAAAGCGAGGCTGACTCTCTAGTTAGACTCGAGGGGCAAGTGTCTAAGTATTTAGATTATTTTGATAAGGTTATCGTTGTTGCGTCTAAAAAACATATTGAAAATGTTTTATCAAAAACGCCTGAAGATGTTGCTGTGTGGGAAGCATCAGACATCATTAAAGTAATTAGACGTGGAAAACTATCTAAGAAGCTAGATATAGCAAAAAATATAGAGATGATGAAGGTTTCAGATTTAAAAAAACTGATAGCTTTCAACGGTGGAAAAGGAGGAAATAAAACCAGAATGGAGCTGGAAAAAGAAGCTGTTCACGCCTCTCCAACTCAAGTACGCTCTTTTACTTTAAGTGGGATTATAGATAGATACCTTCTAACCACCAATAATTTTTGGGATAAAGTAAAAAATAATTATATCCTTCCAGAGAATTTAACACTATTGAGCATGCAAAAGTTTTATTTATCTTTTGAACAGAAAAATTTAAGAAAGGCACTGGATCTTACGGTATTTCACGATGACCCTCACCTAATAACCTTATCCAAAAATGGAAAGGTTTTCGGTGAGGTACCTGATGACATATTAAAATTACTTTAATCCACCCAGTCGTCATCAGAATCAATTTCTTCAATAGCAACTGGTGAATTGTAATGTAATTGAACATACAAGTGAATATTAATTCTAACGGCCGCAGCTTTTCTCTGATCATAAATACCATACTCACTTCCCAAACTAGTGAGCTCTATTTGCTGCGTTCCCCACACTAAGAAATTTTTATTCCAGTAAGCACTACTTATTACTTCGTTCGCGATCTTTTTATAAACAATATATTTTTCGTTCTTTGAATTATTAAGATCATCAAAGTCAACTCTTATATATTTCCACTCATCTTTTAATGGGTAATCTATTCTCGGAGGCGGTACTCTTGCTCCGCCGCCAGCTTTGTTTGCTCTAGCACTACCATGGTCTGAGTATATTAACTGACCATCTTGAAAATATCTATAAAGTCTTCTGAAGGCCTGGCGCTCATATATAGAGGCCTCTCCATGGTATACGCCAGAGAAGCTATCAGGGAACGATGTACTACAAAGAGCTATTTTGGCGTAACTAAACCCTTTAATACATTTTTTTATCAGTTGAGAGACTTGGGGAATGTCGTCTAAAAAACTACGTTTTATATCACCAAAGTCGAATATAAACAATATGGGGCCATTATAAAACGTGCTCACTTGGTTGCTCAGGGAGATAACCTCAGCCTCACTCATATACAACATATTGAATTTTAAGCACAAACCCCTTTCTAAAGCAGCAAGCTTACTCACTTGCAATGATATATGATTGGTGTCAAATAATTGGATTACAGGTATTATGTTCGAATGTTCAGTGACGAAGTCTATCCAATTTTTATAACCATCGGATGGATCCACCAATTTTTTTAGCTCAAGAACAACATCTCTTGGGGGCTCCCCTTTTAGCTTACTTTCTTTTTCCTTCTCCAAAATAAAAGACATATCAATATCAGCAACAAAGTTACGTTCGCCGATACTTTTTTTGATACGCTCCATTGTCTTCGCTAATGTTTTAGCCGAAGACCATCCCTTTAGTGGAAATATGGGGATAATTTTGTCTTTATCTTTCTCAGGCAACTGTTCTATTGCCTGCATTTCTGACTGACTAATTGCCAACAACGGAGCATAATCATAAAAATCAAAAATTATTTTGTGTGATGACATTTAGAGCTTCCCCAATCTAATCTTCATCGCCGTTGTTGAAACTTCAAAGTCTCTTGCTAACTGTTCATACAACTCTTCATTTTTTAAATCACTGAGCTCTTGTATTCTTTTATGCAATGAAGGCCATGGCATTATCAAGTCTGCAGCAAGTCTATTAGCTTGCGCCTCAAGATGATCAGACAAACCTGAACGATACAAGATATCATCGACAATGCCATCACCAATCAACTCTCTATGGAGAATATAATGAGCTATTTCATGAGCTATTGTGAACCGCTGCCTTTCTTTTACATCATGCCTGTTTACTCTAACAACGTAACCACTATCTGATTTTTTTATCTCCCCCGAAACACCAGCATCCAATGTTGCAAGTTTCACACTTAAGCCCAGCTCTTTAGCTAGTTTCCCTATCGCTACAGGCATCTCTTGGTGATGTTCATCAATTACATCCAAGATGCCTGAGGATATATTTTTCCATTCAACAGAAGTTTTCATATATATTTACTCTTGCATGTTGTCTTCAGGTGAACCCGCGACACCCCTGAACGTAACCTTGATTACAGCATCATATATAGCATTATCAAAACGTCCTTGATCAACCAATTTTATCAATTCATCTTGAACTGATGCTGGTACTTTTTCCTGTGCGATTTCAGTCACTTTTTTCGTAGATATATCTGTCGCAATAGTTGTGGCCAAGTCTGTTGTACTAGACACAATTTTTTTATATCCAAAGAATGAGAAAATCGCGATAAACACCCCAAGAACAGTTACAATAGCCGATACTGCAGCTAACAGGATACCTATCCACTCGACAAATTTAATTTCGCTTTTGCTGTCTTCAAGTTTTGATAGTTTACTTTTAAGTTCTTCAACCTGCATGAACAACTTCTTATTTTCTTTGTTCAAGTCACTTAGCGTTGAAATCATTGCTACATATTCATCAGAACTAATGTGCTTGGAATCAACCTTCTCTACAGGTTCAATACTTCTAGTTTGAGCATACCCAATTTCAGAAATCAAAATGCAGGAAAAAAATAGGAGCAACAGACTCAAATTAATAATTTTCATTCTAAACACCCTATTAATTGCTTCCATCAAAGCATGCTCATGACTATTTTATCCATTTTACTCATCTGCATTGTATCTATGAAGCAATAATGTTGTTTTTAGTCAATAAAATGCGATGTTAGGGCCGTAGGTTCGATTAGCGAAGCGTAATCGGACGATCGCGTAATCGGACGCTTACAACGGAACAACCCTTTTAGGTGTTTACTCCAATCCCCCCAACGGCCCATCCAGCGACCCGCACCAATCCTGCGGATAGACGCCGCTTGCCACATAACGATGAAAGGTGGAGTAAGGCCAATCGGCCACCCGTGTGACATGACCATGCTTGAGCGGGTTGATATGGACGTAATCCATATGGTGGCGGTAATCCTGCTCATCCCGGATCAGATGTTCCCAATAATGGCGTTGCCAAATGCCCCGCTCCCCGTGACGTAACCGGGTATGGCTGCGCCGCTCGTTCACCGGCAAGGCGCGGGAAAAGTGGCTTTTGATCAGCCGCCAACGCAGGGGGAAATCGGTGTCTCCCTCCGGCAAAGAGAGAATGCAGTGGAGATGGTCGGGCAGTACCACCCAGGCGTGGATGGCGAAGGGGTGAGCCTGTTGCACCTTGGCAACGCTGAGACGCAGCAGGCCGATCTGCTCCACCAGCAGCCGGTTGTTGCGCCGCTCCAGCAGGTTGACGGTAAAGAACCAGGTTCCGCCGGGCCACCATGCCCGCCGCCAGTTGGCCATGCATTTCCCCTATCTTCGGCAGAAAAGCCAAGCATAGCCTTGCCGCTATATACCCAATCACGCGAACGCCCGATTACGCGATCGTGCATGACGCCATTGTCCGATGATGGGATAGACCGACGACGAGATTGCCCGATGACGCGATCGTCCGATTACGCTTCGCTAATCGAACCTACATGCAGGCGGGTTCAGACAGGCCGGTCCCAAGCTCCCGCCTGCCGGGCTCACCTCAGCTGAAACGCCTTGACGATAAATTCGATAAAGAGCCGCACGTTGCGGGACTGCTCCTTGTGGAAGGGGTAGACGGCGAACAGGGCGTGGGGGTCGGGTTGCCAGTCGGGGAGCAGCTTCACCAGGGTGCCGTCCGCCAGTTCGCTCGACACGAACTCTTTGGGCACCAGGATCACCCCAAGCCCCTGCACCGCCGCCTGTTTCAGGGCGATGCCGTTGTTGGCGCAGAAGCTGGCGGGCTTCAATTCCACCGCCACGCTCTCCGCGTCCCGGGTAAAGAACCACTTGTTGGGGGAGGAGGAGAGGCTGTAGCGCAGGCAGTTGTGGGCCTTGAGATCCGCCGGGTGGGCGGGCTGGCCTGCCTCCTTGAGGTAGTCGGGGGCGGCGCAGAGCACCCGTTGCACCTCGCACAGGGGTTTGGCGCGCAGGGTGGAGTCCTCCAGGGTGCCTGCCCCCCGGATCACCAGATCCAGCCCCTGATCCACCAGATCCATGTAGGCGTCGCTCAGGATCACCTCGATGCCGATTTCCGGATAGCGGTGCTGGAACTCGCAGACAAGGGGGTTGAGCCGGATCAGCCCGTAGGACATGGGCATGCCGATCCTCAGCCTGCCCCTGGGGGTGAAGGAGGCGGCCATGATGGACTGGTCGGCGGCGTCCAGGCTGTCCAGCACGGCGCATATCTGGCCGTAATAGGCCATGCCGGATTCGGTGACGCTCATCCGCCGGGTGGTGCGGTTGATGAGGGCGATGCCGAGAAAGGCTTCCAGCTCGTTGATGTTCTTGCTGACCGCCGCCTGAGAGAGGCGCAGGTCGTCCGCCGCCACCCTGAAGGTGCCCATCTCCACCACCCGGCGAAAGACGTTCAGCGCCGTGATCTTGTTCATCCTGCCCCCGTTAATTCACTACTGGTAAATGATGGCGCCATCATTGCGCACTTTTATCACAATAGTGCGGATCCCAAGGGTGTCCATCCCCCATCCCCGGCCATCAGCCGCCAGACGCAGAGCGGCCCGTGGGAATACAGGCCCGGATAAAGGCCTTCCGGGGAGTAGCGGGCCCGGCAGATACGTAGACGGGAGGCAGGTGATGGGCCCCGGGCACCCCGGGCCCGCGCCGACAGGCATAAAGCAGGCGGCAGGGCCCGGGCCCCGCCGCCAGATGGCTCGAACCGGCTTACTGCGCCTTGCCGGGAGCGGGGGGCAGGCTGATGCCGACCTCGGCCCAGGGGTTGGTGCCGAGCAGTTGGGCGTGGGGCACGTCGGCCTGGTAGCGCATGGTGAATGCCTTAGGGCCATGGGCGAAGGCCACCAGCAGCCCCTGTTTTGCGTCCATCAGCCCGGCGTGCATGCCCAGCCCGTGATAGCTGATCCGCACGGCTTTGTCTTCAAGGCCCACCTTGTCGATCTGGAAGCGGGCTATGCTGCCGTCTTCGAGGGTAAAGCCCCAGCGGAAGGGGCCGCCGCTGACCACAGTCATCACCTCGTCGATGTCGGTGCCGTCCTCTGCGGAGTTGACGTGCATGCGGCCATATTTGCCGAGCACGGCGCTGCGGGTGCGCTCGTCCAGCGCCATCAGGTCATAGACCTTGGGGTAGGGGCCGACGCTTGTCTCTTCGGTGGCGACGCCGCCCCCTTGCACCGCGGGTTCGCGCCCTGCGAGCCTGGCCTGCTCCAGCAGCTCCCCCTGACTCAGGTTGAAGGCCGCAATCAGGGCGCCGTGCTCAGCCCGGGTCAGGGCGCGGCGATGGGAGGCTTCGAGCAGCGGCCTGGCCCCGTCGGGAATCTCGACGGTGACCACGTTGACCCCTATGGGGTTGAGCACCCCGTTGACGGCCTCGACCCCGGTGACGGCGGGGCGACCATCGCTGAACTGCACCGAGACAAGGTCACCGGCGAAGGTGTTGAAAGACATGGCAGAGGCGATGGCGGCAGCCAGCAAAGGGATATGGGGGAATTTCATAACAGACTCCTCGTTAAGGTTCGAGAAGCAGTCTAGGGCGGTGAAGTGTTCACTGAAATGGCACTCAGCTGATATCAAAATTCACTGCTGGTAATGAATCGAAGAGGAGAGAGGCCTGCCGGTCGATCCCGCCTGGCCTGGGAAAGATCCATATATCTCCCCCGTCTGTGTGTTTGCGTACAGACCGGGCCTGTGGACGGGTCGCACTATCAGATGGGTCGTTTATGTCGCCCAGATGCAACCTTTAGGAGAAAGCCATGACCATTGGAACCGTTCTGCTGATCGTGCTTGTCCTGCTACTGATCGGCGCCATTCCCCGCTGGCCACACAGCCAGGGTTGGGGTTACGCGCCAAGCGGCGCCATCGGACTGGTACTGACAGTACTGCTCATCCTGGTCTTGCTCGGCAAGATCTAGCCAAGTTCACTTCGGAGAAATCAACAGATGCCACACAGCAACCTAACCCTCGTCGCCATCTCGCTGCTCTGCACCCTGGGGCTGAGCGGGTGCGACAAACCGGGGTCGGCGGAACAGGCCGGCAAGAGCATAGATGATGCGGCCAGCGAGACTGGCAAGAAGGTCGATGCCACCCTCGACAAGTATGAAGACAAGGTGAGCCAGCAAGGTGCCGAGAGCGCCCAGGCCTGGGCAGACACCGAAGTCACCACCAAGGTGAAGACCAAGCTCTTCGGCGAGCCCGGCCTGAGATCACTGCAGATCAGCGTCGATACCGTCGGCGGTGTCGTCACCCTGACCGGGACGGCCGATTCGCAAGCCAACAGCGACAAGGCCAGCGCGATCGCGATGGCGGTGGATGGCGTCGAGAATGTCGTCAATCAGCTGACCCTCACCGCGACCCAATAGGGTCGCTTGCTCAAGGAGCACAAGATGGAAATGCACCAAGCCTACCGGGAAAGAATGAGCGCCCAGCTCAAGGAGTGGGGCTGCCAGATCAATTTGCTGGAAGCCAAGCTGGAGACCCTCTCGGCCGACATGAGGGTCAAGGGGAGCAAGGAGCTTCAGGCCCTGCGTGCCAGGCAGCATGCCGCCTCCGACAGCATGGAGGTGCTCGGCAGGGAGAGCGGCGAGTCCTGGGAGCAGGTCAAGCTGACCGCCGACCAGATGTGGCACGATCTGAAGAGCGGTCTGGCGGAGGCCCAGTCGAAATTCAAGTGAGCAGGGATCCCCCTGGGGATGCTGGGTGTCCCAAGATGAAAAAAGTCGGCGAACGCCCGGGCCGGGAGTTCGCCGGCCATTCAGCCAGCATGATGATATTCACCCGCCTGGGAGATCAGGCCCCCTGAACCACTCGCCTGCATTCACGCCGCCTTTTCCCGTGTCGCTGGCTGACCCTGGGCGGCCCACGCCCATCCTTCCTTTCATCTCGTCAACCGCCATCACACAGAGCGCTGTGATCCAATCGTTCGGGACAGTCATATCACTCTGGCCACTTACCAAATGGAGATTGATCAAATGAAATGGTTTCAGCGTTGTGCAGCCATTGCCATGGGATTAACCCTGGCAGCCTGTGGGGGGAGTGATAATGACAGCAGCCCGCCCAATGCCACCATCAGGATCAGCCATCTGGCCCCTGATGCCCCCAAGGTTGATGTAAGGGTCGATGGTGCGGCTTTCCTGACGGCCGTTGACTATGGCAGCAGCAGCGGGCTCAAGCCGGTTGCGGCTGGCAGTCACGAAGTCGCGGTCGACGGCATCTTGCCAGGGGGGACGACGACGACAGTCATAGGCCCTGTGTCTCTCGAGCTGAAACCCGACACTCAGTACGACGTGCTGGCCGTCGGCAAACTGGCTGGCAGCGGTGATACCGCCTTTGGTCCCCTGGTGATTGAGCGGCCGAACCAGGCGCCCACGGGAGGCGATATTCGTGTGCAGGTGCTGCATGCCGCACCGGGTGCACCGGCGGTCGACATCCATGTCACCGCGCCGGGGGCCGCCCTGAGCAGCCCGACGCTGGCCAATATTCCGTTCAAGACCTACAGCGACCCCCTCAGCCTGCCGGCAGGGGAATACCAGGTCAGGCTGACCTTGCCGGGTACGGTGGATGTGGTTTATGACTCTGGCCCGCAGACGCTCAACGCCGGGGCTGACCTGCTGATCGCGGCAATAGACAATCTGGGGGCGGGGCCAAGTCCGGTGCAGTTGCTCGCCATCGGCGATGCTGGCGCCACCCCCATCCTGTCTGTCGATGAACAGGCTCAGTTGAGGGTGGTCCATGCCGTTGCCGATGCCCCTGCCGTCGACATCTGGGTGAATGGCGTTGCGCCGACAGCGGCCCCGCTGCAAGGATTGGCCTTCAAGGGGAACACCGGGTATCTGGGGCTGGCCGCCGCCGATTATGACTTTGTGGTCACGCCAACCGGAGCCGCCACCCCTGAGGTGATCAGTGCCAGCGACGTGCCGCTCAAGGCGGGGGTTCGCTACTCCCTGTTTGCCGTGGGCCAGTTGCTGGACCCCTCGGGTGAAACCATAGAGCCCTTGCTGCTGACGGATACCGGACGGGTGGTTGCTACCGAGGCCCAACTGCGGGTGCTCCATGCCGCCCCCACGGCACCGGCAGTCGACATCTATCTGACTGCGGGCACAGACATCAGCGGCGCGTCACCGGCGCTCAAGGCCGTGCCCTTCAAGGCAGACAGCGGCTATCTTGCCCTTGCTGCCGGTGATTACCAGGTCACAGTCACGGCCTCGGGTGACAAGACTCCGGTCATAGGTCCCCTGCCGGTCACCCTGACCAATGGTCAGGTGCTGACAGCCGCGGCCCTGTCTGACAGTGTTGGCGGCGTGGATCCTGAGCTGCTGATCCTGGACGACATCAGCAGCAAAAAATGACCCTCTGCTAGTCAACCGACTCGCAACCTGACCCAAACTGAGCCCTTCAGTTTGGGTCTTTTTATGGCAGAAAGTCTGGGTGTCCCAGGATGATGACGTCGGCGAGATCAGGCCCCCTGCCAGCGCTTGAACAGCACGCTGGCATTCACGCCGCCAAAGCCGAAGCCGTTGGAGATGGCGTGCTCTATCCGCATGTCACGGGCTGCGCCCCGTACTATGTCCACGCCGTCGGCGAGGGGGTCGGGCTGTTGCAGGTTGCGGGTGGCAGGCACCCGCTGATCGCGAATGGCCAGGGCGGTGAAGATGGCCTCTATGCCCCCGGCGGCGCCCAGCAGATGGCCGGTGGCAGACTTGGTGGAGGTCACCGCAATCTGGTTGTCATCCCCAAATACGCGTTTGATGGCGGCCAGCTCCCCCCTGTCACCCACCGGAGTCGAGGTGGCATGGGCATTGAGGTGCTGGACATCCGCCGCCTGAATGCCGGCCTGAGCCAGGGCCGCCATCATGGCGCGGCGTGCGCCGTCGCCATCTTCGGGACCGGCGGTGAGGTGATAGGCGTCGGCACTGGTGCCATAGCCCACCAGCTCCACTATGGGGGTGGCGCCCCGGGCCAGGGCGTGTTCCAGGGATTCAATCACCAGGATCCCGGCCCCTTCGCCCATGACAAACCCATCGCGGTCGACATCGAAGGGGCGGGAGGCCGCTTCGGGGTCATCGGCATAGGCTGAGGACAGCGCGCGAGCAGCGGCAAACCCGCCCAGACTGACGCGGTCAATGGTGGCTTCGGCCCCGCCACAGATGGCGATGTCGGCCTCACCGCAGCGAATGAGCCGGGCGGCGTCGCCAATGGCCTGCACCCCGGCGGCGCAGGCCGTGACCGGTGCCCCGAGCGGCCCTTTGAAGCCGAAGTTGATGGAGACATGGCCCGCCGCCATGTTGACCAGAAAGGAGGGGATGGTGAAGGGGGACAAGCGGCGCGGTCCCCGCTCATCCGTGGTGCGCACCGCATCGACGATGGCGGGGAAGCCGCCGATGCCGGAGGCGATGATGGTGGCGGTGCGTTCCTGCTGCTCCGCCGTCTCGGGGGCCCAGTTGGCTTGCAACAGGGCCTCCTTGGCCGCGGCAATGGCAAACAGGATGAAGCGATCCATCTTCTTCTGCTCCTTGATCGGCACCGCTGCATCCGGGTTAAATCCGGCCAGGGGATCTTCTGCCAGGGAGGGCACCATGGCGCCCACCTTGGCGGCCAGCCCTTCGGTGAAGGCCTCCGGCAGGTGGCGCAAGCCGGACTGGCCCGCCAGCAGCCGCTGCCACACTGTTTCCACCCCATATCCAAGCGGGGTCACTGCTCCCATTCCTGTCACCACGATGCGAGTTGAGCTCATGATTCTGATTCCTGTTTCGAAGGGTTATCGCCGCTCATCACGCCATTGGCATGGCGAAGACGCTGCTTCATGCCGTCACTGGCGGCCGGTCCTGGCACCAGGGTGTGGCGCAAGGGTGAAATCTCCTGACCCGTGCGCCTGTCCACCAGCATGGGCTCGACCAGTTCGCCCGTCTGGGTATCCCTCAGCTGGATGCTGGCCCCCTCGGGCGCCAGGTGGTTATTGCCCCAGGTGAGCAGCGCGATCAGCACGGCGCTGAGATCCTGGCCGCGGGGGGTGAGCGCATATTGATAGCGAGGGGGGCGCTCGGAGTAGAGCCGCTTCTCCATCAGGCCCCCCTCGACCAGGGCGGTCAGGCGCCGGGTCAGTATGTTGGGGGAGATGCCAAGGCTCTTTTGAAATTCATCGAAGCGCGACAGGCCATGCATGGCATCGCGGATAATCAGCAGGCTCCACCACTCGCCGACATGATCCAGGCTGCGGGCGATGGGGCACTGCTGTTCACTCAGACTCTTCTTGCGCATGTTGTGCCATCAGGTTACTTGCATAATGGAAGTAACCATACGGCCCTTACTTCCATTATGCAAGTGACTTGTGCCGTCCGGTGGCGGGCGACATCTTGGGGATAGGAAAAGCTGGGAGTCAGAAACCCGGCCGTCAGCTGGGGCGCGGCGGCCGGGTGAATTGTAAAGAGTAGGGTGACGGAAAGCGGGATCAGCCTAGTCTAATCAACTCTATGGGCGCGTAACGCTCTTGGGTGTTTGCCAGCAGCACGCACTTCTCATGCTCCGCCTCATAGGGGGTCAGGTTGTCGGTGTGCGCCTCCTTCAGGGTGTCGACCGCGCCGGTGGCGGCAATCATCACCCGTTGGCCCAGGGTCAGCACATTGCGGTTTCTATCGTAGATCTTCATGGCATTCTCCTTTTCGGGTGTGGGTCCCGGCCCGTGCCGGGGACAACGGGCCCAGACTACGCCTCCGAAAAAACGAGATGCCTGTCACAGATCAAAAAAAGGGGAAAGAGGGACTCAGGGTGGCGGGCAAGCCGGGCACGCTGGCAAGGGGGCCTCGCCGAGGCCGCCATTGCCTGTCGCAGGGCACGCGGGTCGCCTCCGCTTTTCATCGCCACAGGCTCGAACCGGAAAAGGGATGGGTTATAGTGGAGCCGCTCGTTTAACTGCCTTCAACCAACCGGGATCCCAATATGAATCGTGAAATCGCCGCCCAGTTCATCAAGATGCTGACCAACCTGGACCAGTGTCTGGCCAAGGCCGAGGCCCATGCCGCGGCGAAGAAGTTCAATGTGGAGAACTTCTTCAATGAGCGCCTCATCGTCGACATGCTGCCGCTGAGCAAGCAGGTGCTGATCTGCTGTGACAGCGCCCGCGCCCTGGTGGCCACCGCCAGCCTGAGCGAGCCGCCGGTGCTGGGGGATGATCCCAAGACAATGGCGGATCTGCGCGCTCATGTAGCCAAGACCATCGCCTATCTGCAGAGCAAGCTGGACGCCGACTTCAGCCAGTATGCGAGCGGCCACTACTACCCCTACTGGGCCGGTGGCAAGGGAATGGACGGCCACAGCTGCGTGCACGAGTACGGCATCCCGAACTTCTACTTCCACCTGACCATGACCTATGCCCTGCTGCGCCAGGCCGGGGTCGATCTCGGCAAGAAGGACTACCTGGGTGGCCTGAACCTGCAATAAGAACCCATCCCATCAGGCTATTTAACTCGCCATTTTGAACCCAGGCAGTGCTCGACATCCTCACGTACTCCAGTACGCTCCGGTTTCTGCGCGCTGGCTGTGTCCAAACTGCCTTCGACAATGACGCCTATTGGGATAGGTTGTAAGCCGCTGCCCTGCCGGCATGAAAAGAGCCTGCCATCCGGCAGGCTCTCTGCTTTTTGGGCCCCGGCATCCCCGGGATGGCCCCGGCATTCCCGGGATGGCCCCGGCATTCCCGGGATGGCATCGGCTTATTCGCTCGGGATCTCGGGCTCCACCAGGGCGGCGAGCTGGGTCAGGGACTCCTGCCAGCCGAGATAGCACATCTCGACCGGGATGAGCGCGGGTATGCCGGCCTGCTCTATGGCCAGTTCGGTGCCGCACAGCACCTGGGTGAGGGTGATGGTGACCCGCATCTCCCCGGGCAGCTTGGGGTCGTCGAAACTGTCCGTGTAGCGGATGCGCTTGCCCGGCTCCAGCTCGAGATATTCACCGCCGAAGGCATGGCTGTGGCCGCTGCCGAAATGGAAGAACGCCATCCTGAAGGTGCCGCCGACGCTGGCCTCCAGATGCTCCACCTGGCAGGTGAAGCCATGGGGCGGCAACCATTTGGCCAGGGCGTCCGCCTCGATAAAGGCTCTGTATACCCGCATCGGCGGGGCCTTGAGTACGCGGTGCAGTGTCACAGTTCCAGTCGTCATGAGGGATACCTCCTCGATTGGTCCGCAGCAAGAATAGTCGCCCACGCCGGAGTTGGCCGCTGCCGGGCTTTCCCTCAGCCGCCGAGGGCTATGGTGGCCAGTACTATGGCGACGCCTGCGGCGGCGAAGAGCACGCCTATCAGCAGGGGGCGGGGGGAACCGGCATAGCGGGCCAGTCCGTAACCAATCCCCATCAACATCAGCAGGGCGATGGCGTGGGAGAGGCGCAGGGCCGGCACGGGATCCTGCATGAAGATGAAGGGCAGCAACACGGGGAAGGTGGAGAGGAACACCATGAGGAAGACCCCCAGGCTGTTGAGCAGATCATTCCAGCGCCAGACACCCCCCTGACCCAGCTCGGGGCGTTGTTGCAGACGCACCTGCCACTCCCTGAGTTCAGGGTCGCGGCAGATCGCCGCCAGCGGGCCGGGCAGGGCGTCTCGCAGCGCCGCTATCCCCCTCTCGTCACCGGGTGTCAGCAGGCGGAATTGCTGCAACAACCGCAGGGCCCGGCTTCGTTCGGTCAGGGTGGTGATGAGGTAGACGATGGCATCTATCATGCCCCAGGCGATGTTGCAGCCGATGCCGGCGATCAGCAGATCCCTGATCTCGGCGCGCCCCGCCTCGAGCGCGTTGAAGCACCCGGTGAAGGTGAGCACCATCAGCAGGCCGAACAGGATCTCCGAGTAGCGGGAGATGGGGTCTATGGGGGAAAAACGGGGTGGGTTCATGGGGCTGTCTCTGGATGGACGTTGAGACATGAGCATGGAAGCGGCCCACGGCAAGATCAAGGAGACCCGGTGCGCCAGTCAGGTGCCGTCAAGCCTGGCGCAGCGGATGGCCCCTGCTGCTGTCATGATCCCTGTCCTGCGTCGTACTTCTTCGCTAACACAGTGATTTTTCAGCGGATTGGCGAGGAGTTGATCAAGGTAGAGGTTATTGCCGCCGTTCGCTCATATAATCGCCGCCATGCAAGCGACTCGGAAGGATTCGATGACAAAGCCGATGGTGGCCCTGCTGGGGTTGTTTTACGCCTGCCTGGTGTGGGCCAACCCCGTTCCCTTCGTGGCCAGTCCGTCACCGGTGCAGGGGAAGATGGAGCCGCTGCTCTCCTGGTTTACCGGCGAGTTCTCCAGCCAGGAGCAGGCCGGTTACGACCCGCGTTTCACCAGTGCCGAGCTGCGGCTGGTGGAGATCTGGCCCGGGGAAGGCCCCTTTCGCTGGGTCTATGCCGAGCAGTTCCTGACCGAGCGGGCGGTGCGCCCGTTCCGTCAGCGCATCTACCGTTTCTCCCCGCTGCCCGATGGTCGCATCCTGATGGCCGAGCTGACCATGCCGAGGGCCACCGACTTCGCCGGCGCCTGGCGTCAACCCGAACTGCTCGACTCCCTCACCCCGCAACAACTCTCCCTGCGCCAGGGCTGCGAGATCTGGCTGACCCGCCAGGCCAGCGGAGAGTACGCGGGCCACAGCAAGGTCGGCAGCTGTGCCACCGACTTTGGCGGCGCCACTACCCTGGTGCAGTACCTCTGGATAGGCCCCAACAGCGTCAGGCTGCTGGACAGGGCCTATGACAACGGCGCCCGCCAGCGCTGGGGCAGCCCGGGGGAGGGGTATCTCTACCTGCGCAAGGTGAAGCAACGGGGGGAATGAGCCGGACGGCGCCGTGTCACGCTGATATGTCCAGCGCCTGGCGGTGCTCGCTGAGGTAGTCGATCAGCAGCCTCAGCCGCAGCGGCATGGGCTCTCTCGCCGGATAAAGCATATTGACCGGGCGCGGGGCGGGCAGGGCATCCGGCAGTATTTCCAGCAGGGTGCCGCTGGCCAGCTCCTGGCTCAGCAGGGCCCGCGGTTGCAGCACTATGCCCGCATGATTCAGCGCCGCCACCTTGAGGGCGCTGCCATGGTTGCTGATGAAGGGGCTGTCCCACAGGTGCAACTGCTCGAGGGGAAACTCAGTGGCCAGGCTCGACTGGGTCAGCCAGGGGGCGAAGCCCAGGCAGTGGTGACGGGCGAGATCCGCGAGTTCCTGCGGGGTGCCGTGCCGTTGCAGGTAGCGCGGGGAGGCGCAGAACACCGAGGCCGAGTGGGCCAGCGGGCGGGCTATGTAGGCGGCATCCTTGGGGGGGCCGACCCGGAAGATGAGGTCGAAGCCATCACCGATCACGTCGACCAGCCGATCACAGAGATCCAGCTCGATGCGGATCTGCGGATACTGCGCCATGAAGCGGCACAGCAAGGGGGTCAGCCGATAGCTGCCGAAGGTGATGGGGGCATTGATGCGGATCTTGCCCGCCGCCTGGCCGGTGTGGGCCTGGGTGTTCTGCTCCAGCGCCCTGTAGTGTTGCAGCAGGCTCTGGCAACCGCCGAGGTACTCCCTGCCCGCCTCGGTCAGGCTCTGGCAGCGGGTGTTGCGGTTGAGCAGACGGGAGCCGACCCTGGCCTCCAGCCATTTGATGTACTTGCCGATCATGGCCGGTGTCATCTCGAAGCGGTCCGCCACGGCACTGAAGCTGCCCGCGCGGGCGACCTCGACGAAGATCTCGATGGCGGTCAGACGGTCCACTCTAAACTCCTGGTTTATAAAGCCGAGCGCCACTATGTCTGGCTGGCGAAGCGGCTGTCAATATACTGGGCGGCATCCAACCGACCGGGAAATGCCCTGCGATGAGTCTCGATTATTACGCCCTCTACCTGCTGCTCGCCCTGGGGACTGTGCTCAGTCCCGGGCCGGCGGTGATCTACACCATAGGCAACACCCTGACCCGGGGAAGCCGCCACGCCATCGCCGGCTTTGTCGGGGTGGCGGTGGGGATATTGATGGTAGCGACCCTGGCCTCGCTGGCGGTGATCTGGTTTACCCACTGGCTGGCCGGGGGCCAGCAGATCCTCACCCTGGGGGGCGCCCTCTATCTGCTCTATCTGGGGGTGAACTCCTGGCGTCAGCGCGCGGTGAGCCCTGTGATGGGCAAAAGCTCGGATAGGGATTGCTGGCGCAGCTTCGTCAAGGGGGCGCTCATCAGCCTGCTCAACCCCAAGGCGATCATCTTCTTCACCAGCCTGTTTCCCCAGTTCATCGACTTTCGCCAGGGGGCGCTGGGCCAGTGCCTGCTGCTGGCGCTGACCTTCAGCGCCGTGGTGCTGGTGGTGCACGGCGGCTACTGCCTGGTGTTTCGCTGGGTGGGCTTGCAGGGCTATGGCGAGCGCTTCGCCAGGGGCATCAACCGGCTGTCGGCCGTGATGTTCACCGGCTTCGCGATCCTGCTGCTGATAAGGGCGCTGGGCTGAGGGAGGGCCGGGCGGGGCACCCCGCCTGGCGAAGAAGAGCGGGATGGCGCCGGATAGCGCCATCCCGTTACTGCATCAGAGTTTGAACAGCGGCCGCAGGCGTATGCCAATGATGCTGCCCGCCAGGGCCATCAGCATCCAGACCCAGCCGTGCAGGCTGCCCGACGCCGTGCCGTCGAAGAAGCCGCCCAGGTTGCAGGCGCTGTACATGGCCCCCATCCCCATCAGCAGACCGCCTATGATGGCCGCCAGACTGTTGCCTATGCGGATCGGGGTGTGATTGCCGCCGCCGCTCAGGCAACGGGCCAGCGCGGCTCCCAGGATCCCCAGCCAGAACATGCCGACCATGGGGTTGATGAAGAGCGGCTGGGCCAGCTTGGGGTTGCCCTCGAACAGACCGAACAGGGAGGCGCCGCGCAGCGCCATGTCATAGACGGCGCCCGTGATGGTCCAGGCCGAACCGTGCAGGGCCACCACGGCGGAGTTGAGCAGGGCGATGAGGATGCCGCCGGTCAGCACGGTGAAGCGGCCGTCGCGCCAGAACAGGTTGCCGCCGCCGAAGATGGGCTTCACCTCACCGGTGCGCTTCAATTCACTCTTGCGAAACAGCAGGAAGAGCACGGCGACCAGCGCCAGGTTGAGCAGCATGCCGCTCCAGATATTGCCGGTCAAATCCTTGGCAAGCACCACCTGGCTGGAGAAGCTGGCCTCCAGCTCGGGACGAAACTGGTTGCTGATGAGGGTGCCGATGCCGTAGCAGATCAGCACCAGCCAGAAGCGGGGTTGCCCCTCGCCACAGCAGTAGAGGGTGCCGGTGGCGCAGACCCCCGCCAGCTGCATGCCGATGCCGAACAGGAAGGCGCCGACGATGAAGGGGACGCCTATGGCCATGACGTTGCCCACCATGGCATCGCCAAAGAGGGCATGAGTGAAGGAGAGGAAGGCGGTGAACAGCAGGATCTCGATGGCGATGGTGAGCAGGTGCACCCGCACGTAGTAGCTGTTGCGCCTGGTCAGCATCTCGCGCCAGCCGAATACAATGCCGAAGCGGCTGAAGGAGAGGGTGAAGCCGAAACCGAAGCCGATGAGGGCCATCAGGGCCCACTTCATGCCGAAGGTGGTGCCGAGCCAGAGCAAGGCTCCCCCCGCGAGTGCCACTATGGGGAGCGACCATTGTCGAGTCATGCCGATACATCCGTAACGTTATTGTGGTGAAGGCGTGCATCCTAATCCCACAATGAGTCCGATGCCAGCTTGCTTGGGGTAATCTCGCTGTCAGGGCCAGGCCAAGGCCTCAGACATAGGCACTCGCCTCGACGGCCAGCTCGGCCAGGATGGAGAGGCTGGGCTGGTGATACCGAACAGCAGGCCGGTGACCAGATTGAGCAGCCGTTTCACCCGACTGAGCTGGGTCCACTCGGCGACGGGTCTGGCCTGCATGGTTCAGACATAGGCACTCGCCTCGACGGCCAGCTCGGCCAGGATGGAAAGGCTGACGGCGCCAAACAGCAGACCCGTGACCAGGTTGAGCGGGCGTTGCACCCGGCTTAGCAGGTGCTGGGCCCGGGCGGTGGAGAGGCTCCAGGCCAGCAGCCCGAACCAGGCCAGGGAGAGCAGGAAGAGCTCCAGGATCAGCAGGCCCCGGGTCAGGCCATCCACCTGGGGCGTCACCATGGCCGCCAGCAATCCCATGAAGAACAGCAGCGCCTTGGGGTTGAGCAGGTTGGTGGCGATCCCGGCTCTCAGCCCCCGGTTCCAGCCCTGCAGCTCCCCGCCTGCCCGCAGTGCCTGAGTGGCGGAACTGCGGCGCGCCGCCTTGATGGCTCCCCAGCCGAGCCAGCCCAGATAGAGGGCGCCCACCACCTTCACCGCCAGGAACAGCCAGGGCTGGCTCGCGATCAGCAGGCTGATGCCGGTGAGGCTGAGGGTGGCATGGAGCAGGATGGCGATGGCGATGCCAAGCGCGGCCCCGAGCGCCGTGGGCCTGTGCAGGCTGGTGCGCAGGATCAGCGCGAAATCCGGGCCCGGGCTCGCCAGGGCGATCAGGTGGATGAGACCTATGGTCAGAAACAGGCTGGTGAACATGGCATACCTCGCTACAAAGATGAGGCAGCAGCATGGGGGATGGAGGCAGGGGCTGGCTTGTAAAAGATTGCAGCCGGGTCGGTCAGCCCGGGAGCATCTGCTGACGGTAGTCCGCCGGGGTCAGCCCGAAGGCCTGGCGGAAGCCGTGGTGGAAGTGGCTCTGATCGAAGAAACCGACCGCCAGCGCCACCTCGCTCACCGGCAGGCCGCGGGCGAGCAGGTGCTTGCCGCGCTCGAGACGCAGCCGCTTGAGCCAGGCGTAGGGGGTCATGCCGGTCTTTTTCTTGAACTGACGGAGGAAGGCGAAGCGATCCAGCCCGAACAGGGCGGCCAGATCCTCCAGGCTGTGGTGCCCGTCCAGCTGGCCCAGCAGGTAGTCGCGCAGGAATCTGATCTGGGGATCCGCCAGGGCATGGCGCTCCGGTGCCAGGTGCAGCAGCTCGCCGAGCAGGGCCAAGAGCTGGCTCTCCGCCAGCAGAGCGTCGGGCTCGGGCTGATCCAGATACATGTGCAGCCGGGCGAAGCCCTGATAGAGGTCGGGGCGGCTCTGCAGCCCCTTGTCGAAGAAGGGTTCGGGCTTGTCTGGCAGCCAGCGGGCCAGCTGCTCGGGGGCGATGGCGAACACCCGCACCTCGTACCCTTCCGGCAGCAGGCTGAGGCCGTCGTGCATCTCGTCCGGGTTGACGGTGGAGAGCTCGCCGCGCACCAGGTTGTGGCTGCTGCCCTTGTGGATGAACTTCTGGCCGCCCTGCTGCACCAGACCTATGTGGTAGTCCAGGTGCACGTGGCGGCCATAGCTGAACTCCCTGTGATGGGAGTGGGAGAGTTCAACCCCCGGCAGCAGCCGGGATTGCCAGTAGTGGATGCGGGATGGAGAGGCGCTCATGGCCTATTGATAACCTGAAATCCGGCTTCTGGCTTGTAGATTATTGCAGGGACCGCGCGCCCGCCTTCTCAACCGGCAGCCTGACGCCGCTTGCCGCTGCGCAGCCCGTCCAGGCTGAACAGCACCAGGGCGCTCCAGATGCAGCCGAAGGTGATCATCTTGTCCAGCGCCAGCGCTTCCCCGTAGAGGGTGACCGCCAGGATGAACATCAGGCTGGGGCCTATGTACTGGAAGAAGCCCAGGGTGGAGAGCTTGAGCCGGGTGGCGGCTGCGGTGAAGCAGAGCAGGGGCGCCGTGGTGACGACCCCGGCGGCGATCAGCAGCAGGTTCAGGTGCCAGTCGTTTTGCGTGAGGTGGCTGGTGGGGCTGTCGGCGAATCCCCACAGGTAGATGGCCGCCGGTGGCAGCATGATCATGGTCTCGATCAGCAGGCCGGTGAGGGCATCCAGGGCCAGCTTCTTGCGGATCAGGCCATAGATGGCGAAGCTCGAGGCCAGCACCAGGGCTATCCAGGGCAGGGAGCCGAAGGCGATGAGCTGGACGGCGACCCCTATCACCGCCAGCCCCACCGCCCACCACTGCAGGCGACGCAGCTTCTCGCTCAGAAACACCATGCCGAGCAGCACGTTGAACAGGGGGTTGATGTAGTAGCCGAGGCTGGCATCCAGCATGTGACCGTTGTTGATGGCCCAGATGAACAGCAGCCAGTTGCCGCCGACGGTGACCGAGGTGAAGGCCAGGGTGAGCAGCACTTTTGGCTGGCGCAACACCGCCTGCACCTTGTGCCACTGGCGGCCGATCAGGGTCAGCACCATCAGCAGGGCGCAGGACCAGATCATGCGGTGGGTCAGGATCTCGGCGGCCGGGACGGCGGAAATGGTCTTGAAGTAGATGGGCGCCAGGCCCCAAAGGGTATAGGCGCACAGGGCATAGATGATGCCCTGGCGCTGGATCTGTTGCTGCATGCGGATAACCTTCACTGGAGAGTCGGATGTTGGAAAACATCGCAAAAAATCAGTGTAGCGATCCTTTTGGGGGGAAAGAAGTTAATAAATGCCGTTTGGCGAGATTTTTACAGCATGGAATCGACTCAGCGCCGACCGCCGCGGCGGATCTTCTCTACATCCATGAGCAGCCACAGCATGAGTGCGATGGCGGAGA